>Ga0209593_10000857_pt1 | contig 13419 bp, 7 predicted proteins | sample PPLLaktember2015_3_FD_187260 | JGI IMG/M metagenome (GOLD analysis project Ga0209593, IMG submission 187260) | Freshwater sediment microbial communities from Prairie Pothole Lake near Jamestown, North Dakota, USA - PPLs Lake P7 Core (6) Depth... | ecosystem: Environmental > Aquatic > Freshwater...
CTTTTCGGGCACTTTCGGAACCGCTTACTGGCAAACCACGCTCGGCGTCGAGCAGGCCGAGCTGTGTAAGCACCGACGCTTGATCCCAGTAGATGCGCTCGTAGGCGATTTTGCCGTCGGCGAAACCAACCACCACCACTACGGCAATCTCAACCCTTTTACCGGAGGGCTGAAGGCCAGGCAGCATCCAATCAACCCGAGTGGTGTGCGTGAACCGGACGACCAACTCCTCGATTACTCTGTCCTCCCCAACGGTCCGAGACACGGGTGTCATCTGGACATCCGGCGGGAAGAACTTGCCTACCAAGTGGTCTCTGTAGAAACGACGTACACCTTCCCGACCTGTTCCGCCGGTCATCACCGGCACGTGATTGACGTAGGGATCGTCGGTCATCGTTGCCATCGTGCCTTCGATATCCCCGTTCATCTCCGCGGACATATGCTCGCGGAAGGTTTCTAGCATTGCCTCTTGCTTGGAAGTAACGCCAGCCATGCTTTCTCCTGTTCAGTTCACGTACAGCACACCCCACTTCGCTTGACGTGCTGACCCGGCCATTTGAAGCAGGAGACGACGAGCGCAAATCAAAAGTTTCGCTGCTGGTTGCCGCCAGGACTCTTCTCACGGTCTGGGGGCCAAACTACGTGTTTGCGTCCCGATTCCCATTGAACCAGTAACGGTTGGTGACCGCTCTGGGCGCCGCTCGGATCTAAGTGAAAACGACCATAGAACGTCTGGCAATCCAGACGAAGGGCAGCAGCCCGTAGAGCTCGTGCCGCCGGGTCCGAAGCCGCACCCAGGCATTTCTGCATGATCAAGCCGCATGCAAAGGCCTGGCCGGCCGTATAGTCGGGAGTCTTTCGAAAATGCCGGTAATACTGCTGACAAAACCACCCATCGTCAGGACCCAAGTCAGGGCGGAGACAAGAACCAGGTTCCCATTGGGAAGGGCCGACGATTCCTTCAGCCATTCGGCTCAGGTCTCTATAGAAAGCCGAGACCCCGGCCGCGACGCAGACCGCCAAGTCGATCTTGTGAAAGACCGCTCGGTGCTCGAAAACCTTGATCTCTTCGTCGTACTGGCCGATCGTGACCAGGCATCCCGGATCCTGATCCAAGGCAGTCTGAATGAGTTGGATAGGCTCGAATTTCCGGCGAGAGATCTCAACCTGGCAAATTTCCAGGCCGTGACGACGGCAGGAATCAGCCAGGCCGGAAGCGACTTCAGACGGAAACTTCCGCTGTGAAGCGACCAAGACCACCAGCTTGTTGACGGGAAGTTTGCGATGCGCGATCAGGTCCGGCAAATTCCAGAGATAAGTGCGGGCTGGTGAAAGCACAGAGATAACGGACGAGGCATGCGCGCTATAGGCGGATTCGCACGCTCCGCCATGATTCCAGAGGATCTTGCCCTCGGCAGCAGCAGCCGCGGCCGCTGCCCCGGTTAATCCGCTCGAGTAGGGGCCAAAAAGCAGCTGGATGCCGTCTCGGATCAGCCGTTCGATATTCTTCGGGCACTGTTCCACCTTGCTTTCGTCGTCCAGGTAGCGGAGCGTTATTGCCTCGCGTCCCGCGGTATTCCCCAATGCAAGTCCACCCGTGGAATTAACGTAATCCTCCCAGAGTCTGAGCCCGTTCAGGGCATTTTCGCCTTGCTCGCGGTATTTCCCAGTGAGGGATATGGAAATGCCAACCGGAAACAAGCTGTTACCTCACTCTTCAAGCGAATACACCCCGGGGTCGCGCTGCGAAGGTTGATGTTCGATTACGGTTTTCTCGCACGTGCGAAGATTCCAAATCCACCAAGACTCTCCTCCGTAGTCGGCTGCCTGAATCCCGCGAGACTGAGCAGCGTGGAGAGTTTCTCCGGCGAGTACCTCTGATGAATTCCGCTGTACCAACGCCACAAACAGGCTGAGATGAAAAAGCGGATCGACCTCTGCCGCCAAACCCAGGACCAGCGAACTTTTCCGCCAGACGGCTCTAGAAAGGAGGCAAAGCCTCCGGGTCGGAGTACCCGCAACGCTTCGCCTAATGCCTGAAGCGGGTCCTCAAGCAAATAGAGAAGGCTGTGTCCTGTTACCACATCTACCGACTCGTTCAGCAGAGGCAGGCGAAGGACGTCCGCACGCAACAGAAAGAGGCGATTTGTTGCCCAGCCTTCGTAATGCCGATTTTCGGCAGCAAGTTCCAGCATACGCTGGACGATGTCGATGCCGACAAACTGCAGATTAGGGTATCGACGTCCCATCGCCAACGCCGAGACACCCGGACCAACACCGAGGTCGAGGACTCGAAGTTTAGACGTTCCAACCGGGACTCCATCCAACAATCGGCTGCAGTTTGTTTGCCAGGCGATATTATTTGTCAAAAGGCGGTACGGCCAAGCACCAAGATCGAACACCCGTCTGCTGCTAAAAAGCCGTCGAACCACGTGAAGCAGGGACCCTGTCTGCAGCATAGGATCAAACGCTCACATTGCTCACGTTGTCCCACTGAAAGTCTCGCCAGCATCGTCCTGGTGCCCCGCAACTTTCCGAATTGCCGCCAGGAGCTCCTCCCCGGCGCCGCCCTTGTGTAAAAAGGCATCGGCACCCGCCTGGCGCATCGCAGCCCCGTGCTCTCTCTCACCGTGCATAGACAGGCCAATGATACGCACATGGGGAAACTCGTTCTTGATTCGTTGAGTTGCACGTATCCCGTTCATCCGCGGCATGCTGATGTCCATCATAACAACGTCCGGTTTCAGCTCACGGGTCAGTTCGACCGCCTCGTGGCCGTCATTCGCCTGGCCGACGATGAGCACGCTCTCGTCCTGCTCGAGAAGTCCGGCAAGGCCTTCGCGAACCATGCGGTGATCGTCGACCAGCAGGACACGGATCGCGGAGCTTGCTTCTGTGTTTTCGGCCGAAGGCTGACCTACAACACTGCTCGTCTTGGAGGATTCCACTTCAGCCTGTGCTCCCCCCGGAAGGGATCTTTCCGGGCCTTTCGGGGCGAGCAAGGTGATACGCGTCCCTCGTCCGGGCGCGCTTTGGATCTGCATCTCACCTCCGATGAAATGGAGGCGTTCGCGCAGGTTCAGCAGCCCGAATCCAGCCCTGGAGCTTTCGGCCAGCCGCGCGGAGTCGAAACCCGCCCCCTGATCCTCAACACTCAGCTGAACTCTCCCGTCCGTTTCACTCAAAATCACGCGCGCCTGGTCCACACCCGCATGTTTGACGACATTAAACAGGAGCTCACGAGCGGCGTTGAAGAGAACGACGGCCGCCTCCTGATTCTCGGGCTTCAGATCCGATCTCGGCTCAACCGTAACACGCAAATGATGCTTCTCGGCAAACCAGTGAGCGAGTTGCTCGAGGCCCGATACCAGCCCGCTGTGATAAAGGATCGGCGGAGTAAGGTCAGCCGTCAGCGATCTGGATTGTCCGATAGACTCATCGACGAGGTGACACGCCTTTTCGAGCAGTTCCCGCAGCCCCGGCTCTTTAACGGCGGAATGGGTCAGCTGAATCTGCATCTTAGCCGCTACCAGAACCTGTTGCAGTTCATCGTGCAGCCATTCGGCCAGCCGGCGCTGCTCGCGCTCTTCGGTCCGAGCCAGCTCGGCCGCCAAAGCACGAAGTTCCTCGGCGCGCCGCTCGGCTTCAGCCGTGCGTTCGGCGACGCGCTGTTCAAGCGACCGGTTCAGTCCCCGTAGCTCTTCCTCAGCTTGTTTGCGCTCGGTTATGTCAGGACTAATACCGACGTGCCCCAAGAACTGGCCGCTGGTCGTGGACCGCGGGTCACCATATGAGGTGACCCAGCGCCAGGCGCCATCGTGCCGCTTGACTCGGGCTTCTGATCGAAAGGGTGCACGTTCTCTTACTGCTTTCTGAAACGCTGCCACATAGTGAGGAGCGTCGTCAGGATGAACGAGAGGCTGCCAGCGGCCCCCTTTCACGTCCTCCAGACTCGCGCCAAAGAACTCCCGGTAAGTTCGGTTGACGAAGTGAAGACCGCCTTCCGGGTTCGTCATCCACAGAATCACCGGCGAATTGTCTGCCAAGATGCGGAAGCGTTCTTCGCTTTCGCGCAAAGCCTCCTCGTCTCGCTTTCGCCGACGGATGTCGATACCGATACCGACCGACGTCTGGTCAGAAAGTCGAATATTGGCCCACGAAGAGACAATCTTGCTCCCATCTTTCGCCGTCACCTCTAAATCCCGCCAGCCGGGCTCCAGGGACTGCATAAAGGCTGTCACCATCTCCCGGTAGTCGGGATCCGGGTAAACCTTGCTCATGAAATCGCCCTGAATGACGTCATTCTCGGTCCAGCCCAGCACTTTTCGCAGCTCGCGATTAAATCGAAAGGTCTCCAGGCGGGGGTCGTAAATGGCAATCATCACCGGGATATTGTCGATGATCGACTGCAGCAGCTCCCGCTGGCGATCGATCTCCTCCTCGGCTTGCTTGCGTCTTGTAATATCTACTGTCGCCCCGATAAAGCGCATCGGCTTACCCTCGTGATCGAACAACACCCGCCCACGAGCTTCAATCCAGCGCTCCTTGCCATCCTCGAGCCCAATCGTCCGATACTCGGTCATGTATTCGCCGCTGCTCCCCGGAAGCATGACATCTCTTACCAGCTGATTTACCCGGACACGATCCTCAGGGTGGAGACCGCGCAGGAAGACGTGGTAATCCACCTGAGCGTCCGGAGGCAGTCCGAAGTGCCGCTTGGCCTGCGCTGACCAGATCAACTCCCCGCTAAGCGGATAGAAGTCAAAAGCCCCGAAATCGGTCGTTTCGGCTGCGAGGCGAAGGCGGGCTTCAGCATCTCGTAGCGCTTCTTCGGCCCGCTTGCGCTCGGTAATGTCCGAAAAGGTGCGGAGGACGCCGGTCAGGCGGCCTTGGTCATCGAGAAGAACCGTCGTGTTCACCTCGGCGCACAAGACAGACTCGTCTTTGCGCTGCAGGCGATACTCGGCCTGCCGCCCGCCAGCAGCCGCTCGCTTCAACTCGCGCTCCTCCTCTCGAAAGGCCGGAAGATCTCGCGCGCTGAGAAAGTTCGAGATATTCCGTTCGCGAAGCTCCCCCAATTGATAACCAAGCATGGCGGCCATCTGAGGATTGACGTAGGTGGTGACCGAGTCGGGATCTGTGATCCAGATTCCCTCATGCGTGGTTTCCACTATCTGGCGGTATTTGGCTTCGCTAGCGACCAGCTCCGCGCGCGCCCGTATTCGTTCTTCCGTCCGTGTGTGCGCCTGTCCGAGGGCACTCCCAATCTGACTGGCCGTCAGCTTAAGGAAAGCACGGTATTCCTCGTCCAAGGCTCGGCCATTTGAAATCCCGAGAACCACGAGTCCGACATCGGGTGACTCGGAGGTCGGGCGAAGAGCGAACGCCAACGCCGAACGGGCTGGACCGGCCCAGCCACCAGGGAGCAGGCCGAATCGGTCCCGAAGATCGTTCATCTCTAGCAGGCCGCGGGAAAGCGTTTCCGAAACTGGCCACTGCTGTCCCTGTTCTGGCTCCCGCAGAAGCAATCGGTCGATAGCTGCCGGTGAGTTCTGCTCAATCCCAAGTAATCCCGCAAGCCGGAGCTCGGTTCCGTCGTCGTCCATCAGGTAGAGCAGGCCAAAAGGAACATCGGCGAGATTCCCTTCCAGCACCCGGACCACAGCCTGGCAGGCGGAATCTACCTCGGAAACGTCTGAAGTCTGGGACGCCAGGTCTCGGAGAGTGCGCATGCGCCGGTCGCTCAATACGGCTGAAGTGGTTTCAAGAAGAGTGACAAAAGCGCCGCCGACTGTCCCGTCTTCGGTCCAGATCGGGCTATAGGAAAGCGTGAAGTAGGACTCCTCCAAATAGCCGTGGCGGGTGACTGGAAAGAGTTGATTCTCAAGGTAAGTCACTTCGCCACGACGCATCACCCCTTCCAAAATAGGCTTGTTAATGTGCCAAACCTCAGGCCAACAGTCACGGGTCGACTGGCCGAGGGCTGCCGGGTGTTTGCCGGCCGCGATGACTCGATAGGCATCGTTATAAATAAGGAGAAGTTCTCTGCCCCAGAGAACGACCATTGGAAAGGCACTGGATAGGATGATGTTGATCGAGGCGCGCAGGACGGGCGGCCAGGAATGTCGCGGACCGAGGGGAGTGGCTGACCAGTCCCTCAAGCGGATAAGCTCGCCCATATCGCCACCGCCGATGAGCCACTCGGGCCTGGTGCTCTTTTTCCTTTGATGCATAGAATAAAAAGGCCCGGTCGACTGAAAACCTACCGTTCACCGCGACGCGACGGAAAGGTTAGTCTTCCGGGCCAACCGTACACATTCTTCGTTCGAAGCCGTCTTGTGCCTCCTTTCCTGTCGCGTCGCGGCAATAAGACTACTAAAACCGAGCGAGTTGACGCAAGAGGAGACTCACAGAACCTATTGACTAGTTTGTCAATCAGGGCAGTGCTCGGCTTCGTCAACAACATTCCTCGCGAGTTCGTCATTGAGCACCATTGGCTGAGGGAGGCCGGCAGACCATGGTGCAAGGCGGGCCGACGACACTGCTCTCAGGTTCGTTACATCGTTCGAACCCCGGCCGGTCGTCGGCATTCAGCCATGGCACAGACGTGTCACCTGATTCTGAAGATCTCCGGGTTTTCGAGGGCCAGTTTCTTCAGCCGAGCCGCAAGCAGGCAGAGGGCGTGGTGATAATCATCAGAAAGATGGTTAGCAGCCCAGTCATGAGCCAGTTCATGGATAAGGAGAGCGTCGACTTCCTCGACGTCTGCGTCGTTGAAGTCTTGGTACCGGCCTGCGCCGGCGCTCGCCACGTTCAACGTGAGGCGTCCGGGCGAGTACGAGGCTCCGAAACTCTTGTTTGGCCCGCTGGCTCTCGCAAAAAAGTCGACTTGGAGCTGCTTCTCGATGAGTGCTTCTCCCACCCGCTTCAGGTAGCCGGCCAAGACTCGCATTGCCGGCGTCCAGTCGGAAATGGGGACGAAACAGGATTCACCGTCGGGCGAGAACTCGGGTCGAGCGGTCGGGAACAGCTGGCCGGCAGGACAAGCGGCGCCGGCTTTGCGGACGTCCTCCCACTGGCCGGAACTGAGGCTGCCGCCGTAGATCACAACGTGACCTTCGGCTGCAGCCCGGTTGTTGGCTTCGGAGTCGGAGACATCGAAAACCACTCGCTTCGGACCGTACTTCAGATCGAGCAGCGCGGTTATCGCTTCGTTTGAGCAGTCCTTTTCGGCGGATGCCTGCTGGATCCAATCGGCTTTCGCTGTTGTTTGATCGAGGAGGCTGTACGCCTGATTCAGAAGGCCAATCCGAAGTTTGCGAAGGAAGCTCGGAGTCACGTTCGATCGGTCAAGAGTGAGGGGTACTTTCTGCTGGACATCCAGGTGCCACGGTTCCCCGGCGTCCAGTTCCACTATCGGAATCCCAAGCTCGAACAGGTGAGACTCTTCGCCGTCTCGTTTCTCGTAGAGCTTCACTTCGGTTTTGCGCTGGGTGGGCCGGAGGGTGCCGTCCCGGCCGGCTATCTCTGTGGGTAACGTTTCAGAGAACGATGTGAGCGGCTCGTGATGAACGAGAATCTCGCCGTTTACGGTCGTCTGGACTGCACGAGGCGGAGCCAGCATCTTCACAACGGACAGAGCTTCGACGACCTCGGCACGGGTCACCCTGATGATACCCTCAAAGAGCGACCCTCGCTCGCGGCGGGAACGGCTGGCTCGTCGTTCGCTGTCCTCGAAGTGAATCGTGCCTTTCGTGGTCGTAATTGTCGCCTGATTACAGATCGCCAGGACGAGCTTCTCACCTAGGTTAAAGCGTCCACGCTTCCCGGGATCCGCTTTCTTGTTGCTGTCCGCAAAGAGAGTGAACGCATGAGAGAGGTCCTTGAAGCCCGCTGGGTCGTCATCTTCGACCTGCAGCCAGGCTCGCGGCCGCCCGTCAATCGGCTCGAGCCTCTCATTCACTTGTGTCACACTCTGATCCCAGGCGTTCTGGAGCAGTTCGAGGACCGCGAAGTGCTTGCCTCGCCGCTCGAGCAGCCGCGCCAAACCTTCTTTGTCGACTTCAAACCAGTTGTTCATAGTCTTCCCCCAGTGTCTCGCATCCGTCTGTCCTGCCGTGATTGCTGTAACCTCTGCCCTTGTTCAAGTTCGCCAGCCTGTCATTCGGTGAGCACGTACGAGCGAAGCCGAGGCGGAGGAGGGCCGAACTGCCCATCCTCCGCCGCACAACCGCCGCTACTTCCGTGTTGGCGCCTTGCGGCCCTTCCAAGCTCCGTCCATCAGGTGCCGCCTGACCGCTTCCTGGTGTGGGCACTTCTCAAAGGGCGGTCGGAGAGCGGCGCCGCAGCTGCAGGGCCCCGCGTACCGGCCGTGGTTCACCTTCACTTCGTGCACTTCACCGGTCAGCCGGTTCGCGACCACATAGACGCCCTGGCCGGCACTGCTGATCGCGTAGATCGAGGCGGGCTCAGTCAGGTGCCCTCCTTGGCTTCTTCGGCCGGCTGCGTGGCCGCCGGCGCCTTGGCCGGCCTGAGGCGAAAGGAGCGGTAGGAGCCGTCCTTCGAGTAGAGGTGCAGCCCCACGCCGAGCTGGTGGGCGCAGCGTTTGATGCAGTCGGTGGCCGCGGACTTCAGCGTGTCGCTGCGGGAGATAATCTCGTTGTTGGACTTCTTGCGCGCGAAGTCATGCGCGCCGAAGTCTTCCTTGACCACCTTCCGGTTGCCGATCCAGGCGGTCAGCCGGCCGCGGATGATCACTTCCTTCTCGAGCTGGACCGGGTCGCCCAGGATCCGGAAAGACCAGTTGGCGGTCCCGAGCACGTCGTTCAGGCGTTGAATCACGGAGGCGCCGTCGACGTACTGGACACCGTCCTTGAGCTTGATCTGGTCGGGTCGGAAGGGGTGCTCGAGATGCCAGGCGACCAGGTCCTTCTGGAGCTCGGGGATCGCCTGGCTGGCCTCGGTTGCCCCGACCTGTCCGTCGGCCGGCCGGCGTTCCAACGTGGCGCCGTTGCCGGCAGGAGTCGGCCGATCAGCCGGGGTCGGTTTACGGAAGCGGTCAATGATGGAGGCGATGTGATCGCAGGTGCCCTTCGGCGCGTTCCGGTAGTCCGGGCAGTCGCAATACATTTTCCCGTTGGGCTTTGTTACTTTAAAGCGTGAGCCGGGGACCGTCGGGTCGACCACTTCGTAACCGCCTTCGACCTTGGTGATCTGATAGTTGTTCATAGGAGCTCCTTCCGGTTCAAGGCCGATCGAGGTTCGGGGCACCAGACCCAAAAACCGTTTTTCGGGTTTTGGTTTCGCCCCCGCCGGCCTTTCACTTCCAGCTGAAGGCCGCGGGGGCGAAACAAAGAAAAAAGCGTCTTCTCGATGGCGCCCGCCGCGCTTTTCGCAAACGGCGCACCAGGCGCTTTTATGCTTTATGCCTGGTGCGGCGCCGCAGGCGCGTACCGTTTGCGGGCGGGCGCCGGGTGACCATTCCTTCAGTGATCGCGGAGTGTGAGGAGCGAGGAGCGGGAGGGCCCGCGTTTTAGGTCGGGGCGGGTGAATGCCGTACGGAAGACCGGCGTTTTTCGCTTTATCGCTTTGGCCGGGCTGGAGCCGGCAGATCCCGCCCCGACCGTTTTAGCGGACCCGGGGTGTCAGCGGACACCCGCGACGAGCGACGAACCGGAGCGACAGGCAAAAGTGCCCTGTAGGTTGACAGAGTAGTTGAAAAAGGCCGTGTTGATTCCAGATGGCCAGGAGCGGCTCCTCGACGCAGAATGTGAAAAGCCTCGCCAGAGTTCGTAAAAAGATCCTACTTGCTCGCCACTGTTGTTGAAACAATCCTACAGGGGACTGCGACCGGGAGGGCTTTCGACACGGTCGATAAAATGCTTGGCGACCAAGGAGGTCGAAACGACGTCCGCCAAGCCAGCCATATTTCTGGAAGCCGCAGGATGCATCAAGGCTCCGGTCAACTCGCAGCTTCTGGCGTCACTCTTGTCGCAGCGTGACAGCCGGGTCGATACGAGTCGCGCGCCAGGCGGGACCTATAGTTGAGACTGCCACCGTGAGGGCCAGCACGACAGCGACGAATGCGAACGTAGCGGGATCCGACGGCTGCACGCCGAACAGCATCGTGGCAAGCAGCCGTCCCAAAACGGCCGCCAGCGCCAAACCGAGGACCGTCCCCGCTGCCATTACTCCAGTGGCGCTCCGAGCAACCAGCCAAAGCACGTCGCCGGCGGTGGCGCCAAGGGCCCTCCGAACACCAAAATCACGTACACGCTGCTGGACGGAGTACGTGAGGACGCCGAACAGTCCGACCATCGCGAGCAGCAGCGCCAACCCCGCGAATGCCATAACGAGGACTGCACGAAACCGATGGCGCGCAGTAGCCGCCCATACCACGTCGTCCAGCGTCATAGGATCGCGCACGCTTACCAGTTGCTGCTTGTCCACGCGAGCCATCGCCGCGCGCACAGCCGGCGCTAGGGCTTCCGCACGCCCTGACGCCGGTCGAACGATCATGAAAATATCACCTGGGGTGTCCTGCGCCAGCGGAACGTAGATCTGAATTAGGTCTTCGGCTTCGTTGGGCCGGCCCTTCACCTGACGCGCCACACCGACGATCTCGCGCACCACTGACGGCGACTGCGCGGATGGTGTCCGGCGGATGGCCACCTTCACGCCGATCGGTGATCGCCCCTGCAAGTATCGCCGGACGAAGGCTTCGTTGACCATGCAGACCTGGACCTTGCCGGCCACATCGTGCTCGTCGAACCCGCGGCCGGTGACGATAGGCAGATCAACCGCCGTGAAATAAGCCGGACTGACGATCTGGTAATCGGCCGCCGGCCTCTGACTCTCGGCAAGCGGCGGATCGCCCACGATCTCGAAAAAGGACGACCCCTGGTAGGAACGTCCCAGTGGAAGCGTGGTCGCCCATGCCACACCTCGAACTCCTGGAAGCGCCATGATCTCTTGGGCTGCGGCTTCGTAAAACTGTCGGAGGGCGGCCTCATTCGGATGTCCGGCCCCCGGGTCCACGATCATGGTCAGAGCGCTCTCAGCCCGATAGCCCCGATCGACGCTCTCGATGGCCAGGAGAGTGCGTAACAGCAGCCCGGCGCCGAAGAGTAGAACCACGGCGGTCGCCACCTGTCCGGCGACGAGTACGTATCGGATTCTGCCGCCGCGCCCGGTCACCGTCCGGCTGCCAGGGGCGATTACGTCCGCGGACGAGAATTGGGTCGCCTGCCAGGCTGGAATAAGGCCGAATAGTAATCCAACGAGTAGCGCGGTCACAGCGCAGAACGCGATCACCTGCGCGTCGAACGTCAGCGCTAGACCAGTCGGCAACAGTCCCTGAGGAATCACCGATGGTGCGATATGCAGAATCCCTGCGCCGAGCGCCAGTCCGAGTGCCCCGCCGATGACCGCAAGCACAAGGCTTTCCGTGAGGAGTTGCCGAATTACGCGCCGCCGGTCCGCGCCCAACGCTGACCGGATCGCCAACTCACGTTTGCGTACGGTTGCACGTGCCAGGAGCAGGTTGGCGACGTTGGCGCAGCAGATTAGGAGCACGAAGCCAACGACGCCGAGGAACAGCATCGACGTCTGACGAAGATCGCTGCCGATTGCGACATCGCGCAATGGCGCAATCGTCACGCCGCGACCAGCATTCGTATTGGGAAACTCCCGCGCCAGTCCTTGAGCCACTGCCGCCATATCAGCGTTTGCGGCTTCGATGGTGACGCCCGGCTTTAACCGTCCGATCGTTAGAACCAGGCTTCCACGTCCACCCTGGATAGGCATCAATGCCCAGATACTCGTCTGCCCGAGCAACAGCGCCTCATTCGGAACGACGCCGACCACTGTCCACTGCTCACCATCCAGGCGAACGTTGCGGCCAATCACCTTCGGATCAGCGTTGAAGCGCGCTCTCCAAAATCCTTCACTCAGGACCACTACGTTCGCGCGATCAGCATCATCGGAGGGCAGAAACGTTCGACCGGCAATCGCCCTCACGCCGAGCGTGTCGAATATACCCGCGGTGACCCACTGACGAGGGACATTTTCGGCCGTGCCGTCCGAATTTCCCATCACCATGGCGCCAACGTTCGGACGGAAGCCTGCGATCATTTCGAACGTGCGATTTCGCCGATTCCATTCGATAAGATTGCGCGGCGAGACGATGCCTCGGAGCGAGGTACTGGTTCGCTCCCAGACCATCACGAGACGGTCGGGATCGGGGAGCGGAAGCGGACGAAGCAGAATCGTGTCGACCAAACCGAAGATGGCGCTGTTGACGCCGATGCCGAGCGCCAGCGTTAGAACGGCTGCCGCAGTGAAGCTCGGCTGCTTTCGCAGTGTGCGTACGGCGTAGCGCAGATCCTGCCAGAGGTCGAAGACAGGGAATCGGCGGGGCGCGCCCACTGCGACCGGGGTTGGGACGTTCGCCTGGCGAAGCGATCGCATGAAGTAAGCGAGCGCCCCGGGTTCGAGCAGTTCCTCAATCGCCAGACGGCGGGCCTCGGTGTCGCTCGCGCCGCCTTCGCGAAGCTCATCGTAGCGTTGATCGAGATGCTGCGACAGCTCTTCGATGATCTCGGCCTCGCGCGCAGGGCTTAGTCGCAGTTGGGCAAGGCGCGAGCGCAGGTCTTCGCCCCATTCAGGCATGATCGACTCCCGTGATGAGATCCATGGCGTTGACGAAGCTTTTCCAGGTATCACGCTGGCGGGCAAGCACACGCCGGCCGGTGGCGGTCAAGCTGTAGAAGCGCCGCCGCCGCTGGCCGGCCTTCTCAACCCATTTCCCCTGCAGCCAGCCACGTTCTTCCAGCCGGTATAGAAGGGGGTAAAGCGAGGCGACGTGGAATTTGAGCTGCCCGGCTGAGCGCGTCTCGATCAGCTTGCTGATCTCGTATCCGTGACGGGCGCCTGGTTCGATGATTGAGAGGATGATCAATTCGGCGGACCCTTTTTTCAACTCGCGGTCCAGCATGCGGGTGTCAATAGCTGGCATATCCATATATGTTACAGCCAATGAACTCCTCATGCAAGGTGAGGAATAAACTAAACCCAACCACGACCCGCCATATAGGATTCTTTCACTCACTGTCGCGAGCTTTTTCAAGAACTGTGGCAAGAATTTTCAGTAATCCTGTCAACCTACATGCCCGGCGGAGGGCTGGCCGGCGCCGCTGAAGACCCGGCGCTTTTGTCTTATGCCGGTCTGAAGCGGGAAAGGCCGGACAGACCGGAGCCGGGCGTACCGCAAGTGCTTTCTGAGGAAGTCTGCAAACTGAGGACTGGAATCCGGGCGACGTCAGCCGGTGCTCTCCGAGTCTTTCTTTTCCCCCTTTTTTGAACGCCTAGGTGAAGCGGGTGGTGAGACATGCTGGGGGGCCGGGCCCTAGCTTATAGCCA
>Ga0209593_10000866_pt1 | contig 13363 bp, 8 predicted proteins | sample PPLLaktember2015_3_FD_187260 | JGI IMG/M metagenome (GOLD analysis project Ga0209593, IMG submission 187260) | Freshwater sediment microbial communities from Prairie Pothole Lake near Jamestown, North Dakota, USA - PPLs Lake P7 Core (6) Depth... | ecosystem: Environmental > Aquatic > Freshwater...
ACGATCAACACATGGTAATCGGGGGAATCGAATTTACCCGGCAATTGGGCTTCCGAAATTTGATTACCGGTCACCACATCGATATTCATCTCAGGTTCGGTGTATTCGGTATTCGTTTTCGGGTCGATGACCGTTCCGCTGAAAGCCACGAGGGGGCGGATGTCGGTGTATTTGTTTTTTTTGATATATTTAGCAAAAGACAGCATGTACCCCATGGCTTGAAGGCGGGAGCCGGTTACTACCATCGCTTTGGCCCTGCCGGCCAGGAGGGGTTTCACGTGTTGCCGGAAGTGTTCGATGATGATTTGAGTTTTTTGTTCGATGTTTTGGGGGTGGAGAACCAGGAATTGGGTGAGTTTTTTCAAGGCTTTTTTCTGCGGCATTTTGGGATCGTTTCCTGCTTTTTGCACCAATTGAAAATAGGTTTTGTAGGGGATGTATTGTTTGAGTACATCCAGGATAAAGCGTTCTTCTATGGCTTGTTTCATGGAGTAGGTGTGGAAAGGTTCATATTTACCCGAGGAGCCGATGCGTCCGAAGAGTTGGAGGGTTTTGCCTTTGGGAGTGGAGGTAAAAGCGAAGAAGCAGAGGTTTTTTTGCATGGGGCGGGATTCCACTATTTTATTGAGGTTATCTTCCCAATCGGTTTCTCCTTCTTCTTTGCCCTGGGAGGGTCCGGCTCCCAGGATTTCTTTGAGTTCGCGGGCGGTTTCGCCGGATTGGCTGGAGTGGGCTTCGTCCACGATGACCGCGTAGCGGCGGGCAGCGATTTTGTCTTGCCACTCTTTGGATTTTGCGATGGAGGCCGGGTCCGGGTTATCGATGTCTTTGGTGCCTGCGATGTGGAGGAGGCCTCTTAAAATGAAGGGGAACTTCTGTAAGGTGGTGACGATGATTTGGGTTCCGTCTACCAGTGCTTCGGCCAGTTGGCGGGAGTTGTCTTTGATGGTCTTTACTACGCCGCGGGCATGCTCGATTTGATAAACGGCATCTTGAAGCTGTTGATCCAGGATGCGCCGGTCGGTTACCACGATGACGCTGTCGAACACTTTTTCGTCGGATTCCGTATGGAGGCAGGAGAGGCGGTGGGCGAGCCAGGAGATGCTGTTGGTTTTGCCGCTGCCGGCCGAGTGTTGAACCAGGTAATTGTGGCCGGTTCCTTCGGCCCGGACGGTGTGGATGAGTTTGCGTACGGCGTCCAATTGGTGAAACCGGGGGAAAATCATGGTCTCCTCTTTGATTGGTTTTCGTTTGCCCGAGTCATCATGGATAAATTTTTCCCGTGTTTCCAGGAAAATATAATTGGCGACAATATCGAGGAAGCTGTCGGGTTGGAGGGTTTCTTCCCAGAAGTAGGCGGTGCGGTGGCCGGAGGGGTGGAGGGGGTTTCCTTTGCCGCAGTCGATTTCGCCGGGGTTGCTGCCCCGGTTGAAGGGTAAGAACCGGGTGCTGGAGTCTTTGAGTTGGGTGGTCATGAATATTTGATCCGGGTCCAGGGCGAAATGGACGATGGCGCCTTTTTTGAATTGGAACAGCGGGGCCTGGGAGTCTCGATGTTCCCGGTATTGGGCGACTGCATTCACCCAGCTTTGTCCCGTCGAGGGGTTTTTCAGTTCGATGGTGGCCAGGGGGATGCCGTTAAGTGAGAGCACCATATCGATGGTGCTGGAGTCGTAGGGGTGGCAGGGAACCTGGCGGGTCACGTGCAGTTTATTTTTATGATAGAGGTCCAGGGTTTCTTGCACCATCCCGTGGGCCGGTTTAAAATAGGCCAGTTTAAAGGTTTTTCCAAAGAATTTGAAGCCCTGGCGGATGATGTGCATGGTGCCTTTGATTTGTCGTTCTTTAACCAGGGTATCGATCAATTTAGCGTCGAGTGCCTGGCCGTGGAGTTGTTCCATGTGGCGCCAGGTTACCGGTTGAGTTTCCCGGATAAACTCCGTAATGTAACCGGGGAAAAGGGCATTTTGTTTATCCCAGGCTTCGGGTGATCCCTTGGTCCAGCCTGAGGCGGACATGGTGTCCTGGATATAGGTTTCAAATGTTTTTTCCGAATGGCTTTTAAAAATCATATAACCCTCCTGTTTTCATAGGTAATAAATAGGGAGCTAGGACCGACGGGTGCGGATTCATCTCGTTTCCCTCACGTCGATTTTACCCGTAACCGCGGCAGAGATGATGGCGGTGCGGTATTCATGGAGTTTATCCACGGCTTGTTCGACCTTCGAGATGAGGTTGTCGATTTTAGCGGTTTCGCGGTCGAGAAATTCGGCAATCGCCTCCTGCTCGGATAGAGGCGGAACAGCAATCCAAAGATTAGATATTTTGTTTTGGTCGAAAATTGCAAGAGTAGCACTTGGAGCCATAGCTCGAATCGTAAGTTCCAATTGTTTCAATTGATACGTAATAAATTTAGTATCAATTTTCGTTCTATTAAAATTAATTCCGGTTACTTGCTGATTGCAAGATGAATCAGCATTAATTGAGCTTACTTTACCAATAGTAGCTCCAATTCCAACAATCATTAATGTTCCAGCAGAAAAGATACGAGCTGCACCATCAATAATCGCCTGTTTATTTATCAATTTAACCGGATCGCTTAAGAAAATATTATCGTTGAAAGAGCTTGGCCCGTACCACGGTATAGTACCATCCTGATAGTACTGTTCTTCTGCAGTAGGAGGAGTATTTCCAGTTTGTACGCGAGTTGCATTACGATTGATTTTTGAAACTTCCCAGTGTTTGGGTACATCGCCGAGCCAGTCGACGCGGGAGGGTTTCATGGAGGCGGAGGGGTCGAGGCCTTTGGTGACGGTTTGCGAAATGAGAGCGGAGCGTTTTTCCCTGAGCAGTTCCACCAGGCGCTTTTTCTTTGCAGCCAGGTCATCGATCCTGCGGGTTTCGCGGTCGAGAAATCCCGCAATCGCCTCCTGCTCGGCCAGGGGCGGAATCAATATTATGACATTTTTTAAAGAGTCTTGATAAATGACATCAATCGTTGTACCATTGCTTTTAATTTTGAGTTGCTCCAAAACAATACCGCTTTCTTGTATTAGAGTCTCAAGGAAGCGATCATTTACCTTGCATTTATTTGTCTGAAGCCTCATTAAACATGGATGTAAAATACCTACTTCTGCATCTTGGGGAAGAATTGCGCATTTGCCAATTGTCCCACGGGTAGTTATTAAAAAATCTCCTGGAAAAGTTTGAAACTCCTTTAGTTCAATAAATTTTTCTCTTGAAATATAATTATCACCAGAAATGAAATCTTTATCAATTACATTTCTTTGATTGTAGACTTTTATTTCATTATCATACATTTCAGAAGTTAAAAGTTGGCTTCCAAATGGACCGGTTTTTATAGATCCCTTACTTGAAATCAATAAATCTTTCAGTCTTTTAACTTCCCAGTGTTGGGGTACATCGCCGAGCCAGTCGACGCGGGAGGTTTTATATTTCGGATAGCCGTTATACTTCATGCCTGTCCCCCGGTTTCCCGGATAAAAGCCCCATAATCTCGGTTTCCAATGCCTTGATGTCGGCTTCGATGGCGTCCAAAGTCCGCGGGGGTCGATACCGGTAAAAATGGCGGTTAAAGGGAATTTCAAACCCGATCTTGGTTTTGGAATAATCGATCCACGCATCCGGCACATGGGGCAGCACTTCGCGTTGAAAATAGGCCTGGATTTCCTTTTTGATTTTATCGCTGTTTTCCTCGTTGGGTTTTACATCTTCCTTAAGGGGGACATTTTCCGTGTCGCGCAAATCGGGATCCGGTTCGGGTTTGCCTTTGGCATCATAACAGGTATCCGCGGTCTCATCCTTTTGCGATAACGCCTCCAGGATCGGCTTATATTCATTGGCCGACAAATGCACCTGGGTTTCCCGCGCGAAGGCGTTTAAATCCTTTAAAAACTCGTCCCGGTTTTTGTAGAGTTGTTCACCGTACCGGAGGGAGAAGGCGTTCAAGAGGTTCTTAATGGTTTCCTGGCGGATTTTTCCTTCGGCGATCTCCTCACGGCGGATGTCTGGGTTCTTTTTCTCGGTTTCTGCGAGCTTTCGAAAGGATTTGAGGTCATCCAGGCGTGCGATGCGTTGGGGGCTCGCTTGGAAATTCAAACGGAGGGGACGTTCGACGGTGATCTTGCAGTACCCGAAATCGAAGTTATTAAATATTTTGCTCACGACAACATCTTGTAACACACCGTCCACCTGGCGTTTAACGGTTTGGTCGGGGGTGAAATTTCTATAGATGCGGGTGATCTCTGCCACCTGGTCAAGGCCGTTCTCGTTTTCTTCGGCGTCTGCGATTTTATTGCGTTTGTTGCCGAGGCTTTTGCGCATCTTCACATAGAATTCGCGGGCGTCGATGAGCTGGATTTTACCTTCTCGCTGCTTCTCTTTCCGGTTGGTGACAATCCATATATAAGTAGAAATACCGGTATTGTAAAAGAGTTGGTCCGGGAGTGCGACAATGGCTTCGAGCCAATCGTTCCGGATAATCCACCGGCGGATATTGGATTCGCCGCTGTCGGCATCGCCGGTAAACAATGGAGAGCCGTTAAACACAATGGCTATACGGCTTCCGCCTTTTTCCCGGGGCTGCATCTTGGAGATCATATGCTGCAAAAACAAGAGAGAACCGTCGTTGATCCTGGGAAGACCTGCACCGAAACGGCCATCGTAACCCAGGTTGTCTTGTTCTCGTTTAATAAACTGCTCTTGCTGCTTCCATTCGACACCGAAAGGGGGATTGGCCAACATGTAGTCGAATTTTTGAGATTTGAAACCGTCCTGCGAAAACGAGTCGCCCAATATGATATTCTCTTCGCTCTCATTTTTAATCAACATATCGGAGCGGCAAACAGCCCACGCTTCATCGTTCCAATCCTGGCCATATAAAAGCGGCTGCGCTTCGGCATTGAGCTTTTTAATATATTTCTCCGCCTCCGACAACATCCCACCGGTCCCGCAAGCGGGATCATATATCGTCTTCACCACATAACTCCGGCGCAAATCAACCTCCGGCGAAAGCAGGAGATTCACCATCAACTTGATGACTTCTCGCGGGGTAAAATGCTCCCCGGCTTCCTCGTTGGATTGCTCAGCCCCAACCCGTATGAGCTCCTCGAAAATATACCCCATCTGCATATGATCGATCTTCCCCGGCGATAAATCCAATTTGTCCGATGCAAACTTCTTCACCACCTCATAAAGAAGATTCTTATCCTTCATGCGGCTCACCTGCACACCGAAATCAAACCGCTCGAAGATTTTCCGCACATTGGAAGAAAACGCATCGATATAGCTGTTCAGGTGCTCGGCAATATGATTGGGATCATCCAATAACGTGGAGAAACTCAATCTCGATGTATTATAGAAGGGGACACCGGTGATTCCGTTTAGATCGGCATCGATGGAGAATTCGGAATCGTCTTTGATTTTGGAATATTTGTCCAGCACCTGGTTTTTGGTGGGAGCGAGGACACAATCGAAGCGGCGGAGCACTGTTAGAGGGAGGATGACTTTGCGGTATTCGTTTCGTTTATATGGACCGCGGAGCAGGTTGCATATATCCCAGATAAAGTTGGCCATTTGGCTGTGGGTTTGAACAGGCATGAATCGATCTCCTTAGCACTTAGCAAGGAAATATTATAGCATGGAAAGAAAGAACAAAAAAGGGGACAGGCAAGAAATTATCTCACGGAGCTCACAGGGACACGGAGAGAAAGAAGAGGAAGTTAGGAGTTTAGGAGGGTATGAAGGTTGGTTTTGGGGAACAAAAAAGGGGACAGGCAAGAAATTATCTCACGGAGCTCACAGGGACACGGAGAGAAAAAAGAAGGTGAGAAGTTGAGAGGGTAAGAGGGTGAGAAAATTTTGCGGCGCGTTGCGCCAGTGTTGGTTTACGGCTGCTTCGCAGCCGACTGATAACGGAAAACGGTGAACGGAGAACGATCTTAATTATCAATTACCAAGTATCGATTAACAATTATCCATTGGAAAAGGATGCAGGGGCGAAACCCAAATCCGCCCAAAATTTAAAATGGCTGCACGGGCCCGTCAACATAAACCCGCTGTGCTATCCTCATACAGCATATCCGGGCATAAATCCTGCCCATTTTTCCACCGGATGCTTCCCAAAAAAGGCCGAACAGTATTGAAAAACCTCGGATCGTTCAGTTCTTTGAATATACCTGTATCGAGATATGGTTTCATATCAAAATACCTCACTTCATTGTTGGTAAAAGTGAGAGTCAAGGTATAATCGTTATTAGGAGCGACTTTTTTTACACGTGGATTCATAATTTACCCGGGTTTTATTTCAAAGGGTCGATCGTAAAAATAGATTCACCCTTAGAGGCTTGCCATATTTATTGCCTCAAGGAATAGTTATAACTTTTTTTTTGCTGCTTGTCAACCGGTTTGAAATTTCTAACCTTGCATGAAAATGATTTAGCCACACAGACCACAGGGGACACCGAGAGAAAAAAGAGGAAGTTAGGAGTTTAGGAGGGTATGAAGGTTGGTTTTTGGGAATCGACGAATGATTTTGTGGCTGCTTCACAACCGTTTTCTACCGGGAACTTAAACGGGCTCAGGCACTCCCCCGAAAAATACACAATATCCCGATTATACGATAAACCCCCACCGTGTGAGGGGAAAATAAAAATCTTCACCTAAAGGGCTTTCTTTTTTCTTCAATTTATGTTAAATATGAGGTGTTTTTTTTCTGCACCGAAACACTTTATGATTTTAATACAAAAGAGACGCAATCATCTTTATTTGGTTTTATTAAGCAAAAATGAGAAATAAAAGCAGTATTAACAGTACGGGAAAAGTAATACCCAACGCGGAGATACCTGCAACCGAAAATATCTTTATCAAAAAAATCGATTTCCTGGTTCGCCAAATCAGCGAAATATGTGGAAACTGCTGCTCGTTTTACATACGGATGGAAAAAGAAGAAAAAAACATATCCATCACATCGTTTTATAACCCCAACCCCCTTTCTTTCCCCCAAAAAGATTCATTTATCGAAGAAATTTTTAAACAAACCGCTGCCGCAACACCCCATGAACCCGCTTACTTTCACCAGGTGTGCCAGGATTCCGAGACACTTTATTTTCTCTGCTTCCCCGTTTTATTAAAGGATACGATCGTCGGCTCTTTCGGGGTAATGGATAAAATAACCAGGGATTACTCTGCCCTCGAAGTAAAAACCATTTCCGCTTTTGCCATGATGATTTCCTTCGAAGAAGACCAACGTTTTAGCGATAAAGAGTCGAAAGAAACCAGGAGCTGGCTTTATAATATACCCACCGCCGACCGAGATATTTCCGAACGTAAAAAGCCAGGAAACACCCTATCGGAAGGAGAAAAACAATACAGGCTCCTGGTGGAAAATGCCAGCGATGCTATCTTTATCATCCAGGATAACCTGGTTAAATTTTTTAACCCAAAAACCCTGGAAATGACCGGGTACTCCCCGGAAGAACTATCCGACCTCCCCTTCCACCAGCTCCTTCATCCCAAAGACCAACAGCCCGTCACAGAACGCTTTAAACACATTTTAAACGGCGATAAACTCCCAAACCTCCTTTCATGCCGAATCATTAACAAAAAAGGAGATGAATTATGGGGCCAATTAAACAGCGTCATTTTTCAATGGGGTGATAAACCCTCTATTCTAAACTTCCTACGTGATATCACCCCCCAAAAAAAAATGGAAACCCAATTCTTCTATGCCCAACGCATAGACTCCATCGGAACCCTGGCCGGCGGGATCGCCCATGATTTCAATAACCTCTTGATGGGCATCCAGGGCCGCATTTCTTTAATGCTTACCAGCACCGAAGACTCCAACCCCAACTTCGAACACCTCGTGGGCATCGAAGAATACGTCCAAAACGCCTCCGACCTCTGCAAACACCTGCTGAGTTTCGCCAAAGGCGGAAGCTTTGAAACCAAACCTACAAACTTAAACAGCCTTATCCAGGAACAATGCCAAATGTTCGGCCGTACTAAAAAAGAAATCCGGATTTATGGAAAATATGACGAAACCCCCTGGACCGTAGATGTCGACCAAGCCCAAATCAAACAAGTACTGCTGAACCTCCTGGTAAACGCCTGGCAAGCAATGCCCGCCGGCGGCGATATCTATATCCATACCGAAAACATCATCATAGACGACCAATACGACGAACCCCTCCCTGTTAAACCCGGGAAATACGTCAAAGCCTCCATCACCGATACCGGCATCGGCATGGACGAAGAAACCCGGAAACGCGTTTTCGACCCCTTTTTTACTACCAAAGACAAAACTCGCGGCACCGGCCTGGGCCTCGCTTCCGCCTATATCATCATTAAAAACCACAACGGCTTCATCGATGTTCACAGCGAATTGGGACTCGGAAGCACTTTCTTCATCTACCTCCCCGCTTCCGAAGCAAAAGTCGTCTCCAATCCCCACGATACCCCCCATGTCCTCTTAATGGGAACGGAAACCATTCTCCTGGTAGATGACGAAGAAATGATCTTATACGTCAGCACTCTGATGCTAAAAAAACTGGGATATAAAGTGCTAACCGCCGACAGCGGACATAAAGCCCTGGAAACCTATAGAAATAAAATGGAATCCATCTCCCTCATCATCCTGGACATGATCATGCCGGAAATGAGCGGCACCGTTACTTTCGATAAATTAAAAGAAATAAACCCCTACGCCAGGATCCTTCTCTCCAGCGGATACACCCTGGACGGTGAGGCCGCCGAAATAATGAAACGAGGATGCAGCGGCTTTATCCAGAAACCCATCAACCTCCGCGTCCTTTCTCAAAAATTAAGAGAAATCCTCGACAACCCTGACTCTTAATCGACACCCCCCCACCTTTTTACAAAAATTATCTATCTCTCTTCCGTGTCAAGTTCGATTGGGGAGTACTTTCAACCCGATTTCTTCCGAATACTTTTTCTCCAGGGAGGATTCCAGGCTAAAAAGCACGATTTCACACGCGGCGGAAACAACTCCCTTTACCAGGTGCCCCCCTATGGTTTCAAATCTATCGTTAGCTAACACAGCATGCACATGTACCAGCGGTTTATTATCATGCAAAAATGCATTCCCAGTCATACTGGCAATCTCCAACGGCTCCTCGAAAACCTTCGACGAATATTTCCTCGTATCGACCCGGTAATGAGCCAACTCTGCAACCTTCAAAGCCCCGATACCGGAAAAACTCGCGTTTTGAATCGCTTCTTCCGTCAATATCCCCGTGATGGTTTCAATAATTTCATCGCCGGGCGCCATCGATATAACCGCAGTTCGATCATCGAGTTTCGTGTATTTCATCCTCGGAAAGCACGCCTCCTTTGTCTATAATAAAATTAAAATAATCCGTATATTCGGCAGGGGGATTTTTAAGCAAGATACCGATCTCATTTTCACTCGCACCCTTTTCCAGGATGCTTTCGTGGACCCAGCGTACGCTGCCCCTTATGGGAACAACTCTCCGCCCGATTTTTACCACCACGTCGATAGCCTTATAAGTCGGGAGAACATGAGGCGTTTTGACCGACATGCCGTTTTTGGAAATACTCGTGATCAAAGCCGGATACAAACTCTCATCGTCTTTTAACATAATTCTAAAGACCTTTTTAATCCTTGACTCTTTTCTATAGTTCATCGGTTCCATGATAACCACCTTTATTCCGGTTCATATTTTATATCATATGATTAAAAAAATCAAATTCAAAATTATTTTGGAAACCCCCGGTCATTATTCGCCTCTTTTTTCCAACTATCTGCCCTTTTCATTGCCGATATTCCTCTTCATTTTTTTTTAACATTTTTTTAATATATTGTCATATCAACCGTTTCGGGAATTTTCCACAAAAATTGTGGAAAAGAATCTCAAAACGATAATCTTTAACGAATTTAATCTTTGGTTTCTCCCCCCCTATTCCAAAAAATATTATCCGATCAATCCTTCTATTCATAGGTAGATATCTTATCCATAAGCAATTTTCATTTATTCGCTTCACTATAAAAATGATTTGAGGCAAAATCGAAATCATGAGAACAAAAAACAAACAACTGCTTTTGCTGCAAAAATGGGCAATCCGATTTTTACCAAACCCTTTATTACCGTGCATAAAAGAGTTTTGGGTTAGGAGTGTTCGATGCTTATTGAATCTCAAACAAAGAATGCGATCTCCCACCTCGATACGGTGGACTACATCCATTCCAGCAGCAACTTTCCCGAAAATAGAATACCTGCCGTCCAGGTGAGGGGTCGGAGAGTGAGTGATAAACCACTGGCTGCCCTCCGTATCTTTTCCCGCAGAAGCCATACCAACCGATCCTTCTTCATAATACAGAGGCCCGAATTCCGAGCCGATAGTGTAAACCGGCCCACCCGTTCCATCGCCCCGCGGACATCCGTCCTGAATGACAAAATTCGGCACCACCCGGTGGAAAACCTGCGTTTTGAAAAATCCCTCCCGGATCAATCGAATAAAATTCGAAACCGAACCGGGTGACTCATCGACCATTAACCGGATGATGATATCTCCTTTCGATGTTTTGAGCTTCACTTTTTGATCTGCCGGAATAGAAGTCACCAGGTCCCAATTAATCGCATCGTTTTTCAGCGGGAGGGCGGTTCCCGGTTCATTTCCATTGAAATAATCGACAGCAGCTTTTAAGGCTTGCCAGGCTTCCAGGTCCTGCGGCATGCGGCACGAATTCAACGCTTCCGTCAAAAAAGCCCAGTCATCGATAATGGTTTTAAAGTCAAGTTGGGTGTCTCGCAAGAATTCCGCAGCAGAAGCCACCAATGCAATATCCCCGGACTTTATCGCTTTTTTGAGTATTTCCACGAAACCCTTTAAACCCTCTTTATCCCCAGACCGTTTGATTTCACCGCACATTTGAATTAAGGCATATATCCCATTGGTACTCACCATCGCCTCTTTCCCAACGTACGCGAAGGTCTCCTGCTCCACGAAAGAAAGATTATTCAAATCCGCCCCTAAAGCGCTTAAAAAATAAGCCTTCTCATGAACCGCCGATGACTTTTTGTAAACTTCTTTGATCCAGGTAGACACTTTCTTTTTGAAATCCATACCTGTAGAAAACTTTAATGCGGCGTTTAATAAATTCGTCATGGAACGAACAGTTGAAGTTTTTTGGGCCGTAGTAAAATAAAGGAGCGTGTCTCCCGGTATCCCATTCCCCGGGAAATATTCGGAAGCAGCAGTGGAAACATGCACATTCGGGTCGAGAACCATTTCCAGGACCAAGTCTTTGACTTGTTTATATTCGAATTTGCCTAAAGCTCTAATGGCATTGACTCTCAAGCGATAATCTTCTTTCGATTCCACGATGGATTTTAGTAAATCAAGTATTTCCGGGTGTTTGGCCAAACCCATACCTAAGACTATCCCCATACGCGTATAGAGATTTTTCTCTGCGCTGTAAACCCGGATAATATCTTTGTAATAACCGGAGAAATCCTCTTTTGCTGCACGGGCCAGGTAATTGGCTGCAATAAAACGAACTTTACCCGGCATGTTTTCCCCCAATAATTCGAAAATTCGTGCAGTACTTTGAGCTGAAAAATGGTTTTGAAGTACAAACCGGTAAAGACCCCACGCTTGACCTTCCAATATTAAGTCGCGGGAGCTGCCGGGAGGAATAATCAAGGCCGATAAATATATTAAACCGTTGGTTGTCCCGCATTTCCCGATGGCTTCCAACATCGTTCGCTTAACCCGGGGGGAAGTTTCCTTCTCAAAAGCGCTGATTAAAAATGGCTCCGCCAATACATTCCTGGTTTGCCCCAGGGCATATGCCGCTTCGGATCGAACCTCCTCTACCGGGTCCGACAGGAGGGTTTTCAAGATATCGATCGATTCGACGGATTGTACGGAAGCAAATGCTGTTGCCGCTGCTTTTCTATACTCTGCTTTTGAATCGGATGTATAGGCTTTTAAACCCTGCACATCCCGTTGATTTTGCAATGAATAGATTTGCTGACGGACTTTATCCGTGAAAATATTCCCTTTCGATTTTTTTGGGGTTACTCCCGGTCCCGTTTTTGGAACCGTTTTACCGAAAGAAAGCATTAATAAACTCATCATTAAAATAAAAATCCACAGTTTCATGGTTGGTCTCCTTTTCGAAAGTTATTTTTAATCGGCCTTTAGTACTTTTGAATCCAGCAGTCGATAAAAAACGATTAGCTTATATCATAAAACTGTTTGAAATGCAATATTTTGAGCAAGCCGGCAAACAAACTCATCGTTTTACTTTTCAAAAGAGATCGATCAAAAAGGGACTGGAGTTGAAATATGGAATACCTTATATTATAATACTCCCATGAAGCAAAACGAGCAAAAACCAAAAAGGAGCCGGTCATGTTAGCACCCCTGGATAACGAAACCATTTTTAAACAAGCTTTCACAAACAAAACCGTTTTCAAATCATTTATTAAAGATATCGTCGGCATCGATATCGAAGTCGACAAGATCGAAACCGAAAAAAAATTTGAACCCAAAATCGGTAATATCGATTTCTCTTACGATATATTTGCCGAATCCACCGACCACCGCATCATCATCGAAATCCAGAGAGTCGATTACGATTATAATTTAGACCGGTTCCTTCATTATCACATGATGGCCATTGCCGAGCTCCAACGAAAAGCGAAAGAGTACAAGATAGACCAGAGAGTTTTCACTATCGTCGTACTCACGGCCCCCTACCGTATCGACGAGAAAACCCATAAGCCCTTGAAAGATGAAGTGCTCATATCGTCGGTGGACCCCAGGAACCTCCAGGATAAAGTTATTCCCATATATGGTCATAAATTGATTTACCTCAACCACCATTACAAGAACCGGAATACTCCATCCAATTACCGGGACTGGCTGGATTTATTTTATGAATCCATCAATAACCGCGAAAAGTACAAATTGAACCTGGATCACCAGGGAATCAAAAAAGCAGTGGAGTTGATCGACTATGATAATTTGAGTCCTGAAAACCGGCATTTGATGAAAATCGAGGAGCAGCGCAAAGTAGTCGTTAAACTGGACGAAGACCGGGCAAAACGAGAGGGCCGCGATGAAGAGCGGGTATTAATGGCTAAGAAATGCCTTAACGAAGGTTTATCGATCCAGCTAATTTCAAAATTAACAGGGCTTTCCAAAGAAGAGATCGAAAAAATCTAACTACACCCCCCTGGATTTCAAAAGAAGAATTGCCGGCAAACAAACTCATCGTTTTACTTTTCAAAAGAGATCGATCAAAAAGGGACTATAGTTGAAATATGGAATACCTTATATTATAATACTTCCA
>Ga0209593_10000869_pt1 | contig 13326 bp, 9 predicted proteins | sample PPLLaktember2015_3_FD_187260 | JGI IMG/M metagenome (GOLD analysis project Ga0209593, IMG submission 187260) | Freshwater sediment microbial communities from Prairie Pothole Lake near Jamestown, North Dakota, USA - PPLs Lake P7 Core (6) Depth... | ecosystem: Environmental > Aquatic > Freshwater...
GCAATAGTGGAATATAATAGACCCCGTTTAAAAATCCCCAGAAGATAAAAGTCCAGTTTGCCCCATGCCAAAAACCGCTGATTGTAAATGTTATGATAATGTTAAATATTCGTCTGATCTTGCCTGCGTTACTGCCACCCAATGGGATATACACATAATCCCTGAACCATGATGAAAGCGAGATATGCCATCTTCTCCAAAATTCTGCAATATTTCTTGAAAAATATGGAAGAGCAAAATTTCTCATCAGGTTAAAGCCAAATAATTTTGCTGTACCGATTGCAATATCAGAGTAACCGGAAAAATCTCCATATATCTGGAATGCAAAAAATATTACACCGGCTACAAGAACACTAGCCTGTAAGCTTTCATAATTAGAAAATATGTAATCGGCGTTAATGGCACAAGTGTCTGCTATAATTACTTTTTTTGCAAAACCCAGTAGTATTTGCTTTAATCCGTCTACAGATTTACCATAGTCAAAACTTCTGCCTCTGTAAAACTGGGGTAATAAATTTGCTGCCCGTTCAATGGGACCTGCCACCAATTGTGGAAAAAAACTCACGAAGGCAAAAAATGCAATAATATCTCTTGTAGGCTTAAGTTGTCTCCTATAAACATCCACCGTATAACTGAGTGTTTGAAAAGTATAAAAACTAATACCTACCGGCAGAATTATCCGAAGTGAAGTTTTGTTGGCTTTAAGTCCGATACTTGTAAGAAGATCAATCATGCTATCGGCAAAAAAATTGAAATATTTAAAAAAGCCCAGCATCCCGAGATTTACAATCAGGCTGAAAATCAACAAATATTTTCTGTGCTTTTCATTGTTGTTATTGCCGAGTTGCAGGCAAACCAGATAGTCAGTTAAGGAACTTATTAAAAGTAATGAAAGAAACCGCCAGTCCCACCATCCATAAAAAACCAAACTTGCAGATAACACCAAAAAATTCTGAGCCTTCAGGTTTTTCTGAAATACAAACCAGTATAAAGCATATACAATAGGAAAAAAGATAAGAAATTCAACTGAATTAAAAAGCATTGATTTTTAGTAAAAATTATGTGAAATGCTTTGAATCTTCAAAGTTAAATATTAACGTCGTTAATGTGAAAAATAAGCCTTTCAATTCCGCAAACATCCATAAAACAGTGATTAAAAATCGGAAATCTTTCATGAAAATAAACCAGAAAAATAATTTATACGTATAAGATTTATGAAAAGTTCATCAATACCATAATAGTTTCATAATTAAAATTATTTCGAGCTAATCAGGATTAATTGATTATTTTAGCACGCACCATAAATATATACTTTTCATGTTATGACAATATCCAATTTTTTAAATCTCTTCTTATTTTTTACTTTCACACAATTGGTTTCAGGGCAATATGAATTAAAAGCCAATGATTTTATTGCCGAAGCATCGGTTCAAAAATATAATGCAAGCTCGGACTCTACTGCAAATCCACAGGTTTTATTTCTGGGCAATTCAATCATGAAACCAATATATAATTTATTCATCCGGGATCAGGAACCATATATATGTACAAATATAGCAGTAGCGGGGAGCACCATCAATCAGCAATTATCCGCCTGGAAGTCATTAACATTTCAACAGAAACAGAATTTCGATGTTGTGCTGGTAGAGATAGGAATAAATGATTTGGGAGGGACTTCTTTCATTGTCAATTATCAAAATCTTATCGATCAGATTAATGCAGATAAAAAACCAGGTTGTCAAATTGTTCCTTCCACATTGACACCAGCCAGGGGAGTAGTTGACTATTCTAAATGGCAGACATTCAATGAAGCCATAAGGGGTGAAGGAACAAATCCAATTTCGGGGATCGATACTGTTATGACGACAAATACCACTAAATTGGATTCAGATGGTGATGGATATCTGGATGAAATATATGATAGTGGTGATGGTGTTCATCCAAATGACCCGGGAGATTTGATAATTAAAAATAATTATCTGGATCTTTTGGAAAGTTTGACCACTGAACCGCCAGGTCCAACGGATCCACCAGATACAACAGATCCACCGGATCCACCGGATCCTCCCGATCCTCCCGATCCTCCTGATCCTCCTGATCCTCCTGATCCTCCTGATCTTCCTATAGCACCTTCGGTACTTAAGGCCATCGATTATACTGAAAAAAATATATCTCTTACCTGGCGGGATAATTCAGACAATGAAGATAAGTTCATTATATGGCGAAGCCTGGCCTCCGATCCTGATGACATAATTCAGATAACCCTAAAGGAAAATGATACCTCCTATACTGACAGTGAAGTAGAACCGGGAATTACATATGTATATACAGTTAAGGCAGTGAAGGATTCTATAAGCTCGGAATTCAGTAACAGGATTGTTATTGCAACGATGTCAGTTGCTGAATCCGGAAGAATCAGAGAAGGTTTGATTGCTTATTATAATTTTGGATATAATCCTGACCTTATTATCTATGATGTTTCCGGGTTCGGAGATCCCGTAAATCTTCGGGCTGTACATCCTTTATCAGTTGATTGGAATAAAGACGGCGAACTGATAATCAAATCAAATACTTTATTGGTGTCATCTGGTCCCGCAAAAAAGATTATTGATGAGTTAAAGGCTACTAATGAAATGACAGCAGAATGTTGGATAAGACCTGTGGAACCTGAATTGCCGGGAAGGGGAAGGATATTTTCATTTGGAAGCAATGAAGAAAATATAGGTTTTATACTGGATCAGGAATATAACTCGAATTTAAATGGGAAATCGCTGATATATAGTTCAAGAATGAATACCGAATCAACCAATAAGTCTGGTTTCCCAGAATTGGTGCAAAGTGACAGCAATTCAACTTTCATAAATGTGCATCATATTGCATATACTAGAAATAAAAATGGTCAAGAGGTAATATACATAGATGGCAAAAAATCAGTTGAAGGATTTCGACCGGGAGATTTCACGTCATGGGATAATGACTATTACCTGAGGCTTGGTAATGAGGATGATTTAGATTATTCCTGGATAGGTAGTTTTTATGCATTGGCTATTTATAACAATGCTTTGACATCAGATGAGATTCTGCAGAATTTTAGTGCAGGTCCATATCACAATCCTATTAAGAAAGTTTTAAAATATGACGTGACTTTTTCTCCCAACCCTTTTCAAAACTCAGGTATTGTAAATATTTTACCTCTGGATACCTCGGTTATGTCCGAGCCAGTTGTCATGCGTATCCTGAATTCCTTCGGAAAGGTATTATACCAGGAAAATCTTTTCAATCCCGGAGAACCATTCACTAAATCCTTTGAGTTTTTGGGTCTTGCACGGGGCATGTACCTTTTGCAGGTTATTTCAGGGGATGATCAGCAATCCCTGGTACTTATCAAGCAATAATTGATCGTCCGTTTTTGTTATCCCGCGTACGGTTTAAGTTCCTGTTCTGGGGGGAAAAGTTTAGCCTGAACCGGATTATCTTTCAGCAAGTTTTTCTAACATCTTAACCCGCGTTTCCATCTGGTGCACAATGGTCATATCGTAATCCGTCCTCACATCACCGAACTTGTTCATCAGAACAAATAATTCTATTGCCAGGAAAAAAATGAAAAGGCATACCCATACAAACAGGGCAATGTTATGAGAGAAAAGGATTGAGAATAAAAGTGTCAGTTCATCCAGGAATCCTGTTTTAGTTTTCAGTTCATTTTCGAGATCCTGGCGGATCGTAATCCGGGCACTTTGTTTTTCTGCCATCTGGGACCTTAAACCGGCAATTTGCTGGTCGATATTGGGAATATAATCTGCCTTTGGATTGGTAATATCAATAAGGGTGACATCAGTCTTGGCAACCAGTGTGTCTTTTATTGTTCCGTCCGGTTTCCTGATCTGTATTTTGTGATTGATCCTCTGTGATGTACTTCCTTTGATAAACGGCTTTTTCGTAACCTCCCCGATCAGCCTGGCCCGCTCAGAGTCTTTCTTGTTTATCAGCGAGTCCAGGGCATTGATTTCCATATCCAGTTGTGCAGTTTTGAACGGAAGGATCTTGTTTACCTCTTCCTGAATATTGCTTATTTTAAGTTTTTCAACATCTTCCTTGAATATGATCTGGTCAATTATCACAGAGCCGATAATTGCCATTACCACGGCAATGACCAACCGGAAGGACCTTGCCAGCCATACTTTGCCGGTGGCGAGAATGATTTGCCTTTCTATCTGAACAACAATAATAACCATCACAATGGCAACAACGGCAGATCCATAGATACCGGTCTTCAGGTACCTCTGGGAGAATACAAATCCTATGAAACCCCAAAGGATGCTGACTATTAAAATAGCCGAAAGGTACTTCTTTACTGACTTGGAACTTGCTTCACTTGAATTCTTAACAATGGTATAATTGTGTCCTGTCAGAAAACAACCCAGCTTTAACCATATATCACGCATAATATTAAATCTTTTTATTCAGGACTTTTGATTGTGACAAAGCGGATAGTCCCCGCATAAATCCCCTCTGGTACGAAAGAATAATACGGTGGCTCATTGCATTTTCGTTTTCTATTTCAGCCTGGAGATGGTCAACTTTGGCTTTGTGTTCAGCTACCATCTGTTTCCGGGTTTCCAGTTCCTGCACCAGATCCACCAGGCCTGCCCTGCTTCTCGTGGCAATATGAAGATCAAGCTCAATGGCAAGATCCTCATAATACGTCCTCACTTTCTGTATCAGGATCTGCAAATCAAGCCTGATCAACCGGATATTGTCCTTTTTATAGCTGTCATCGGGGTTGGTTAAAGCATCGCTGTATCCTTTTGATTCATAGTCCCCCTGAAGGAACGAATAAATTGACTCAATGCCGGCTGTTTCATTTGCCAGGTTTGCATTTTCAATGTTTTCCTGCGGTTTAATCTCGTCTCCGGGGACTTCCGGCTGGCTGTTTTCATCAGCCTTAAGGGTAACCTGCGGTTTTCTGTTAAAAAAGCCAAATATTCCCATACAAATAATTTTAAGTTTTGATCTCCGATTCCTGATTTACCAGAACAATGTGGTTTACTGAAAAGTTATAGTGGTTGGAATTTATTCCATGTAAACGATTCAGTATTCAATTTATTTCAAATAAACCCGCAAATCCTTTTTCCTCATGTTAACAATATTGTTGTTAAAGCTCATTCTTCCCGGGATGGTTGGATTCAACAAAACCCGGCGTCAGACGTTTATTTAGTAACTAATTACTGATTGAAAGTGCTATGCTTTTTATATCCACTCTATAATCACAAGCATATGAAACCACTAATTTATTTGTTGCTGGTGGTATCCATTATCACGGCAGGTTGTAAGAAAGATTCCGATAGTTATGGCTCCGTAAAAGACATTGAAGGCAATGTCTATCATATTGTTAAAATTGGTACACAGGTTTGGATGATGGAGAACCTGAAAGTCACCAAATACAATGATGGAACTTCCATACCTATGGTAAGTGACGCTAATAAATGGGAAAATTTAAATACACCTGGATTTTGTTGGTATGAGAATGATAGCATTACTTATAAAAATACATTTGGAGGATTGTATAATTGGAATGCGGTAAATACCGGTAAACTTGCCCCTGTCGGCTGGCATATAGCCAGCGATGCAGATTGGACTACTCTGATAACCTTTTTGGGAGGTGATAGTGTAGCCGGGGGCAAACTTAAAGAAAAAGGAACAAGCAATTGGCAAACACCCAATATAGGAGCGACCAATGAATCAGATTTCACTGCCATTCCAGGCGGTTACCGGCATATGGATGGAGAATTCTTCGAAATCGGCCATAGTGCTAACTGGTGGAGCTCTACGAATGCCAGTACAAACAATGCCTTTTTCCGGGGAATTGATTACAATCACTACTATATTTCCAGAAATGCCTACAATAAAAAGTTTGGATTTTCGGTTCGGTGTGTAATGGATTAATGCTTTATTAATTTCCTGATTATTGTGTTTTCGCCATTTTCTATGCGAACGGCATATATTCCATTATCCAGGTTTCCTATATCAATCCGACTTTCATTAATTGTCCTGGAAATAACAGTCCTGCCCTGCATATCATAAATTGAAATTGAAGCTTCGCCGACCAGGTTCTTGAAATATAAAATCGTATTAGCCGGATTCGGGTACATTTCTATAGATTTGTGTGAAGGTTCAGTAAAACCAGTAGGCAAACCCAGATTAACTTGTTTTACACTGTTATTGATTCTCATATGAATGATTATAGGCTGAACAGGCGTTTTTGTTATAGGAATTTTCAGGATAATTTCATTTTCTGCAGGTGAAGTAATAATGGCCATCCCAATGGAATAGACGGATGAAGAAATATTTGTTGCTAGGAGTATTTTTGTATTAAATAGCTGTGGAGTACCGAAAAAATCCGGATTTCCTTCGACTGTAATATTCAGACCATACAAATCACCTGTTACGCTGAAAACAACATTTCCATCTTCAGCCGTAACCAATATGTCAGCCTGTGGTTCATTGGTACTCTTCTTATGGCCTTGAACCGGGAAAGAATTTATTAATCCCACGGTATATTGCAGTATTAAGGAAGCATCAAAAGCCGAAATAGATTCCTGACCGTCAACATTGGCCGTGGCAATTCTCCAATCCTCCCAGGGGAGCGGATCTATATCCGGCATCGGATCCAATCCCACACTATATTGAAGCGCAAGGGCGGCGTCAAATGCCTGTAATGAACCATTGTCATCCACATCGCCATAGGCCGGATTAATTGTGATATTTCCATTTGTAATATTCTTGATAGTATCGGTATTTATCAGCAATTTAGATAGATTAGGAGTTGTTGTACCGGCTTCAAGTGCCTTAAATCTTAATTTTAAAAGTATTCCTGAACCTGAAAGCGGTGTTTGTCCTGCCCAGGCCACGGACAGTTTATTTCCCAATGGATTTACCTGAACACTACCTTCTGATGATAATGTGCCATCAATGCTGAAGTTTTGGTATTGAATTTTTTCAGGGTTATAATTGAAATCAAACTGATAGGAAATGATATTATCCCCCACAATGAAGTTATTGACATTAACGGGAATCTCAAATGAAGTTTTCCTGAAAATACTTAAATCCGGAGTGGTTACAGAAATATTGTTCTCGGTATAAAGAGCCTGTAATTCTGAATCTTTCAAAACCCGGTTATAAATTCTTATATCATCTAATATACCTTTATAGTATTCCAAAATTCCTGTATAATTACCAGCATACCTGCCAAAAACCATTGGAACATTATTATTGGCTATCTGACCGGTTATATTTTTCGATGCGACTACGATATTATTAATATAAAATCGTACCTGTTGACCGTCATAAATCAACGCCAATAAGTCAAATCTGGGATTATTTGGATCTATTATAAAATATCCATTATTATCAGTTAAAACAAAGTAGGTATCACCAATAGTCCATTCAATCTGGTATTTATTGTTAATAGATCTTACCAGTAATTCAACATTTCCCGAATCATCATGTTTTGAAATAAAATTTCGTATTCCATCTGCTTTTACAGGTTTCACCCAACAAACAATTGTGGTTGCATTAGAAGGCAGGTTAAATCCATCAACTGAAATGGAATTGCCCAGACCATTAAAAGAATATGCCCGGTTTTGGATCCCAAATCTATCGGTTGTTAATGTAGCGCCATTGACAATTCCATTATGGTTATGTCCGCTTTCATCGTTGGCATTGCCGTTAAATGGGTAGTAGGCAACCAGTCCTTTTTGTAAATTACCATTTTCAGTTGAATCCTCCATGTCACTGACACATCGTATAGAACGGCCACTATTAATTTTATCATCACTATGATTGATGATGGAATTATCATACTGAAGATCCCTGCAAAAAAGGAGGCCAATACTACCCTCCTCTTGGGTGGACCACCAGTAGCCCGAATAGTAAATATTATTAAAACTGCCATCACTGTCAAAACGAATGCCTCCTGGCAAAGCTGTAAAGCCGCTTAAATTGTTAGCCCCGGAGTTTGGACTTGCCCAATGAAATGTACCTGCTTCTTTAAGCATGGCACCTGCAGCGTTGCTATCAAGGGAGTTTTCCAATTTGTTCCAATCTCCATCAGTGGGTATATGCCATTCGTCGGGGCACAACTTTTGAGTGTTTACAGTATATCCATTGTATAAAGCCCCATAAATGTTTTTATTTACAGGATCATTATTATACCAACAGTAAGCTCCGGTTTTTATATTGCTCCAAGCTGAATTTTCGGTAATATTTGGGATAAGACAGCCATCTTTGTATTTCGTGGTTTTCAAGTTTTCAGCCATCCAGATTTGAGAGCCAATTTGCACTGTTTTGTATAAATTTCCTTCCACATCAGTAACTGAACCATATATGATATCAGGGAGCGTAGTAAAGCTTAGTTCATTGCCATATCCTATACCTGTGCTGTTAATTGCATAAGCCCTTACATAATAGGTTGTTTTTGGAATTAATCCGGTGATGTTGCTGATAAAACCACCTACTCCATAACCGTCCATGGTTCTGCTATTAGTTGTATCCGGGTTGGGGGAGGTGCTCCAGCAAATTCCTTTTGCAGATATAGGAGAACCACCGCCAAAGCCGATCGCACCGCCACTGGTAGCGGAATATTTACTTATTAGTATGATCGTATCTGTTGTTAATTCGGGAACTTGTACAATTATATTGCTAGTGTCATTTAAACAACGGACAGACACTCCACCTCTATGGCTAATACCATATTTGAAAAGGTTTTCACTTTCAGAAGTCACATACCAATATTGCAATGGAGTGTTTGACCACCATGCTCCCTCATCGTTGGCAACAAATCCTCCGTAATCTGAACGGCCTCTACCGGGTAGAGCCGTAAACCCGCTGCTATTTGTGGCACCTTTATTTGGGAATGGCCAGTGTACCAATCCTGCTTCCTTGAGCTTTCCGCCGACGGCACTATCGCCTAAAAAACTTTTAAGAATAATCCATTCATCATCATTTGGCATGTGCCATCCTGTTGGACATAATTTTCCAGTTTCTACCGGATAATAATTGTATAATGCGCCATAAAGTTTTTTATTGGTTGAATCGTTATTATACCAACAATATGCGGGTGAATACATGCTTATCCACTCATTAAATTCTGTGACTTGAGGAATTTTCGTTCCATCGTTTAATTTGGCGGTTTTGAGGTTTTCAGCCATCCAGGATTGGCTTCCAATTTTCACTGTTTTATAATTATTTCCATCAATATCCGAAACGAAACCATTCAGGTTTGTGTTTGAGCCATAAATAATCTTTGGCATTGTTCTAAAAATCAGTTCATTTCCATAACTAATGCCTACACTATTTACAGCGTATGCTCTGACGTAATAGGTAGTATTTGGAGTTAGGTTAAACAGATTAACAGTAAAACTATTTGTACCACTCTTGTCAATTGTTCTGTTTTTGGTTGTGTCAGGATTTTGAATGGTATCCCAACACAGGCCTCTTAATGATATTAGGTTTCCTCCGTCATAATTAATAATAACGCCAGTATTGACAGAATTTTGCGATAGGTTAGTAATTGGTGCTGTTGTAATATAGGGTTTACTTGGTATATTGAAATCCTTGGTGCATCTGATAGAATGACCTTCCTGTATTGATCCGCATCCTCCGTTCAAATCGGTACCCTCATCCAGAGTTCTTGCACAGGCATTTGTCGAAACCCACATTGTACAATAATTACCTATTCCGAAAAAAGTTCCGTCTTCATTCCTCTGTCCGCTTGGGAGACCAGAGAAGCCAGTTTCGTTGGTTGCTCCAATGTTTATTGGTGTCCAATAATCATTTCCGGTTGACTTCATTTTTCCTCCTGCGACTTGCATCCCACCAAGATATGCTGTAATTTCATTCCATTCACTGTCGGATGGCACATGCCAGCCTGTAGGGCATATATTACCAGTACTTATTGTACTCCAGTTATACAATGCTCCGTATGGAGTTTTAAAGGTGATGTCATTATCATACCAACAATAAGCACCTACTTTAGAACTATTCCAGGTTGAATTGCCGGTAACATTTGGGATGGGACTGCCATCTCTGTATTTTGTCGTTTTAAGATTTTCAGCCATCCAAGTTTGGATGCCTATCTTTATTGTATTATATACATTGCCATCTATATCGGTAACGGTATTTGTATCACAAAGTTGCTGTAAAGGATTTTTAGTATATACATTATAAGCTTCGCCTTCCGGGGAGGCCACTAATTGCTGGGCATCGTTTATAGTGCTCAGTATAATTCCCATTAAAAAAAGAACCAATCTATTTTTCATTTTTTGATCTTTTTATTGATTTAGAAAATGAGCTAAATAGGATTGCAGATTCACGAAATGGGTTTCTGAGATATTTCGAAATCAATTAATCAAGCATGCAATATATGCGTGAAATTGAAGAAGTTACCGAATTTTTTTAAGACTGAAAGGATACATAAAATATAAAGATTATTCTGAGAGAATGCAATTTATTATTGACAAACGAGTAAAAACTGGGGTCAGAATCCATAATACTATTTACTAGTGTAAAATATGCAATCAGTTGAGTATTATTTGATAAATCTCTGGTAATGATCAGTTCTGTTCTCAATACTTTTGATTATTTATCATGTTTTAAATCTATGTATGTGCACCCTGCTGAACCGGTTTTAAAATAAAGCTCCTTTGACCATGCCTGATAGTACTCAAGCTTAGATATTTCCTTCATATTCAATTCTTGCGATACAGATTGAAGCCCCTGTAAAAACTGCAACAACAACCAATGAAATTGCAGAGGGTTTGGTCAGGTTAACCCCATTGCTGAAGATATCAATCATTGCCATAAACAAGGATCTGTATCCGCTTGAAATTACAAATATGAAAACGGCAATCAGACAGGCCAGATACAGTATGAGATATCTTCTTAACGGATGTTCAACCATTGGCAAATTACGCAGTACTTTTTTCGTAAAGCCATCATCCGCGATATTCAACTTGGCCTTTAGAAAGTTATTTCTTAGAAAGCCATCAAAAGCATCAATGTTCTTCATATCTGTAATACTTATTAAGTTTTTCTTTTGCCCTGAGAATATTTGTTTTTACCGTTCCTAAAGGCAATTTCAATATTCTTGATATTTCACTATGTGAAAAGCCTTTCTCATAATGCATCAAAACTGCGATCTTTTCATTTGGTTTTAGCACTTTAAGCGCATTTTGCAGATCAATTGATGAACTGATATCCTCATTCACTTCCTCAACATAATCTTGGCAATCAGGAGTATATTTTTTTGATTTACAATTATCTATAAATACATTATATGAAATACGGTATAGCCACGTGGAAAAACTGGCCGTTGCCTTATATGATTTCAGATATTTATAGGCACGTATAAAAACATCCTGGGCCAGGTCGTCAGCAAGAGATTTATCACCATTGGTCAGTTTTATCAATAAACTTCGAACTTCAGACTGATATTTTGTCACCAATTTGCCATATGCCCTATGGTCATTGTTTAGAATGACCATTGCAATAAGGCTCAAATCCGAAAAATTCATAATTAATCTTATTCAGATTCCATTTTTTTCCTCTCATCCAATTTAAATGAGATCAAATAGGCTATTCCCAAAAGCAATGGAATAAAACCTGCTGTCCAGTAATTATTTGATATGTTAAGAGATAGTAATACAATGATAATACTTATTCCAAGTCCAATCAGTATTATTCCCTTGTGAAGGTCTGACCGACCGGGAACAGATGGACGGGATAATAACTCTTTGGGTATTTCTTGTCCTTTTTCAATAAGATTGCTGATGACCTGCTGACGCAACTTTATTCTTCTGTAGTTGAAATAGAATGGTATTGAAATGAGGATAAGGAAAAAAGTCCAACTCATAAAAATCCATACTGAAATATTCATTGCAGTTGGCTCAAACGTTATGGGAGCCTTCTGTGCTTTGACTGAATCCGTAAGACCATACATTTGAATTATAAGAATTCCTGCAAAAAGAACTAATAGAAAAACTTTCATTTTTTTCATAACCAATGGTTTATGTTTTCAAACTAATTATTATCTATTCTTAGACTTAGGATCTATCGTAACTGGATTCGTATAAAATACAATTTTTTTTTGAATCCGATCCTGATACATGACTTGTCTAATAGGAAAAATCTCAACTGTTTCATTAATTCTTAAAATCATTTATTATGAAAAAAACATTCTTAACAGGCATTGTTTTAGTGCTTTTGTCGTTTGCCTGCGGTGCAATTATGGCTCAAAATGCCGATCCGCTTAAGCTGATGAAGAAGTTTCTCGGAGCATGGCAGACTGTCAGGGGTAAGGATACGATTGAGGTTTGGGATTTCATTCCTTATGGATCACAAGCTTTTATTGTTGATATTTATCATGTTGTCAATGGTGAAAAGACGCCGGTATCTTTCAATCCCATCAGCTATGATTCGTCAACGGGCAAATTCTATGGTTTTACACTTTTGGTCAGCGGGTATTACGGCACATGGATAGGTTCTTTTACCTCTGATACAAAATTTGATGGGGTTATGGTTGGGAATTTCAATCCCCAACCTGTTTATGGCAGGCTGGAAAACATCATTATAAATCAGGATGAATGGACCTGGAAAGGATATAACAATGAGGGCAAAAAATTCCTGCAGCTTGATTTTGTCAAGGTTAAATGACAAATGATGTTTCACCTGCGAAAAGGGTGCCCGCTCATGATCCCACCGGGAAATAATGCGAAAAGGCCGCGTAAAGCGGCCTAAACAAATTGTGACCCCGACAGGACTCAAACCTGTAACCCTGCCTGCCGACACTATGGCCTTAGCGACGGCAGGCAGGCTTCTGATCCGTAGTCAGATGCTTAATAATTTCTTTTTTATAAATTCCCTTCCAGCACCACTTTTTAAAAATATCTCACGGGATCTTGCTTCTTTCAGAGAAGCATATTCTTCAATATAGACTATCTCCCAGGGACGGTAAGGAGCAGTGTATTTGTGTTTGCCTTGATTGTGTTCGGAAATTCGCCTATGAAGATCGTTGGTTATTCCTTTATATAGATGGGAATTTATTTTGTTCTTGAGAATATAAACAAAATACATTGAATTGCAGATGAAAGAAAAAAAGTGACCCCGACAGGACTCAAACCTGTAACCCTGCCTGCCAACATTATGGCCTTAGCGACGGCAGGCAGGCTTCTGATCCGTAGTCAGATGCTTAATAATTTCTTTTTTATAAATTCCCTTCCAGCACCACTTTTTAAAAATATCTCACGGGATCTTGCTTCTTTCAGAGAA
>Ga0209593_10000872_pt1 | contig 13296 bp, 16 predicted proteins | sample PPLLaktember2015_3_FD_187260 | JGI IMG/M metagenome (GOLD analysis project Ga0209593, IMG submission 187260) | Freshwater sediment microbial communities from Prairie Pothole Lake near Jamestown, North Dakota, USA - PPLs Lake P7 Core (6) Depth... | ecosystem: Environmental > Aquatic > Freshwater...
AGCTGTGGGCGACCTTCACTCGGGTCCAGCTCAGGCGCCCGCAGTACCTCAGGCCGGGGGACATCCTCCGTGGCACCATCGCCAGCGCGGACGGGGTGATCGACCTGGGCGAGCAGCGCCACGTCGTCGAGGGCGCGATCGCGTGAAGCGCTCGAGCAACGCGATCGACCACCGGGTCCGTGTTGGCCGGCAGCGGAGCGCGCGCACCGAGAGCAGGATCGTGGAGGCCGCGCTCCGCGTCTTCGCCGAGCGGGGGCCGGACGCACCGGTCATCGACGACTTCGTGAAGGCCGCCGGGGTCGCGCGCGGGACCTTCTACAACCACTTCACGGGAGTGGAGGAGCTGCTCCAGGCGACGTCGGCCTGGACCACGCGCGCCATGCTCCAGTCCATCGAGGAGACGATCGCCGGGATCGAGGGCCCCGCGCTCCGGTTTGGCCTGGGGCTCCGACAGTTCTTCGTCCGTGCCCAGCGCGACCCGGTGTGGTCACGATTCGTGGCCCGGGTCTGGAAGGTCGGCGGCCTCGAGCTGCCGGTCCGCGACCTCGACGAGGCCATCCGCCTCGGGCACTTCCGGGTGCCCGGCCGCGAGGTGGCCCAGGATCTGCTGTTCGGAGGCATTCGCGAGGCGGTGCATCGCATCGGTGAGGGCCGCGTCGGTCCCTCGTTCGGCGACCAGATGACGGAGATCTGCCTCCAGGCGCTCCGCGCGGAGCCGCGCCGCATCGCCGCGGTCCTCGCCCACGAGCTTCCCGCCCTCGCGGAGCGGGCCTCGAGGCGCGCCGCTCGAGGAAGGGCGTCCCTGGCGGGGTGGGGCGGTCGTAATCGGTAGGACACCGAGGCAATCCCGCTGGACGTGTCGAGCGTGATCTCCACTTTCTCGCCTGCGACGGGAAGGTCGACGGGACCAGGTCGTCATGGCCCTTTCCGTGCTCCCAGCCGAACCGACGGACCCCGAGAGCTTCGTGCCATCGAAGGACACCCGCCGCAAAACCGGCTCGTTCGTCAGGGGCAGCTCGCGGCCATCCGCGTGAGTCACGCGATTCGGATCAACGCCGAAGCCCTCGGGAAGTTCGGCGCCTTCGTCCAGGGAGAGTCCAGATCTCCGTCGCGATTCCTAATAGATCCCGGTTGCGTAAAACACGCCGATGGCCACTGCCACGGCAGCGGTCTTGAGCAGCGTGATCGCGAAGATGTCGCGGTAGGCGACCTTGTGCGTCAGGCCGGTCACGGCCAGCAACGTGATCACCGCGCCATTGTGCGGCAGCGTGTCCATGCCACCGCTCGCCATCGCCGCGATCCGGTGCAGGACTTCGAGCGGGATGCCGGCCGAATGCGCGGCGGCGACGAACCTGTCGGCCATCGTGGCGAGGGCGATGCTCATCCCGCCGGAAGCCGATCCGGTGATACCGGCGAGCGCGGTCACGGTGACCGCCTCGTTGAACAGCACCCCCGGGATCGCCCTCAGCCCGTCGGCGAGCCCGACGAAACCCGGCAGCGCAGCGATCACGGCGCCGAAGCCGTACTCCGACGCGGTATTGATGGCCGCGAGCAGCGCCCCGGCGACCGCGGCCTTGCTTCCCTCGGCGAAGCGTTCCTTGAGCCGCCCGAAGGCGAACACCACTACCGTCAGGATGCCGAGGAGCAGCGCGCCTTCCACCGCCCAGATCGCGGCCACCGAGGAAACCTGCGTGACCACCGGCTTCGCCAGGCCGGGCAGCGATGTCGAGACGCTCGCGCCATAGGCGCGCGGGATGAGCAGGGTGAACACCTTGTTCATCACGCCGACGACGACGAGCGGCGCGATGGCGAGCCAGGGGTTCGGGAGCTTCTCCTCGAGGAAGACCTCGGGCTCGTTGACGAGCTTCGTACCGTAGCCTTCGCCGGCTGCCGCGGCCTGCCGGCGGCGCCACTCGAGGTACGCGAGGCCGCTCATCAGGATGAAGAGTGCGCTGATGACGCCCAGCCACGGCGCCGCCCAGGTGTTGGTCTTGAAGAAAGTGGTGGGGATGATGTTCTGGATCTGCGGCGTTCCGGGCACCGCGTCCATGGTGAAGCTGAACGCGCCGAGCGCGATGGTCGCTGGGATGAGCCGCTTCGGGATGCCGCCCTGCCGGAACATCTCGGCGGCGAACGGATAGACCGCGAACACCACGACGAACAGCGACACCCCACCGTAGGTGAGGAGCGCGCACACCAGCACGATCGACAGACTCGCGCGGGTGCGCCCCACCAGGCCGATCACCGCCGTGACGATCGAGCGCGCGAAACCCGACAGCTCGATCACCTTGCCGAACACCGCGCCGAGCAGGAACACCGGCAGGTAGGACTTGATGAAGACCACCATCTTGTCCATGAACACGCCGCTGAAAACCAGTGGCACACGCGCCGGGTCGGTGAGCAGCACGGCGAGCAGCGCACAGATCGGCGCGAAAAGGATGACGCTGAAGCCCCGGTACGCGACGAACATCAGGAGCACCAGCGCGAGCAAGACGATGACGAGGCTCATGCGCGCATCCTCAATAGCTGCTCGGGTAGGGAAAGAGCAGCGTCACGCGCTCGTCGTGGAGCCTACGCAGCAGCCGCTCGTGCCGCTCGATGAGCGAGCCCGTCAGGTCGCGAACCGAGAGCACGCCAAGCACCGCTCGGCCGCTCAGCACCGGAAGATGGCGGATGCGCTCGCGGTGCATGAGCACCACGCACTCGGGCACCTTGGTTTCTGGCGCCACGGTGTGCACACGCGTGGTCATGATCTCGCGCACCAGCATGCGGCGGTGCAGCATCACGCCGCGGGCGATGTCGCGCTCCGACACCACGCCCACCAGCTTCTCGCCTTCCAGAACCGGCAGGAACCCGATGTCCTTTTCCTCCATCTCGCTCAGCGCGGCGCGCGCGGTGGCGCTCGGTGCGGTCGTGACGAGCGGCTGGCGCTTGCGCGCGATCAGCTCGCCCACCGTGGCGAACGGCATGATCTGCTCGAGCGTGCGCCGCCGGGCGCGCACTAGACCGCCATCGTGGAAACGCGCTCGGAAACCTCGAGCTCGGCTTCCGTGGCTTCACGCACCTGTTTGACGGTCACTCCGGGCGCGATCTCGAGCAGCGTCGCCCGCCCGCCCGGAAAGCCGATCACCGCGAGCTCGGTGACCACGAGATCCACCACACGCGCCGAAGTGAGCGGCAGCGAGCATTGCTTGACGATCTTCGGCTGGCCCTTCGCCGTGTGCTGCATGGCGACGACCACGCGCCTCGCCCCGGTCACGAGGTCCATGGCGCCGCCCATGCCCGGCACCATCTTGCCCGGGATCATCCAGTTGGCGAGATGGCCCGCGGCATCGACCTGCAGTGCGCCGAGCACCGTCATGTCGAGGTGCCCGCCGCGGATCAGTCCGAACGACATCGCGCTGTCGAAGGTGCACGCGCCGGGCAGCGCGCTCACTGGCTTTCCGCCGGCGTCCGTGAGGAGGGGATGGTGCATGCCCTCCGCGGGCGGGACGCCGGTGCCGATCAGGCCGTTCTCCGACTGGAAGTACACGTTCATGCCGGCCGGCACGAATTTCGAGACCAGGGTCGGGATGCCGATGCCGAGGTTGACGAGCATGCCGTCCCTCAGCTCCTGTGCGATTCGTTTGGCGATGATTGTCTGGGCGTCCATGGGTCAGGCGTGCGAGATGATGTAGTCGACGACCGGCGCGGGGGTGATCACGTGGTCGGGGGCGATCACGCCCACGGGCACGATGTTCTCGGCTTCGACGATCACCGTGTCGGCCGCCATGGCCATCACCGGGTTGAAGTTGCGCGCGGTCAGCGCGTAGTAAAGATTGCCGATGTAGTCCGCGAGGAACGCATCCACGAGCGCGAAATCTGCTCGCAGCGCGGTCTCGAGCAGGTAGGGCTTGCCCGCGAGCTCGATGCGTTGCTTTCCCTTCTCCACGACGGTGCCGACGCCGGTGGGCGTGAGCACGCCGCCGAGGCCGAAGCCGCCGGCGCGGATGCGTTCGATCAGCGTACCCTGCGGCACGAGGTCCACCTCGAGCTCTCCTGCGAGCATCTTCTTCTGCGTCTCGGGGTTGAGGCCGATGTGGCTCGCGATCGTCTTCTTGACCGCGCCGGCGCTGATGAGCTTGCCGATGCCGATGCCGGGGAGTGCGGTGTCGTTCGCGATCACCGTCAGGTTGCGCCTGCCCTGCCGCACCAGCTCGGCTACCAGGCGCTCGGGGGTCCCCACGCCCATGAACCCGCCGATCATCACGGTCGCGCCGTCGGGGATCATCGCCGCGGCGTCCGCCAAGAGAATTGTCTTCATTGGGCGGTCCAGCCTCCGTCGACCGGCAGCGCGATGCCGCGGATCTGCGCAGCGGCGGATGAGCACAGAAAGAGCGCGGTGGCGCCGATCTCGTCCGGCGTCGCGAACTCGAGCGAGGGCTGCTTCTCGCCGAGCAGCTTCATCTTCGCCGCGCCGGGAGAGAGACTCTCCCGCGCCGCGCGATCCTCGATCTGCGCCTGCACCAGCGGCGTCAATACCCAGCCCGGGCAGATTGCGTTGCACGTGATACCGGTGGTGGCGGTTTCGAGGGCGACGACCTTCGTGAGTCCAACGATGCCGTGCTTCGCCGCGACATAAGCCGCCTTCTGCACTGACGCGACGAGGCCGTGGGTCGACGCGATGTTGATGATGCGGCCCCAGTTGCGCGCCTTCATGTGCGGCAGGGCGGCGCGGATGGCGTGGAACGCGGCCGATAGGTTGATCGCGATCACGGCGTCCCACTTCTCGAGCGGGAACTCGTCGACCGGCGCGACGTGCTGGATGCCCGCGTTGTTCACCAGGATGTCCACGCCGCCCAGCTCGCCCTCCGCCTGCGCGACCATCGCCGCGATCTCGGCGGGCTTCGACATGTCTGCCGCGCTGTAGGACGCCTTCACCTTGTATTTCGAGCCGAGCTCGGCGACGAGCTTCTCGATCAGCCCCTTGTCGCCGAAGCCGTTCAGTACGACGTTCGCGCCCGCCCCCGCGAGCGAGCGCGCGATGCCGAGCCCGATGCCGCTCGTCGAGCCGGTCACCAGCGCGACTTTGCCGGACAGGCTCATGCGAGCTCCAATGCGCCGAGGATTGGCTTGGCGTTCATACAACCTCCTGCTTGCGTGAAAGTGGGTCGCCGACGGGCCCTTGAGTGTTTCATTGGGGAGAAGGTGGATCCCGTGGAGCGCGCCCAACCTCACGACGCCCCTCTCGAAACGCTTGCGCCCCTACGCCCTGACCGCATCGTGGTCTCGAGGCGTCATCGCTGGAAGCCGTCCGCTCCGAACACGTCCTGACGGGTCAGGCCGTCCCGGCGATCGGATCTCGATCGGTGATGGCCTCCCGGCCGAAATCTGGCGCGATGTAAGGCGCCGTCGGCCGTCACCAGGAACTCGGCCACGCCGGTCTCTGCCGCGAGCAGCACCCGACTGGACCCACCGCAGGTTGCCCAGGCGAACCAGTCGACGCCGCGACCGGCGTCGAGAGGCTGAGGCGAGGATGCTGGCCGCCGCCCTACCGCCCGGAACGGTTGCTTCTTCGAGCCCGCGGCGGACGGAAAGCTGCCGGTCCGTCAGCGCGCACGGAGCAGGATGGCACCGAAGAAGCCGTCCGTTCCGTGGACCGCCGGCGAGAGCCGGAGAAGGTCGCCGGCGCTGACCTTCGCCCCGAGCTCCGCACCGAGACGGTCGGCCGGCGGCACCGTCCGGAACGAGGGGTGTCGTTCGAGGAACCACGCGACGACCGCCTCGTTCTCCTCCTCGAGGACGCTGCACGTCCCGTACACCAGGCGACCTCCGGGACGGACGAGCGGCGCGAACTGCTCCAGGAGCAGCCGCTGCCGCTCCACGTGCTGGGCGAGCGTGGCCTCGGACAGGCGGTAGCGGGCGTCGGGCTTGCGGCGGAAGGTGCCGGTGCCGCTGCAGGGAGCGTCGACGAGCACCCGGTCCGCCCGGTCCGCGAGGTCGGTCAGCGCGGGCGCGACCTCCGGGCCCGACGGGGGAATGTGCCGGATGCGGACGTTGTGCACGCCGGCGCGCCGGGCACGCCGCTTGAGCTCATCGAGGCGCCGGGCATCGACGTCGAGGGCGAAGAGCTCGCCGCGATTCCGCATCTGGGCCGCGAGCTGGAGCGTCTTCCCGCCGGCGCCGGCGCAGGCGTCCACGACCCGGGTCGGCGGCGCGTCGAGCAGGAGCCCGAGGAGCTGGCTTCCCTCGTCCTGCAGCTCGAAGAGGCCCTCGCGAAAGCTGGGTAGAGAGAAGGCGTTCAGGCGGGTCTCGAGGAACAGCCCGAGCGGAGAGAGGGGCGTGACGCGCGCTTCCACGCCTTCGTCGCGGAGTCGTTCGAGGAGCGCCTCGCGGCTGGTCCGGAGCAGGTTGACGCGGGCCGTGAGTGGCGCGCGCTCGTTCATCGCGGCGGCCTCGGCCTCGGCGCGGTCTCCGAACTGACGGAGGAAGCGGGCGGCGAGAAAGTCCGGAAGGGAGGCGTCGAGGGCGAAGCGCTCGGCACGGGGAAGCGCGCGCATCGCCTCGGCGGCGGCGGGCAGAGCGCCGAGGATCCGTGACTCCTCGGGCCGGAGGCCTGCGGTGCGGGCGACCTTTTCCGGCGGCTCGCCGTGGAGCACGCGCGAGGTCGAGAGCCGGAGCAGGTCCTGCTCGGTGGTGGGCCGGCGATCGAACCGGGCGCCGGCCCGGGCGAGGAGAGCGTCGACGGTGCGCTGGCGGCGGAGCAGGGCGTAGACGCGCTCGGCGACGGCCCGGCGCTCGTTCGAGTACAGGTGGCGCTTCGCCCGCAGCACATGGTCCAGCGCGCGGTCGGCCAGCCAGCCCTCGTGGCGCACGGCCCCGTACGCCTCCAGGGCGGCCTGGGTCACGAGGTCCTCCCGCAGCGGTCGGTCGGGCCGGAGCCCCGGTCTCTCGTGCTCGCGCTGGCGCTCGGAGGTGCGCTCGAAGGTGCCAGACACCTTCGATCGTCCGTGTGGCTTGGCGCGGCCCGGCTCCGGGGCTCCTGACGCACCCCGTCGGCGGCCCCGGTCCCTCTCGAAGGTGCCAGACACCTTCGATCGGTCGGTTCCCCCGGATCGGGAGGGATTCCGGTGGCTTGTGCCTGGACGGCGCGCGCCGGGGTCGCCGGAGCGGCGGCGGTCGGGAGGTGGCCTCGGCACCGGTCTCAGTACCTCGGCATCCGGGGGTCGACGTCAGCCGCCCAGGCCTCGATTCCGCCACGGAGAGAGGCCGCGGGAATTCCGAGCGAGTCGAGGAACGCTGCCGCGTGGTAGCTCCGGACGCCGTGGTGGCACAGGACCACCACCGGCCGGTCGGCGAGCTCGCGCACTTCGTCCAGCCGGGCCGGAAGCTCGTTCAGGGGCACGTGCAGCGAGCCGCGGATCGAGGCGATCAGCACCTCGTCGGGATTCCGGACATCCAGGATGACCGGGCGCTCGGATTCCGGCCCCTCCATCGCGCGCGACAGCTCCCGTGGGCTCACCTCACGCACGGGCATTGGGCGCCTCGCAGCCGTCGGACTCGTCGGAGAGGGTGATGATCGCACCCGGCCTGCATGTCGGGCAGGCCGGATCTCTCCGGAGCGACAGCTCGGCGAACCGCGTCCCGAGCGCGTCGAAGGTCAGCAGTCGCCCCACCAGCGGCGTGCCGATGCCGAGCAGGAGCTTCAGCACCTCGTTGGCCTGCACCAGCCCGATGAGCCCGGGAAGGACGCCGAGGACTCCCGCCTCGGCGCACGAGGGCGCCAGCTCCGGCGGAGGCGGAGCGGGGTACAGGCATCGGTAGCAGGGACCGACGCCGGGGAGCAGAGTCGTGGCCTGTCCCTCGAACCGGTACACGCTCCCGTGCACCAGGGGGATGCCCTCGTGGACGCAGGCGTCGTTGAGCAGGTAGCGGGTCGGGAAGTTGTCTCCGCCGTCCACCACTACCTCGAAACCGCGGACGATCCGGAGCACGTTCGCCGCCGCGAGTCGCTCGGGAAAGGTGACCACCTTCACGTCGGGGTTGAGCGCGGTGAGCGCGTCCCGGGCGCTGTCGGTCTTGGGCCGGCCTGCATCGGCGTTCCGGTGGAGGACCTGGCGCTGCAGATTGCTCACCTCGACCACGTCCGAGTCGACGATGCCGAGCGTCCCGACGCCTGCCGCGGCGAGGTAGAGCGCGGCCGGCGAGCCCAGCCCTCCCGCTCCGAGCACCAGAACCCGCGCGGAGGCGAGCCGCGCCTGCCCCGCCTCACCGACCTCGGGGAGCGAGAGGTGGCGGCGATAGCGCGCCTTCTGCTCGGCGCGAAGCTGGACCGGCCGCGTCCGGGGCAGGCCGAGATCGCTCCAGCGGCCGAACCCTCCGGCGAGCGAGAAGACCCGGCCGTAACCCAGGTCCAGAAGCGTCCGCGCGGCGAGGAGCGAACGAACGCCGCTGGCGCAATACACGACGATTTCCCGCTCGCGATCGACCATCCGCTCGATACCGAGCTCGAGGGTTCCCCGCGGAAGAAGCAAGGCGCCGGGCACGTGGCCCTCGGCGGTCTCGTCCGGTTCGCGCACGTCGAGCAGCACCGGCGGGTCATCCGCCCGCAGACGGGCGGCGAGGGCTTCGGGACCGACTTCCGGAACGACGGCGCGGGCCTGCTCGAGGAGCTGACGGAACGTGGGCATCGGGCTCGAAGTGCGTATAACAGACCCGGCCGCGGCGGCCAGGAGACCCCCGAGATGAGGCTCGACGGACGCGTGACGCTGGTGACCGGAGGAGCCATCCGGGTGGGCAGGGCCATCGTCCAGACCCTCGCCGGCGATGGCGCGACCGTGGCCGTTCACCACCACGGATCCGCGGACGCTGCGCAGGCGCTCGTCGCCGAGCTCAGGGGTCAGGGGCGCCGCGCCCAGGCCTTCCGTGCTGACCTCGGCGATGACGCCCAGCTCGCGTCGCTGGTCGCGGAGGTCGAGCGCACGCTCGGACCCATCCAGGTGCTGGTCAACAGCGCTGCGCGCTTCACGCGGGCTCCCTTCCTGGAGACCGACGCGGCCACGCTCGACGCCGAATGGCGACTCAACGCCCGAGCCCCCTTCCTGCTCACCCGGGCGGTGGCCCGGGGGATGGTCGAACGGCGCGAGGGGGTGGTGGTCAACGTGCTCGACATCGGCGGGGCATTCGTGCCCTGGCGTAACTACGCCGCGTACTGCATGACCAAGGCCGCGCTGCACATGCTGACCCAGGTGCTCGCGCTGGAGCTTGCGCCGCATGTCCGGGTGAACGGCGTGGCGCCGGGGACGGTCCTTCCACCGGAGTCGCTCGGCGCCGAGGAGCGCGAGCGGCTCCGCGCCCGCATTCCCCTGGAACGGTTCGGGACGCCGGAGGACGTCGCGGCGACCGTGTGCTTCCTGGTCACCGGGTCGGATTTCGTCACCGGGCAGGTGATTGCAGTGGACGGAGGACGCCTCCGCGGAACCCCCTAGCCCCCGGGTGGGGGTGGACACGTGGAATCTCCGTCCCGCCGTGGATATACAGGGCTCCATGGACACCTCCACCGCCTCCCCTGCGGCTCCCGCACCCGCGGCCACGCCCGCCTTTCCGCTGAAGCTCACCGCCCGGGCGGTCGAGCAGGTGAAGGCGGTGCAGAAGCAGCAGGGCTTCGACGGGTACTACCTGTCCGTCCGGGTCGCTCCGGCGGGGTGCAGCGGCTTCGGCTACGACCTGAATCTGGTGAAGGACGTGTCGCCCGGCGACGTGGTGGGGGAGCAGGACGGCATCCGCCTGGTCACCGACGCGCTCAGCCAGCAGTACCTGGCGGGCACCGAGGTGGACTACGTGGTGGGGACCACGGCCGCCGGCTTCAAGTTCGAGAATCCGAACGCGAAGTCGACCTGTGGCTGCGGCACCTCGTTCTCGACCTGATCCGCGGTCAGGGCTCGAGCAGCCGCTGCCATTCGACCAGGACCGCCTTTCGCTCCAGGCGCTCGCGCCGCCGGGAGTGGGCTGCCTGGAGGGCCGCTCGCTCGGCGTCGGTCTGCAGCTTGAGCGGAGGAACCTCCGCCCGGGAGCCGTCGGGCTTCAGCGCGACGAAGGTGAGCAGGGCGGTGGTCGTCAGGTAGGTCTCGCCGGTCAGCGGGTTCTCGGCCGTGACCCGCACGCCCACCTCCATCGAGCTACGGAACGTGGCGAGGACCCGGGCCCGTAGCGTGACCACCCATCCGACACGGATCGACGCGTGAAAGTGCAGCTCGTCCATGCTCGCGGTGACCACGGCGTGGCGGCAGTGGCGGCCTGCAGCGATGCCGCCGCAGATGTCGATCCACTCCAGGATTCGTCCGCCGAACGCCGCGTTGAGGGGGTTGGCGTCCGAGGGAAGAATCATCTGCGTCATCACGGCGACGCTCTCGGCGGGACTCTTGGGATCCATGGTGGCGGCGCTCTCTAGCCCAGGACCTCGCGGAGCAGATCCGGCCTGTCGGTCATGATCCCTCCCACCCCGATGGCCGCCAGCGCGCGCATCGTGGCGGGGTCGTCGATGGTCCACACGTTCACCCACCGGCCGAGGCGAGTGGTGGCGTCGAGGAAGGGCGCGTCGACCAGGCGGACCTCGCCGTAGTCGAGGGGCATGTCGAGGACCTGAAACCGCCGATCGTCCGGGGGTTCGGCGCCGGACTTGATCGCCAGGACCAGCTGGGTGAGCGCATCGCGGGGGTAGAACGCGCAGACCTCTGGGGCCGCCTCCACGAGGCGCTCGGCGAGGGGGTCGAGCTCGCTTCCGAGGCACACGCGGTGGGCGGCGCCCTCGGAGCGGAGGAGGTTCGCCACCGTCGACTCCACCTCCGGGGCCTCGGCCTTGACCTCCACGTTCAGTCGGAGGCCAGGAAAGTTTCGGAGAACCTCCCGGAAAGTGGGGATGCGCACCCCCTGGCCGCGGAAGGGCTGAGTCCGTCCTCCATCGGGAGAGAAGTGGAACCCTGCGTCCAGGCGCTGCAGCTCGGCGAGGGTCTGGTCGGCGATGCGCCCGTCACCATCGGTGCAGCGCTGGAGCGTCGGGTCGTGCGAAACCACCAGCTCTCCGTCGCGTGTGGTGTGCAGGTCGAGCTCGAGCATGTCGGTGCGCCAGCGGTCGACCGCCATGCGGAAGGCGGGAAGGGTGTTTTCGGGCGCGAGGAGCGCACCGCCTCGATGGGCGATGTGCAGCGTGGGGCGGAGTCCCTCGAGGAACGCGTGGCGCATGGGCGCGGCAGCATCTGCTCTTCCGGTGCCGCGCGCTCCGTCGATCTGCGCCAGAGGTTCGAGGGGCGGGTCCGGTGCAAGTCCGCGGAAGGACTTGCCCTGGGCCGCCATCGCGCCGAGCGAACGCAGGCTGCATGTCACGTGTGGTCACGTCGAACCCCTGGAGATCACAGGCGGAATCTAGAGGAGAGCCCCGTTTGGCGGGTCCGCGCGCGGAACGTACAATCCGAGCGGGATGGCTGCCCCGCGGAAGCGAAAAAACATCGTCAAAAAGAGGACTTACACCTCGGCTCGTCTCGCCGTGGTCCGAGCGCAGCTGCCAGAGCCGCAGCGTCTGCTGCGCGTCTGGAAGCGGGTGCTGGAGCGGAGGCTTCGGGCGCGGCTGCGGACGGACGTGACCGTCGAGGTGCACGACAACACCCACACGATGGTGACGTTCGAGCGGGTGCGCAGGGGATGGCGCATCCGGTTGCACCACATGTTCCTCGCGGCGCCGGAGGAGGTGGTGACCGCGCTCGCGGAGTTCGTGCGCTCGGCAGACGCGCGGAGCTCGGCAGTCCTTGACCGGTTCATCGAGCGGAACAAGGCCTTCATTCGCCGCGTCTCGCCGGCGCAGCTTCGACGCCGGCTACGGATCGAGCCCGTGGGACGCCACCATGACCTGTCGGTCATCTTTTCCGCGCTGAACCGGCGCTATTTCGCTGGGCGAATCGCCGCGACGATCACCTTCGGGCCCGCGCCCCGGAGCCGCCGTCCACGGAAGAGCATCAAGATGGGGAGCTACTCGGCGGACTCGCGCGTTATCCGGATCCATCCCGCGCTCGACCAGCCCAAGGTTCCCCGGTACTTCGTGGAGTGGATCGTGTTCCACGAGATGCTTCACCACGTGTACCGCGCGCGCCGCGGCGAGGACGGTCGCCGCTGCGTGCACCCGCCGGAGTTCATGCAGCACGAGCGGCGGTTTCACGACTTCCACCGCGCGCAGGCCTGGGAGAACGACAACCTGGACCTGCTGCTGCGGGCGCGGGTCGGCTAACACCGGCCTCGGTTGATTCGATCGCGCGGACGTGATCTACGGTGGTCGATGAGGCCACCGACACCGCCGCAGCTGCGCGCCGTCGTCGTTCGGCTGCGCCTGGAAGGGCGCACCTACGCGGAAATCGCCGATGTCACCGGGCTGGGGGTCGCCACGGTGAATCGCATCCTGAAACTGCAGCGCGAGACTGGCACGACGGAGCCGAAGTCACCGGGAGGAGGCAACTTTTCGCCCCTCCGCGGGCGGGTCGAGAAGAAGATCAAGCAGCTCGTTGACGCGCTTCCCGACTCGACAATTGCGGAGCTGACCGCTGCTCTCGAGCGAGCTGAGAAGCTCGCGACGAGCACTTCATCTGTGCAGCGTGCGCTGAAACGGATGGGGTACTCCCGAAAAAAAAGCGCTTCGTAGCGTCCGAGCGGGACACGCCCGAACACCAGGCTCGACGAAGGGCGTTCTGCCAATTCGTTACCGCACTGAGGGCTGGAAGGCTCGTCTTCATCGACGAGTCCTTCGTCAAGACTGGGATGCGGCGTGAGTACGGCTGGGGCCCTCGCGGCGAGCGAGTCGTCGGTAGCCGCCCCCATCGCCACTGGAAAACTGTCTCTGTCGTGGGCGCCATCCGTCTCGGCCAGAAGCCTCGACTGATGACCCACCACGGCACGGTGAACGCATCGGTCTACCGACGCTTCGTGCGTCGACACCTCGTGCCCTGGCTTCGACCGGGCGACCTGGTGCTCATGGACAACCTCAACATCCACAAGGGGCAGGCGGTCCGCGATGCCATCGCGGCCGCCGGTGCCCAGGCCGTCTACCTCCCGACCTACAGCCCGGAACTCAATCCCATCGAGCTCCTCTGGGCCGACCTGAAGCGAGACCTCCGGAAACTCGCAATCAACGAGGAGCCGCCTCTACGCGCTGCGGTACGCCGCCTGAGGCGGCGAGTTCCCATCCGCAAGGTCGCCGCCTGGTTCGAGCATGCGCTCGGCCAAGCTCGAATCAACTGATCCCGGTGTTAGCCCATTCTCCATGAACTCGTGGAA
>Ga0209593_10000873_pt1 | contig 13291 bp, 9 predicted proteins | sample PPLLaktember2015_3_FD_187260 | JGI IMG/M metagenome (GOLD analysis project Ga0209593, IMG submission 187260) | Freshwater sediment microbial communities from Prairie Pothole Lake near Jamestown, North Dakota, USA - PPLs Lake P7 Core (6) Depth... | ecosystem: Environmental > Aquatic > Freshwater...
ATATCGAAAAGATGGACCCTGTGCCAGGACTGGCGCAATGCCGATACGGACGTGGAACGCGGCGATTGGCCAGTTCGCCATCAGGTTCGCCGGCAGATTCGAGTTGAAGTAAATTGAGTTTTTCGCTTATGAGCCAAAACAGAAAAAGCTCCGGCAGTTATAACCACTGCGGGAGCTCCCTGTTCCGGCATCGTCCTGACGCTCGGGTTGCTCTCCAGCAGAGCCCTATCCTTCAGGGCGATATGGACAAATTAAGAGAAATGAATTACAATGGCAAGCGTAAAGTAAAACCGTTTAGGCCGTTTACACAGTTACTTGAACATACCCGTAATCAGAAATAGAGTTCGGGACTTCATCTACGGTTTTTGTTAAATAATAATGGCATCCGAAGCTTCATCTATGTCTTTTGAAGCTTCAGATAAAGGTTTTAAAGCTTCAAATGCTCCATTTGAAGCTTCGGATAAGGCATTTCAAGCTTCATCTGGGTCTTTTGAAGCTTCATCTGAGGGTTTTAAAGCTTCAAATGCTCCATTTGAAGCTTCGGATGAGGCATTTCAAGCTTCATCTGTCTCTTTTGAAGCTTCATCTGCGATTTTTAAATTACGGTTAGCGGACTTTTGAATAAATAATCCTCATTATTGCTTGAAAAAGTGCCTCGCCAGAACGCTTTGAGATTATCGGGCTTGATTTAGCAGAGTTCGAGAGAGTTAACCTTGCTTCAAACGGAAGCTTGTCAGTTAAGGGTAATGTTGGATTAAGGCCTAACTATTGCAGTTAAAATCTAGACTTTGACAGAATTCTTATAAGGTTGGTATGTCTCTACGAAACAAGAGGTAAAATTTTTCTGCACTTTAACTTCTACAGTACAGACAATTCTTTGCTGAATTGGAGAGGGAGGTTTATTAATTTTATAAGCGCAAATTTTCAAATCCATTTGATTATTCACAAGGAACCACATGTCATCTAATAAATATCTTGGAACAAATCCAATCGAACAATAATCAAAAGTGCGAAGCAATAATGCTTTTGGGTCTACCGGATTTTGCATATCATGTACAACATAAATCCGATCGCCTTCTTTGATTAAATCCGTCGCCAAAGCTTGAGCACATTCACGCATGTGGCTCAAACCATGTACTAAGAAATAATATCTGGCGATGTTAAAATCATTCTCGATAGTTTCGATAATTTCAGCAGGAGCAAATACTTCAATTGAATCAGTCGCTCTACGTCCGCCGCTTCTTGCGAGAATATCAATGGGTTTTGCTTTGGAGGGTGAAAGACCGAGACCATTCACAAAAGCTTCATATTCTTCTCTTGAGGGTTGAAGAATACGATTTTGAAAAAAGGGAAAAATATCCTTGCTAACATAAGTCATATCAAGTTGTGGGAAACCTTGGAATGCTTGAAAGCCATAATCAAGAGCTTCAGATACACCACAAATATAATTGAATTGATATGCCTCATGATCGTTGTGAATGTATGTTAGCTGTCCTACAGGAAAATGCCTCTTGGTTTTAGAATCTTGCCAAACAACAAAGATTTTCTGGTAATACTCTTTCATAGATTAAGTCGGTATAAGCAACCGTTGTTTATTCGCTATTAAAAGCTTTTCAATAAAATTCTTTGAATCAGAACCGATAATGATTGACGGAACTTTTTCCACACAGTCTTTTAATGAATTATCTGATATTTTGCTTAATTTGTCAAGCCATAAATTTCTGCTTGAACACCCCTTGGCAAACTCATTAAACACATCAATTGTTAATAAAGGTGTCGGAGCGGCGTCCGTAAGATATATAGCTGACCTGGCGCGATTGCAATATTGGTTAAAATGAGATGGATTCGAAAGTAATTGTTTTCTCCTATCGTCAGTTAATTCTCTTCCAAGACTCGATGCATGATCGAAAGTAGGAGCAAGTTCCGTTTTTTCAGGGAAAAGAAGAATTCCCCAATTTTCATGGTGACGGTCCGTATTTCCGATTAAAGCATCCAGCATTAAAAAACCCAGGAATAGTTCTTTCGGTTTATCTATTTCAGGGGACAATCCTGAGGGCACAATTATATATTCTTTTGATAAAGCACCCATGATATTATTGATGGAGTGTTTGGATAATTTATATTTTTGCCTTAGTGGGTATTCAGGAATCAAAAGTCCCAGCAATTCGTTTCCATGAACTAAAGCATTTTTACTATTATCCGTAAAGTTTTTGGAAATTATGCCTCGTTTACCTTCGCAGGTTGCAAGTTGCACCTCAGCATGGGGAATATTCAATAACTCTGCAATTTCAGCAGCAATTCTTTCGGACCAATCTTCACCAGTATTGTCGCGATTATATTTAAAAAGCCAACTTAGATTATTACCCTGTTCAGTAAACCAGAATTTTCTTTTACTCCCCATCTGTTCAATCTGGCGATTGTCCGATATGCTTATTTCATAAATGACATATTCTATATCATTGGGCATAATATTTATATTACTTTTATCAAGTCCCAAGCAATTACATTCGCACTTTATTTCGTAGACAAGGTAATGTGTTCATTAATCGAGTTTTCAATTGCTTGAGACCAATCGATGTAATCACCTACCGATCTTTCAACTAAAACCATTTCCTTTTTGGTGAGTCTGCGTTCAAGAACTTGATTGGCTATTTCTTGAATATCAGAAACATTTATCGAATAAATAATTCGGTCGTCGCTTTTAGTATTCATTGATTATCCCTTTAGATCATTGATGAAAGATATTCTGGCGATGCCATCGAATCGCATTTTGGTGTGGATAAAGATCAATGGTACTCGGTAAAAGTATTTTCCTGCTTTTACTCGATATCGCTCTTATGAATTCATAATCACCAATTATTCCATAATCTGATGGCAAGGTGTGGACTTTTGATGAAACACTAACTGTAAAGTCGTCTTGCAATGAAAACCAGCCAACATCAAAGGCCCAATGATGTAAATGACACAAAGCTAATCCATTCCAAATGTCATCTCGCCCCATAGAACTATGGGGCACAATATGAGCTGCTTCAACTTCCCAAGATAGGGAATCGGGTGAATTAATTTTCATTTTGCATACGGCACACTTGTAATCGTATGCATCGATAATCGCTTGACGAAATCCTCTCGTCCTTATGGCAGATTCTCTCGTAGTTTTGACGACTTTTTTCCCTTTGTCAAAAGGATTATAGTTTTCAGGCCTTGGCGACTCGATCAGTTTTTTTACGACCTTCTGAACTTCGTAGGACTTGATTGGTAGCAATTCTTTTCTTACAACAGGCATGTTTGAAAGCTTTAAAGCTTCATCAAATCCTTTCTCTGTTAACATCCATTCTCTTTTATTAGTAAGAGCGAATGTTTGCTTGGGGTTTGAAACAAAATTTTCTTTTGACAAAGAATCTGCTGCACGAAAAAGTAATCTATGCCAGAGATAAGCTTTCTTAAGACGATTTTCTTTACGATATATTGTTTCCAAGAAAGCAGAGCGCTGCTGTTCATTTAATCCAAAATTATCTGCTATTTCATTGACTATTTCTTGGCCCGGGCCAAATTCTTTTATAGCACCTCCATGTTTAAGCAGTGATTGAAGCAAGACGAGCTCAACTTCATTCCTTGTTGGCATATTAAACTGCTCCAACATTTTACTCTCGTAACTCATCTTTGCCCCTTATGCTGCTTGCGCTTTCCAAAAAAAATCATTCTTTCCGGTCTTGTTGAATTGGAGGCATCTTTCCCAGGCATCCCGAAATCTATTTGGCCATTTACCCGGATAACAGTTTTTTTTATGCCAAATGTATTCCTCAGTCCATAACCATCCCTGTTTACGCAGTTCAAGAATCAAGTTAATTACATATGTTTGGCGTTCCCCATTAGTTGCCTTTTCCTTAATATTTAAAATAAAAGTCCCGGTGGGTTTTAAGACGCGTAAAAACTCCTTTGATCTTGGAAGGAACCATTCAACATATTCATCAGGATGAATTCCCCCGTATGTTTTCTTTCGGCATTCAACATAAGGAGGAGAAGTCACAATTAGATCCACGCAATTATCAGGAAGGGTGCGTAGAGCCAATGCACAATCGCCGCATATTATTTTATTTGTAATCAATCGTATCATGATAAGCATTATATACCTGATATCAGACTGTTGCAACGATACTGATTCATAATGAAAAAGATGTCTTAACGTATTGTAATTGCAATATTTATAAAGAGGGGCAGTAAGCAGTATGAAAATAAAATCTGTGACAATCTGTGTTAATCGGTGTCAAATCTGTGGTTCCGTTATCGGTCTTTCCTTTCTTCCTGAAAAAAAATAATCGCTGTTTTCGGCGTTAAAACGGGCATCAGCTTTTTCAATTCAGGTACTTACCACAGTGGAGCCGAAGAAGCCAATAACAACAGGGAAATGCATCAAGACAGCAATCCATATATGGGGCGGAAGTTTGTTCATTGTAGATTGCAGATTGTAGGTTGCAGATTTTAATAGCGGAGTAACTCTGTCTCGTCGAAACGAGACTCCGTCGAGGACTTCGTGTTCTTCGCGGTCTCTGTGGTGAAAAATCCGTGGAATCCGTGAAATCCGTGGTTCGTATTGAAACTATTTTATTCACACTTTTTTTGGAGACATTCTTATGAGTTCCTTTCCAGTTCGTGAGGACGATGTAATCAATCTGGCCGAGCAAATAATTGCGGGCGCAACAGCGCATCCGGGCGATTTTCCTTCTTTAACGCCCGCCCTGATAACGCAGTTGACCGGGGAATTAGACGGCTTCAGGGAAGCAAGGACCGATCAGGAGAGCACCAAAGGCCAGTTGAAGATAGCGACTGTGACAAAAGAAGACGGGTTTGACAATCTGGTTACGATGATGAAAAACTTTCTGAAGAAAGCTGAGGTTGACTGCACAACTTTGCCTGAGAATCTGGCGGAAATCGGCTGGGGAACCAGAAACGCTCCTACGCCGATACAGTCGCCGACAGCGCCGACGAATCTTCACCCGGTGGCCGAAGGCGTCGGAGAGATTTGGATGAACTGGGATAAACCGGCAAACGACTCGAACAGGCCCGTAAGAAACTTTGTGATTGAAAGACACGACCAGCAGCAGGCAGGTTTCGGGCCGTGGAACCTGGTTGCGACTTCATACGACACGGAAATTCATCTCGTTGGCCAGCCGACAGAAGTTCGCGTCGAATTCAGAGTCAAGGCGGCCAATGCAGCGGGCGAAAGTATGCCGAGTAATACCGTTTCAGTGGTTTTACCGTAAATTCGGGAAAAATCAGATTACCTTTCCAAAAGTGCCCCTGTTTCCCAAATTCAGGGGCATTTTTCGTAGCCCTGCGCAGCCCCCAGCGGTTTGCTTTCGCGAAGCGTAGCGTAGTCCCATCTTTCGGGGCAAGAAAGCAGCAGGGGGTATTTATCCTTCTTGGCTTCGCCCCCTTAGAGTGATTCGCAAAGTCCTTCAATAGAATAAGGAAGTGAGGTTATTTTTTAATTATTCGGAGTTCGCCCCTCTGCCGTCCCTAAGGGACGAGACGCCCTCAGGAATCCCGAACAGGGATTCCGAGGACTTTGGTCCTGAGAATTCTTTGAATTCCTCAGGGCTGGGGGCCTGTTACACGGTAAACCGCTCTGAGTGTATTCTTTTAGCCGGGATTCCGGCGTCTTTCAGACAGCTTGTGACCATATCCATCATTGCAACAGGCCCGCAGACGAAAATACCTGCCTCCGACAATATGTCTCCGGCATATTTTTGAATCAGTTCTATATCAATATGACCTTTTGGTTCCTGCCAGCTTTTCTCCGGCCTGGAAAGGATATGTACAATTTTTACGTTTTCAGGCAGCTTGCTTAATTCATCTCTAAAGATAATGTCTTCTTCGGTTTTATTCCCGTAAAGCAAAATTGCTGGGCGGGTATCGTTCGTATCCCGTAAATATCGCAGCATACTCATTATGGGAGTTATCCCCACGCCGCCCGCTATGAAAAGGAATTTTTCAATATCATAATTTACTAAGCTGAATCTTCCGAAAGGGGCTTCGATTAAGCCGACGTCGCCGGGACGCGTCTGGTCGATTGTGTTTGTGAAGTTGCCTGACTTTTTTATCGTCGCCTCGATAATATCAGGCCGCAATGAAGATGCTGAAATGGTAAAAGGATGAATCTCCGATAATCGCCCGGGCCGTTTCAATTTTAGAAACATAAATTGACCCGGATTACGCGGTAGCGCGCGTCCATCTTTGGGTTTGAATGTAAGCGTATAGGTATCATGTGTTTCGGGTTTGACCTGTATTACTTCAAATATACGCCTGCCCCATACCGGAATATAGAAATTTCGATAAGCGTAGATACCGCCCGCGACAACAAACAATCCCCACCATAGGATTTTCATACCCACTGGCTCTAAGTCCGGGCCAATCAATAGAGAATGCGCAAAACCAAGGATTACAACAAGAACCACTGCCTTATGACAAAATCGCCACGTATTGTAATCCTGTAGCGCAGCGAAGCCCCCAGCGTCTTGATTCGATTTCGAAGCGGAGCGGAGTCCCGCTTTACGGGGCGAATCAGCAGGGGGTCCCAACCAACTAAAAGTTAAAGCAAAGAAAACCGTTACAACCGCAAAAAGCAGGGCAAGCTTACCCAGATTAATCTGCCAGGGGAGGTCAAATGAGAACAGGGCTAAGCTTTTACTTCCAGCCGCCATCAAAAGCGGGTGCGACAGAAGCAAACTTGCCGCTGCTATCCCCATCGCCTTGTGAAACTGTGTTATTTTATCAATGCCGATTATGCGGTCTAAGGATTTGAATCGGGCGGTCAAAACCACCTGTAAAATCAGTATCGCAAATCCCGCAACCGCGATACGGATACCGATTACTTGAAGCAGGGGGTCATCCTCGTGCTCGCCGAATACAATCGCCAATCCCAAAGGCGCCAGGACCGCGGCGATATAAGCGATTATTAAAAGGTTCCGATTTCGCATATTGTGGTAATATGCGTTCCCCGTGCCGCCATTGCAATCATAAAATTGCTTAAAATGATGTAGGTATTTTCCTGGTTTGTTTTAAAACAAACCAGCCCCCAGCCCCGAGAAATCTGAAAGATTTCCGGGACCAAAGTCCTCGGAATCCCGAAAAGGGATTCCAGAGGGCGTCTCGATTTGCGAGGTTCGCTTCGGACATCGCAAATCGGCAGGGGGTAGGTCAGGGTTTGCCTATATTACCAGTTAGCGATGCAGGATGGGTCGAGAGGGTCATTGCACTGAGACCATTGCAGGCTGAAGATACTGAAATCAGCGAAATCCACGTTGTTGTCCGGCTCGAAATCCGCATCGGAACAATTTTCAATCCCGCCGCAATCAGCTCGCAGCCAGTGATTGGCTATTACGTCGAGGTCTTCGAAATCAACGTAACAATCCCCGTTGATATCCGAGTCAAGGCCAAAGCCAAGAAATTGAACTTCGTTGCAATTGCCGGGTGCGTCCAGAGTAAGGGTAAATTCCGCAGGCGTTTCTCCCGGTTCAAGCTCTATCGTTCTGACCTGGGACTCTGAGCCGGGTATCGTAATGATAATTTCATAAGTGCCGTGAAAGCCCCTGAAATTGACATCGCCCGACAAATCGGTTGTATTGGCATCGTGCGTTGTCCATTCGTCAATAAGCGATTCGTAACGTAATCCGGCAGCGTTTAACGACCAGTCGGCGTTGACGATATAGCAGTTATCCCGCCAGTGCGAATTTTCCCAGAATCCCCACATCAAAATCCCTTCGACGGCAGGATGACTGAATGCCGTTCGATAAAAGCGCTCCAGACCATCCGCGCGGGCGTTCGCATCCGCAGCCGCGAAATCATATTCCGTGCACCAAATAGGAAGACCCATTTCAGCAAGACTGTCCAATCGGCTGTAAACCGTAAATGTATCTATTGTACCCATGTGGCACTGAGCTCCGATTCCCTGAACCGGGGCGCCATCGTCTAATAGATTTTGAATCTGGGTCTTGTACGCCTCCGTTTCGTTGCCAGCGACGACGCTGTAATCATTCACGAACAGCTTGCAGTTAGGGTCAATCGCCTGGGCCGCCTGAAACATCCACGTATAAATGGATTCGCCCAGCCGGTCTTCGTAAAATGAGCCGTGAAGCATCTCGTTATCGACGTCCCAGTGGACGAATTTGCCCTTGAAATGACTGACCGCGCTATTCATCCTGTTCTCGACCGCTGTCCGCAGGGCGCTTGCCGCAGGCAGGGGGGCATAAGATAAGCTCTGAATCCAGGTTTGAACGTTATTTTGAACTTCCCAGTAAATGCAATGACCCCGCATCGTTATTCCGCGGGTCGAACACCAGTTATAGATACCGTCTGCTTTCGAGTAATTAACGTCGCCCTCTGTATATTCGTTCGAATACCACTTTGACTCGTTTTCCATTACCGCCCACTCGAACTAGTCGTTAAAAAACTGTGCGTAATTAGCGTCGCTGAGGACCCTGTTATTTATACAAGAACCGAAAGCAAAACGGTGCTTGACCTGCTCTATTTGCACGTTGACATCGCTTATCGGCTGACCCTGCGAATTGACTACTGTAATCTGCGCATCTGTTTTGCGAATCTGCTCGATTCTCGCGTTGGTCTCCGGCTTCCAGTCGCCCGCCTCGGCTACGTTGACGTCATCGAGGTAATAGCTTACCCCTATGGCCGGGCCTTCGAAATAGATGTCTAAAGTCGTCAGCGTTCCTGTTACGTTGAGGGTATATTGCCCCGAAAGCTGCGTCCAGCGGTCATCGTAGCCGGTTGAGTCGCTAACGTGGGTATAGTTAGTGCCGCTGCTGTCAACTTTTTTAATAGTTGCGCTTATCGGATTGCTCGCTGCGCCTTCGAGCCGAATCCAGCCGGAGATTGTATAAGCATCGCCATTTTGCATTTTCCCTAACAATGATTGCCGGATTCCGTTCCAGGTCGCGGTTCTTCCAGTTGCGTATCCGCTTTGAGTGCCGCTGTGATATAAGGCCGTTGTCGAGGCGAAGGTGCATCCATAACCGGCCCAGCCGGTAGTGCCGGATTCAAAACCGGGATTTGTCAGAACATTTACGGCGGCGGATGCTTGCCCGTAAATCAGGCATAATATCAAAATCGCCGCAAAATTGTTTTTTATGTCTTTTATTGCATTCCCCATTCCTGTGCCAGAAGGGCGAAGTCCTTGAAATTAATAATCAGGTCGCCGTTGATATCCGGGCACCAGGATTCACCGAAACAGCTCTCTTCGGGTTGAAGCTCATAGAGCCATAAGCTCCAGCCCGGCTCGCCTACAAGGGCCACAAGGTCTGCGATATCCACGGCACAGTCGTCGGTCAGGTCGTACTCCAGCGGACAAATCGGAGCCGTCAAAACTATATGAGACACAGATACTATCGGTAAAGTGTATGTAAATGTATTGTTCGTGATATTGCTTATCGGCGTCCGTTCAGTGATGTTTACATTGTTTCCATCGAAGGCCCAGACCCTGCCGGCGGTGAAATTCTTGTCGCTTGTAAGGGTAAATGTTCCATTGATCGCGTTGTCCTGGTTTTTGTTGACGACTATCAGGTGAATCTCGTAATCGTCGCCGTCGAACATCGAGGCGTATATCGAGCTGTTTACCTTGTCCGACATCGTCGCGGGAACGTTCATATCCCCGAAGGTGGAATTGCTTCCGTCATAGTTTATATACATTCTCATTGCCGTACGTACATAAGAGCCGTCGCCCCAGTAAGTCGCGATAGAAACGCCGTATTTACCGAAGATGCCTAAAACATCCGATGTCGCTATGCCGCCCGACCAGTGGCTCATTCCGCCGTAGTCATACTCCGTAAACGCCAGCTTCGTTTCTGAATAATAGGTATTGATGGAACTTTTTAACTTGGGAATTAGCGGCAGATAACTGCTGCCCCACTGATTAACCCAGCTATTTTCACCGCTATAACCAACGTAACCAGTGTCCCACAGAGTTCTCGGCGCCTGCATACGTGCTTCATACATTGAACGTGTAGCTACATCATTTGTAATCCTTTGTGTAATACCATTACTATAAGTAAAAGGTGCGCCGTCATATGCCTCCGGATACCAGTGAACGTCAAGGACGTCTAAAAGCCGTTTTCCCTCTTCGGCAGAGGCCGCCTCCATTTTGTCAAGGTAGTAACTGATAAACCAATCGTATCCAGCGCCCTGGGTTCCCCAGTCCAGTGCGCCCTGAAAGTCGGTATAAGCGCCAAATCCATAGAGAACCGGGCCGAGAATCTGGGCGTTGGGGTCAACGTTTTTAACCGCAGTGGCCAGTGCGATACTTTTATCTCTAATTTCAACGCAGGTGGGCTTTACAGGATGGATTTCACGATGGGTGCTGGACCACAGGGTCGGCTCATTATCCAAATCATAAAATTTAACTCCCGTTGCAGTGCCTGCGTAACCGTATTCGCTGACTAAGAAATTTACAAACTCATCCATATAAACGTAACCATCGGAAGTATTTGGACTTCCCGGCGGATTGCAAAAGGAAGCGCCTTTGGCTGAAACAACTTGTTTGAATCTTATTGATGGGGCAGTTTCTGTAACAAGATTGACCTCGTGGTTGCCGTCGGCTGAGGCATAGCCGGCCATTTGAAGAGTTATTATTGAGGCCTGCCCCTGAGAAAGGCAGGAATCAACAAAGGTCGTCATCGCTATTCCGGGAATAAGCTGCTCATTCCACGGCAGGTTGTTGACAAGTAAATTGTCGTTGAAATAATACCAGTCCGAGCCGGCGTTAGAGAAGTTATTTTCCCAGTTGTAAGCAGTCAGGCGGTTTCCGCCGCTTCTTCGGATTGTGTAATCGGTGCCGGTCCCCCCGTTTGTGCCATAGACGTATTTGCTGATTGGCGTCTTATTGCCGTTGGCGGTGACGGTATATGTAACATCTAAAGCGCTGGCTGAGATGCACAACACGGAGAGATTCAAAAGCGGGACTATAAAACGTACTGACTTCATTTTTTTCTCCTCAATTCCCTGGCCGCCCGCGGAAAACTAAAATTCCCACTACCCCAGCAGACAGGCGGGTTTAAGAGTGTGGTTATACTGTATTATAAGGTAATTGAGAGGACAAAGTCAATAACCTTCTCAAAATCATCTTAAGTTCCTTATATACAAGCACTTATGCTCAATAACCTTATAGCATTTGCGCAAAACTCACAGAAATACCTTGCTTTATAAGACATAATCCTGAAGATAAGTGAAATCCTCTGGCTGAATACGGTTTAAAATCGAAAAATGGAGAAAAACGATGAGCACGAGAAAAGGTTTGGTAATAGCGGCTATTATAACAGCGATTCTTATCATTGGTTCGCTGTGCCAGGCGGCAAGCTTTAATACCGATTGGAAATTCGCCAAAGGCGACTTAAACGGAGCCGAGGCGATTGTTTTTGACGATTCGTCCTGGAAGCAGGTCAGAATACCTCACGACTGGGCGATAACCGGGCCTTTCAACCCAAATGAAGACGGCTACGCCGGCAAACTTCCCTGGTGGGGCGTCGGCTGGTATCGTAAGGCCTTTACATTAGATAAGGCCGACGAGGGAAAGCGTGTTTATTTCGATTTCGACGGCGTTATGGCTTTCCCCAAGGTTTATATCAACGGTAAGCTGGCAGGCGAGTGGGATTACGGCTATATGTCGTTCCGCGTCGATGCTACGCCTTTTGTCAAATTTGGCGAGAAAAATACAATCGCTGTAAGGGCAGATACCCGAAATCACGGCACTCGCTGGTATCCCGGAGCAGGCATTTATCGTAAAGTTACAATGACGATTGATGAGCCGGTGCATATCGCTCACTGGGGCACTTTTATCACCACCCCCGAAGTAACCGACGCCTCGGCTAAGATCAACGTCAGCACAACCGTTGAAAATCACTTAGATAAAGAATCGAAAATCAGCGTTGAAACGGCCTTACTTGACCCCGACGGCAAATCGATGGCTACGCTGAAAACCGACGGTATTACTATCCCGGCAGGGGGGACCGCCGATGTCAATCAGTCCTTTGGGATTCCTAATCCACAGCGATGGGATATTAAAAGCCCCAAACTTTATACCGCCAAATCAACTGTTAAAGTCGGTGATAAAGTCGTCGATACCGCTTTGACAACTTTCGGTATTCGCACATTCGAGTTTACCGCCAACGACGGCTTTCATCTCAACGGCAAGCGAGTCCAGCTTTACGGCGTCTGTCTGCACCACGACCACGGCGCATTAGGCGGGGCATTTTATACCCGCGCTATGGAACGTCAGCTTGAGATTATGCGGGATATGGGCGTTAACGCCATCCGCACAAGCCACAATCCTCCCGCGCCCGAGATGCTTGAGCTTTGCGACAGGATGGGTTTTGTCGTCTGGGACGAATGCTTCGATAAATGGGACAAGACCGCAGACAGATTCGATCCCAATAATATGCCCCTCGAAAAATACGGCGAAAAACAGATTCGCAACTTCATCCTTCGCGACCGCAATCACCCCAGCATCGTCGTCTGGTCCATCGGCAACGAAATCGGCGCCCCGCCAAGCGACAAAGAAGGCGTAACGCCCGAACGTGTCAAATATATGAGCGATTTTGTTCGCAAATACGACCTGACCCGGCCCGTCGGCATCGCCGCCTGCTTCCCTGACCAGGTGGCAAAACCAATGTTCGACGCCCTTGACCTTACCGGCTGGAATTACCAACGAAGATACGCTCAATACAGAAATCGCTATCCCGACAAGCCCATAATTTACAGCGAGTCGGCCTCGGCAATCAGCACCCGCGGTTTCTACGAACTTCCCCTGATACAGGCAAAAACCCAATATAATAAGAAATATCAGATTGATTCGTACGACCGCAACGCCGCATCCTGGGCCGATATTCCTGACCGCGAGTTTCAGCTTATGGAAAAGGATACCTTTGTCGCCGGCGAATTCGTTTGGACCGGCTTCGACTATCTCGGCGAACCCACGCCATACAGCAGGCAGGCAAGAAGCTCATATTTCGGCATAGTTGACCTGGCAGGTATCCCCAAAGACCGCTTCTATCTCTATCGCAGCTACTGGCGGCCCGATACGCTGACCATTCATATCCTGCCCCATTGGAACTGGCCCGACCGTATCGGCCAAAATGTCCCCGTCTATGTCTATACCAACGGCGATACCGTCGAGCTTTTCCTCAACGGCAAATCCTTAGGCAAAAAGACAAAGGCCAAAGAAGCCGGCTCAGGTTTTTACGGCTCCATCGATAAATACCGCCTGTGCTTCAACGACGTAAATTACGAG
>Ga0209593_10000875_pt1 | contig 13262 bp, 8 predicted proteins | sample PPLLaktember2015_3_FD_187260 | JGI IMG/M metagenome (GOLD analysis project Ga0209593, IMG submission 187260) | Freshwater sediment microbial communities from Prairie Pothole Lake near Jamestown, North Dakota, USA - PPLs Lake P7 Core (6) Depth... | ecosystem: Environmental > Aquatic > Freshwater...
CCGTTCGCATTCGACGGGCCATAGTGGCGGAAGTGCGAGGAACGGTCACAGATTAGACACGAGAAGAGTGGGTTCGGTCGGAACTCACGGAAGAGGGCTTAAAGCGGTGTAAATTCCGACAGAAAAGGTATTGACATCCACATGTCTGTGGACAAGACTTCAAAGTTGCTCAATATGTTGATGCCATCCCAGGCTTTCATATTTAACTTCTGAGGAGCAGTTCTAGATGAATGCAGTCAAATTCAGTTTTCGGAGAGCACCCTCCTCTCTTGCACCAGTGGTGTTCCTGGCTACTCTTGTCCTCGTCAGCATGAGTTCGCTCCAGGGACAGATCACGTCCTCCATTCGAGGCACGGTTTCCGAGCAGACAGGGGGAGTGATTCCGGGAGTCGAGGTGAGCGTCACCAACCCGGAAACCAACGAAAAGCGCACGACGACCACCAATGACGTCGGCTATTATTCGTTTCCGGCCCTGCCCCCGGGCCAATATGAAGTCCGAGCCGAAATGCCGGGTTTCAAAACCTGGACTCAAAAAGGTGTTGCCCTGTCCCTGAACCGTAACGCCCGAATCGACATAAAGCTCGAAATCGGCGAGCTCGTTCAGGAACTGGTAGTGCAATCAGACGCGCCGCTGGTAGAGACCACGACCAGTGAGCTGGGTGCGGTTGTTGACCAAAAGAAAATCACCCAGTTGCCTATTCTCGGACGCAACACGCTATCCCTGGTGAGTCTGGTTCCGGGTTCCCAGGGGCTGCAGGAAGGCAACGCGCAAGGATTTCTCGAGAACAAGGTCTCGATCAACGGAGCGCGTCCGGAGGACAGCAACTGGCTGCTCGACGGGGGCGACAACACCTCCACTTTGCGCAACTACGGCAACGTAGTTCCCAATCCGGACGCGATCCAGGAATTCCGGGTCATTACCAACAACTACGACGCCGAATACGGCCGGACGGCTGGGGCAGTCGTCAACGTCGTCACCCGTTCGGGGAGCAATTCGTTCCATGGGTCGCTTTTCGAGTTCCACCGGAACCGGGCGTTGAACGCGCGGGACTTCTTCCGATCGGACAAGACCCCGCTGGTGCAGAACCAATTCGGATTCACCCTGGGCGGCCCGGTAATCAAGGACAAGACTTTCTTCTTCACCAGCTACCAGGGGTTCCGGCGCAGGGTGTCGAGCTTCGAGAACAGCCCCCGGGTTCCGACGGCGCTGGAGCGCCAGGGAGATTTCTCCCAGTCGGTCGACGAGGACGGCAAGCTCATGATCATTAAGGATCCCCTGACGGGCTTGCCTTTCCCGGACAACAAAATTCCGACGGCCCGGCTCAGCAAAGTTGCCCAAGGTTACCTCGATCGGGCGATCGCGCTGCCGAACAATCCCGCAGAGGGGCCCAACGCGCTTATCCAGACGGCCAGCGAACCAAACGATAACGACCAGTTCCTGCTCAAGATCGACCATCAATTCTCGCCCGCCCATAAGCTCACGGGCGCCTACTTCATGACAGACGCTTCCGATCTCGGACGTTTTCTGACGGAGATTGATTTTGCGTCCCGCAACATCATGTCCAGACAGACGAACATCAACCTGCATGAGTACTGGACCCTGGACTCGACCAAGCTGAACCACTTCCACGCGACCGTGGCTCGCAGCGCCGGGGACCGCAAGGTCATGCCGGATGATGTGAGCATGGCGGACTTCGGGAGCAACTTCCTGCCGCTGCCCGACGGCCCTCAAATGCCGCCGGACGTCGAGGTAGAAGGGTGGTTTGAAGCTGGAAGCGCTTACGGCGGGCCTAAAACGGCCGATCACTACACCCTGGCCGATGACTTCTCCTGGATGATGGGTCATCACGACCTGAAATTCGGCGCCGAAACCTGGCTTCGCAAGCTCATGGATGTTTCGACCCATGGGCGTATGGGCGGTTCCTGGGTCTTCAATGGAGACTATACGGATAATCCGGCGGCTGACCTGATGCTCGGACTTGTTAACGAGCTTGAAGTTCAAAACGAGAGCTACAAGAGCCTGAACAGCTGGTCCTTCAACTGGTACATTCAGGACAAGTTCCAGGTTACGCCGCGGCTGGCCCTCAATCTTGGGCTTCGTTACGAAAACACGACCTGGCCCACGCATCCTTATGACGCCATTAAGGTCTTCTTGCCGGGTCAGCAGTCAACCGTAGCACCGCAGGCCCCCCAGGGAATCGTGTTCGCCGGAGACAACGGGATTCCCCGTTCCGGTATGCGGGCGGACAATAACAATTTCGCGCCGCGCCTGGGTATGGCATGGGACCCGCTCGGGGACGGCCGCACTTCTGTTCGTGCCGGATTCGGCATCTCGTATTCGTTTGCTTTGTTCAATGCGCTGCAGAATGCACAGGCCGGCACTCCCTTCGGGTTGCAGACGACAATCCGCGACACGACGCTGGAGGATCCGTATGCGCCTATCGGCGGCAATCCTTTCCCGTTCGTGCAGCAGATGAGCGATCTGGCGTTCCCCGCGGGCGCGACTTACGCTTTCCAGGACTACAATCTGCGCACGCCTTATATCCAGCAGTTCAACCTGTCGGTGCAGAGGCAACTGCGGCAGGACTGGATGGTCGAACTGGCGTACGTTGGGAGCGGCGGCCGGAAACTCATCAATTCGTATGACGTCAACGCGGCCGTCCGCGCACCGAACGCGACCAGCAAGAACATCGCTGCCCGGCGTCCACTGGGCGCGGGGTTTGGCGAAGTTGCCTTCGTCTCCAGTTTTGTCAACTCGTCCTACCACGCCCTCCAGGCGCGCGTCGAAAAGCGTTTTAACCGGGGTCTGAGCCTCCTTGGCTCGTATGCCTTCGGCAAGGCGCTCGACATGAGCTCCTGGTACAACTCGGGCAACGAATGGGTGGACTCGTACAACCTGAGTCTGAACAAAGGCCGCGGGGATGCCGACATCCGTCACATCCTGCGCGTCTCCTGGTTGTGGCAGATCCCGTTTGAGCGTCAAGGCGTCCTGGGCGCGATTGCCAGCGGCTGGTGGATCAACGGTATCGGTACGCTGCAGAGCGGCTCTCCCGTCTGGATTCAGAGAGGGACGGATGCCGACTACGACGGTCACACCGGTGACAGGCCCAACCTGGTCGGGGACTGGAAGCTGGACCCGGATCGACCGCGGGGCGAGGTCATCAATGCCTGGTTCGACAAGACTGCGTTTGCGGCGCCGGCCGCGGGCAAAGTCGGCGACCTCGGGCGTAACGTGGTCGAGGGACCGGGCCTCAAGAACGTCGACTTGACTCTGGCCAAGGACTTCGGGATTCGTGAAGGTCACGCCCTGCAGTTCCGTCTCGAGTCGGCTAACGCCTTCAACCTCGTGAATCTGTCAAATCCCGAGAACCGATTCAACCGGGCCACCTTCGGCTCGATCCAGTCGACTCGCGGGTCGCGTATTCTCCAGGTTGGGTTGAAGTACTCGTTCTAAGAAGGAAGAAATCGCGGGCTGAAGGGCCGAAGGGGGTGGCCGCTGGGAGCGCAGGCGGGAAGCCTGCGCTCCCAGCAGCCGCCCCCTTCAAGCCTTGGACCCCTTTTTCGACGCCTTACACTCACTCAAGGACGAATAATGAAACACTTTTCGCCCCTCTACTCCCTCATGCTGCTGCTTTTGGGTTTTCTTCTACCCGCTCTCGCACAGTCGCCTGACCGGTCGTTTCCCCAGATACCGCCGTCGGTTCTGGCGCCCGCTCTGGGAGAATCAAGCGACGCCGGGGATCCGATGGCCAGCCGGCTGTTTCGCACCACGTCCACGCGGCCTCAAATTCAGCTGGGAGGTTTCTGGGATTTCGTCACCGACCCGCAAGGAAAAGGCGAGTCAGCGCGGTATTTCGCCTCTTTCCCGACTCCCGAAACCCGAATGTGGGTTCCCGGCACGTGGAACTCGTATGCCCGTTATTGGCACTACGAGGGGCCCGCATGGCTGCGGCGCAAGTTTGAAGTCCCAGCCGAGGGCCAGTTGAGGTTACGCTTTGCGGGTGCCTTCTACCTGGCCAAAGTCTGGGTCGACGGCAAGTTCATCGGAGAACACGAAGGCGGATACACCCCGTTTTCCTTCGTCCTTGACCGCGTTCCCAAGGGTGAACACGAAGTTGTGGTTCTCGTCGATAACCGGCTCACCGACGAGAGCCTGCCGAAAAAAGGAGTCGACTGGTTCCCGTACGGCGGCATTTATCGCTCGGTCTACGCCGAACTGGTACCCGGTCTCTTCATCGACAATTTCCACGTGACCACCGTCCCGTCCGGCGGCCGGACCACTCTTCAGATCAAAGCTTTCCTGAGGAATCCATCGGGTCAGGAAAGGCGCGAGCGGATCGCGTTCGAAGTCAACGGCAAGGCCCTCTACGCGGAGACTCACAATCTGACGGGAACGGCCCCGGAGGTCTCCTTCACCGTCGTACTCGACAACGCCCGGCTGTGGTCGCCAGAATCTCCTTTCCTCTACAGCGCAAGGCTGTCCCTGCAGGACAATCGCGATGACCAGTTCACGAGATTCGGCGTCCGCTCTTTCACGCTCGACGGGTACAGGGTTCTGCTTAACGGCAAGCGGTTCAAGCTGGCCGGCGCCAACCACCACGATGACCATCCCGATTGGGGCTCCGCGCTGCCCCCTCACATCATCCGCCAGGATATCGAGATCATAAAGCGGATGGGCGCCAATGCCGTGCGCAGCCATTACCCGAACGACGAGATGTTCATGGACTACTGCGACGAGAACGGCCTGGTTTTCATGAACGAGGTGCCCGCCTGGCAGTATTCCACGAAGCAGCTCGCCTCGCCGGCCGTCCAGAATAAAATCAAGTCTCAATTCGCCGACATGGTCTATCGGGACATGAACCATCCCTGTGTCTTCAGCTGGAGTCTCGGGAACGAATGGCCCGAATTCGAGAAGTCCTACGATGTCGTGAAGTCGCTGGTCGAGTACGCGAAAAGCGTGGACAGCACTCACTTCATCACATATGTGACGGGCGGGGCCAAGTTCGGCAAGGTTTCGGGCCTTCTCGACATCATCTCCACGAACTGGGCACAGTATCAGTGGTATGACCCGTTCACCGTCCTCGATAGCGAGGAGGGGACGAAGAGCCTGGCCGATCTGGACAAGATTCACGCGGCGTTTCCGGACAAACCTGTCATTCTCACCGAGTTTGGGGGAGCTGAATCGCAAGCCGGTTGGCACAACTGGGGCAACGTGAAATGGAGTGAAGAGTACCAGGCTCGAAACGTCGCGGATTCGGGTCACTACGGGCTTGATCGCGACTGGATCTCGGGTGGCTGCGTCTGGCAGTTCTGCGATACGCGGAGTGTGCCTTCGCGGTTCCTCGGCGGCCGGCTGCACGGCTGGAACGCCAAGGGTGTCGTGGATTCATACCGCGCTCCAAAGCTCGCTTTCCACAAGTTGCAGGAGTTGTTTTATCTTTATCGCAGAGGAACCGACAGTAGCCTTCAAAGCAGGAACCGAGAGACAACGCCTTGAAAAGCAGATCTGTCCCTGTTGACTTCGTCTTCAACCCGAACTGGTGGTTCCGGGAGCGCGGGATCAGCTTCGACGAGTCTTTCTACCTCGATCCGATCCGCCGGATCGAAAACGACGTCATCATGAGGAAAACGCTCTTCGAGCGTTTCGGGCTGGAGGAGCAGAACCCGGCGCCGCGTCCGATCCTCGGCTCGATGCACGTCGCGGGTGGCTTCGTGATCCCTGCCCTGTTTGGCGCGGAGATTCGTTTTGGCGAGAACCAGGCGCCATACGCTACTCCGCTCGAGCTCGACCGTGGTCAAATCATGAAGCTAGAGGTCCCCGATGTTGAGAAACGGTGGCCTCTGAAACAGCTACTGGCACAGGCCGACGAGTTGGCCGGCCGGTTCGGCTTCGTCCTGGGAGATTTGAACACGGACGGAAACCTCAATACGGCCCTCACGCTGCGCGGTCAGCAGCTATTCCTGGATTTCTACGACGATCCCGAACTGGTGGCCCACCTGACCGGGGTCGTGGCCAAGACGATCGGCCTCGTTGCCGGCAGGATCAGGCAGATCACCGGTTCGGCCTCGATCGCGGTCAATCGCTCGATTGTCCACGTCGATTCGCGCATCTTCCTGAGCGCGAACTGCTCGCTGCAGATGGTCTCCCCGGAGCTCTACGCCTCTCACCTCCTGCCTGCCGAGCGGCTTCTTGCCGACGGTCTCCGTCCGTACGGTGTTCATCACTGCGGCGACAATTGTCACCTCTTCGCCCCTGGTTACTCGGAGTTAGGCGTGGTTTTCGTGGATGTGGGCGCCGGCTCGGACATCAAGGCCGTAAGAAGTGCGCTTCCCGATGCCTTCCTCAATCTTCGGTTGAAACCGACCGCCATGCTGTCCCAAAGTCCCGAATACCTGCGGGGCGAGGTTTCTCGGATGATCCGGGAAAGCGCGCGCACCGATAAGACGGGCGTCTGCTGCATCAACATGGATCACGGAACACCGGACGAGAACGTCCTCGCGGTGATGGAAGCGGCCGCAAAAGGACGGGAAGGACACGAAGGACCCCAAGGACCTGAAGGACTCCAAGGATGAATGACATCGTCAACGCAGGCGCCGATCGATGTCACTCATCCTTCGGGTCCTTCGGGTCCTTCAGGTCCTTGGGGTCCTTCGGGTCCTTGGGGTCCTTGAGGTCCTTGGAGTCCTTCCTAGAACACGCGCAACCACACAACCGAGCGAGCATCTAGGGTAAAATGAAGCGGTGTTTCGTGGTGTTGTCTCAGCTTCATTAACCTTCACTTTGGTGATCCCCCTAATGGCTCTACTAGATCGTCGGCCCCTGGCAGACGGGCCGCTTCCTGTGGACTTTCCCCTTGTTTGGCGTGACGTCGCTTCCGATACCTCTTATCGTCGAGCGTCACAATCGTTACCCTGAATACCGCCCGAGAAACGAGTCTGACTCGTATTCTGAAAGATTTCTCGCGCCTGGAGCGGTCGGGGCGCCCGGATATCCTGCTCTTGCAGGAGGTAAAGGCACCGCTGGCCGGGAATGCGAATGCGGCCGAGCAATTGGCGACGCGCCTCGGATTCAACTACCTTTTCCAGCCCGCCAACCTCTGGAAGGACGGGTCCAGGGAGGGTCTTGCTATCGTCAGCCGGTATCCTCTGGTCGATCCGGCGGTGATTCGGCTGCCTGTGCTCGATTTGGTGTACAACAACCGTCGGAGGATCGCTCTATCTGCTACAGCCGTGACGCCGCTCGGTCGGGTCCGGCTCTTCAACGTGCATCTCGACACCCGTGTAGGAATACGGGACCGTCTTGCACAACTCGCGCCCGTCCTCGCCCAGGCCCGGGCGGTTTCTGGGCCGTGTATCGTGGCGGGAGACTTCAACACTTCAAACTTCTACTGGTTCGGGCGAGTGTTACCCATTCCCTACCAGGACCAGGAGATCCGGGTCCGCCGGCATTTTCAAGCCACCGGGTTTCGGACCCCTTTCGTGAATCAGAAGGCCACTTTCGATCTCCTCGGACTTCGACTCGATTCGATTTACGTCAAGGGCCTCGGGTGGACCGCGTCGGGGATCGAAGAGATCGATTTCTCAGACCACCATGCGCTTTGGGTCAGCCTCAGGGCTGACGAAAGCTAGCGCACTGGGCTCGAAGCCCCAATCGCGTCACAGAGCCGCGCACGGAGCCGGAGGGCTGCGGAGCGCTTTTTGCGAAGCAGCTTGGAGCGGAGTAGCGGGACCACCCAGCGAACTTTCAAGGCTCGTTTGGGTGGTCCCGCTTACTCTGCTCCAGGCTGCTTCGCAAAAAGCGCTCCGCAGCCTTCCACTTCGTGCGCGGCTCTGTAACGCGCTCCCGGAGGCGTACAACCCGCTCGTTACTAAGGGATTGGCGTCGATTCACGCTAAAATGGAATGAGATGACTGCTCTCCGCCAACCGGATCGAGACGAGTTGATCCCTCTTCCACACCTGCGCGACATGGCCGACCGCGCTCTTTCCCGCGCGGCCGGAGCACCGCTCATTGCCGGCAATCAGGTCCGGTTGCTGAAAAACGCACGGGAGAATTACCCGGCATGGCTCGAAACCATTAGCAAGGCGAAGCACCACGTCCATTTCGAGAGCTACATCATCCATGACGACAAAGTGGGTCGGCAGTTCGCCGATGCCTTGATCGCGAAAGCACATGAAGGCGTCAGCGTGAGGCTCATCTACGACTGGATGGGCGCCCTGGGTAAGACTCCCCGCCGATTCTGGAGAAATCTCCAAGCCGGCGGGGTCGAGGTTCGCTGCTATAACCCGCCCCGATTTGAGAGTCCTCTCGGGTGGCTGTCCCGCGACCACCGAAAGATGCTGGCGATCGACGGCCAAGTTGCCTACGTCACCGGGCTGTGCGTCGGTCGCATGTGGGTAGGCGATCCGGCCCGGAATATCGAACCGTGGCGGGACACTGGGGTGGAGTTGCGCGGTCCGGCAGTCGCAGAAATCGAGAGCGCCTTCGCTGAGATCTGGGCCATGCTGGGCGGCGGGCCGATCCTCGGAGGTGCCGCTGCTGTAGCGCCGGCACCCGCGGGCGAGATGAACGTTCGCATCGTGGCGACTGAGCCGGCAACGGGGGGCATGCTTCGCCTGGATCAGCTGGTCTCCGCTCTGGCGCGCACCAGGCTGTGGCTGACTGATGCATATTACGCCGGTACTTCCTCGTATCTTCAGGCATTGAGGGCCGCCGCGAAGGACGGGGTCGATGTGCGCCTGTTGGTCCCCAACGGAACCGATATTCCGCTGTTGCGGCCGCTCTCGCGCGCCGGTTACAGGCCCCTGCTCGAAGCGGGCGTGCGCGTTTTTGAGTGGAACGGAACCATGCTGCACGCCAAAACGGCCGTGGCTGACGGACGTTGGGCGCGGGTCGGCTCAACCAACCTGAACGTCGCGAGCTGGCTCGGCAACTGCGAGTTGGACTGTGTCATCGAAGATTCCTCGTTCGCGGTTCAGATGGAGCAGATGTACCTCGAAGACCTGACGTGTGCGACGGAAGTCGTATTGAACGAAAAGCGGAAGGTACGCGCTCCCGGCGAGCCTCGCCACCCGCATCTCCGTGGATTACGGGGAGGAGGCAGCAGCAGCCGGGCGGCGGCTGGGGCCCTGAGAGTCAGCAACGCTATCGGAGCCGCTTTTACGGACCGGCGGGTACTCGGCCCAGTTGAAGCACGCCTCACCGCGGTCACAGGCTTTCTGCTTTGCTGCCTGGCAATCCTGTTCGCCATATTCCCGAGCGTACTGGTTTACCCGGCGGTTGTCCTCTGCGGGTGGGGTGGCCTCGCCCTTCTTTACAGGGGTTATCGACTGTGGCGCAGACGGGAAAAGCCGACGCCAGCCGACGTGAGCGTGCCGTAGGGTGGGTTTCGAATCCGGCCGCCGTTGTTGCGGGCGGATTCGAAACCCACCCTTCTACGGCACGCTCACGTCGGTTCAGAAATGCGTATAAGGATAAGCTTCTGCCGCCGCAAATTATCCTTCTCCCCGATGGGGAAGGACTACTTCTTGGGCGGCCCCAAGCCCTTTCGCAGCACGTCGACAATTAAGTCAGCGTTCAAATCGACATCGGTTATGCGGATGTTCGTCACCCGGCTGGCCATAAAACCGGCAACCATGTAGTGCAGGAGTGAGACAAGCTGGTCGAGAGGGACAGCACGGACTTCTCGCGCCTCGATTCCTCGTCGGAACAGGTCGCGCAAGAGATCCGCTTCCCTTCCCAGCAGTCCTTTCAGATACTTGGGCCATTCGCCCTCTTGGGTGAAACTGCCGGCAAACTCAGAGACGTAGAGCCGCAGAAACTCTCTGTGTTTCTCTCCAAACTCGAGTCGCACAGCGACGAAAGCCTTGATTTTGTCCCATGTGGACGCTGCTTGCTGCATCCGCTCGACCGTCAACTCGTGCAGCTTTTCGACGTTCTCCCGAAAAGCCTGGAGATACATGTCTTCCTTGGACCCGAAATACAGGTAGAGAGTCCCCTTGGCAACTCCCGCTTCCTGAGCGATCTCGTCCACCAATGTCGCGCGATAGCCGCGGGTGGAGAAGACCTTGACCGCCGCGTCCAGGATCTGTTCCCGTTTGGTCGGATGATCGGCTGTTTGCATAGAGGATTTCATGTTTCGAATCGGACTGCCCTTTACGCCCCGCCTCCCAGGACTTTGTACAAGTTAACGAGGTTGTTCAGACGAGCCAGCCGCACGCCGAGGAGACCCTGCTGCGCGAGGTAAAGCGATCGCTGAGCCACGAGGACACTCAGGTAGCTGTCGATTCCGGCGTTGTAGCGTGCCTCCGAGAGACGGTACGTCTCCTGCAGGCTGTTCACCAGCGCCTCCTGCGCAGTCTGCTGTTCGACCAATCGGGAACGAAGGGCAAGGGCGTCACTAACCTCGCGGAAAGCCGACTGGATAGCCCTTTCGTATTCGGCGACCGCCAGATCCCGGTCCACTTCCGCCACCCGATAGTTGGCTTGGCGGGTGCCGGAATCGAAAATCGGCAGCACCACCTGGGGAACGAACCTCCAAGCCCCCGCGCCGGGTTCGAACAGATCCGACAGGTGACTGCTCGTTATGCCGCCGGCGCCCGTCAGAGAGATCCGCGGGAAAAACAGCGCGCGTGCGGCCCCGATGTTTCCATACGCGGCCTTTAGCTGGTGCTCGGCGAGAAGGATGTCGGGCCGGCGGAGCAGGACATCGGAGGGCAGACCGGCTGAGATATCCTTAAGCGTACCCGCGGAACTCAACTCACCGGGGAGCAGATTGGCCGGGACCGGCGCCCCGACCAGGAGATTCAATGCATTTTCGTCCAAAGCCAACTGGCCGGCGAACCGGGCGATATCCACCCGGGCCGCCTCCACCTGGCTCTCGGCCTGCCGTAAGTCGAGGTCCGAGGCTACGCCGAAATCCCGCGTTTGACGGATCAAATCATATGTACTCTGCTGGGCGTCGAGCGTCGACTGGGCCAGTCGCAGGTTGTCCCGGTCAGCTGCCAGGGTCAGGTAGGTGTTGGCTACCGCACCCACCACGGTTATCTGGGTCGCACTCTGGGCCTGCTGCGTGGCGAGGTATTGTTCGAGGGCTGCAGTCGTCAGGCTTCGAATGCGCCCAAACAGGTCCAGCTCCCAGGATGTTACGCCCAGGCTGATGTCGTATTGCGAGATCGTCTGTGCTTCGTCGGTCGACGACACCTGTCTGGGCACCCGGTAGAACTGGCCGTTGGCCGCTGCACTGACGGAGGGATAGCGCTCGACCCGCTGGATCCGGTAGAAGTTCTCCACCCGCTCGACGTTGAGTGTCGCCATCCGCAGGTCGCGGTTATTCGCCAGCGCCATCTCGATGACAGACTGAAGGCGTGCATCGGTAAAAAACGACTGCCACTCCACCTGGTGAGCCGTCGGCGCGTCGGGGGGCGCGCCGGCCTGGTTAATGGCGCCCTCCGGCCACACGGTAGGCACGGGAGCCTCAGGCCGCCTGTATGTCTGCGGTCGAGGGCACCCGGCGAGGCAAAGGGCCATGCCGCCGACGAGAAGAAGATTGCGATACATGTTACTGTTCCTCCCCGGGGGCTGCAGTCTCCGCCGCGGGCTCGACTCGACGAGCCTTCTTTTCCCCAAAGATCCGAACGACCACCACGTAGAACAAAGGAATGAAGAAAATCGCCAGGAAGGTGGCCGTGATCATTCCCCCAAGCACGCTCGTCCCGATCGCCATCTGCGCCCCAGCGCCGGCACCGGTGGCGACTGCCAGCGGCAGGACACCGAAACCGAAGGCCAGCGACGTCATGACAATCGGGCGCAACCGGAGTTTGGCGGCCGTAACGGTCGCCTCGATCAGGCCCATCCCCTGCTCCATGTGGCCTTGGGCGAACTGGACGATGAGGATCGCGTTCTTGGTGGTGAGACCGAGAACCGTGAGCAAACCGATCTGGAAGTAGACGTCGTTCGGAAGACCCCGCCAGGAGGAGGCAAGCAGGCCTCCGATAACGCCGAGCGGCAAGGCGAGCAGGATCGAGATCGGAACACTCCAGCTTTCGTAAAGCGCCGCAAGGACGAGGAAGATCGCAATGACCGAGAAGGCATAGAGCAATCCCGTCTGAGACTCCGACATCCGCTGCTGGAACGAGAGGCCCGTCCACTGGTAGCCGACATCGCGCGGGAGCTTGGCGACGATTTCCTCCATCGCCTGCATCGCCTCGCCGGTGCTGTGACCGGGGCTCGGCTCTCCCTGGAGGTTCATCGCCGGGAACGCGTTGAACCGCTCCAGACGCGGCGAGCCGTAGATCCAGCGTCCGGAGGAGAGGGCCGTCAAGGGAACCAGGCCGGCCTTGTTGTTTCGCACATACAGGCGATCCAGATCGCCCGGCAGCATTCGGAACGGCGCGTCGTTTTGCGCATAAACGCGCTTGACCCTGCCGCCCTGGACGAAATTGCCGATGTACGCACTGCCAAAGGCGGTCGCGAGGTAGCTCTGCACCGAGCTGACCGAGACGCCAAGCGCGCCCGCCCGCTCCCAGTCGATGTCCACCTTGTACTGCGGAACATCCTCCATTCCGTTCGGTCTGACGCGAGACAACCGCGGGTCCTGCATCGCCATACCCAGGAGTTGGTTGCGTGCCCGGGTCAGGCCTTCATGGCCGAGGTCGCCTCGGTCCTGGAGCATAAAATCAAAACCGGTGGCAATACCAAGCTCGGTGACAGCCGGCGGGGGGAACGTGTAAATGATCCCTTCTCGGATGCGGGAGAGCGCCATCATGGCTTTGCCCGCTACGTCCTTCGCCCGCAGGCCCGGCCGGTCGCGCAAGTCCCAGTCCCGTAGCTTGACGAACATCATGGCCTGGTTCTGGCCTCGGCCGGAAAAACCGCTGCCCGCGACGGCCATGCAGGACTCGACCGCATCTTTCTGGTCGATCAGGAAGTGATGTTCGGCTTCCCTCACAACCGCCTCGGTCTGCTCCAGCGTGGAACCGACCGGCAGCTGGATCATCGTCATCAAAACGCCTTGGTCTTCGTCCGGGAGGTACCCAGTCGGCATGCGCATATAGAGGTATCCCATCCCGAGCGCAATCCCGACGAAGAGGATCAGGAACACCACCTTCGTTCGGAGAATGAACCCGACCGCGCCGGTATAACCACCTCGCACCCGGTAAAAAACGCGGTCGAACCAAAGGAAGAAGGGCCGAAGGAGGCGAAAACCGCTCTCTGCCGCCTCATGTCCCTTTGCGACCGGTCTCAGGAGCAAGGCGCACAGC
>Ga0209593_10000878_pt1 | contig 13234 bp, 8 predicted proteins | sample PPLLaktember2015_3_FD_187260 | JGI IMG/M metagenome (GOLD analysis project Ga0209593, IMG submission 187260) | Freshwater sediment microbial communities from Prairie Pothole Lake near Jamestown, North Dakota, USA - PPLs Lake P7 Core (6) Depth... | ecosystem: Environmental > Aquatic > Freshwater...
GAAGGCATCCGCCAGAACCTGGACAACCAACAAAAAGACTTTATCCGCCCCTTCTTTGCCACCATTCAATTGATAATGGCCGGCAACGACTCCGAAGGCCTCAGGTACGGAACGATAGAAACCAAAGATAAATACTACCTGACCTGGAAAGAAGAGAGCGACATGGAGAATAAGAATACCCTGGACCGACACCTGGTCCAACTCTGCGAAAAAAACCGCATCCTCGAACTCATCCATGATTTCATCTGCTTTGACCGCGGCATCAAAAAACTGTGCCGGCCCCACCAATACTTCGGCGTTAAAGCCGCACAGGAAAGCTTACGAAAACGCGAAGGCGGCATTATCTGGCATACCCAGGGCAGCGGCAAAAGCCTCGTCATGGTCTGGCTCACCCGGTGGATCAGGGAAAATATCCCGGACTCCCGCGTCCTCATCATTACAGACCGCGACGAACTGGATAAACAAATCGAAAAAGTTTTCATCGGCGTAGAAGAAAAAGAAATTAAACGCACCTCAAGCGGCAAAGACCTCCTGGAAAAATTAAACAACACCTTCCCCTGGCTCCTCTGCTCCCTCATCCATAAATTCGGCCGGAAAGAAGAAACAGATTACGACGACTACCTGGACCAACTCAAATACAACCTACCGAGAAACTTCAAACCCAAAGGCGATATCTATGTTTTCATCGACGAATGCCACCGCACCCAATCCGGCAAACTCCACATCGCCTTGAAAAAAATCCTCCCCAACGCCGTGTTCATCGGCTTCACCGGCACTCCCCTCCTCAAAAAAGACAAAAAAACCAGCCTCGAAATCTTCGGCAAATACATCCACACCTACAAATTCAACGAAGCAGTCGCGGATAAAGTCATCCTGGACTTACGCTGCGAAGCCCGCGACATCGAACAATACATCACCTCTCCCACAAAAATCGACCAGTGGTTCGAAGCCAAAACCAAAGGCCTCACCCAGCTCGCAGCCGCCCGCCTCAAACAAAAATGGGGAACCATGAAAAGCTTACTCAGTTCCCAATCCCGGCTCGAAGGAATCGTCGCGGATATTATGTTGGACATGGAAAGAAAACCCCGGTTAATAAACGGAAGTGGAAACGCCTTATTGGTGTCCGGCAGTATTTATCAAGCGTGCAAATATTATGAACTCTTCCAAAATCGCGGGTTTCCCAGGTGCGCCATCATCACCTCCTACGTCCCCAATATCGCCGACACCAAGGGAGAAAGTACAGGCGAAGACTCCCCCACGGATAAAGTCAAAAAATACAAGATTTACGAGAAAATGCTGAACGGCAAAACCGTCGATGAGTTTGAAGAGGAGGTGAAAAAGAAGTTTATCGAAGAACCCGCCCAAATGAAACTCCTCATCGTGGTGGATAAACTCCTCACCGGTTTCGACGCCCCTCCCGCTACCTATTTGTACATCGATAAAAGCATGCAAGACCACTCATTGTTTCAAGCTATATGCCGCGTCAACCGCCTCGACACCCCCGATAAAGAATACGGCTGCATCATCGACTACAAAGACCTCTTCAAAAACCTGGAAAAATCCATCAAAGACTACACGTCCGAAGCGTTCGACGCCTACGATAAAACCGATATCGACGGACTCCTCTCCGACCGCCTCAAAAAAGGCAAAGAACAACTGGACCAGGCCCTCGAAACCATCAAAGCCCTCTGCGAACCCGTTCCCCCACCCAAAGAGCCCGAAAACTACTACGCCTATTTCTCAGCCACAGACCGCGACAACAAAACCCAACTGAAAGAAAACCAACCCAAACGCATCGCCTTCTACAAACATACCGCCTCTTTAATCCGCGCATACGCAGACATAGCCAACGAAATGACCGAAGCGGGCTACTCCCCCTCCGAAATTACCTCCATCAAAAATGACGTCAGATACTACGATGACCTCCGCGCCCAAATCCAAATCCACAGCGGCGACTTCATCGACCTCAAATCCTACGAACACGCCATGCGCCACCTCATCGATACCTATATCGGAGCCGAAGAAAGCGAAAAAATCTTCGCTTTCGACGACCTAACCCTCATCGACCTCCTCATCAAAAAAGGCCCCTCCGCCATCGACCATTTCTCCACCTCCATCTCTAAAAACCCCAAATCCACCGCCGAAACCATCGAAAACAACCTCCGCAAACTGATCATCGACGAAACCCCCACTAACCCGAAATACTACGAAAAAATGTCCGCCCTCCTGGACGAAATCATCCAGGAACGAAAAAGAGCAGCTATCGAATACAAAAAATACCTGGATACCATCATCGGACTTTCTAAGAAAGTCAAAAATCCCTCCGCTTCAGCGATCTATCCGAAAAATATAAATACCAACGCGTTGAGGGCATTGTACGACAACCTGGGCCAAAACGAAGAGCTTTCCATATCCATCGATAATGCGATTCGAACGACTAAAAAGGACTCATGGCGCGGCGACCTGATTAAAACTCGCGAGGTGAAATACGCCATCATGAAACACCTGGACGACAAAGAAAAAACGGGAGAGATTTTGGAGATCGTGAAAAAGCAGCAGGAATATTGAAATTTTTTTTGACTGTCCCGAATGACGCTAAGTTAAGACTAATATTCGAGTTAAATTCAAATTCAGGGGGCTGTAGTCGGTTTCCCCTTCCACTATCCGTTGATCGTGAATCGTGAATCGTGAATCGTGAATCGTGAATCGTCGGCCGTCGGCCCTTCGTTGTATTATATAAACGTTCTCCATAAACGTTTTCTAATATAAGTTCGATTTTTTTACTTAATGAAAAAGCAAACCTGGATACGGAACCCGTGCACCGTGAACCGATTATTATCTTTTCTCAATTCATCAATCATCATTTCAAAGGCACCGAAACGCCCCCTTTTATCAAAAAAAACCTTAACTTAGTGGCATTTTTGACTGTCCCCTTTTTCCCCACTACGTGTGGTTTCTTGACTGTCCCCTTTTTCTCTTTTTTGTTTCACGGAGCTTGCGGAAAACACGGAGGTTTTTTTGACTGTCCCCTTTTTCTGTTTTTTGTTTCACGGAGCTTGCGGAAAACACGGAGGTTTTTTTGACTGTCCCCTTTTTCTGTTTTTTGTTTCACAGAGCACACGGAGAAGTTAATTGCATCTAAACAGGAGGAGATCAAGTAAATAATTACCGGTCAATCATGGAAAACCAACCATCGATAATTAAAAAAAAAGAAAATTTATCCTTGACAATTAATAATTTACAATTTAAAATATAGAACCGGCAACTAACTATTAAAAATTTACAGCAGCGTTGTGGAATTAACAATTAAAAATTAACAATGAGCAATAAGGCAACCCTCACGATGCACCAAATAACCTTAGCCAATATGAAAATCGACATCATCCGCAAAGATATCAAAAACCTCCACCTCGGAGTCTACCCCCCCAACGGCAGAGTCCGCATCGCCGCCCCAATGCATTTCGACGACGAAACCCTCCGCCTCTTTGCCATCTCCAAACTCCCCTGGATCAAAAAACAACAATCCAAATTCCAAAACCAAGAACGCCAAACCCTACGCGAATACGTCTCCGGCGAAAGCCACTACTTCAACGGCCAACGATACCTTTTAAAAATCATCGATTCCTCCTCCCCTCCCTCCATCACTATCCGCAACAAAAAATACATCGAACTCCATACCCGAAAAACCTCCACCCGCCTTCAACGCGAAAAAATAATGACCCAATGGTACCGGAAACAACTCAAAGAACTCCTCCCCCCACTGATTGAAAAATGGCAGCACATTACCGGCATACATGTGGATTCATGGCACATTAAATCCATGAAAACCAAATGGGGAAGCTGCTGCTCCCCAGCCAAACGAATATGGCTAAACCTCGAATTGGCCAAGAAACCCATTCGATGCATCGAGTATATTATCGTACACGAGATGGTTCATATGATCGAGCGCCATCACAATGAGCGTTTCGTTCGGTATATGGACGATTTCATGCCCCAGTGGCGGGAATATAAAAAAGAATTGAACCGGTTGATATTAGGCCACACAGAATGGCCCCCAGGTGTCATTAATCATTAGTCATTAATCATCCCCACACCCAGTACGGCTCCGTGCACCCGGGACAAAGGCCCGATTTCCCTATTTCCAAAATCAGAACCTGCTGAAGAGTTTATCGAATCGCTAAATTGCAGCAAGGTTAAGTTACGACGATACACAAAAAAAATCAAAATAGATCGTGCTCCATCAAAAACGATCTCAAACCGACAATATACCCCTCTGTATAGTTCATAAAACCATCATTATGGGTCCCGTAAATTTTAAGAAACTGCTTGGGCTCGTTAGCCACCTGGAAAAGCTCTCGCCCCTGGCGATAAGGTACCAATTCATCATACGAACTGTGAATCACCAGAACCGGGACTTTAATTTGCGGCAACAACGATTTGGTATCATATTTAAACCGGCAAAACGATTTAACCGGGAAAAAAGGATAAAGGCTTTTACCCAGTTCCGGGATCGAAGTAAACGTGGACTCCAGGATCAGCGCCCTGGGTTTGACTTTCGAAGCAAGATTGGCTGCAATAGCACCACCGATGGAATGACCGAAAAAGATTATTCGTTCGGGCGGGATGTTTTCGGTTTTGGTGAGATACTTCCACGCCGCTTCCGCATCGAAATACGTTCCTTCCTCGGATGGCGACCCACCGCTTTTCCCATATCCCCGGTAATCGAAAATAAAAATCTTCATACCCAAACGATCAAGAATAACAAGATGATTCAGGTTATACGAGATGTTTCCCCCATTTCCGTGGAAAAACATTAACACATTCCTGGCACTCTCTTCACCCACCATCCAACCCTGGAGCTGAAGCCCATTTGCCGTCTGAAAAGAAATATCGCGGTATTTGAGGAAAACATCCGCCGGGGTTTTAAGGATTTTTTTACTAGGGAAATAAACCAGGCTGCTCTGGCGCATCGAAAGAAATAGAACAACTACAAAGTAAAAAAGTAATATGACTAAAATAATCGTTAATGTTATGGACATGGGATTCTTGCTTTATAAAGAGTTATTATACCCTTATTTTGTTATTATTGTCAATCGATTCCCCGCACGGCCGCACGGCCAGGTTGCCAAAATCCACCACCTAATTTGTCTTCGACGACCAGAACCCTTTTCGTGAAAAGGTTTCTGGACTTCCAAAAGCTTTTGATTATATACTTTTTTAAAAGTTTTGGGAGGTGTCGGAACCTTTTTACAAAAAGGTTCTGACAAAACTGATGGTGAATCGCGGGTTGAGACAGGTGTTGAAAAAATCTTCTTTTTATTCTATAATAGATGCACCATGAGCAATAAAAAACATATCCGGTTTGATTGGGCCATTAAAAAGCTGCTGAGAAGCAAAGCCAATTTCGATATCCTGGAAGGCTTTCTCAGCGAGTTGCTGGCAGAAGATATAAAAATCCTGGAAATACTGGACAGCGAAACCAACAAGGAAACCCAGGACGATAAATTCGACAGGATCGATGTATTGGTAAAAGAGGCTTCGGGGCAAATAATTATCATAGAAATCCAGAACACCAGGGAATTGGATTATTTTTTAAGGGTTCTCTACAGCACCTCGAAAGTCATCAGCGAAAATATGAAAGAAGGTATGCCTTACAGGGAAGTGAAAAAGGTCATCACCGTCAGTGTGGTTTATTTTTCGCTGGGTCAGGGTGAGGATTATATATACCATGGAGATACCACCTTTAAGGGCATCCACAAAAACGATACCCTGCAGCTCTCGGAAAAACAGAAACAACTATTCAATAGGCCTACCATCAGTTCTATTTTTCCTAATCATTACATCATCAAGGTCAATGATTTTGACGATGTCGCCCGTAACCGCCTTGACGAATGGATATATTTCCTGAAGAACAGCGAAATCAAAGACGAATTCAGCGCCAAAGGTTTGGCTGCGGCCCGGAAAAAGTTAATCGAGATCAACCTGGGGGAAGAAGAACTCAGGGCTTATAGACATTACCTGGAACAACTTCATTATGAAGCCAGTATAGCGGATACCATCAAATTCGAAGCAGAATATGACAAAAAAAAGGCCCGGGAAGAAGGGAAAAAAGAAGGAATAGAAGAAGGGAAAAAAGAAGGAATAGAAGAAGGGAAAAAAGAAGGAATAGAAGAAGGAAAAAAAGAAGGAATAGAAGAAGGAAAAGAAGAGAAAGCCAGGGAAATTGCAAAACGATTGAAAACCGCCGGCGACCCACTGGAGAAAATTTCTACTATTACAGGCCTTTCCATCTCCGATATAGAAAAGCTTTAAAAAATTTCTCGGCTGCCGGGAAATCATTTTAGCCACAGGGGCCCCACTGCGTGGGGAAGAGTTTGAAGGAAAATTAACCGGTCAAAATGCAAATAAATTATGCAAGTACAAAAAAGGGGACAGTCAAAAAAAACCGCACGGCGGGGATTTATTATGGAAGACAAAAAAGGGGACAGTCAAAAAAATGATAGCATTTTTTTGCTTGATATTTAATCAAAATTCGGATATAGTATTATCTTGTCTTTTCTAAAAAAGGATCAACATGAAGGAAAGTATTATCGCAGCCAACAAAAAAAGACCCAAAAGGGTCGAAAATTACTTGTTACTCCAAGAATGTTCAACGGATTCGATAGGAAAAAATTCCAGGGCTTTGGAAATGGAGGAAGATAAAGCGGTCGGCCATAAACTATTAACCGAACTCCACCCCTTCTTATTCAAAACCCCGGAAGAATGGAACCGGGCCTCTGTAATGTGCGAACGCCTGAAAAGCACCAACCTCCCCAACCTACTGGCCCCGGAAAAAATCATCAAAACCGATGACCACAGTTATTTTTTATTTCCCTATCTACGTGGAAAAACCATTAGCCAGGTAGTGGAAGAAGCCGCACTGCGAAAAAAACCCATCCCCTTCGACATGGCATTCTCCATCGCCATCGCTATCGCTTCCCTCATCGAAGTCGGTTCCGGGATTATTATCAAAGGCCAAAACGTGTTCCACGGATTCCTGACCCCCGACCATATCTTCATCGACTACGAAGGAAATATCTACCTTAAATACTTCGGCCTGTGGCCTCTATTGGATGAAAACGAAGAAGCGGTGTCCGAAATGATCCGCCAATACGGCGCCTGGCTCACCCCCGAATTCATCCGCCGCGAAAAAATCGTCCCTAAATCGGATTTCTACCACCTCGGATACATCGTCTACCGCATGCTCACCGGCCATTACTTCTCCTACCTACCGGGCGAAGACTTCGAAACCACTTTTACCAGCATCAGCTTTACCTCCGAACTCCCCTCCACCAAAATCGATTTCCTCATGACTTTTATCCAATTCTTCAAAAAAACCCTGAACCCGGATGTGAATAAACGCTTCGCCAACCTAAAAGAATTTAAAAACCATATCTCCCAATATGCCCATATTCACGAAATGGATACTTTCCGCTCTACCCTGGCCGATTATATGCAAACCCTCTATTCTCCCCTAAAAGAGGAAGAAGACATTATCCTGGCCGAAGAACTTATCCCCACACACCCATCGACAGGGACAGGTAAAATAAGTGAATTCGACGAAGACGCAGAATTGATCGAAATCCCAGTATCCCCTGGAAAAACCCGGCACTCTAAACAGTTTATCATGACTCTATCTACCATCGCTGCCATCATTATCCTTATTGCCGGGTATTTCTTCATCACACAGTTAAACAAAGCCAGCAAGGAAAAAGAAATCGCCAGTAAACTAATGGAAGAACAAGACAAAAAACTCTCCCAAGTGGAACAAAAACTCAAATCCCTGGAAGAAAAAAACAAAACCGACACTTCTACTTCACAGGAAATAAAAAAAGAACAACCCAAAAGCGATACCAAACCCACAATCTCAAAACAAACCCAACCTAAACTAAAAGATCAAAACAAAACAGGACCGGATAAAACCAAAAAAGATCAACCTCCAACAAAAAAAACCGACGATAAAGAAGATCAATCCATCACAAAACCCCTAACCCCACCCTCCTCCTCTCAATTTCAACATAAAGGATCGATAAAACCCACAGATGTACCGGCATTATCTTCGAATCCGAAAGAATCATCCAAAAAAGATTCCTCCCCCACCATCCCACTGGAAGAAGTCACGGTAAAACCCCAACAAATTTACGGCAAAGAACCGGAGTTTTCCGAATCCCAGCAAAAAACCTACGCCGGACGACGTGCAAATATCCGCATAAACTTACTCATAGACGAAAACGGGAATGTAGCCGCTGTCGATATCCTGGACAAAAGCAAAATCCCCGACGATGTCCATACCGTGATTATCGATACTTTATTCAAATGGAAATATACCCCGGCCAAAAAAAATAATAACACCGTGAAAGTCCTGTGGCCTATTAAATTGAAAATACAGTTTAAATACGACCAATAAACTAAACCAAAATTCTTGATCCTTTTATTTTTTTGTGATATGATACTTTCCAATGCGAATAAAAGCCGTTTTAAAAGGAAAAGCAATAGTCACCATCGTCACCGGTATAATAACCTGGATTATCTGCTTGATTATCGCGGCAAACCTGGGTTATAAATCGCACATCCATTCCCAGGATACCAAAACAATCCAATTGCAAACCGAATTGGACCGGTATTTATTAAAAATTAAAGAAATCGCCAAACGAATCTCACAAAGCCGACATATCCGGAAACGGCTGATCTCCAATCCCTACCTATCCGATAAAGAAGAAGATAACCGGGATATCCTGGCGACATTGGAATCGATTGCCGTGGGAACCGACGCAGATATCGTTTATGTGATGAATCCACACGGCCTGGTCATCGCATCCACATTTTACGACAGGAATAAAAGCCTTACAGGATACCGTTACACTTTCCGGCCCTATTTTACCGGGGCAATGGAAGGAAACGCCATCATGTACCCTGCCGTCGGAGTTACCACCTTAAAACGCGGAATTTATTTCAGTTCCCCCGTATATGGACCCCAAGGAGGAAAACCCATCGGCGCCACTGTGATAAAAATGGGTTTAAACCGCCTCGACCATTTTTTGAAATATACTCCCTTACCGGCCGCAATTATGTCACCCGAGGGAATTATTTTTGCCTCCAATCAAAACCAGTGGCTTTTCAAAAACGCTTTACCTTTACCCGATGCCATACGAACCCAAATCCAGGCCGCTAAACAATTTGGAGAACTCAAAATTGCCTCTCTTCCCTTCCGGTTCGATTCCAAAAAAATAAAAAAAGACGGCAATACGTTTTCAGTAATAAAAACCCCCATAGCGATCCCCCAGTGGAAAGTCGTAACATTAAAAAACACCGGCGGCACTTTCCCAACTTTTTACGGGATTGCTGTCACATTCTGTGTTATTTTATTGACGTTTCTCATCCTTCAAAACCTGTTCGACCAGGAGAAAAAAAACGAACTAGAAACCCAAAAAAGGAAAGCAGAAGACAAATTCCAGGATCAAAGCGAATTTCTCCGTGTTGTCCTGGATTCGCTGTCATACCCTTTCTACATCGTCGACCTGGCGGATTATTCCATAATCCTGGCCAATAAAGCGGCAAAATCCGGGAAATATTACGATTTAATCACTTGCCATGAACTGACTTACTCATTGGATAAGCCGTGCCCCGCAGCTCAATCGGAATTTCAGTGTCCCGCAGATTTGATAAAAGAAACACTAAAACCCGTTATAATGGAACAAGATCGGATACTGGAAGATGGTTCTAAAAAACACGTGGAAATTCATGCCTACCCTATTTTTGACAACAACGGCAACCTAACCCGGATGATTAAATACGTACTGGATATCTCCCAGCGAAAAAACATGGAAGAAGAACTCTTGAAGACACGCCAACTTGAATCTATCGGTATCCTGGCCGGAGGCATCGCCCACGACTTCAACAATTTTCTCTCTGTCATCATCGGCAATATCGCCCTGGTTAAAGAAGATATGGACCCTGGAACCCCCGGGTATAACTTTCTTTCTCATGCCGAAGATTCCGCGGTGAAAGCGGCAGACCTGGCCCAAAAACTCACGACCTTCTCAAAAGGCGGATGGCTGGAAAAAGAAACCATCCATGTACCCTTTTTTATTAAACAATTCATCGAAACCACACCCTTCGACCTGGGTTTCGAAATTAAATTCACCATCGATATTGCCAGGGATATCGACACGATTACTGCCGACCGCAGCCGCTTGAAACAAGTCCTCTACAACCTGGTTCGAAACGCAGCGGAAGCATGTGGGAATAACCGGGAGGGGTACCAGGTCAAAATCGAAGCCAAAAACATCGTTTTACCGGCTTTTGAAATACCCGGATTCGAAAACCTCTCCTCTCAGAAGGATTCAAAATTTATTCGAATATCCGTCATCGATAAAGGAAAAGGTATTCAACCGGAACACCTTTCAAAAATTTTTAACCCCTACTTTTCCACGAAAAACGCCACGGATCAAAAAGGAATGGGTCTGGGCCTGAGCCTGTGTTATTCCATTATTAAGAAACACAACGGTTATATCACGGTACGCTCTGAACCGGGAAAAGGAACTACTGTCGATTTGTATCTCCCCACATCGGTAAGTACAGCGATTTAGAAAAAAAGCTTTGGGGAGGAGGGAAGAATTGCTGACCGGGTTAGGTATTAATTGTTAATTGTTAATTGTTAATTTAAGAGGAAGCCAGGCAATTGGGGAACCGGTTAACAGCCCGGCACTGTCGGACGTAGACAGGTCCCAGTATCATCCCGTTATAAACCACGAAACGAATTCCATCCGGGCAATCCAGGTGAAGGTCCTCCCCTTTTATATACTTTTCCGCCCCCGGGCGGGAGATTTCCAGGCAGGCGGAAGGAGATACGACCTGGACACTGCCGAACATAATTTCAAAAGGCCGGCGTTTGTCAAAAATAGGTACTCCCAATTGACGGTTTTTTTCAAAAAGAAAAGAAGGAACACGAGGATGTGAAAAATAATGGATGACGGGTCCTTTTTCATAAAAATACCCCCCCGGGGCTTCGGTAAGAAGATAAAAGGCATCGTCGGTTTTTAACGGGAGAAGCGGGGAACCGGGTGAACTATATGTTACAGCAGCAGCAGCAGTACCGGGAGTATTAATAGGAGAAAAATCGTGTTCTTTTTGAAGAACAGCGACAAAAGCACCGGCACCCTGTTCCCTGTGAGGGAAAATCCTCCGGGAACATTTTAGGACATTTTCATTATCGCTAATGGCAGGGGAAACAGGCAGATCGCCGGGCAATGAAACAGGACCAAACCCCCGCCGGAGTAAAAATTCCACCTGGTCTTCGTTTTCTTCCGGAGAGAATGTACAGGTGGAGTAAATCAAATACCCGCCGGGTCGGAGGAGAAGAGCCGCATCTTTGAGTATGGATTTTTGTCGTGACGCGCATGTTTTGACATTTTTTTCAGACCATTTGGCCAGCGAATGTTTGCGTTTCTGGAATAAACCTTCGCCCGAGCAGGGAGCATCCGCGATAACAATATCGAAGAAGGCAGGTAAGGCAGCCGCTAAAAGGTGGGTTGGGATGGATGTGACGATAGTATTATTTAATCGATGACGGTTAATGTTCCATGTGAGGGCTTCCGTCCGATTGGGGTCGATTTCGTTCGCCACCAGGAAACCGGTTTGGATCAATTCGGCGGCTTGTGTGGTTTTTCCCCCGGGTGCAGCAGCGATATCCAGGACAACCTGGTGGGAAAAATCGATTACCCGTGAAGAAGCGGCGACAGCCAGCATGGCCCCGGCATCCTGGATGTAGTATTTACCGCAGGCATATTCGATAGTACGGGAAGGGAGGATTTCTTCGCCCCAATAACGGCCATAAGGAGAACACCAGGGTACAGCGGTCCCGGATTTTTCGACGTCGGCTAAAGAACTTTGGCGGGAGTTAAAACGAATACTTTTGGGAGGCATGGTCCGGAGAGAGTCCACCAGTAAAGGTGCCTCTTCTCCGACCAATCGATGCATGCGGCGGTAGAATCGATCGCCGCGATCTTTCATCACACGGGTTACTCTTCGTCTTCTTCCCTGATGCGGCCGGCTTTTACCGACTCATCGATGACTTTCTTCTGGAGTGGGCCTGGGACTTCTTCAAAGTGAGAAAATTCCATGAGGTAGGAGCCGCGGCCACCGGTAATAGAGGTAAGAGTGGGACTGAAGTCCAGCATTTCGGACAAAGGAACCAGGGCTTTAATAATATGGTTTTTGCCTTTGCTTTCCATACCCTGGATTTTTCCTCTTCTGCCGCTCAGAGTGCCGTTAATGTCGCCCATACATTCTTCAGGGGTAATGACTTCGACTTTCATGATCGGTTCCAGGAGAGTGGGTTTGGCTTCTTTATACGCTTTTTTAAAGGCTTTTGAAGCGCAAATTTTAAAGGCCATATCGGAGGAATCGACGTCGTGGTAACTCCCGTCGTAGAGGTTGACTTTAAAATCGACAACGGGGTACCCGGCCAGTAAGCCTGCTTCTTTGGATTCCCTGATACCTTTTTCAACAGCCGGGACGTAGTTTTTCGGGATAGAGCCGCCGAAGATGGTTTCGACAAATTCAAAATCGCCGCCGCGAGGTAAGGGTTCCATTTTAATCAAAATATGGGCATATTGGCCGCGGCCGCCCGTTTGTTTCTTGTATTTTAATTCTACATCGGCATGGCCGCGGATGGTTTCTTTATAAGGGATCTTGGGCGGTTTCATTTCAACGCCCACGTTGTATCTTTTTTTCAATTTATTAACTACTAATTCGACGTGTAATTGACCGTTCCCGGAAATAATCAATTCTTTGGTTTGGATATCCCGTTGGGATTTAATGGTGGGGTCTTCTTCCTGGATTCTCTGGAGGGCGTTGGAAATCCGGTTTTCGTCTTCACGGCTTTTGGGTTCGATGGCAAAGGAGATGGAGGGGATGGGGAATTTGACTTCCGGGAAGAGGATATTTTCACCCTTAAGGGTCAGTGTATCGCCGGTTTGAGTATCTTTCAATTTCGGGATAGCGATGATGTCGCCTGGGAAAGCTTCGGTGAGGGAATCGAGGGTTTTACCTTGTAGGCAAGCGATGCCGCCGACGCGTTCCATGAGGTTTTTATTGGAGTTGAAGTAGTTGGAATCGGGTTTGAACGTACCGGAGAATACTTTGATAATGGAGAGTTTCCCGGTATAAGGGTCGGAAATGGTTTTAAAAACGA
>Ga0209593_10000882_pt1 | contig 13208 bp, 10 predicted proteins | sample PPLLaktember2015_3_FD_187260 | JGI IMG/M metagenome (GOLD analysis project Ga0209593, IMG submission 187260) | Freshwater sediment microbial communities from Prairie Pothole Lake near Jamestown, North Dakota, USA - PPLs Lake P7 Core (6) Depth... | ecosystem: Environmental > Aquatic > Freshwater...
TCGATCATCGAGCACGTACCCGAGCAGGTCAACAACGCGGTGTTGCTTTGGAGCATGGAGCGGGGTCGATCTTTGGGTCAGTTGGTTCTCGAACTGGATCAGAATGGCGCGATCTCGGTTTTCAAGCCGACAAGGGTGGTCCTGGATGCGACCATCCCCGAAGATCAGGCGTTCTTGAAGCGCGAAAAAGAGATCAAGGCGCAAGTCCCGGCGGGCGCCGGGCACTAACGGCGATGAAGCCGGTAACGTCTTTTCTTCCGGCCTTTGTTCGGGAGGCAGCCAAAGATGAGTCGGCTGCCTTCCTCTGCCTCTGCGAGTTCTGGCCGCGAATCGTCGGAGAGGATCTGGCACGCAAGACTTCCCCTCTCCGGTTAATCCGCAAGGAACTGGTCCTGGACGTCGCTGGTGAGAGCTGGCGAAGCGAGCTGGCCGAAATCAGGTCCATGCTGATCCATTCCATCAACGCTTTCTGGCGGAGAGAGTTGGTTGAACGAATTACGTTCACTGTCCGTCCAAGCAATTGACGATTTCCGATTGACGAGTGACGATGAAGGATCAGTGCCGCGTAATCGTCAATCGTCAATCGTCAATCTTCAATTGTCAATGCTTGTTCATTGCCTTGGCGGAGAGCGCACGCTTATAATTGGTGACTTATGTCTTATCGCCCCCTTATCTTCGTGATTGTGCTGGGACTTAGCGGGTCGCTTGCGAGTGCCGAGCGTGCCTTTGCGACAGTGAAGCCAAATACCGGCACCGACACGAATTACAAATTCGACGTCAACAGCGTGCCGGTCGGCACTGAAGCGTCCACGAACGACCTCAACCTCCCGCCCAACATTGTCTTCACTCCCGACTCTCAAAAGGGATTTGTCACGTTCCCGGGCAGCGACAAAATACTGGTCTTTCGCCCTTCGACCGGCGAAACGCTCGCGACCATCGCCACCTCGAACAACCCGACGTTGCTGGCCCTGACGCCGGACGGCAAGAAATTGGCGGTTCCCTGCCTGTTTCTCAAAGACAACATCTCGGTTTCCGGAGACGTCATCGGCAAGAACATTGGCGCCATCAACATCATCGATGTGGAAACCTACGAGGTCAAAACCCTGAATTTGACCAACGTCTTTTTCTCCGTCGCCAACAACATTGTCGTCTCGGCAGACAGCAAAACCGGGTTCATAGCCTCTTCCGGCACGGCTGAAATCCTGCGGTTCGACCTTGAGACAGCCCAGGAGCTCAGCCGTTTGGGTATGCCGGCCGGCACCCGTCCTGCCTCCCTGACCATGGCGCCTGATTTCAGCTACTTCACCGTTGTCCTGACGGCGTGGAAATTCCCATCCACCCTGGTTCCGCATGACAATGTCGGAATCCTCGACCCTCAGAGCTTCCAGGTCGTCCGATGGATGGACGCCAAATTCGAGGACAACGACATCGTGCCGGATTTCCAGGCCGTCAACTCCGTCGCTCTCAGCAAGGACGGCAAATGGGGCTTGGTTGCCGACCAGCTCACGAGCACTCTGGCTCCCAGCCCCCTCACCGAGGATCGGGCGATCCTGTTCGAGCCCGCTACCGGAAAGATCGTCAAAATCTTCAATGTCGGAAACCTCCCGGGAAGCGCGCACACCGCTCCCGACGGCTTCCGGTTCATACTGATCGGTGAAATCTGGGTGATGGCCGTCGATCCTACCGTGATGGAAGTCGGTACGGTCTCGCCGATTTACGCTGACTTCAAGCCCGGGAACCGTCCGGCTTTCTCCCCTGACGGCAAGCGGATGTTCGTTTCCGCGCCTCTATCCGATCGCCTGTTGGTTTTCGACCTGGATACAGGGGAAGTCAGGCGCGTCATCGAAGTCGGCACCTTCATCAATCCGATGGCGGACGACGACCCGTTGCTGGGGTTGTCAGCGGCCCCGCTGGAGCTCGCTATGACCCCCGATGGCAAGGTCCTCGCGGTGCTCAATTTCAATACCAATACCATTGATCTGCTGGGCGACAGCCTGACCTTCGCGATTCCAAGCCTTTACTCGTATCCCCCGCCGACGGAGACAACGACTCCGCCTGCAGATTGGTTTACGGGCGTCGCGTTCACGAATAACAGCTCGACCACAGAGGCAACCATCAAGACAACTGCCTACTCGTGGGCAGGCATCCTTTACCAGGATGAAACGTCGACAGCCGACGTCACGGAGTACACAAACCCCAATACCATCACTCTGGCGCCCGGCACCCAAAAGGCCTTCACGGCCGCTGATCTGTTGAAGCCATCGAGCGGTAAGACCGTCGAGGGATGGTTGGATGTTGATTCGAACGTTTTTCAGACCAGCAGCTTTTTCATGGTGGGGGACGCGGCACTCAAGAGGCTGGACGGAGCCCCCGCGTTCATGCAGGTCGCTTCTTCGGTGGTGATTCCCGAGGTCCGGGTAGCGGACGGGTTTCGCACCGAATTATCGGTCTTCAATTACTCCTGGACCGCACAATCCGTCACCCTCAAGCTCTACAACGACCAAGGCGCTCTGGTTGCGACCACCGACCCGCTCACGTTGCAGGGCGGGATGGAGAGTATAGGGCTAATCAAGGACCCGGACGGAACCGAAGGAACCCTGACAGGTATTTTTGCCGACGCCGCGTTCGAGAATTTCACGAACGGCTATATCGTTGCGGAAGCAAATCACCCGATCATCGCGCTAGAGCGTTACTACGACGCGGAGCGGATGTCGCTCTTTCACGGATTCCCCAAGGGAGCCGGGTTTAACACCAGCCAAAGGTTCTTTGTCCCTCAAGTCGCCGCTTTTGCCGGGTCCGAGACATTCCTCAACCTCGTGAACATGGGCGCTGAAACGGCCACGATAACGGCGGTCCTCAAAGACCAGGACGGAAAGGCCGTGGGTGCCCCCGCTACTCTTCAACTGGAGTCCAGGAAACAGGCACGAAGGAGTGTGGCCGAGCTCTTTCAGCTGGCGGATACTGGAACCACCGTCTCCGGCTGGATCCAGATCGACAGCGACAAGCCCGGTTTGGTCGGCGATGCCGAAATAAGGACCTATAGCGGCAAGGCGATGACTACGCTGCCCCTGGCTGCGTCGGGTGGAAAGAAACTTTCGTTCTCACACGTCGCGGAAGGTCTGGGTTATTCCACGGGAATTTCCCTGGTCAACCCCGGGCAGGTCGCGGCAACCACCCAAATCGAGATCTACGCGACAGATGGAACGCGCGTGACAGGGAAGCAGGTCACAATTCCTGCCGGCGGCCGGCTGGTCAACATGCTCACCGATACCGAGTTGTTCCCCAGTCTGGCAGACACTATCGGCGGATATATCCGCGTGACATCCGATCAGGAGCTGATCGGAGTGGAGATTTTCTTCATGGACAACCTGGAGCTGCTGTCACTGGTTCCGGGGCAAGTGGTTCAGGAGTAGGGCAAGTGGCAAGTGGCAAGTGGCGGGATCGAATTGACGATTGACGATTGAAAACCCTCCGGGCGGATCTCAGTCTTTTAATCGTCGATCGTCAATTCGATCCTGCCACTCGCCACTCGCCACTCGCCACTTGCCACTCGCCACTTGCCACTTCCTTATTGAACCTTCTTCCTCCCCGACTCATCTACAGCATGGCAGGCACGGTATGCCATAATGACACCTATGAGAATTGTCCTGGTTTGTGTACTGATGTTCCCCACCCTCGTCGGGGTTTGCTCGGCTGCAAGTGCCGACCTGGCGCAGGCCTACTACCATTTCACTTTGGCTCGGATGTACACCCAGGACAAACAGTTTGCCGACGCCTTAGCCGAATTCGACAAAGCCATCAAGCTGAACCCGGACAGCTCAGAGCTGCGCGTTCACCAAGCCATGGCCTTCTTCGAAAGCACCAATTTTCGAGACTTTGTCACGGCCTGCGAGAAGGCGATCGAGCTCGATCCGCAGAACGCGGAGCCGCATTTCCTGCTGGGCCGTTTCTATTTCACGTACCGGGGGGAAAATCCTTCCGGGAATCTGATCGACAAAGCGATGGCTCAGTTTGAGCGTGTCATCGAGCTTGATTCCAAACACGTCTTCGCTCTGGACTACCTGTCCCGGATCTACGTACTAAAGGAAAACTGGGAAAAGGCGGCAGACACACTTGCTCGGGTGGTCCAACTCCGGCCGTCCCACTCGGACGCGCACTATTTAAGGGCGTTGGCGCTCGTCAGACTCAACAAGACGGAGGAGGCCATCAAGGTTCTGGAAAAGGCGGTCGAGTACCAGGCGGCAGGAGAAGATCACCTGAAACTCCTGGGTGGTTTATACCTGCAGCGTCGGGAGACTGCAAAGGCAGTCGAAGTCTTCCGCCAGGCGATGGATCTGGACACCAAGGGCGACGACATCGAAATCCGGCTGGAGTTGGCCAAGGCTTTGAACTTGAGCAGGAAGTATGCGGAAGCCGTCGACATTCTGACCCCGCTGACCAAACCCCCTGCCGCTTCGAAAGCGACCAAGGAACAGCAGATCGAGGCGAACTTCGAGCTGGCGAAATCCCTGTCCGGCGTCGGTCGCCGTACCGACGCTATCGAAGGATTTAAGAAGCTTCTAAATGGGGAGCTGCCCGAACAATCGCGCCCCATCGTCCAAACCAGGCTGGCGCTCCTGTATCAGGAGTCGCGCGATCATGACAAGGCCGTCGAGCTGTTCAAAGAAGTCTACAACTCGAATCCGCAGAGCCTGGAATACACGATGAACCTGGCCTTCGCGCTTAAAGACGCCGGGCGTCCCCAGGAGGCGCTGCCTCTCTTGGACGGATATTTGAGCAAACATCCTGACGAGGCATACCTGCTGGTGGCAAAGGGGCAGATTCTCGGTGCCCTGGGCAGAGTGCAGGAAGCGGTGGAGCTGCTCACCGACTCGGGCCTGAAGCAATCAGATCCAGAGCCGTTCGTCCTGGCGGCCAGCCAGCTCTATATTGACAACAAGAAATATCCGGAGGCGGCCAAAGTCATCAAACGAGGATTGGAGAAGCAACCGGACAGCGAAACCATGCAATTCCAGCTCGGCGCGATCTATGAGCGGCAGGAACAGTATGGGGACGCGGAAGCGAGTTTCAAGAAAGTCCTCGAGAAAAACCCGCAGCATGCGCCCGTCCTCAACTATCTGGGCTACATGCTGGCCGATCGCGGTGTCCGGCTTGACGAGGCGAAGGGCTATATCAAGCGGGCAGTCGATCTGGATCCTCACAACGGCGCTTACCTGGACAGCCTGGGCTGGGTCTACTTCAAATTGAAGGAATACGAGCAGGCCGAACGGTTCCTTCGAGAGGCGGCCGAGCTGAACAACGAAGACCCGACTATCCTGGAACACCTCGGCGATGTGTACGGGAAACTGGGCCGGTACGATGAAGCGGGTCAGTACTATGAAAAGTCCCTGGCTCAGAGCAAAGAGTCCGATGAGCGCAAGCGAGTCCACGGCAAGCTGACCGGCGTCAAGAAAGTCCTGTCTCAACGCCGGCAGTAACTGGAGTCCCATTACAGAGCCGCGCCGGGACCACCGGGCGCGCTCTTTAAGTCCGTTAGGTGGTCCCGCTACTCCGCTCCAGGCTGCTCCGCCGAAAACGCTCCGCAGCCCGTGTGGCAAGCCACTCGCTGCGAGGGTGTTTTTCAACACCCCCGCTGCGTGCGGCTCTGTGATGCGACTCCAGCACCAGACTGACCCACTAACCGTTTCTTGCGTTGTTTCGAAACCCCGCGACCGTGTGCTATCCTCCCCCCATGGTTCGAGCAGGCGCGCAGTCTCCTAACAGCGGCGGCGCGCCTGACCGGCCTTCCCAACTCGAAGTTCCTTCCTTTGCCAAGATCAACTGGTCGCTCCATATCGAGGGACGCCGCCCGGACGGGTATCACCAGATCACGACCGTGTTTCAGACGATAGACCTGGCCGACCGAATCCGGTTCGCCGTTACAGAAGACAGTTCCATTCGGCTCCAGGTCACCGGTCGCAAAGTCGCACAGGGAGAAGAAAACCTGCTTTACCGCGCCGTCGCGTCGGTCCGGGACAAGGCTCGGATTGGTCGTGGCCTGCGCATCTCGCTTGAAAAACGGATTCCGGTCGGAGGAGGCCTCGGCGGCGGTTCATCGAATGCTGCCGTCGGTCTGCTCGCGGCTGACCGTCTTTGGGGAGCCTGCCTGGCATATGAGGAACTGGTCGGCCTCGCGGCTGATTTGGGCGCCGACGTCCCGTTCTTTCTGTCCGGGGGGGTGGCCTTAGGAACGGGGCGCGGTGATCAGCTATTCCCTCTGCCTGACCTGCCCCGCAAGGAGAACCTCGTTCTTCTTTACCCCGGCTTTCCGGTGGCAACCAAGGAGGCCTATCACGCCCGCGACTGGGGCGAGTATGCCGGGGACCCCATATTGACAACAATTGAGGCGGAGCATAAAATTCAACGTTTCCGCGAGGCCATCGCACGGGTCGACTTATCTTGGCTGGAAAACGATTTCGAGCAAGTCGTTTTCGAACTCCACCCGGCTCTTGCTCAAGGCTCTCGCCAGTTGCTGGCAGCTGGGTGCAGGCCGGTAATGTTGTCCGGTAGTGGGTCTTGCCTCTTCGGAGTCGCGGGCCCGGAAGGGGCAAGCAGGATAGCCCAGGAAGTCGCGCGGCAGACAGCAGGGGAAGTCTTCCTCTGTCGCAGTCTCTCAAGGCAAGAATATAAAAACGCATTTGCTTTAAAAGGTCTCGAACTGTGAACTGGGTACCAGTTACCGGTTACCTGTTACCCGTTACCGGTTACTGGTAACGCGCAGCCGTACAGCAAACACGAATGAACATGTCGTCCAAACTCAGAGTTTTTTCGGGCAGCGCCAATTGCGCTCTGGCACAGGAGATCTGCACTCATCTTGGGGAATCTCTCGGTGAGGTGAAGTTGAAGCGGTTCTCGGATCAAGAGGTCAATTTCCAGATCCTGGAGAATGTCCGGGGCAAGGATGTATTCCTCATTCAGCCGACGTGCCCGCCGGTGAATGAGAACATCATGGAGCTCCTGATCATGATCGACGCCTTCAAACGGTCATCTGCATGGCGTATCACCGCCGTCATTCCGTACTATGGATATGCGCGCCAGGACCGAAAAGAAAAACCGCGCGTACCGATTTCGGCAAAACTCGTCGGCGATCTGCTGACGGCGGCAGGCGCTCACCGACTCTTGACGCTGGATCTCCATGCAGGTCAGATTCAAGGCTTCTTCGACATACCGGTGGATCATCTCTTTGCCCGCCCGGTTTTGTTGGAGTATCTGTTGAAGCTGAAGATGAAGAACGTCACGGTGGTTTCCCCGGACGCCGGGGGCGTGGAGAGGGCGCGGGCCTACGCCAAGCGTTTGGGCGCAACGCTGGCGATCATCGACAAGCGCAGAGTTGACGATAACGTTGCGGAGGTGATGCACCTGGTCGGAGACGTCCAAGGCCGAAACTGCATCGTCATCGATGACCTTATCGACACTGCCGGAAGTATCATACGCGCGGCGGAAGTGCTGCGCCGGGAAGGCGCCGAACGGATACTGGTGGCAGCAACTCACGCGGTGCTGTCCGGTCCGGCAATCTCCCGGATAGCCGAATCCGACATCGAGGCGGTGGTCGTGTCCAATACGATTCCACTGACTCCGGAGAAGGCGATCCCGAAGATCAAAGTTCTGAGTGTCGCCCCCCTGCTGGGTGAGGCGATTCGATCGATACACAAGGAGACCTCAGTCAGCAAGCTGTTCAGCTGAGGGCAGGAGAATCAAACAATGGCAACTACAGTAGTTCAGGCAACCGTAAGAGAAGCAATCGGGAAGAACGAGAATCGCCGGCTTCGAGCCGGAGGACGGATTCCGGCTGTCGTCTATGGTCACGGGACGACCCCGACGGCAGTCAGCGTCGACCCTCGCGACATTTACCGCATACTCCATTCCGACAGCGGTCGCAATACCATCTTCAAGCTCGATGTCGCCGGGACTTCCCGCGACGTTCTGATCCGTGACATGCAGCTCGATCCCCTGCGTGACACCCTGATCCATGCCGATTTCCAGGCGATCGCCATGGATCAAACGATGGCTTTCGACATCCCGGTCGAGCCCATCGGAACGGCCAAGGGCGTGAAAACGGGAGGCGGCTTGTTGGAGATCGTTTTGCGGACCATCCAAGTCGAATGCTTGCCAGGCGACGTGCCTCAGCACATCTCCGTGGACGTGAACGACCTCGATATCGGCGGAACGGTCCGCGTATCGCAGCTTCAGGTCGATACCGAAAAGGTCAAAATCCTCAACGACCCGGATCTGGTCGTACTGAGCGTCGTTCTGCCGGCGGCCGAGAAGGTGGAAGAGGTGGCGGCGCCCGTTGAAGAAGCGGCTTCTGCAGAACCGGAAGTTATCAAGAAGGGTAAGGCTGAGGAAGAAGAAGCCGGCAAGGAGTAGGCCGTGTTTCTGGTCACCGGCCTTGGGAACCCCGGCACACAGTACTCGCTTAACCGGCACAACGCCGGTTACATGCTGGTGGACCGGTTGGCCGAGCAGGCTGGGGCCAGATTTGAGAGGCAGCTGAAACGGTCGGTATCCTGTACTATCGACTGTTGCGCCAACGAGGCCGTGCTCGCCAAACCTCTGACCTATATGAACCGGAGCGGTGGGGCGCTTTTAGAGCTGCTCGACCGCTTCCCGGTCCCGCTTGAGCAACTTCTGGTTGTCTATGACGAGGTCGCACTGCCACTCGGAAAAATGAGACTCAGGCGGTCGGGCAGTGCGGGCGGGCACCGGGGAATGCAGTCCGTCCTCGATAGCCTCGGCACTGAGGACGTACCCCGACTCCGCATCGGGGTAGGCCTCGATGGACCACCCGAAGACTACCCGGAATTTGTCCTGTCGAATTTCTCGAGAGCCGATCTGTCCGTCCTGGATGCCGTTTTGGACCGCAGCTGCGAGGCGGTGAACAGCTGGGTTTGCGAAGGTATCGAGAAGACGATGGCGAAGTTTAATGGATAGCGTGTTCATAAAGAGCACACGCCGCGAACCGTGAAAAGGCGTCGATTGCGTTTGTAGTTCCGCCTTTAGGCGCAATACTGTTGACTTAACGGATACGAAGTTCTCGTCACCAGTGGATCCCATCTCCAGATGGGACCCATTCCATCGTGCTCAGGGTCCCATCTGGAGATGGGACCCACTGGTGGCGGGAACCTCGTATCCGTTAAGTCAACAGTATTGCGCCTAAAGGCGGAACTACAAACGGAGGCACGGCTGTGTGACGCGCAAGCGCCGAAAAGGCATCCGATGACACTGACTTTCCTGATTCTACTTCCGCTGATTGGTGTCGTAGGCCTGGCACTCGCCTTCATTCTGTTCCGCCGGCTCCGGAGCTGGCTGCCCCCGGATGAGCCCTTTGCCGGAATCTCCGCTGAGATACGACGCTCGGTGACGGTCTTCTTGTCCCGCGCCGGCCTGGTGTTGGCGCCGCTGCTTCTGCTGATTCTGTTCGTCTTGTCTCGTTGGGCGACGGCCGCGACAACCGTTAGCTTTCTTGTTGGTGCGGTCCTTTCTGCTGCAGTCGTCGGCGTCTGCAGCCTGGTCGCCGCCCATACTGTTCCATTGACCCTGAAGGCAGCCGGCCAATCGGGATCGGAAGGAGCCTTCGACGCTGCCTATTCGGGCGCCAGCATCTGCGGCCTGATTGCTTCCTCGGTCGGACTTGTTAGTCTCTCGCTTTTCTATTTCCTTTCGACGCGAGGTCCGCTGGAGCCGATTGACCTGGCGGCCTTCATCCTGGGCGGCACGTCCATCTCACTCTTTTGCCGTTTGGGCGGCGGTATTTTCAGCAAAGCTGCCGATTTAACCGCGAGCCTGATCGGACAACTGGAGCCCGGGCTGAGACGGGACGATCGACGAAATCCGGGCTCTATGGCCGAAAAAGCGGGGGATAACGTCGGGAATCTCTGCGGAGCAGTATCCGAACTGTTGGAGGCATGGGGAGCGGCCATTGTCGCGACGATTCTCATCGCCTCTTCGGGACTTTCCACGGTTGTCGACATCACGAACGAAAACCGAAGTGACTACATGTCGCTCCCGGTCCTCGTCGCCGGAATCGGTCTGGCTGCCTCCATCATTTCGCTGCTGGCGCGCTACCTGGTTCCTCGATGGGAGCCCGCCACGGTGTTCAGATTCTGCCATTTGATCGCTGCCGTGATTTTGCTCGTCGGCGTCTTCCTGATTGTCAATGCACTCGAGCTGGAGCTCGGCGTTTTCTACGCGGTCTTGCTGGGTGTTATCAGTGGGCTGATCGTGAGCTTGCTGACTGAATGGTATACGTCCGGACCGCCGATTCGACGGATCGCGCAGGCCTCCACGACCGGAGCGGTTACGAACATTCTGGCGGGGCTTACCGTCGGGATGCAATCGACCGCCCTTCCCATTCTGACCATCTCCGGTGCAGTACTCATCGCTTACAACTATGCGGGCATTTACGGCATCGGGATGGGCGCCGTGGGAATGCTGGCCACCGTCTCCGGAACACTCGCAATGTCCGCTTTTGGACCCATCATGGCCAGCGTGGCCGGCGTTGTCCGACTGGCCGGCGCGCAACCCGCCTGGCTTCCGGGAATCGCCCGTCTTGATTCCACGGGCAATTCCGCAACAACCGTAGGCAAATCGCTGATCTCAAGTGCCAGTGCCCTTGCCGCCCTGGCTCTGCTCTCGGCCTACGCCAGGCTGGTCGGCCTACCCACCATCGATCTTGTGAATCCGACCGTGATTGTCGGCTTCCTGCTGGGCGGCATTCTCCCCTTCGTTCTCTCGGATGCCATCATCACCTCAATTGGAAAGGCGGCTTTTACTCAGATTGAAGAGTCACGGCGTCAGCTCCACGAAATTGCGGGGCTCCGGGAAGGAACCCAGACTCCCGATTACAGGCGTTTTGCAGTCGTCGGATCCTGGACAGCATTGAAGGAAATGGCCCTGCCTCTGCTCGTCAGCGTGGCGTCACCACTGATCATCGCGCAAGTGCTGGGGCGCGCTACGCTGGCCGGAATGATGGCAGGTGCCTTGGTATCGGCCGTTCTTCTGGGACTTTTCATGGTTCATTCCGGGACCGCATGGCAGAACGCCAGAAAGCAGCTCGAGCTGGGTACCGCAGACCCCCAGAATGCCGAGCAGGTCATCGCTGCCAACGTCGGTGACCTGGTTGGGGATCCGTTCAAAGACGCCTGCGGCCCATCGGTCATCGTGTTGGTCCGTCTGATGGCCATCACGGCCTTGATCATCAGCCCACTGCTGACGTAGGCCGCCACGGCAGACTGTGTAAACATTATTGCTCTGGAGTCGTATTACAGAGCCGCGCACGGAGTGGAGGGCCGCGGAGCGCTTTCCGCGAAGCAGCCTGGAGCGGAGTAAGCGGGACCACCCAACGAACCTTAAATGCGCGTTGGGTGGTCCCGCTTACTCCGCTCCAGGCTGCTTCGCGGAAAGCGCTCCGCGGCCCTCCACTCCGTGCGCGGCTCTGTAATACGACTCCAGAGCCACTATTATCGCGCAGGGATACCAATACTGTCGGGTTGTGCTAGAATAATCCTTTTTCAAGCGAGGAGAAAAAGTCCATGAGACGATACGAAGTCGTGTTCGTTCTCGCTCCCACTCTGACTGAAGATGAGGTAGAGCAGGCCATTGAAGGCTTTACCAAAACAGCCAGAGATAAGGGGGCCGAAATTGTCAGTGTCGACAAATGGGGGAAACGCCGCTTGGCTTTCCGCGTCGGAAAACATTCCGATGGGTTCTACGTCGTCGTGACGTTACATGAGCCGAGCGGGACTGCCGTTGCTGAGTTGGAACGCCGTTTTAAAGTCACTGATTCGGTAATCCGCTTCCTCTCTGTCCGAACCGATCTTGATCTCAAGCGTGCCGACAAGTTCAAGAAAGCAAGGGATCTGCGTCGCCAGAAGCGGCCGGCGCCCGTGCGTGGGGAACGGGCAGGCCGCCAGGAGATGGAAGAGGCCTTGGCCGCCGCTGAGCCCGCGGAGAAAGAAGAGGAATAGCGGATATGGTGAGAAGAAGAAAGTTCTGCAAGTTCTGCGCCGAAAAAATAGATTACATCGACTTCAAGGACACCAGGCTGCTAGGCCAATTCGTCCCGGAGCGGGCGCGCATCTTGCCGAGGAGAATCTCCGGTGTGTGCGCGACCCATCAACGCAAACTGGCCTTGGCCATCAAGCGAGCGCGCCACCTGGCTTTGCTGCCTTACGTGGCCGACTAATCCACCACCCACCGTCGACTGCCCACTGACCGATACAGCCAGTCAATCAATCGGTCGTTCGGGCAGTGGTCAGTGGGGCAGTGGGCAGCGATTTTGCGAGGTTACGACACATGCAAGTTATTTTGACGGATGACGTTTTCCAACTAGGCAAACGGGGAGAAGTCGTCAAGGTGGCCGACGGCTATGGGCGCAATTACCTGATTCCTCGTAAACTGGCGATCCCCGTAACACCGGGCAACCTGAGGATGATCGAGCAACAGCGCCTCGCCATGGCTAAGAAAGAGGCCAAGTTCAAGGAAGAGGCCCAGCTGCTGGCCGGTGAGCTGAACCAGATTCACCTGATTGTCAGCCGCAAAGCCGGAGACACCGGCGCCCTCTTTGGTTCGGTTACCTCCAAAGACCTGGCCGATCTGCTCGCGACTCAGGGAATCCAGATCGACCGCCGCAAAATCCTCATGGAACAGCCGGCCAAGTCGATCGGGAATTACAGTATCGAGATCCGGCCCCACAGCGAGGTGCAGGCGATCATTACCGTGTCTGTCCTCCCCGAGGGAGATGAAGCGATTGCCCGAGCCAAGAAGCGGGACGCAGAAAGTGACCGGATCGTCGCCGACCTGGATGCGAAGGTCAAGGAGATCGCGCTCCTGACCGGAACCCGTAAACCCGAAGAGGCCGCTGCAGCTGCACCGACTGAAGCTGCCCACGAGGCAAAACCCAAGCACAGGGGCAAACGAAGAGAACGCGAAGAGGCCAAGGAAGAGGCCCCCGCCGAGAAGCCCGCCGAGGAGTAGAAAAGCAGGGGCGAAGGTTGCGAGACGTGCCGTAGGGTGGGTTTCGAATCCGGCCGCCGTTGTTGCGGGCGGATTGAAACCCACCAGTTGCACGGTCGCGCCATGCACGCTTTCGAGCACGATCATGCCCGTGGTGGGTTTCAATCCGCCCGCAACAACGGCGGCCGGATTCGACACCCACCCTACGGCACGCC
>Ga0209593_10000883_pt1 | contig 13194 bp, 15 predicted proteins | sample PPLLaktember2015_3_FD_187260 | JGI IMG/M metagenome (GOLD analysis project Ga0209593, IMG submission 187260) | Freshwater sediment microbial communities from Prairie Pothole Lake near Jamestown, North Dakota, USA - PPLs Lake P7 Core (6) Depth... | ecosystem: Environmental > Aquatic > Freshwater...
TTGAACTAATCGTGGCGTGCCTCGCCAAGTGTGACCTGCACTTGCATCTTTTTGTTGCCTCGAACGACTTCCAACGTGACCTGATCGCCGGGTTTGAAGATGAATAACGTGTTGACGTAGGAGTGGGTCTCGTCTAAAGCGACATCGCCGATCTTTGTGATGATATCTCCCTCCTGTAAGCCAGCCTGGCTGGCAGGGCTGTTGCTCGCTACTCTGGTGATGTAAATGCCCCATTGCGCGGGCAGGTCATATCTGGCGGCGGCGTCAGGGTCAATTGGCTGGCCGCTGATGCCGAGATAGGGTCGCGCAAAATATCCTTTTTCAATGATCTGCTGTGCCACGGCCTGGGCAGTATTCACAGGGATGGCGAATCCCAGCCCCTCTGCGACATCCCCGCTGTTGGTATTGCGAACGACCAGGGTGTTGACGCCGATCACTTCCCCCGCCAGATTGACCAGCGGCCCGCCGGAGTTGCCGTGATTGATGGCTGCGTCGGTCTGGATCAAATCCTCGATCTGATAGCCGTCCCCCGTATCGATGGCTCGCCCCGTTGCGCTGACCACGCCAACCGTCACCGTGTTCTTGAAGTTTCCCAGCGGCGACCCAATGGCAATCACCGATTCACCCGGCTTGAGAACACCTGAATTGCCCAACTTTGCCACAGCAGGCACGTTCCCATCTGTTTTCAGGACCGCGATATCCGAATAAAGATCGGTCCCAACGATGGTCGCGGTTTGCTCTGTCCCATCCGAGAGGACAATATTGACTGCCTCGGTCCCCTCCACGACATGGTTATTCGTGAGGATGTATCCCGTATCTGTGATGAAAAAACCGGTCCCACTCACGGTCTGGACGCCGGTTGGACCAAAGAGGGTCATCCCGCCTGGAACCGTCCCTACCACAGTGACCACCGCAGGACCGACTTTTTGAACCGATTGCGTAATGGCTGTCTCCACATCGGTTGTGTGGAGGGTGAGAGTCTGTTCGGGATCTCTCGTATTGGATGGAAAAAGCTCTTGAACGGGCGCGGGGAAGTCAGCGGATGGCTGACGGAGGCTCCGGTACACCACTGCGCCGCCCGCCAAGGCGCCGATCAAAGCCGAACCACCGGCAATGGCTATAACAAGTAAAATATACAGGAAATTTTTCCAGGACATCTAGGCCTCCTTCCAATCAACCCACTATTTTAGTCCTGAAAAATTAATGACAATTAAAATCAATGATAGAAGTAAGTTAAAACAATCGCAAGATTTTGTGTAGAATGAAATTAAAAGGTTTTAACTGGTTTTAAGAGCTAAAATTGTCGTTGCTCTCATCGAAGACGCGAAAGGTTCGGGCGAAGCCTCATGAAACGTGTTCCCTTTGTATCCATCATCCTCGAAAACGCGGAAGGCGAAGTTTTGTTATTACTCCGTGATAACAGGTCAACGCTGACCTGTCCAAACCATTGGACGCTCATCAGCGGGAAAATGGAAGCCGGCGAAACACCTGATCTGGCTGCCCGGCGCAAGCTCGAAGAAGAGACCGGTTTGAAGACCGATTTATCCTTTTGGAAGCGCTATGAGAGGGAGCACCCACTCTTTAATATCGACCAGCATATTTATACGGGGAAAGTGGATACTGCCCGAGAGCTACTGGTTCTGGGGCCGGATACTCAATTTTTCAAACCTTGTGAGATAGAGCATTTGAAAATTGGTTATGGATACAAAGCCCTTCTCAACGAATATTTTCTGACACATATCGGCAATTCTTATGTTCATCACTCTTGAGGGTCCTGAAGGTTCCGGAAAGACCTCGCACATCCCTTATCTTGTGGAATTCCTGCGCGAGAAAGGACATACTGTTTTCCCCACACGCGAACCTGGTGGGACATCCATCGGGGAGCAGATTCGCGAAGTGATCCATGACCTGAAAAACGTGGAAATGCACCCGCGTGCCGAAACGCTGCTCTATCAAGCCGCGCGTGCCCAGATCGTGGAGCAGGTCATCACGCCGCGCCTGAAGGCAGACGGGATCGTTATCTCAGACCGTTACTACGACTCGACGATTGCCTACCAGGGCTATGGACATCAGCAGGACCTGGAACAGGTCAGAGCGTTGGTAAAGTATGCAACGGGAGGGTTGGTGCCTGATCTGACTGTCCTCTTGGATGTAGATGTGGAGGAAGGGCTGAGAAGAAAGAAGAAAGAAAATGAATGGAACCGGTTGGATGCCTATACCGTCGAGTTCCATCAACGCGTCCGCCTGGGATATTTGGAAATGGTAAAAGCAGAGCCAAATCGCTGGGTGGTGATCGATGCAGGTCAGAAGTGGGACAACGTGCAGCAGGAACTGAGAAAGATCATTGAAATGAGACTAAAGTAGCCTTTTCGTGGAGTAAACGTCAAGCAATTCTGGTGGCATGGATTTAGAATTTCCCAGGAGGAGTATCCATGAAACCTTTCATCCGAATCACCATCCTTGTTCTACTCATTTCTTCCTGCACGCCTTCGCTTTCGAATGTGCCTCCCACACAAATCGAGTATCAGGATTTTGGGTACTATCTGACCTGGTCACCTGATGACAAGTTGCTTTCGGTCACAGCAAATACCGGTTTATATGTCTATGACGCCACTACATTCAAGCAAGTAGCGGCTTTTGCTGAATTCAGCGGTTCAACCGTTGCTTTTGCTGGCGAATACATGGCAGCAATCAACGGCAATAGCGTGCAGGTTTGGAACCTGAAAGATTACAGCTTGCTCTTTCAAGAAAGAACCACTGACCCAATCCAATTTCAAAGTGTTTCCATTAGCCCGGATGGGAAATGGCTGGTCACCGGGGAACAAAAACAGTTCCGGGTCTGGGAACTTCCTGGGGGAAACGTTGTTGAGAAATTTCCAATCGCTGGATTTGTTTCGAACCTGGCATTCACCGACCATAACACCCTGATTGTGATCGAACAGTACAAAGCCGTGATTCAGGAATGGGATCTCCAGGACCCCAAAATGATCCGTTCCTTTGAGATTCCACGGGATGTACTTTTCTTTACGCTCAGTGCGGATGGAAAAACCATGCTTGTGGATTATGGCGAGTCTGGTGTTGAGCTTTGGAATGTCGAGACCGGGGAGCCTGAACATTATTATCAACAGATGCAGGGCGCTTCCGGGTGGACGCGGTTAAGTGGCAACCGTCGGTTTGCTACGGTTTGGGGTTATGCGATAGATGGAGACCATAGTGGTATGGGCGTTTGGGATTTGGTGGAAGATAGGCGTATCCATGAATTTTCGACCTCCTATGTGAATGGAGATGGCTGGCGGTGCGGCGTTTTAAATTCTGATGGCACTGTTTTGGCTGCCAGTAACAATGAAGGGTACATTTACTTTTATGACCTGAAGAGCGGCAAAAAGATTGACGAGATCTTTTTGCCATATAAGTTTACGCTTTAAGGGATCAAAATCGTGGAATTTTGCTTCCCATTGAATTTTCATGTTGCATATTTTTCATATACCCCTGTGTTATACTGACCTCATTGTCACAGGGTCTGGTGATTCTCTTCCGAGGTCGTCTCACACCTGATTTACCCATTAGCCTGCTTGCTGGCGGGCGTTGTTGTTAGGAGAAAATATGGAATCGAAGCTATATGTCGGAAATCTATCATACTCAACCACGGAAGATGATCTGCGGACGCTGTTCGTTCAGGCAGGGACTGTTTCATCAGTAGCCTTGATCAAGGATCGCGATAGCGGTCAATCGAAAGGCTTTGCCTTTGTGGAAATGGGTAACCAGGCTGAAGCACAGAAAGCGATCAGCATGTTCAATGGCTACAATATGGGTGACCGCGAGCTGAAAGTAAGCCTGGCTCGTCCACGCGAAGAACGCGGCGGCCCCATGGGCCGAGGCAGTGGTCACACGCGCCGCCCGGCGCAACGCGGCGGCAACAAGCGTTATTAATTCTTTCCTAAACGGAAAATACATTCCTCTCCATATTTATGGAGAGGAATTTTTATTTGAAAGGACTTTGCGTTACAATTTAACCATGACAGCTGACTCAGAGAAGGACCTCCAATATCTTAAGGCGATTGGACGCGTCTGCGCCGAGACTCTGCGCAAGATGATGGGACAGGCCCGCGCGGGGATGACGACGCGCGAACTCGACGAAATCGGGCGCGCCCTGCTCGAGGCGGAGGGCGCCCGGTCTGCGCCACAGGTAACGTACAATTTTCCCGGCATGACTTGTATCAGCGTTTCACCTGTCATTGCGCACGGGATTCCAAATGAACGTATTTTGCGCGCAGGGGAACTAATCCACATCGATGTCTCGGCGGAGCTCGATGGTTATTATGCCGACACGGGCGCCTCGCTCGTCGTCTCGAAGCGCGAGCGCCATTTGGAAAAGCTGCTGGATGCGACCAAAGCGACTCTGATGAAGGCTCTCCACGCGGCGAAGGCTGGAAACCCATTAAACGGGATCGGGCGCACGGTCCAGAATGAAGCCCGCAAGCGCGGGTATAACGTCATCTATGATCTGACGGGTCATGGCATCGGGCGCAAGTTGCACGAAAGCCCCAAAGATATCCTGAACTATTACAGTCCGGCTGATCGTACCGTTCTCAACGAGGGGCTGGTGCTCGCCATTGAGCCGTTCCTTACCACCGGCGTGGGGCGCGTGATCGAGGAGCGCGATGGCTGGTCTTTGCGCACCTCAGACCGCGCGGTCGCGGCGCAGTTCGAGCATACGATTGTTGTCACAAAAAACGAGCCGCTCATTCTGACACGCTAATGCAACTTCATCTTTTCTCCACCCCTGGCGAAAACGACATCCGCTATGTCGTCGAAGCAAGCCGGCCTTACCTCGAAGATAAGGACGATCCCATTGTGGCATTCCTGCCGCTGGCGTCGCTTTATGCGGAGCGCTGGATGGAACTGAACGAAAAATCGTTCAGAGGCTTGGCGCGGCTGGAAACGGTCAGTGCCGAGTTGATGACGCAAAAAGAGATCGAAGATATTTTGCGGCGCGCCGCGCTGGTTTATGTCCCCGGCGGAAACACCTTCCTCCTCAACCACCGTCTACACATCAGCGGGGTGATGCCTTACCTGCGCAAGAAAATTCAGTCCGGATTGCCATTCATCGGATTCAGCGCGGGGACGATCTTATGCGGACCAAACATTCTCACCGCCAACGATATGAACACGGTCGGGACGCCTCATTTCGATGGCTTGAATTTGATCCCGTTTAACTTCTTTGCCCACTACGCTGACGATGGGTACGGGCAATCGGTCCAGGATGACTGGCTGGGCGATTATCACTTCTTCCACGATAATCCGGTGGTTATGTTGAGCGACGGTGCGTATGTCAAAGTGGACGGCAAGAAAACGACTCTGGTGCGCGGCAATGCATGGATTCTGCGCAAAGGCGCGGAAAAAGAAAGACTTGAGCAGGGAAAAGGTATTAGCCCTTAAGGAGATAACGTATGAGCGGTGAACAATGGGTTCCCGGCAGTAAAGCCGAATTGATGTCTGAAATCAAGCGCGAGTGGAAGTCCCTCATGGACGTCGTTGCAAAACTTGAGGCGGCGAACAAGATCAGCATGCCCGACGAAGGCGGCTGGTCGCCAAAGGATAACCTCGCCCACCTCGCCGAATGGATGAACGCGCTAATGGGCTATCACCTGGATCGCCGTCCGCCACATGAAGTCATGGGTGTTTCAGAAGAAGTCACAGAAGGTTGGGATATGGAGATTATTAACCCTGTACTTTTTGAACGAAATAAAGACCGTTCCATCGAAGATGTCATGGATGAGTTAAAGCTAACCTATGAGAGATTGGTTGCGAAACTCGAGTCCATGTCTTTCGATGATCTGTTGAAGCCGCGCCATGCGGATGACCCTGAGAAACGGCCCGTGTTAATGTGGGTACTGGGCGATACCACCGAGCATTTTGCCGAACACCGAGAGACAATCGCGAAATTGTTATGAAATTGCAGAAGCGACCAGCGGTCGCTTCTGCAATCTATTCATCATCTCCGCTGCCCGCCTCGCCTCCCAAATCTGGCAGCGCAGACTCGATCTCTTCGGGGCTTTGACCCGATTCGAGCCGGTCAACGACATCGTCAAACTCCGGCGGCAGGTCCTCTCCCATTTCCTTCCCCATTTTGCGCATCATCTGTCCCATGGCTTTGGGATCATTTTCGAGGCCCTCGAACCCGGAAAACTCGTCTGCCATGGAATCCATGCGGCTGTCCTCCGATTTCGCAATGCGGACCTTCGTGATACGCCGGCGCACGTTCTTGCTGCCGCAGTGCGCGCAGGTGACGGTCTTTTTGCCATATTCACTGAAGGTCAGAAAAATGTCGAAACGCTGGTTGCAGCTGTTGCAGATAAAGTCATAGGTGGGCATGCCGCTATTCTAACGGAAACACGTTCAGGTGTGGAGAGAGCGGGACGGAATGTCAGGGAATTGGTTGCCAGGACGGACCACTTGCCTCCATTTTCAAGGGCTGAACGGAGGGATCTTTTCGCGCTTCCGCAACATCCAGAACGTATAAGGTGGTTGTAGGATTCGGATAGTCTGAATCCAGAGAAACGAAGGCAAGGAAATGATCATCCGGCGACCAGATCATATTGAAGAGGACATCGTTACGAACGGGTATTATTGACTCCACCAACTTGCTTATGTCCGTCCCATCCGGATTTGCCCAATAAAGTGCCCAGCCAGTGGCTGAACAATTCGCACCGAAAACCAAATTTCCATTGTATGATCGTTTATAAGCTATATTTAATGCCTGATCGGTGCTCCGGCATAAATCCAGCGTAGATTGTGACCCATCGGAACGAAGCCAGGTCAAAGCAGGCTCAGGCGTTTCACTTTCTAAAACCGTTCCATTCCACCAATCGAGGATTGGTTTGCTTGCCCTGGCAATGACATTCAGAGAACCATCCAGGCTGGCTTCGTACACCGTGGAAGCTGGTCCTTGATTCTCATTACTGTCTGTCGTAAAGAAAATAGACCTTCCATCCTGGGACCAGTAGTAATTGCTGAACAAAAGACTCCTACCCATCGGTAGAGACCCTGTAAGCTCGGTCAGATTGTTCCCTTTTTTGTCGACAACAAAAAGATGATAGACAGTTGGCATTCCCTGTGATTCAAAAGAGATAAAAGCGATATGTTCGCCGTCCGGTGACCAGGATGGCCAAACGTATTCACCCAACTCATTTGTCAGCAGTGTTTTGCTTGTTCCATCGACATCCATGCTGTAAAGCTTCGATTTTCGTTCTCCATTGGAGAATTGCGAAAAGATCAATTTCCTGCCATCCGGTGACCATGGGGTATGGCCATTGATATCAAACTGTGGGTTGCCTTCGTCATTTGTGAGCTGGATGACATTCGAACCGTTGGCATCCATTAAATAGATCTGCGTAGAGCCATTGCGATCGCTTTGAAATGCAAGCTGTTTGCCGTCCGGTGACCAGAATGGGTAACCATCATATGCAGGATTATTTGTTAGATTGGTGAGGTCACTGCCATCGGCGCGCATGGTGTAGATATCAGAATTTCCATTTTGATTTGATGCGAAGGCCAGTAGTCTGTCCTCTGCTCGCGGCAGGATGTTCACCGTTTCAGTCCCAACTGCAGTTGTCGAAGTGTCCCGCAGTTGTGAGACGACGAAATTGATGGCAAATGCCAGCAGGATCAGCGTGGCAGCGCCCGCAAGCAGCTTGATGCCTGAGGAGATACGATTTGTCATTGGAATATTCCTGGCTTTCGCTGTAACATGTTGCATGACTTTTTCCGATGGACCCGGTTTTTCATCCCAGCGGGCGTGAAATTCATTTTGTAGCTGGGTGGGCAGCAACTCCATTTCAGCAGCATAGGAAGTGCATGAGTCACAGGAACGTAGATGTTCGTCCAGCAATAAAAGCTGTTGGTTTGTCAGCAATCCATCCAACCTACGGTTAATCCACTTGATAGCTTGTTTATGAGATATTCGGTTCATAAACGTCCTTCTTTCAAAATGCCGTGCAATTGTCTGCGGGCCGTGTTCAAGCGGGAGTGAACTGTGCCTTCCGGGATCTGCAGAATATGGGCGATCTCAGCCACCGATAAATCGTGATAGTAACGGAGCACAACCGGTATACGATGTTTTTCGTCCATGCCGTGGATCACGCGCCACAATGCTTCATTCGATTCGTTTTGAATGGCGCCTTCCTCCACCGACGGTGTGCTCCGCACTCGTAAAATCTCGCCCAGGATTTTGGTCAGGCGTTCATGCCTTTTGTGACGTTGCAGGCGATTTCGGCATATGTTGACAGTAATGGAATAAAGCCAGGTCTTCAAGCTGGAGGTTCCATGGAATGAATCAAGCGAACGTAGTGCGGATAGCAAAGCTTCCTGGGTCGCGTCCTCCCCCTCACCGGGGTCATCCAGAATGGAAAGTGCCAGGCGGTAAACGTCCTGCTGATACGTCTGAACAAAATTTTCGATTGCAGCTGAATCGCCCACTCTGCATAGCTCTATCAGACGATAGTCCATGGTGATCATTCTAATGGATTAGACAAGCCTCAGTTCAAAAACCTTCATTTTCAATTCTCCAGAGAAAGGTCCAGTCTGGGGTGATAAAATAGCGACGTCATGGCATTCTCGGCGCAAAAGGAGAAAAACGATGGCAAAAACGTATCTTCAGGGTTTGATGGGTGAGACCGAAGAGATTTTATTGGAAACACACCAGCACTGGTTTGTACTCTTTGGGAAGATCTTTCTTGAGCTGTTGTTGATCGCACTGTTACTGGGAGGCATCGTTGTCGCATATACATACTATCCACCTGCCATCTATGGCCTTATCCTCCTGCTGGTTCCGGGGATCGGAATTCTGAACGATGTTATGGTCTGGCGTAACAAAGCCTACATAGTGACGAACCGCCGCGTGATCCAGATCTCGGGCGTGTTCAACAAGGATATCGTGGATTCCTCGCTGGAAAAAGTGAACGATGTGAAGATGAGCCAGTCCTTTTTAGGGAGAATGTTCGGGTACGGCGATATTGAGATCCTGACGGCGAGCGAGCTCGGCATCAATCTGTTTCATGAGATCAACGATCCGGTTGGGTTCAAGACGGCAATGTTGAATGCCAAAGAGCGCCTCGGCTTCGACGGTGATTCGGGGGTTGGGGCGCGAGCTTCAAAAGATATCCCAACGTTGATTGAGGAGTTGGCTGAGTTGCGCAGGAAGGGAATTATTTCCGAAGCGGAATTCCAAAGGAAGAAAACGCAACTGTTGGAAAAGATATAGTTCTCAATTCCAAATGAACCGCAAAGGGCGCGAAGGTCGCTAAGAAAAAAGATTCTTCGCGCTCTTCCCTGGCACCGCCCGCCAGGGCAGGTGTGCGTTCTTCGCGGTTTAAACCTTTGTGCCCTCACCTGCACTTGAAGCTGAACGCTTCACGTTCAGGTGCAAGTGTCGTGTCATTTCCTTTGCTCACCGTTCGTGCCGCGAGCGGCGGCACGTGATTTGCTTGGCAAATCATGCGAGACGGCAATGCAGGCCTTGGTGGTGAAAAAATAAGTTATACTCTCGCACGCAACTATGACAGATCATATTCGAAATTTCTGCATCATCGCCCATGTGGATCATGGCAAGTCAACGCTTGCCGACCGCCTGCTTCAGCTGACCGGCGCGATCTCTGAACGAGACATGACCGAGCAGGTGCTCGACACCATGGACCTCGAACGTGAAAAAGGCGTGACGATCAAGGCTTCCGCGGTTCGCATGTATTACACGGCCAAGGACAACCAAAAATACGAGATCAACCTGATCGATACGCCGGGTCATGTGGATTTTGGCTACGAAGTCAGCCGGGCACTCAAGGCCTGTGAAGGCGCGGTGCTCGTAGTGGATGCAACGCAAGGCATCGAGGCACAGACGCTGGCGAACCTCTATCAGGCGCTCGACGCCGACCTGACGATCATCCCTGTCATCAACAAAATTGACCTGCCTTCCGCCCGCCCCGATGAAGTGGCGGAAGATGTCGGCGCACTACTTGGGATTGATCCGTTAGATGTCATTCAGGTCTCTGCGAAAGAGGGCCTCAATGTGGATCAGATCCTGGAAGCGATCGTGACGCGCATCCCGCCGCCGAAAGACGCAGACGATGTGCCTCTGCGCGCCTTGATCTTTGATTCGCATTACGATCCCTACAAGGGGGTGATCGCGTATGTGCGGATCATCGAGGGTTCTCTCAAATCCACCGATATTCTACGCATGTTCGCAACCAAAGTGGACATGCGCCCTGTGGAAATCGGGATCTTCGCACCCGGCATGAAACCGGTTCAAGCATTGGGGTCAGGGGAAGTTGGCTACATCGCGACTGGCTTCAAGACCGTGCATGAGTGCCGCGTCGGAGATACCATAACTCGCGCCGCGAATCCTGCTTCGGAGCCTCTGCCCGGGTACCGCAATCCCAAACCGATGGTCTTTGCCGGGATTTATCCCGTCGAAGCCGATGACTACAGCAGCTTGCGCGAGGCCTTGGACAAACTTCAACTTAACGATGCCTCACTGACCTTTCAACCTGAAACCTCCCAGGCGCTGGGGTTTGGCTTCCGCGCCGGCTTTCTTGGTCTCTTTCACATGGAAATTATTCAGGAACGCATCGAACGTGAATATGACCTTAATGTGTTGTTTACCGCGCCGTCGGTGGAATACGAAGTGGTGATGTATGACGGTGAAACTATCCCTGTTGATTCCCCCGCAGCACTACCCGACGAAAGCAATATTGCCGAAGTCCGTGAACCCTGGATGACCATCGAGATCATCACACCGATCGATTACTATGGTCCGATCATGGAACTGGTGACCAAGCGCCGCGGCATTTTCAAGCAACAGGAATACCCCGCGCCGCACCGCGTCCAGCTTGATTATGAAATTCCGCTCTCCGAAATTATTATCGATTTCTTCGACGATCTAAAATCACGTACCAAGGGCTATGCCTCCCTGGATTATCAGTTCCTTGAGTATCGCCCTGATGAACTGCAAAAACTGGAGATCCTTGTCAATGGTGAATCGGTGGATGCACTTGCGACCATTGTCCACCAGAAGGACGCCTTCCACAAAGGTCAGCGTCTCATCACCAAGCTAAAGGAATTGATCCCGCGCCAGCTGTTCGATGTCGCCATCCAGGCTGCCGCCGGTGGACGCGTGATCTCGCGCGCCAACGTTAAAGCGACGCGCAAGGATGTGCTGGCAAAGTGCTATGGCGGCGATATCACCCGCAAAAAGAAACTGCTCGAGAAACAAAAGAAGGGCAAGAAACGTCTGAAGATGGTTGGGAATGTGGAAATCCCCCAGGACGCTTTCATGGCTGTCTTGAAATTAGATGATGAATAATCCTTAAACACAAAGGACACAAAGGGACACAAAGAAAATCCAGGGAAAGGTCGCACAATCATCAGTGGATGGACCTTGGTGCTCTTCGTGTCACTTCGACAGGCTCAGTACAAGCCTTCGTGGTAAAGAAATTATGAAAGATATCAAACGCTGGCTGCCCGGAGCAGTGATCAGCCTGGTACTCATCGCTGCAATTTTATATTTCGTTGATCTGCGTACGATGCTGGATGCCATTCGCAACGCCAATTACGCGCTGCTGGGGATCGCTGTTGTGCTTGGCTTTGTCTGGATGGCAGTGCGCGCGGTTGTCTGGCGAACGCTTTTGCGCAATCGGGCATCCTATCAGGACGTTTTTTTTACAATTGGCGAAGGCTATTTATTAAACAATTTCCTTCCGTTCAGGCTGGGGGAGGTCGGACGCGCCTTTTTACTCAGCCGCAAATCGGGTATGCAGTTCATGGAAATCCTTCCCACCATTGTCATCGAGCGCGCCCTCGACTTGGGTTTTTCGGCGGTGTTTCTTTTGGCAGCCATACCCTTCGTCGTGGGCGCTGAGGAAACTGGACAGATTGGCGTGATTGTCGGCATCATTATATTGATGGGCTTCGTAATACTTTATCTGCTGTCTCGTTACAATCAGTGGGCTTTGAATCTGTTCCATACATTGAGCGCACGCTGGCCCACACTCCAACGTGTCGGTGGAAACTTCCTCGAATCGTTTTTCACAGGGTTGGGCGTGTTGAAGGATGGCCGGCTGTTCATCCGCTTTCTCTTTTGGATGACGGTGAACTGGGGAATTTCGATTGTTTCCTATTACTTGCTCATTCGCGCGTTCTTCCCGCAGGCTCAGGTGTTCTGGGGAATGTTTGGGGTAGGCGCGGCAGCTTTTGGCGGCGCGGTCCCGGGTCTGCCGGGAGCTGTGGGCACCTTCGAAGGAGCGTTCGGCGGAGCCGTCGCTTTGCTGGCAGGCCCAGGTAGTGAATCCACGGCGCTGGCCGTCGCCCTGACGGGCCGTCTCTACAACTATCTCAATAGTGGTGTGATCGGCGGCATCGGTCTTTTGCGCGAAGGTCAAACGCTCTCCGGGATTTATGAGCAATTGAAAAAGTTCCGGTCAAAGGTAGGCGAAGAAAACGCAAGCTAAGTTATGATCCCTCTTTATGATACTGTCCGTACTCGTAAGTTCCCATTTATCAATGTGCTATTGATCGTTGCCAATGTGCTGGCATTCCTATATGAATTGCAATTGGGTCCATCTGCCCTGGAAGGTTTCATCTTTACATGGGGGTCAGTCCCTGCTGACCTGATCAGTGATCCGGCCAGCGCGTGGATGAACATCTTTACCTCCATGTTCCTGCATGGAGGCTGGTTCCACTTGATCAGCAATATGTGGTTCCTCTATATCTTCGGAGACAACGTGGAAGCACGCATGGGCGGGATGCGTTATCTCATCTTTTATTTGCTGAGCGGAGTGGCGGCGGTCCTTTTGCAGACTTATCTTCAGCCGGCCAGCAGTGTGCCCATGATCGGAGCCAGCGGCGCGATCGCGGGTGTGCTGGGAGCGTATCTGATATCCTTTCCGCGCTCACGGATCGCGAGTCTCGTGCCAATCATTTTCATCTTTACAATTATAGAGATCCCGGCTGCCATCTTCCTGATTCTTTGGTTCGTCTCACAATTGTATTCGGGATTGTTCGCCATGCAGGGAGCCGCTGCCAGCGGGATCGCCTGGTGGGCGCATATTGGCGGTTTTATCTTCGGCGTACTCATGGTATTTTTCTTTGCAAAAAGGACTACCTACCGCACATACTAGGAGGAGCATGACTCATAACTATTTC
>Ga0209593_10000885_pt1 | contig 13159 bp, 12 predicted proteins | sample PPLLaktember2015_3_FD_187260 | JGI IMG/M metagenome (GOLD analysis project Ga0209593, IMG submission 187260) | Freshwater sediment microbial communities from Prairie Pothole Lake near Jamestown, North Dakota, USA - PPLs Lake P7 Core (6) Depth... | ecosystem: Environmental > Aquatic > Freshwater...
TAATTGAAAATCTGGAGTACAAATTTAATAAATTATTTCGAAAGTTATCAACTTGCAAGTGTTAATAGTTTGAAAATGATAATACTAACTATTTTGAAAGAAAAAAAAGTTTACAAAAATGAAAATTACAATTTAAAAAATGAAGCGCAAAGTGTTTCTGCAATGTGCCTGTGAGAAAGCAGATTGAACTTAACAGGATAATAACTTTGGTGAAAAGTTTCTACCGGTTCCGATGATGAAAAACTTTGCTGATAATGGTTTGTGTGGCCCCCAGGTTCTGATCCGTAAATCGGGTGCACTCAAGGGCGATCCCTCTTCTTTTTTCTACATCGGAAAGCAATGGTTCGAGAATTGTTTTGAATTGTGGGTAATTTTCCACAGGGAAGGCCACCTTCAGTTTTACCATGGCCGTCGCTTCGTTGAATTTCAGGTAATTAGGGCCAAAAACAATGGGCATTCCAAAGATGGCGGCTTCAAGGGTATTGTGGATTCCGACCCCAAAACCTCCGCCAATATAGGCCACATCAGCATATTGATAGATTGATGAAAGTAGTCCGATGGTATCAACTATCAATACTTGATTATCTATCACTTCATCGCCGGTGGCTTCTGTATAACACACTGCCGGGGTTTTCAACAGGGTTTTCAACCGGTCGATGTTTCCCCTTTTCGTTTCGTGGGGAGCGATGATAAATTTAACCTCCGGGTGGGCATGAATAAACTCAATGAGTAACTCCTCATCAGGTTTCCAGGTACTTCCGGCAACGACCAATTGATGGTTATTCTTAAATTTCCCGACCAGTGGAATGACTTTCCTGTTTCGGGCAATCTCGGCTACCCGGTCAAAGCGCGTATCGCCAGCTTTGGTTACATTTTTTAATCCAATGCCGGCAAGTAATTCAACTGATTGATTGTCCTGAACAAAGAAGTGTTCAAATTGGAATAACATTTTGCGGTACCACTTTGCCCATGGCGAGTTCTTGAAAAAGAGTTGATTTTCGCGAAAAATGGCGGAAACAATATAGAGTGGAATGTTTCTTTTCTTCAGTTCCTTGATGTAGTGGAACCAGAATTCATATTTTACAAAGAAAACGATTTCGGGATTGATCAGATCAATCAGATGCTGTGCATTCTTTTTGGTATCCGCAGGCAGGTAACAAATATAATCGGCCAACTCGTAGTTTTTCCTGATTTCATACCCCGAAGGAGAGAAGAAGGTGAGGAAAATCTGGTAGGAGGGATATTGATTTTTGATGGCTTCAATCAAAGGCCTACCCTGCTCGAACTCTCCAAGGGATGCGCAATGCACCCAGATGATGGGCCTGTCATGATCGATTTTATGGGGTAATTCGGTAAAAACACGCTGACGCCCTTTCATGATCTGGCGAGCTTTCAAATTGAAAGGTGATGCCAGTTTTATCAATATGGAATAAAAGAAAATGGACAGATTATAAAGCACGTTCATTCAATGGAATTTTATGGACAAAAGTAATAGTTTTTGATTGGGATCAGTCGGTTTTTAAGGCAAGACTTATCAGGTAGCCCGTGTCCTTCTTTAAATTGGGCTGCATTGATGCTGCCACTGCCAACTGGTCGCAGCGCTCGTTTTCAGGAATATTGGCATGTCCCTTGATCCAAATAAATTTTACCTTATGCTTTGGGTAAATTTTCAGGAAGCGAAGCCACAGGTCTTCATTTTTCTTTCCCTTGAACCTGATCTTGATCCAATTCCAGATCCACCCTTTTTCAACTGCTTCCACCACATATTTCGAGTCGGAATAGATCGTTACCTGTGAATTTTCAACTTTCAATGCTTCCAGGCCCACAATCACAGCCATCAGTTCCATGCGGTTGTTGGTCGTCAGTTCAAAGCCTTCAGATAATTCTTTTCTGAATTGTCCTGAAAGCAGAACGGTTCCATATCCACCGGGACCAGGATTCCCGCGTGCAGCGCCATCGGTATAAATTGTAATGTTCAAGTTTTCAATCTGTAAAAAGAAAGACCTGTTATCAATTCAGGTCTTTCGGGTAAAATATAATTCAAATATTAATGGACGATTGTCATTTCATCAAGTAGGTTTTGCGCCCCGGCCATCTTGTCAATGGTCCAAAGTACAAAACGAATATCGACATTGATGCACTTCTGCAGTTCGTTTTCGAATGCCAGGTCTCCGCTCATTGCTTCCCAGTTTCCGTCGAATGCAATCCCGATTAATTCACCTTGACCATTGATTACAGGACTACCCGAGTTTCCGCCCGTAATGTCATTGTTGGTGGTAAAGCAGGTATGCAATTTGCCATCCTTATCTGCATAACGACCGTAGTCTTTGGCCTCGTACAATCGTTTCAATTTGGCAGGAACATCAAATTCGTCGTCTCCGGGAATTTCTTTTTCAATGTATCCGCGTAAAGTGGTAAAGTAGTCGTACTTAATAGCATCACGGGGAATGTAATCACCAACAGTTCCGTAAGTCAATCGCAAGCTGGAATTGGCATCGGGATAAAACGTTTTGTCCGCTTCCATTTCCATCAGTCCGCCAACAAACAGTCGGTTTCCTTTTGAAAGGGCGGCAGTTGTCTGTGCAGTTTCATCGCGAATAAGTTCCATCATCCTGAAAATATCAAGTGAGACCTGGAAGATAGGATCCTTTTCAAGCACTTTGGCTTTGGGGTTGGAAAAGAAATCTACCAGTTTCTCTTGGGTTCCGAAAATTGATTTTGCATACAGCTTTTTGGTGTATTTTTCGAAGTCGTTGCCATACTTTGCTTTTACTTCACGGAAAAATGATGGATGATATTGCGGTGCAACATTTTGCTGGTAGATACGGAAAAGGGCAGCGGCGATTTTCTGATCGGTTTCCGGATCGTAATCCTTGAAGAACTCATCGAGCCCATCTTTTACCCTTTCGGTAGCCAAACTGATGCGTTCTTTGTTTTTATCAGACTTTAATACATCGTATAGCGGGCTGGCGAGGTAGGCAAAGTAGAAGATTTCCGGTCCACGAACCATGGATTCCATCATGTATTCAAAGGCCATATCATCGTCCACGTCCTTATATGAACTGGCAATCAGAGGTAGGGCCTCACCATATTTGGCCTTCCTTGCAGGATTGGCATTCACCCATTGCGTGAACTTATTTTCCAGCTGTTGTTTCTTTTCAATCACGTTCAGGTCTTTAAGGCCCTTGTTTTGCCCGATGCTGTATTTGTAGTAATTCGAACTGCGTGCATATTTGGAGGAGTACATGATTTTGGCCTTCTGCGAGGTTTTCATGAAGTCCTTGATAATACGCAGTTTTTCTTCACGAACTTTGATCCGCGCAGGATTGGTGACATTCATCGTGTATTCAATTCCATAGGAAGTTTTATAGCGGTTGGTCGTTCCCGGGTATCCCATCACCATGGCATAATCATTCTTTTTATACCCTTTCAGCGAGATGGGCAAATGGTATTTGGGTTTGTAGGGGACATTGTCTTTGGAATAGGCAGCCGGTTTCCCATCTTTACCGCAATAGATGCGGAACATGCTGAAGTCGGCTGTATGGCGGGGCCACATCCAGTTGTCGGTATCACCGCCGAATTTCCCCATCGACTGTGGTGGAGCGCCCACCAGGCGAATGTCGCGGAATGTTTCGTAAATAAAAAGGTAATATTTGTTGTCTTCAAAAAGCGACTGAACCCGTCCTTCATAATGTGTCTTGGCTGTAGCTTCACTTTCAATCTTGGAAGAAATTACACGCACCTTGATTTTCCTTTCATCTTCGGTCAAAGTATCGCTTAATAAGGGAAGCACTTTGGAAGTAACATCTTCGAAACGAATCAGGAAAGAGGCCGTTTTGCCAGGATTGGATAATTCCTCTTCTTTTGTTTTTGCCCAGAACCCATCTCTGAGGTAATCGTGCTCGGTGGAGCTATGTTCCTGTATTTCATCATAACCGCAATGATGGTTGGTCAGCAGTAATCCTTCGGCTGAAACAAGTTCGGCAGTGCATGATCCATGATCAAGTGAAACAACGGCGTCTTTCAGGCTTGAATGATTAATGCTGTAAATGTCTTCCGCATTGATGGACAATCCCAGCTGTTTCATCTGGTTGATATTCAACTTCTCGATCAAAGCAGGCAACCACATGCCCTCATCAGCTTTCACTGTTCCCGACAGGATTATCTGCAGGATGGCGACAAAAACTACGAATCGTTTCATTGTAAAATTAAAAGGTTGAATTTTTGAATTTATTGAACTGCAAAGATATGTATATCTGATTATTTCCACATCATTTAATGACAAGGCTGTGAAAAATCATGTTAATAATAATTAACGGCCATTACAAGTCAACATGTAAGGTGAATTATTCACTGCGCCCTTTGGAAATGTTATCTTTGCCCAAAATTTTAATCAGCCGAAAATGGAAAGAAAAGTCAGGGTACGTTTTGCCCCAAGTCCTACAGGTCCGCTTCACATGGGCGGAGTGAGAACTGCTTTGTTCAATTATTTATTTGCCAAAAAGCATGGGGGCGACTTCCTTTTGCGCATTGAAGATACCGATCAGAACCGCTTTGTTCCCGGAGCAGAAGCATACATCATCGAATCGTTGAAGTGGTGTGGACTGGTGCCTGACGAGGGTGTAGGTTTTGGAGGAGAAATGGGTCCTTACCGGCAGAGCGAACGTAAGCCGATGTACAAGAAATACGCGGATTCACTGATTGAAAACGGGTTTGCCTATTATTCATTCGACTCGGCTGAAGAACTCGATGAACTGCGCAAACAGGCCGAGGCTGACAAGCAGGTTTTTTCATATGACTTGCATACCCGCAACAGGCTGAAAAATTCATTGACCCTTTCTGCAGAAGAAGTTTCGGCACACCTGCAAAGTGGCGAGCCTTACGTGATCAGGTTTAAAATGCCCGAGAACCAAGAGATCGTGGAAGAAGATTTGATTCGTGGCCGCGTTTCATTCAACACCAATCAATTGGATGATAAAGTGCTGTTTAAATCAGACGGAATGCCAACCTATCACCTGGCCAACGTGGTGGATGATCACCTGATGCAAATTACACATGTGATCCGCGGAGAAGAATGGCTCCCTTCCATGCCCCTGCATATATTATTATACGAATCATTGGGCATTTCTGAAAACCGTCCCCGCTTTTCTCACCTTCCGCTGATTTTGAAGCCTGAAGGAAAAGGCAAGCTGAGTAAACGCGATGGCGATAAAATGGGATTCCCCGTATTTCCCCTGCTTTGGAAAGATCCCGAGACAGGTGATGTTTCAAGGGGCTACCGTGAAGATGGCTATTTCCCTGAAGCTTTTATCAACATGCTGGCCCTTTTGGGCTGGAACCCCGGCACGGAACAGGAATTTTTCTCCATGGATGAACTCATTGAAAGCTTTGACCTAACACGCGTGGTCAAATCAGGGGCCCGTTTTGATCCCGAGAAAGCAAAATGGTTTAACCGCCATTACCTTCAGCAAAAATCATCTGCCGAACTGACCCAATTGTTTTTACCTATATTGAAGCAAAAGGGAATAGAGATAGATTCACAGAAACTCGAACGCATTGTAGGTTCGATCAAGGAAAGATGTGAATTTGTAAAAGACCTTTGGGAACAGGGGCATTTCTTTTTCCAGGCTCCCGACACTTACGATGAAAAGACCGTGCGTACCAAGTGGAAAGCCGATACATCGGAGAAACTTCAGGCCATTTCAGCATTCTTTGAAACAATCACCGACTGGAATGCTGCCTCAATCAAGGAGGCATTTTCAGAATTCATGACCCAAAAAGAATGGGGATTCGGCGCCGTGATGGTGCCTGTCCGCCTTGCCTTGGTGGGTAGTCCCAGCGGCCCCGACCTATTTGAAATCTTTGAACTGTTGGGTAAGGAAGAAACCATTCAGAGGATAAGAAAGGCCTGTGAGACAATTGTTGTGAATTCGTAGTGTGCTGCGTCATGCCGAGTCATCGCGAACTTGTTTCGGGATCCCCTCGTATTATTAAGGATGCCGAAACAAGTTCGGCATGACGCTCCGATTGTGTATTGTGAATGTTATGAGAGCAATTGAAATCTCTGAAATTGAAGAAGAGACACTTTGGATGAATTCGATTTCAAAGAACCCTGCCTTTGATTTTTTAAATGAACCTGAAGAGGATGTTTACTCACAAAGAGACGGAGAGCAATTGGGGGGTAATTGAAAAGAATTACACCACAGAATTAAACTCAGCCCCAATTTTGTGTATATTATTTGGGTTTTGGACCCCACCACACCTGAAGTTTGCTTCCCTGAGTCATTTTGGACTCTGCCACACCTGAAGTTTGCTTCCCTGAGTCATTTTGGACTCTGCCACACCTGAAGTTTGCTTCCCCGAGTCATTTTGGACTCCGCCAAAGGTGCGGATTGCTTCCCTGAGTCATTTTGGAGCCTGCCAAAGGTGCGGATTGCTTCCCTGAGTCATTTTGGAGCCCGCCAAAGGTGCGGATTGCTTCCCTGAGTCATTTTGGAGCCTGCCAAAGGTGCGGTTTGCTTCCCTGAGTCATTTTGGACCCCGCCAAAGGTGAAGTCAGGGTGCCGTTTTTTTAAATCGACACTTAATAAGTATTACCTTTCAAATTGATGAAGAAAAGAACTTCGCTTGGATGTTATCCTGCTGAGCGTTTTACTTGCGATGCCCACATCTGATTTATTCATAAAAATTAATTATTTTTTATTAGGCAATACAATGTTGATATTAAATATATTGTGCTATATTTAACGTGCATTTATTAACCTTTAAAATTTTTCATTATGAGCTTTGAACTTGAACCGTTACGCACATCTTACCTGACGCACGTTGAAGTTGGACAATTGATGAACCGACTTTTTGCTGATTTGGGTAGCATTGAACCGGAGTTGAGGATTGATGTACCTTACAATGCCTACCTCACTGACCTGACTGCCCTGACGACCAACTTTCACAAGGGTCTTTTGCAGGTGCAAAAGAATGCGGAAACTGAAAAAATTGTTTTATCTGATCGTGTCCGCGACAAAGCCGTGAGCGCTTTGGGAGCGGTACTGAAACTGTATGCCCTCTCCAACATTCCGGAAGAAGTGGAAGCAAGCCGTTGCCTGAGCCTTCTTTTTGGACCGTTTAAAGGTCTGTCGTCCATGAACTATGAAGCTGAAACGCTTGCCATCGACCGGTTGATGGCCGACATGACAAGCCCAGCCTATTCGGACTATACAGCCAACTTACAGCTGGATTCGTATATTTCACGCATAAGTGATGCCAATGGAAATTTCAAACAACTTTTTACCGGTCGTATGGTGGATACCGCCTTGGCTGAAACCTACGACATGAAACTTTTGCGTTCTGAATTGCTGAAAAAATACAACGACTTTGTCCAGTATGTTCTTTCGATGGCCAAAGCCACCAATCTTCCTTTGTTCGTTACAGCACTTGACCTGCTGAACAATGGCCGTAAATATTACAACGACCTGCTGGCACAACCCACCCCGCCTGTAGTCGAGGAACCTGTTGGATAAATCACCATGGATTTTGACCGAAATAAGCAAACCCGCTGAGCCTTCTTTGGAAGGTTGGCGGGTTTATATTTATAAATTTGAATGTAGATGGAATAGTAAATTTGAATTTACACCACCTTCAGATCCACTCCCATCAGTAAAAGAACAATCAGGATCAATCCAATGATGATGCGGTACCAGCCAAATACTTTAAACCCATGTTTCTGAAGGAAGGTGATGAAGGTTTTGATGGCAATCATGGCAACAATAAAAGCAACGATGTTTCCGATGATCAGAATTCCAATGTTTTCAGTATTGATATGCTTGTAGTCTTTCAGTAATTTATAAGCCGAAGCCGCTGCCATGGTGGGCACGGCAAGGAAAAAGGAAAACTCTGCCGCGTTGGTGCGGCTTAATTTCTGTTGCATCCCCCCGATAATGGTTGCTGCAGAACGTGAGACCCCGGGAATCATGGCCACACATTGCCAAAAGCCTATTTTAAGCGCTTTCGGATAAGTGACTTCCTGATCCGGATTTTCCTTGTTAAACCATTTGTCGACAAACAACAGAAGAATACCTCCAAGGAACATGGTGATTGCTACAACCAGTACGTTTTCGAGTAAACTATCGATGAAATCGCCTGCCAGGAAACCGATCACTGCTGCCGGAAGGAAGGCAATAAATAACTTTTGGTAGAAGGTCCAGCTTTGCAGGAAGCGCCGCCAGTACAAAACCACCACCGAAAGGATGGCGCCAAACTGGATGTTCACCGTAAAGGCCTTGGTAAATTCGTCAATATCCATGCCGAGCAAAGCTTCGGCTATAATCATGTGCCCCGTTGAGGAGATGGGCAGAAATTCGGTAATTCCTTCAACAATGGCAATTACAACGGCTTCAAATAGTGTCATCCTACAATTTTTTATTTGCGGGCGTAAAAATAAGTTTTCCCCTCACTTTTGTTGTCAAAATTGTAGATTTCTTTTCCCTTATGCAGTCTGTAAAAATCGAGCATGGCAATATCCCCGGCACAAAACAGCGAATGCAGGCACATTATACCGATGAAAAAATAAATCATTGGTTGATTGTAAAATTGCACAACGCCCATCAGGCAAATCAGCTTAACAACCACAAAGGGGGTTAGGGCGACCAGGTGAAAGGCCCGTGGGGTAATGACCTGCCGGTCGGCCATGGCATAAAACACAAACTTCTTTGGAATCACCCCAAAAGAAATCCTGCGTGCACCCGTTGCCAGGTATGCCACAGCGTGCAGCAGTTCATGGATGACAATCAGTGCTGTGACTGAAAAGAGCATGGATAGGCCAATTTGAATGAGAAGGGTTGGATTTCCTTTGAAGAAAAGGACCATACCCCTGGTGAGCAGGTACACGAATAGGATCATCATTACCGCTTGGTAAATGGAGTAGATCCTGATGATGGTTTTTCCTTCCATCACCAGTTCTATTACAAATTCACGCAGTCGCTGATGCGAGACTTCGGTCAGAAGTTCAAATTCATTTTCATTTTGCAGATCTTCAGGGGTTAGCTTTTTCACAAGGTGATTTTTTATTCGTTGCGAATAATTTCTGTCAATGCTTTTAGATTGATCAGCTTGATGATGAAAGCAAATAGTATACTGCTTGTAATCATGATGAAATAACCCAGGTACCAGGTGTTGATTTCCCTGCTGAGCATCCCGGCCAGAAACACGAAAGCCGTAAAAAGAACTAGTCTGGCGATTACAAGATAGTTGATGGTCAGTTTCAGGAAGATCACCGCCAGTATTGTTTGCGCCAAGGCCGTAAAAAGCTGGGTCGCCAGGCTTGCCCAAGCCGATCCGAGTGCCTGCATCCTGGGAATAAGCAGTAAATTAAGGCCAATATTAAGTCCCATGCCAGCAAGGGCCATCCAGTTTAACTGGCGGATACTTCCGTTGGCTGTCAGCAGGGTTCCAAAAATGTAGGTGGTCGCCACTCCCAGGAAGCTAACCATGAGCAGTCTGAAAATGGAGCCCGATAATTCGGGGTGACTGGATTTGAGCAGGGTCATGATTTCCACGTTGTAAAATCCGGAGGACAAACTGATAATCAGTGCTGGGACAAAAAGCAGCAAGAAAGAGAATTGAACCATTGATCCAATTTCATGTTTTTGCCTGATCATTCGGGCAAAAATGGGCAACAGCAAGCCGGCAAACAAAACACCGAACATGGATACGGCATCGAGCAAGCGAAAGGCAAAGGCATAGATTCCAGCCTGTTCTTTTCCATTGGGTAACAGTTCAGCAAGCATCACCGAGTCAATACGGTTGTAAAACGACATCAAGAGGACCAATAAGGCGTAGGGATAGCTTTTCTTGAGAAAAACCATGAAAAACCGTCGGCTGAAATTTAATTTTATTTTGCCCGTTCGAACCAGTACCACCCCGAAAGTAATTATGCTTGTAATGAAATAAGCCACTGACTGTGCATATACAAACCATTCGATGCGGAATCGATGCCCTGTTATGTTGGTAAATAAAAGGACCGAACAAATGAGGATCATGATACTGCGGTCCAATACCGAAAGCAGGCTATCGGTTCGGAACAGGTGCAATCCACTGATATTTGATCGCAGGTATAAAGTAAAGGAGATAAGAAACTGGTTTAGTACAAGAAAGATTAACAGGTGAATCTGAACGTCTTTGTATCCGATCACAAGGGCTCCGATAGTGCAAACTACCGCATAAACACCAGCAAGAATAAATTTTATCCCTACAATATTACTGATGTGCTTTTTGAGCAATTGGTGATGCTGGGCAATGTTTTTGTTGTTGAAATTGGTAATTCCAAGGTCAAGGAAAATATTCAGGATCATCGAAAAACTGAGCAATGAGAAGTATAACCCATAACTCTCGTTGCCCACGATGTTCTGCACCGTGCGTCAATCCCAAATATCCAGAAAGGTTTGATTAAAACATTCAGAAAAAGGAGCAGTAAGAGATTTGTAATAAACTTCCTTTTCAATCGGGTGGTTTTTTCTGGTTTTATTAAAGTGAATCAAAAGTAGCAATTTTTTGAACAGACTTTATACATTTGAATATAATTTGACGATACAACCAATTCTATGATCATAGCTGTAAATACACGTTTATTAATAAAGGGAAAGCTTGAAGGAATCGGGTGGTTTACTTATGAAACACTATCCCGGATCACCAGGAATCATCCAGAGCACCGGTTCATTTTTATTTTTGACCGCCCATTTGCTGAAGAGTTTATTTTTTCCGACAACATTACTCCCATTGTTCTTTCACCACCCACGAGGCATCCAGTCTTATGGTTGATTTGGTTCGAACTTCAAATCCCAAGGATTTTAAGGAAATACAAAGCCGACTTGTTTTTCTCTCCTGATGGTTACTTGTCGCTCCGTACCACAGTAAAACAACTTGCAGCCATTCATGATATTAATTTTGTCCACCGGCCTCAGGATCTGCCCTGGCTAAAAGCTAAATATTACAATTATTTTTTTCCACGCTTTTCACGTAAAGCCAATCGGATTGTTACAGTTTCTTCTTTTTCGAAGGAAGATATCCATCGTACCTATAAAATTGAAAATGACAAAATCGATGTCGTTTACAATGGCGTAAACACGCTATATACGCCCACTTCCGAAGAAGACAGGAAGGCCACCAAAGCAAAATACTCGGATGGGAAGGATTATTTTCTTTTTATCGGATCATTGCATCCACGGAAGAATATCTGTGGGTTGCTTCACGCCTTCGATGCTTTCAAAACTTCGGTTCAATCGGAGGTCAGGTTGTTGATTGTAGGGGGAGGGATGTTCAAAACAGGGGAAATTAAGCAGACGTACGAAGGAATGGTTCATAAAAACGAGGTGGTTTTTACCGGAAGATTGGGAAATGAAGAGCTGCACCAGGTATTGGGGGCATCTATAGCGCTCACTTTTGTGCCTTTTTTCGAAGGTTTTGGCATCCCAGTGATTGAGGCCATGAGTGCCGGCGTCCCGGTTATTTGTTCAAACACAACTTCTTTGCCTGAAGTTGGGGGCGATGCAGTGCTGTATGTCGATCCGTTTGACATACCGCAGATAGAAGGTGCGATGATCAGACTTTATCAGGATAAAGAACTTCGTGATTCGCTGATTGAATTGGGATACAGGCAAAAGGAAAAGTTTAGTTGGGACAAGACGGCTGAATTGCTTTGGGGAAGTATCCAAAATTGTATTAATGCGTAAGGAATGGTAAAAGGCAAAAAAGAACTTCCTGAAATGGGAAAAAATAAGCTTCTGTTGTTTTTGCATGAAGGCAGGCTTGAAGCCGGTTGCGATGAGGCGGGCCGGGGTTGCCTTGCTGGACCTGTATTTGCAGCTGCGGTAATCCTTCCTGCAGATTTTGAGAATGATCTGCTGGATGATTCAAAAAAGCTGACAGAAAAACAACGCTATGCACTGCGTCCTGTCATTGAAAAACAAGCTTTGGCTTTTGCTGTAGGGATAGTGGATAACAATGAGATTGATCAGATCAACATTTTAAATGCTTCTTTCCTTGCCATGCACCGCGCCATCGATCAACTGGATCTGAAACCTGAGCATTTGCTGATTGACGGAAACCGGTTCAAAGCCTATCCAAAGATTTCACATACCTGCATTATAGAAGGCGATGGTAAATTCTTATCCATTGCCGCAGCATCCATTCTGGCCAAAACCTATCGCGACGATTACATGGACATCCTTCATGCGGAATTTCCCCGCTACGGATGGCTAACCAACAAAGGCTATCCCACCTTGTATCACCGGAAAGCTATTTGTGAAGTTGGAATAACCTCATACCATAGGAAAACCTTTGGGCACAATGATGTCCAATACAGGCTTGATTTTTAACGAGTACTTCCCGGGTTAAGGGAATAAAAAAAGGCTGTAAATTATTCAGGAGTGAAAAGCAGCATGCTTTTTCAGCCTCCTGAAACAGGTTACAACCAGAGTATTTTATAAAGCTTCTGAAGAATAAATTTCAGTTACAAGTTGTCCTTTAACGGAAATTATACATCATCGTCATCATCATCATCTTCTTCCTTGTCATCGTCATAGCTGTCATCTGCCACATCGTCCGCTTCACCCTCGGCGGCAAGAAACTCATCATCAGAATACTTACTTTCATACTCTTCTTTGGCACTCCTTTTAAGTGAGCCTGTGCTGTCGTAATCATCATCATCTTCGATGATTTTTTCAGCTTCGTACACGGTCATCCGAACCAGATAATATTTGTCATCTGTTTCGAATGGCAAAGCACTTACTCGTTTGCCATCCTTGTTGTTGAAGTAGATTAAACTGTCACTGTATCCGGATGGATATTCAAGTTTAATCCTTTCCTGGATTTCGGGATCAAGCTTTTCGTAATCCTTAATTACTCTGGGTTTATTGTGATTCATGGATTGTTATATTTAATGCAATGATATGAAAAAAATTAATACTACTTGAAGGGGGAAAATAAATCAAAAACAATTTTACGTGCAACATTTTTAACGATTCTTCTGAATTTTTATCAAAGAATTGATGTTGGCTAATATTGTCTACCGCTTTTATCACTTTCGGATGGCAATTTAAATTGCCTGTATTTTATCACTATTTTAAACTGTTTGAATGCATTACTTTTGTTAAAAATAAATTCAATT
>Ga0209593_10000887_pt1 | contig 13136 bp, 10 predicted proteins | sample PPLLaktember2015_3_FD_187260 | JGI IMG/M metagenome (GOLD analysis project Ga0209593, IMG submission 187260) | Freshwater sediment microbial communities from Prairie Pothole Lake near Jamestown, North Dakota, USA - PPLs Lake P7 Core (6) Depth... | ecosystem: Environmental > Aquatic > Freshwater...
CCAGCTGACGGCATCGACGCCGATTCCTACTATCGAAGCGGGATCCACTCCACTTGTCGCGAGAACCGCCCGAATCGTTTCGCAGACAGCCTGCCACCAGGTATCCCCGTCGATCTCCGCCCACAATGGTTCCGCACGCCGGAGATCATAGCTTGAGACTGCATGGGCGACAAGCTGACCCGTCTCAGACCACAATGAGGTCTTTGTGCTTGAAGTCCCTACATCTACTGTGAGAATATATCGGGATGCCATACGTCACGCTAATACAATTTGCCCGTCCAGATCCCAGAGATCCTGCCAGTCCTTCGCACCCTCCCATAGAAATACCTGTCCTTTGATCAAGCGGTTGTTTTTATCAATGCCGGCAATATCCTGCATTTCTTCGTTCGACAGAGGTTCGGTCACAGCCGCTTTCAAATTGCTCCAATATTCCTGGGGACGAATCGAGAATGGGATAGGGATTTGCCCGCGCTGAACTGCCCACTTGACACAGACCACCGCCGGGTGAACGTTCAACCTTTTGGCAATTTTCACGATAACAGGATCTTCAATGTCTACAGTGTCATCAGGCGTTTTGTCGCGATCCGGACGGGTGGGAGAACCAATGGGAGCGAAACCGATCGAGGCGATTTGATTCTCCAGACAGAACTTGAAAAATTCAGGTTGTTGAAAATGAGGATGTAGTTCCATTTCATTGGCGGCAGGCTTGATCTTTGCATCGCGCAGCAGCAGTCTCATTTTCGGCACGGTCATATTCGATGTTCCGATATGCCGCACAATGCCCATCTCCACCAGCGTTTCCATCTGCCGCCAGGTTCTCATATAGTTCGCGTGGTTATATGGCACCGCATGAGGGTCACGAGAATTTACATCGACACCCGGAGCATGGTGATTCGGAAACGGCCAATGAATTAGATAGAGATCGAGATACTCCAATTGCAGGCCTTTAAGTGTTTGCTTGCAAGCCGGGATAACATCCTCTTCGGCATGCTTATCATTCCAAAGCTTGGATGTGATCCACAGTTCTTCACGCCGGATGCCGCTGCTCATGATCTTTTGGAGAGAAACGCCGATCTCCTTTTCATTTCCATATATCGCTGCGCAATCAAAATGGCGATAGCCGAGGGCAGCCGCGCCCAACACCGCTTCTGCGATCTCAGCGGCAGTAAAACGATCCGAGCCAAATGTTCCCAACCCCACTGCAGGGATCTCTGCGCCGGTGTGAAGTTTTCTGTGCGGGACCGAACACGGATCGATCTTTTCAAGTAATCTGTTCATGAATATTCTCCCATAATTACTGAGTCCTATTTGCTAACGATTGGTGTTACACCCTTTTTCAGGATGATGTTGCCATACTTAACGGTCTCTCCTGTCATCAGGACGGCAAAAGCCTGCTTTGCTCGCTCATAAAAATCAAAGCGATCGATACGCTGGATCGGAGGAGTATCGGGCCAGTGTTTGTCGATTGCCTGCCGGTAGGAGGCTTCGACGCGCGGGTCAAGTTGATCGCCTGGAACCGCGCACATCATGATCAGTGGACTTTCAACGTAACTGTCTAAAATAAAAAGAGGTAAGATCGCATCCAATAAATCAGGTATTCTCAAGCCATCCGCGCGTAGCACACATTTTCCATAGGTCTCACCAGGAAAGTGCGCATCGGCAAGCACGATCTCATCGCCATGTCCCATGCGATGCAAGATTGCCAGTAAATCTGGCGAAATCAAAGGGGATATTCCGATCAGCATAAGTAGTTACTCCTTTCATGAAGCAGACCAACCGCTTCCATCACAAGAAGCGGGCGGTCTCAATCTTTTTTGGGACCACATGCTCAACTTTCTACCTGTTCTGATGTGAGACCGATCCAGACAATTTCCGGCATATCGACTTAAGGGCTTATCATTCACTGTTCCCAAGGGTGCCGTGTGGATTGGTTCGCTTCTTCCGGCAACATCAAGTATTTTGACGCGACCAGGTTCGTGCAAAACCAACTGACTACTTACAAAGTAACAACCGTCCCTAAAACAGAACTTCGTAAGCCCCTGTATTGGTCATCAAAAGCTACTTTTACGGCTTTGGTCAAGTCCATTTCATCACTACATTGAACGCGATACGGATAAACCGGCACTTGAGTTCCAAACTTGACATAGACTGGAATATGCTCCAAAGACATCCTGAGTTTCTTTAGCCAGCGGTTGCCTTCCAGCACCTCTCCTGTCCAAAAATCAATCCATTTCCCTGCCGGAAGGTATACATCCCTAATGCCATCGTCATTCATTATGGGTGCAACTAAAAAAGCGTTCCCAAAGTAATATTGATCATCAATGTGCCAGCACATGGGATCATCTTCGTGGTGGAAAATCAGTGCCTGCAACATGGGCAAACCAGTATGAACGATCTGCTGTCCCTGCTCCACCAGATATGGAATCAGTGCATAGCGCAAGTTCCACCATTGCCTGACAAGGTTAGCGACTGCCGGGTACTCATATGGCTCGCGAGGAGAAGTGCCGTGATACCGAAAGTGGGAGGAAAACACACCAAACTGTGTCCAACGCACATACAGTTCATCGGAAGGCCAACTATTCATGAAGTCAGGCAAACCATGAAAGCCTGCGATATCATGTCCCCAAAATGCGTACCCTGACAAACCCAAATGTAACCCACCCCGCAGCGAACCTGCCATCCCATCCCAGGTACAAGCCGAATCCCCACCCCAATGCACTGGATAACGTTGGTTGCCGATCCAACCAGCCCTAGCCCAGATCAATCCTTTTCCTGTGACTTTTTCCGTTATATCAAAAGCCGCCTTTTGATATAGCAATGAGTAAAGATTATGCAATCGTTTTGCATCCATCCCTGCATAATCAGCCTGAAGGTCAATGGTCTCACCAAAATCAGTTTTGATTGCAGCCACTCCCATTCTGAGCAGCTCTTCCAACAGTCCCTGATACCATGCCACTGCACGCGGATTTGTGAAATCAATTGTTGCGGCAGATCCACTGTCACCAAAGTTTGAAAAGCCACTCATTCCATTCTTACTGGCAATATACTGATTCTCCAGGGCCGGCGCGTATAAATGTGTTTGCGCGCTTACGGATGGAAGCTGCCACAATGTGACACGAAATCCATTTGAACGCATCTCCTTTAAATAATCGTGAGGGTTGGGAAATGTTCGTGGGCTGAATCCCCAGTCACAAATCCAATCCTTATCGAACCACCCTGTATCCACGTGGATTACATCAGAGGGAAAGGCTTCTTCCCTCAAACGCGCAGCCACCTGGCGAGTTTCTTCCGCGGTGAAATAGGTCATTCGCCCCATCCAGACGCCATAGGACCACAAAGGCACTTCATGCGGGAAACCAGTCAATAAACGGTAGTTATACAGAATCCGCTCAATATTCCTGCCGCCAATTACAAATAAGTCGACCAAACCATCTTCAATCATTGCCTGGTTGGCCCGGGTGGAAATATCGGCTAAAGATAATCGCGTATGTGCAGAAGTCAGAATGAGGAGACCATACGGACGGCTGGACACATAAAAAGGTACATTCTTGTAACAACGTCGATTGTTGACTCCCAGGGCATCAGCATTTTCCAAAATCAACGTTCGCCCAGAAAGGTTCATGGGCGCAAAACGTTCCCCGGTTCCAGCAATCTTTTCATTGGCAGAAGCATGAAAAGCAAATGTAGCCCGGTGAGGTCGTTGCTCACGTTCAACATAAGCCAGCGGAAAGGATTCGTGTTGACCCGGTTTAAATATATCGTATGCTTCAAGAGCTACGGAAGTCAAACCATCCGGATATATGGTTGCGTCCAGTGTTGCCGGTGGAGCCGGAATTAGACCGCTCCAATACTTGATGGTTGGAGGCTGGGTATTGATTTCCAGTCGCGTCCGCCCCAGCGGGTCAACAACCTTCCACCCAGTGGGATCTTCATCTACCGATAAAGGCAGTCGTTTCACCGTTTCGTCAATGTCCAGCATCACATTATTATTGGCAACAGGCAATTCACTACCGTTAAAATTTATGGTCAACCGAATAATTTCTTCACCGTAGGCACTCACCCACAGAATATGTTTTTTCAGCGGAACGCTTTCATCCAGCATAATCCCTTCTGGACCCAGCACCTGGGCAAAAAAGTCTAGTTCAATCCCGACATATCCATCCAAGACACTAACAGCATGCGGACTACCTGCAGACCACAAAACGTCTTGCGAGGCTTCCGGTGCATCAAAATCAAGCAGATCAGCCAATGGATTATTACGTGGTTTCATCAGTATCTCCAGCAACTATCCTTTAACAGCCCCTGAAGTCATTCCGGAGAGGATATAACGCTGCCCCAATAAATAAACCACAATGACCGGCAGGATTGTAAGAACAATATCAGCTGAAACCAAATTCCAGCTAGCCTCATACCTACCAAAGAAATTGTATACCGCCAGAGTCATGGGCCACTTTGCTGAGCTTTGCAAGAAATACAGTGGAAGGATAAATTCACTCCAGAAGTCCAAAAAACTCAGGATGGCTGTCGTGACCCAGGCAGGAGTCAGCAAAGGGAAAATAACCCGGAAAAAGAGGGTAAAAGGATCACATCCGTCAATGATTGCCGCCTCATCGATCTCCCTGGGTATTGATTCAATAAAGGCATATATTAGAAAAACTCCAAAAGGGATCTTTGTGGCCGCATACAGCATTGCAATTCCTGCTACGGTATTGATCAGGTGTGTTGCTTGCATAACCTTCGTTAAGGCTACATAGTTTATGGGCATTGCGATTCCAAGAACGATGAAGAAATACAAGAAGCGATTGCGTGGAGATCGATTGCGCGATAGCACAAATGCGGCCGTGGTTGAAAAGATAACAACAATTATTGTTGCCGTTGTGGCATAAAGCACACTATTTAAAAAGGCGGCTCCCAGTTTGCCCTGCTCAATAACCGCCAAATAATTTTCCAAATGAATACTGGTAGGAAGTTCCAGTCCCATGGCTCTGGATTGGACACTGTCTTTCAGAGAGTTAACAACGAGTAAATAGATCGGCACAAACATGATCAGGCTGATCAGAATGGCAAATGAATGATTCAAAATTCTTCTTATTTTCGACATCAGTACGAGCATTTTGATCTGCATCATGAGCATCTCCGAATAAATACGAGGCAAAACTTTTTCCAAAAGACATTATCCAGGAAAATACTTCGTCTATCTGTCCAATTCCTTGTTATGCATCGCCTTGATTAACCAATATCCAAACAGTGACATGATTACGAATAACAGTGTGGAAAGCGCGGTGCTGACACCATAACGACCTTTGGAGAACTCTTTAAAGACAACCGTATAGACTGTTTCAGTTGCATATCCCGGTCCGCCATTGGTTAATACCCAAACAATATCAAATACCCTCAAACCATACAGAAGATTCAATACCGTGGTCACTGTAAGTGTGGGCATCAGCAGAGGAAGTGTTATTTTCCACAATTCATCCCACCCATTGGCTCCATCAATTTGAGCGGCCTCATAATACTCCGAGGGAATCACTTGCAGACCAGCAATCAAAATCACCATAATAAATCCAACCCCCTTCCAGGTATCAACGAAGATCACAGAGTACAACGCAATATGAGGATTTGTAAGCCACCGCTGTGCCAGGAAATCCAAGCCAATCCCCCGAAGAGACTCATTGAGCACACCGGTTGTGGGATGTAGAATGGATCTGAATACAATACCGATAACAATCATTGGAATAATAGCCGGCAAATAAATAACGACTCGATGAAAATTAACAAATCGCTTTAGCCCCTTGGTCAGAAGCAAAGCCAGCAACAACGCAATTACAGTCTTCAATACAATTGTGACTACCGTAAAAATCATTGAGTTGCTGATACTGTGCCAGTAATTTTGTTTGGAAAAGATCAGCTCAAAGTTTTTGAAACCTATGAAATTAATTTCCGAGGAGTATCTATTCCAATCCGTAAAAGACAGGTAAAAGCCCATCAATCCGGGAATAACCATGAACAAGGAATATAAAGCAATTGCTCCAAAAGAAAAATAGAATGGATACATTTTGTTTTTCATCTTTATTGTTCCAAATCGAAGTCAAAATGAGGCAGACGCAGTTGTGGGCCTGAATGGTTCCTTACACACCCAGTGAGCATGCCAGCAGGCCCACAACTCTTTTTTTGCAAAAACGCTAACTGAACATTAAAGTAATCCGTTGATTCAATGTTGCCATTACTTCCAGGCTGCATCTTCGGCTGTTACTGCCATATCAGTCCGGCGTTGATCAATGCTTGCCAGCACCTCTTCCGGGGTCATTGCATCTGTGAACATTGCAGTCAAGTCCTGGCCCACGTCCATCCACTGGGGGTTGACGTAATTTACGGCGGTCTGATAGACAGTTCCCTGCTCCTTATACGTATCAATGAATGCCTGCTGATCTGCTGATAATTCCGCTGTAATGCCCTCGAAGTTGAGCATTGTGAACTTGGCTTCGTTATCCAGCATGAATTGCAGGTTTTCGGGACGGGTCAGGAACTCAAAGTAAGCTTTGGCGGCCTCGATATTTTTCGACCCTGAGTATATGAATTTGCTTGGAGCAGCGGGGTTGACATTCCAAATTTGATTGTCAGCCAGCGGGATTAAAAAGAAGCCAAAATTGTCCTCTGGTACGTCTGGATAAGCTGTATGAATCGCACTCGGCAGACCAAAACCGTAGACCGTCATGGCATACTCGCCGCCGGCCAGTGCCGCTTCGGTGTTTACATATTCATTTGAAAGACCATCGGCGCCAAAGTAACCCTTGTCGTACATTTCCTTAAGTTGTGTCAGGGTGGTCAACATGGTGGGATCGGCTGCAAATGTTGTTTTATTTGCATTCAGGGCATCTGCCAAGCCGGGGTTTGCGGCTTCATACACTGGTCCCATTTCCAGGAACCACAGAACATGATGCCAACCATCCGCAAATGGCTCATAAATCGGATTGATTCCGGCATCCTGGAGGGTTTGACAGGCAGCAGCAAATTCGGCATACGTTGTTGGCACACTGATACCGTTATCGGCGAAAATCGACTTGTTGTAGACCATCACCCAGGAACCCCCAACCGTATCCCAGATTGTCAGCCCGTAGGTAACACCATCCAGGCTAACCTGTTCCGTAGATAACGGATTCATGCGCTTGACCCACTCTTCATCGGTCAGAGGCACGGCATTTTTTTCAACATTCAATTGAAGTTTAATGTCCGTTTTTCCACTTTGACCACCGAAGATGTCTATCCCTTCGCCGCCAGCTTCAATTTTGGTTTGCAGAACATTGAAATACTGATCAGAGGGGATGATCTGGAAATCAACGTGAACCCCGGTCTCTGCCTCGAACTGTTTCGCCAGTTCCAGCTCTGAATCTTTGATCCAATCCTGGCTGGCAATGTAGGTGATCGTGGTACCTGGCTCAAATGGAGAAGCCTCGGTCGCTTGTGCATCTTCCGTTGCTTGAACTTCCGTTGGTTCTACTATTGCAGGTTCTTCGGCGGCAGGAGTTGGAGCTGCTGGACTACATCCTGTTGCCATAACTATGCTGAGAACCACAACCAAAGCGATCAACAAATTTCTGTAACGCGACATCTTTCACTCCTTTGTTATCATTTTCGTTTATACTTACTTAATGTCGGACTACTAACTTGTTAGTAAGTCGACGCAATCGAGATGTGCTTCTTTCTCTGGAAAGGCGAAGGAGCACTTCTCTTTTTTTGCACAAGTTACTTGATACACCACCTCCTTCAAGAGTATATTGGTTGCTTCATCTCCTTCATCACTCCACGCCGCTTCTTAAAACGAGTCTAGAACTGTAACAGAGAGTGTGAAGATGTGGTAACGTTACCATATCCGGGCAAAAATATTGAGTTCCCTACATCAACTACTATCATTCCGCTTCGGCCTGGTGGATTCGCGTTCTATTATTTCAATGGGTAAAACGAGTTCTTGATGTCCTTCAGTGAGTTCACCTGAAATACGTTTCAGCAACAGTTCGGTCGCCATACGCCCCATCTCATATGCCGGTTGTGCGGCAACAGTCAAGAAAGGCGATAGAAGCATCGATTCAGGAAGGTCATCGAATCCGACAACGGAAACATCACCGGGGACATCCATCCGTAGATCGCGTAAAGCTTTTATGATTCCGATAGTAATAAAGTTGTTGACACCAAATATCGCTGTTGGTTTGGGAAAACCCATCATCGCTTGATGAGTAATTTCATAACCGCTATGCTGATTAAACTCCCCCCAATATACAAGTTCATTTTCGCTTAAGCCAGCTTCCGCTAATGCCCGCCGATACCCATCCACGCGATCCACGGAAGTGGAAACTTCCCTGGAACCGGTGATGACCGCAATCTGTTTGTGCCCAAGTTCGATGAGCAGCTTTACCAGACGATAGGCGCCTTCCTCCGAGTCAGACCGAACGGAGTCGATTTCCACTTCTGAAACGCGGCGGTCAAGCGCCACAACATTAATGTCATTTGATAACAGAAACTTGATCGTTTTTAAATTCCCGCAGGCAGGAACCAAAAGCACGCCATCGACCTGACGCTGCGCCAGGATATTGACGTATTTTTCTTCCTTGGTTTCAGACTCATCGGTATTGCAATAGACAACTGTGTAATTAGCATCCCCGGCTACATCCTCAACCCCCCTCGCCATGAGCGTAAAGTATGGATTCGTAATATCTGTGACAACCAGTGCCAGCGTCCTTGTTTTCTTTGAGCGTAAGCCACGTGCCAGGGTATTGGGAACATATCCTAATTCCTTCACCGCAGCTTCTACGCGCTCACGTGTCGCTTCACTAATATAACCGGAATTATTTATCACCCGGGAAACTGTGATCGGTGCAACACCTGCTCGCTTGGCTACGTCAAGGACTGTTGGCATTGTGGCAATTCACCAAAGAATGATCGATCTGCAAAATATGACAACGTTATCACGGTAACGTTACCATATTTTTGCACTTTTTTTCACATTTGTCAAGAGGAATTCTAAGGTTTGTTAGCCCAAAGTAGAAATGTCCGTTTCACCAAAGTTAAAATGTCCCCTTTTGTCCCGCCCTGCTCGTTTTTTCTATTGATTTTGTCATCCAATTCTGTTATTTATATGACAACGCTGTCACAAAAACCGGCTGACTACCCCAAGGCAGGTGCCAAGTGCCCATCACCTTACAAGATGTTGCTCAAAAAGCTGGTGTCTCTATTAAGACGGTTTCCCGCGTTGTCAATGAGGAAAAAAACGTTGCGGAAGAAACCCGACATCAGGTCCTTCAGACGATCCAGGAATTGGGCTATGTGCCCCACGTCCAGGCTCAGCGTTTGGCTTCTGGCAAAACGCGTTCTATCGTGCTGCATTTTCCTCTGTCCGACCCCGGACTATTCTCCAATCTGATTGGAATGGATTTCATTACGGGTGTTGCGTTGGCTGCTGCCAAAGAAGATTACTATTTTAGCCTGATGACCGGGTCGCTCACCTCAGGTGGTCTGATAAAGTTGTGCCGCGGTGCCCAGGCAGATGGACTCATTCTGATGCAAATTACGGTACAGGACTGGCGCGTGGAGTTCCTTCGCGAAAACAAGTTTCCCTTTGTGATGCATGGGCGTTGTGCGAACAATGATGGGCTAAGTTTTATTGACCTGGATTTCGAACATGCGATGATGGAAGCCTATGCCCATCTGACCAGTCTGGGACACCAGCATATCGGATTTCTGACTTATCCAGAAGAGTGGCGCGTCAAAGGTCTTGGTCCGGCTGTGCATACCTTGCAGGGTTTCAGAGCTGCTGTGAAGAAATTTAATGTAACCTCCCCATATCGCGAATGCCAACAGACCGTTGAGAGGGCTTACTGGGCAACCAGGAGCCTGTTGAAGGAAAACCCTCGCATCACCGCAATGGTGACGGTTCATAATACCCAGGCAGTCGGCGCCATCACGGCCCTGCAGGAACTGAATCGCAAAGTTCCTGAGGATTGCTCCATCGTGGGCGTCCTGGTCGGTAATGAAGGTGAATTGATCATTCCTCCTCTGACGAGCATCGAATACTCAAGTCACGAGATTGGGCATCAAGTCGCTGAAATGCTGATCCGAAAAATAAAAGAGACAAGCCCGGGCCCGGAACAGATTCTTGTACGTCCCGAGTTGAAACTTCGCCGCAGTACAGCGCCGGCACCCCGTTAGATCGTTTGGAAGAACCTTCTAATGCAAATAAGGAGAATGGAAAGTGGATAAATTCGATCTGCATTTTCGCCAGATTCACCTTGATTTTCACACGAGCGAGTTCATCGACGGCATTGGCTCGCAGTTCGATCCCGAGGAATTTGCCGCGACACTCGAAAAAGCCAGAGTGAATTCGATCACCTGTTTTGCCCGTTGTCACCACGGCTGGATCTACTACGATACGAAATTAAATCCAGAACGACGACATCCGCATCTCGCGATCAACCTGCTCAAGGCGCAGATCGATGCCTGCCATGCCCGCAATATCCGCGTGCCAGTCTACACCTCCGTACAGTGGGATCACTATACGGCAAACCGGCACCCGGAATGGCTCGCCCTGGATGAAAAGGGCAACATCAGCTCCTTCCTGAGCACGTCGCCGTTTGAGGCTGGCTTTTACCGCGACCTGTGCCTGAACTCCCCTTACGTCGAAACCTTTCTTAAACCGCATGTCCGCGAAATCGTGGAGAGCCTTCCAACCGATGGACTTTTTTTCGACGTTGTACGTCCACTGCCATGCACCTGCCGCCACTGCCGCGCTGGCATGGAGGCAGCCGATCTCGATTTCTCCGACGCGCGCGCGCGCCAGCAATTTGCGTTACAAACGCTTAACCAATTCATGCAAGACATGACACAGTTTATACGGCAGTTTAATTCCGAGTGTACGATCATTTACAATGCGGGACACATTGGCACGCGGCATCGTGCCGTTACCGATGCTTACTCGCACTTTGAGTTGGAGAGTCTGCCAACCGGCGGCTGGGGTTACTTGCATTTTCCACTTACCATGCGCTATGCGCGTACGTTGGGAAAAGATTGCCTGGGTCAGACCGGCAAATTCCATACTGCCTGGGGCGATTTTCATTCTTACAAGAACGTCGAGGCATTGCAGTACGAATGCTTTCGCATGCTGGCGCTGGGGGCGAAGTGCTGCATTGGTGATCAGCTTCATCCTGTGGGTAGGATGGACCCGCAGGTCTATGAGCTCGTGGGATCGGTTTACCGCGAAGTGGAGAAAAAGGAGCCGTGGTGTCGGAACGTCAAGCCTGTGACTGAAATTGGAGTATTGACGCCCGAAGAATTTTACGGCGCTGAAATCGGCGGATTGCCGCCGGCGTTGATGGGCATTACGCGTATATTGGAAGCCAGTGCACATCAATTTGATATCCTTGATTCTGCAAGTGACCTGTCAGGTTACAAAGTCATCATCCTGCCTGATAAGATTCCGGTTGATGCACATTTGGCTCAGAAATTGCAAGCATATCTTGATCGCGGCGGTGCATTGATTGCGTCGTTTGAATCAGGCATGAATGCGGATGCCAGTACATTCGCCCGCCAAGTGTTGGGCGTCCGGCTCAACAGCGAAGGACCGCTTGATTTGAACGGCGAGTTGGTTCGCGGCAGACGCTTTCCATGCAACGATTATGTCGAATACATCTTGCCGGGACAATTAGGCAAGGGTTTGGCGCAGACCGAATACGTGTTATACATTCGCGGGATGGATGTCGAAGCCGAACCAGGGTCTGAAACGTTGGCGAACAAAGTCTTAGCCTACTTTGATCGCACCTACAGACATTTTTGCTCGCATCGGCAGACCCCATCCTCAGGACAAGTCGGCGGACCCGCGGTGATTAAAAATGGGCGAGCCATCTATTTTGCAAATCCCATTTTCTCGGAATACAACGCCGTTGCGCCGCGCTGGGAAAAGCAACTGTTCTTGAATGCACTTAACCTGCTGCTGCCCGATCCCCTCTTCCGACATGATGGTCCAACAACGTTGCAAGTAACTGTCAATGAACAGCCCGATGAGAATCGGTGGATCATCCACCTGCTACACTATATCCCGGAGCGTCGCAGTCAAGAAATCGACATCATCGAAGATGTGATCCCACTCTACAATGTGAAAATCTCGATCAAACTGCCCAAGGTCAAAGATGTGATGAACGTGCCCGAACAAGAGTCGCTGCCATACGAACAAAAGGATGGACGTGTCGAGTTTACGGTACCCCAATTGGTTGGACATCAGATGATCGCATTGGAACTGAGTTAAGTCAGACTCCGGCAACATCACTCCGTTCAGTGGCGGTCTCCTAACCCCGCCGAGAGTTGACCAGAATCTCCCTATCATGATCTTTGGTATGATAATGAGTTAGTTCAATATCAGCTTTGGCCTGTACTGCAGCGCCTCTGCCAGATGCACGGACTGGATTTCCTCACACCCCGCCAAATCTGCGATCGTACGCGCCAGCTTCAGGATGCGATGATAAGCCCGCGCCGACAGATTGAGCTGGGTCATTGCGGTCCGCATCAGACTCTGCCCCTCGTCCTGCAACCGGCAAAACTGCCTTATCTCCCCGAGGCGCATGTCTGCGTTACAGACAATGTCAAACGAAGAACCGTTATTCGAGATTCGAGAATCGGGATTCGTGAAACGGGCTTGTTGAATATTCCGGGCCACCTGGACGCGTGCACGAATACATTCGCTTGACTCGCCCAGCCGATCACCACTCAGCTTTTCGTAATCGACGCGCGGCACTTCGATGTGAATGTCAATTCTATCGAGAAGTGGGCCGGATATCCGTTTCTGATATTTGGTAACGACAGCAGGTGCACACGTACAGGGTTTTTGTGTATCTGAAAAATAACCGCAAGGGCAGGGATACACACAATCGGATATATTATGCATGCTCAGTAAAGAAGAAAAACGTGATTTTGAAGGTTCTATTGGGACATCTGCAATCTAAGTAACGCAGTCGTCAGTGGCGCACTCAGCGGCGATGAGACCGTAGTCCGCAAAGGGTGTCAACCTCCCAAATTTAGTACCAATCATAAGTAGACAAATCCAGGCATGTTGCAATGCGAACTGGCGGGGCGGAACACCCTTTAATGCCTCGTGC
>Ga0209593_10000888_pt1 | contig 13135 bp, 13 predicted proteins | sample PPLLaktember2015_3_FD_187260 | JGI IMG/M metagenome (GOLD analysis project Ga0209593, IMG submission 187260) | Freshwater sediment microbial communities from Prairie Pothole Lake near Jamestown, North Dakota, USA - PPLs Lake P7 Core (6) Depth... | ecosystem: Environmental > Aquatic > Freshwater...
TCAGTTGAACACAACTGTTGGCGAGCACTTCGACGAATGCCAGATCTTCCGGCTCGACCATTATCTGGGCAAGGAAACGGTCCAGAACATCCTGGCGTTCCGTTTTGGCAATCCGCTTTTCGAGCCGCTCTGGAACCGTCGGTACGTCGAGTACATCGCCATCACCGTGGCTGAAGACGTGGGGATCGAACATCGCGCTGGCTATTACGATCAAGCCGGAGCCCTCCGGGACATGGCCCAGAACCACCTCATGCAGCTGCTGTGCCTCGTCGCAATGGAGCCCATGGTTTCATTCGATGCCGATGAGATTCGCAATAAAAAAGTGGATGTGCTGCACGCAGTTCGACCCATCCATCATGACGCTGTTGGCCAATGCGTGGTCCGAGGACAGTACGGCAACGGCTGGATCGGCGGCCAGGCGGTCGGCGGCTATCGCGAAGAAAAAGGCGTGCCGCCGGATTCCCAAACCGAGACATTCGTGGCCCTGAGACTCTATATCGACAACTGGCGCTGGCAGGGCGTTCCATTCTATCTCCGTACCGGGAAGCGGCTGAGCCGGAAAGTTTCGGAAGTGGCCATTCAGTTCCGGGCGGTGCCGCATCGGGCGTTTCCTCCGGAGGCCACGCTCGACTGGCAGTCGTCACGGCTGATCATGGCGATTCAGCCCGATCAGGGCATCGTGCTGCGTTTTCAGGCAAAGCATCCGGGACCCAAGATGCACCTGCGGACCGTGGAGATGAAGTTCAATTACCAGGAAGCGTTCGCCACACGCACGCCGGAAGCCTACGAGACATTGCTCTGGGACCTGATGGAGAACGACATGACGTTGTTCATGCGCGCCGACCAGGTGGAGGCGGCCTGGCGTTTGTTGATGCCCGTGTTTGAGGTATGGGCCGTGGCGCCGCCCGGCGACTTCCCCAATTACGCGGCCGGCACCTGGGGACCGGAAGCCGCGCAGGCGCTGGTCGCCCAACAGGGACACAGTTGGCCTCTGCCTATAGATCTGGAAGATTTCCCTCCGGAATCGAAAGGCTCAGCTGAGACTGCTGCCTCGCAGAAGCCTCTGAAAAGGGTACGGCTCAAGGAGGTCAAATGAAGGAGGCACCGGTCACGGCATTGTTCCTCGATGTTGGGGGTGTGTTGCTGACTAACGGGTGGGACCGGCACGCCCGAGAACGAGCTGCGAAGACATTTGACCTCGATCGAGCGGAGATGGACGAGCGGCATCACCTGACTTTCGACACTTACGAGGTTGGAAAGCTGACGCTGGAAGAGTATTTGGCGCGGGTCGTCTTTTACCGCGACCGCTCGTTCACGCCGGATCAGTTTCGCGCGTTTATGTTCGAGCAATCTAAGCCTTTTCCGGACATGATCAACCTGGTCAGCCGGCTAAAGGCAAGGCATCGGCTGAAGATCGCGGTCGTAAACAATGAGGGGCGGGAGCTGAACACGCATCGAATTCTAACCTTCAAGCTGAATCAACTCGTCGACTTCTTCATTTCGTCCTGTTTCGTCCACTTCCGCAAGCCCGACGCGGACATCTTTCGCATTGCGCTGGACATCGCCCAGGTGCCGGCTGGACAAGTGGTCTACGTCGATGATCGAGCCATGTTCGTCCAGGTTGCGGAAGGCCTCGGGATTCGCGCGATCCTCCATACCGATTACAACTCGACTTGCGCCAAACTCGCGGCCTTCGGGCTTCAGAATGGCGAACACCGCCCATGAAACCTAACGAGGCATGCATGAACTGACTAATGATTACGCACTCGTGTAGCTGAGCTGAGGATAAGTCGGAGGATCATTTGAGGCGCAATCCGTCAGCACAACTCTCCTTGCCCGTACGAAATTCACACACCACCCGCTGGCTGAAGTGCAGTGAGGACAAGGCTTTCGGCCGGAGTGCCGGCAAAATTCTCACACCGCCAAATCCGAGGGTCAGAATCAACAGTCGTAACTTATTGAAAGAATTGGTGAGCCGTGCTGGACTCGAACCAGCGACCCTCTGCTTAAAAGAAACAAGCGAACCGCGAAATAGCTGTAGTTACGGGAAGTCGGGTCCGCAGAATCACGCAAAATCCACGCAAAATGAACGCAACTACGGCACCCAGACGGCACCCAAAATTTTCTATCCTTTCGACCCTTTTGAACTCCTTTGTTGATTTTCCGTATACTCAAGTGTAGATTCACTACCTGGTTACCGAGACGACGGGCGGAACATGAGGGAGGGCGGCAGTCAGGTTCTGACTTAGCCATGTTACCGGAAATACTGACCACTTTGAATTTGCCCGACGATTTCTGGGCAGATCTGATCCCCTGCAGCGTTAGTCAACTCCAAGAGTGGCGGACAGGTCAGCGTACCGTGCCATACTCCGTTGCTGAACGTATTAGCAAGGCTATTGGAATTCCCGCTAGCTCTGTCCTGGCCACCGACGCGGTGACGCCAGTCGCTATTCCTGCAGTCTGGCTGAAGGCACGTGACTACGAGCTGACAGTTGATGTCCATCGCGCTATCGCCCTGACACGTCTGATCGCTTCTGGCTACGACGAGCTCGGTACCCTCCTTGCTCGGCAAACGAATGAGTACTCACAACTCTTCTATGAAATCCGCAAGTCAGTAAGCCCGAGCGATCCGCCAGCTCGACAAGGGGAGCGGGCCGCGGCCGCTTTCCTTTCGTTCACTGGTCTTTCTCATGGCGCAACAGGAATTGGTGAAGCGTTGCGGCCTCGGCTGCGTTCCGCAGGCGTTTTGCTTCTCGAGACTCCTATTGATCTGCGGCCGCTCGAAGGATTTTGCTTCTCGGTCGCTCCAGGTTCGCGACCGTGTCTTATCGTCAATTCTTACAGGTCTACTTGGTTTCGGCGCAACGCCGTTCTGCTTCATGAACTGTGTCACGCGATCTTTGATCTGGATAGTGCCGGGGCCATCTTTGAAGTTGGTCCCAGCGAAGATGTGACTTCTGAATCAGAGGACTCGAGGCAAAGTTCCGAAAAACGGGCTGAAGCATTCGCCATGCATGCCTTGATACCCATCCGCCTCTTGGTTGCTTTCGAAAATCGAGGCCTTAAACTTCAGGGTCTCAGCGCCGACGATATGGCCCGTCTGATGTCTGAGACACATGCAGAACGGTCACTCATAGCCAAAGCTGCAGAACACCACGGTTTTGTTGATTCGAGTGAGCGCCATCGGTTAGAGCGACTTGAAGTCGCCGAACCCCTCAAACACTATTCGACTCACGCGCGCAATCTCTACGAATTGTCCGCGAATCAGGTTTATCGGCTGGACATCTTGGAGACTAGCAAACGGAAAACCACTTTCCCGATTAGAGGGCATCGGTTACCCGTGCAATTTGTGGAACTTGTTCTTGAGGCTTTACAGCAGGGGAAGATCAGTTTGGGCAAGGCGGCAGAACTGCTAATGATGAGGAAGCAGGATCTCGAGAAGCGGTTCGGTCTGGCGCCGCAGTACGAGTCAGTCAGTGTTGCGTGAGCCGCAATGGGCAATCCGGCCTTCCTCCTGTGCGACACCGATGCCCTGATTCAAATCTACCTCACACAGCGTTCCGACCTGCTCGAGTACCTTCGGAGGTCCTTCTCGGTTCAGCCGGCAGTCGTCCCAGAAGTTGAGATAGAAATCAGAAACAATGGGCAGTACGGTCGCCGTTTCGAACCGGTTTTTCTGCGCGGTATGCAAAGCGGCCAAATGGTTGTTTTGGATGACGTACGAGTCTGTACCTTTCTCTCCTCAAAAGGGATTGTCGATCCGGAGACTGTGTTTTATCGCGTTCTCGCAGAAGGAAATGTGAATTCCAGTCATGTCCAAAGAGGAGAAGCCTTTTCGCACGCACTTGCCAGTTCCCTCGGCCTGCCTCTTATGAGCAACGATGGGGATGCGCTCCGGGTGTTGGCCCGTCTAAACCGGCCTCTCGCGATCCCCACTATCAGATTCATGGACTTGGTGGTGTTTGCCTTTGGCCAAGGGGTGATCAGAGAGAACGATTGCCAATCGATCGTTCGTATCCTCAGGGGAGCTCATGAATACGTTCCAAGAGCCTTTATTCCGGGTGTAGGAGGATTTGCTCACTGCTCCCAGTCATTCTCCTGCAGGCTCGCCGAAGCGGAAAGCGGGCAGCAGATAACCGAACCTCAGCAGCCACACCATACCCTCTATCTGACCATTCCGTAACCCTCTGGTGTGATCAAGCGCAGGTCCGGGTCAGGACTAATCGATTCCCACCATCGTCGAGGGACGCGCTTGTTCAGCGTTCGTCTTCATCGAAACGGAATTTTCTCCCCGTGACTGGCTTCTCTACTTGCAATGCGCGCCTCGGGCTTCCTTGTCCCCGTTCGGCAATTACCGCTTCCACGACTCGGTCTAACGTGACCTTTTCACCGTTTCTCCCGAAGCCCCACCAGGTGAGGTCATTGACGCAGAGGTGAGCGACGTGACCGCGGTAGTCGTCGAACATGTAGCATCCGACATAGATCTTTTCATCGCTGTCCTGCTGAAGTAAATCGAGAAGACCAGGCAGCCAGCGAATTCCTGGAGAGCCACGCACTCTCGCTTCAACCGATCAAACTCTCGGCGTTGTGCTTCCCGGATCCGGTAATGGATTTCGTTCATGGTTCTAGGATCCAAAGAACGCACTGTCTTGCCTAAAAACTGTCCGTAGACCGCATGCCGCTCTTCGAGACTACTGATGACTCTCTCATCTTCTTTGCCTCCCAATTATTAATCCGCGTCGCTGTGAAGGCCGCCTTCACTTCTTCGGCCCCTTAAAATACAGGTCCAAATCCTTCCCGGCTATGGTCGCGGTCAGCTCCCGGCGCCCTCGTCACCCAGGCCGAGCATCACCCGGAAGTGGTGCTCACTCATGTACCTTTCTTTCACATCGGGCGGCAGTCCATCCTCTTGAATTGCCGCAATCCGATATCCCTTCACCCTGTCTCAGTTACTGAGGACTCCTGAGATGGTGGACATCAGGTCCTCCGTGCGTAGCCCACTCACTTAGCAAGCGGATCAATGCATTGCCAGTCTGTCCAAAAGAAGGGAACTGACCTTTTGCGATGATAAGCCCCAGTGGCTTGCTTCGGCCGATGATTCTGACCCGGTGTTTCTCCGTTAAGAAAAGAACGCCGACTACGTGCGGATATCTTGTCAAACCGCTTCCATCTTTCTCATCCAGGAGACTCTGTACTTTCCCCCGGACAAGACCCGGATCCAGTATTGCTATGTCCCCATTTAACAGAATGAGGACTCCGTCGGCCTGGGGAAGCGCAAGGAGCCTTTTAGTGCTCTCGATCTGGCTATTTGCTTTGCTCAAGGCGTGCTCGATCGCGCGCGTAACCCTTCGCATAATTCGCCGACTCAGCTCATCGGAATCCGGAAAGTTACTGAAAATTCCTTTAAGGTGGACCCGCCCAACAACTATAAAGCCCCTCTCTTCCTGCAGGCGCGTGACTTCTTCATCGATTTTCCAGCAAGGGTCCTCTTCCAGGGACTTGATCTCGCCAACAATTGATCGGTTGTCCAAGAGAAAATCAGCTCTCCTCTCACTTCCCACCCGAGAAAGTTCCGCGAGATCATCAGCCCATTCCGCTCGGGGATTGCCCTGTATGAATTGCTGGAACCTATTCTGTAGGGTTGGGTTCTTCGCCATCGTTCTTGCCTTTCGCCACTTCGCCTTCAGCTATCTCCCCCACTACCTCCCAGTTAATGGGCTTCCTTGCCTTCGCCATCACCAGGCACACCGTCTTGACTGCGCCAATCGCTGCCGATTTGTACACCCGCACCAAGAGCTCCTTGGCTTCGGGGGCCAGCTCGAGCTGCTCGAGCCTAGCCATGTCCTCAATCAGCATGGCGATCCAGGAAACGTAGCCAGCTTCGTCCAAATCGGCTAGGCCGGTGAGACATTCGGACCGGGGGAGGGTCAACGACAGACTATTCATTCTTGTTCTTCACTCCCCGCGAAATCACTTCGAATCTGTTTGATCAGCTTGGAGTCCGACTTCAGGGTTACCGACTTGTGAACCTTCTCTGGCTCGCGAGCGTCGTAGATCTCCAGCCTGAACTCTTCGCCGGCAAGGAAGGTCTCGGGGCTGTACACGTACATTCCGCTATAAGCCTCGTCAATGAAGCTAGCCAAAGGCCTCACGAATCCCATTTCGGTTATTTGCCTTCCTGGCGTGATCGGCTCTACCAGCTTCCCGTCGACATAGAGTTTGAAGTCCTGGAACTCGGCTTTGTACTCGTAATTGACAGGGGTGCTGGCCACCGTTTGGGGGCCAGCAATTGCAGCAAAGGCCATAGCCCATTTGCTGCCGCCGGTCAAACCGAAGTCCGGCTTTACCTCGAAGGTAACGGCGTAATCCAGCGAACTCACTGCATTTCGATGCCACTCATAAAAAGGAGCATCGATGGGCTCGTAGCCTCCTCGAATCTTCTTTCCCCTGCGCTTGTATCGATTCGCGGCCTGCTGCAGATCATCCTGAATCTGAAGCTTTGCAACCAAGACAGGCGTTATGGCAGTGACGACGAATTTCCCTCCGTCGATCTGATACGTCTTCAGATCCAGCTTTTCCTCAAGCACCTTGTTCTTAAGCACTTCAGTCGGGTATCGCTGACCGCGGGTGTTTTGCAGAGGGTCAGGAGGAGGCTCAATAGTCCCTGCATCCTTGAGTTCTGGACTTTTGAGGAGGTCTTTCAGGAGATGCACGTGCACTGCTCCTGAAATGCCTCCCTCAGCAAATGTGTTAATTCCAACGACTCGGCCCTCCAGATCAACTAATGGACCTCCGGAATTGCCAGGCTGAATGAGGAAATCACCGAGGAGCACATTCTGTTCAACTTTCGAGATGATGCCTTGGGTCATCAGGAAAGTCTGACTGAGAGGGGAGCCAAAAGCCGCAACTGGAGTCCCGGGCCTGAGACCGGCCTGGTCGCTCTCAGGGAGTAGCGCCAGAGGTCTCATGCCCGTCACGCATTGGCTGTTCACTTTTACAATCGCAATGTCGTAACGTGGACTGAGAGCGATAATCTCAGCCTTCACTCGCTTACCGTCCGAGAACTGGACGGCCAAAAACCGCGTGTTCTTGACGACGTGATGGTTTGTAGCAAAGAGCCCAGCCGCATCGACTAGGAAGCCAGAACCGGTTCCGGAATCAGCGTGGATCTTTGCGATGCTTGGGTTTAGGGACTCGTACAGCGCCGAATAATCGTACGCGACTGTCTTGACAAGTTGAGATGCTCGAATAGGAGAACAAGCCAGAATAGCGAGCAGAACGAATGCCAGTCTTCTCATGAAGCCCTCCCTCTTCAAACGACCCGAACCTTATGGTTCTACCTGCTTTGCAGGATCACTTCTCTCTAGCCTCCATGCTGCCAACAGTACCGGCTCCCGGGCTTCGCGCTCCTGCTGCACTGTGTTCCCCTCTTCGTCGTAGCTTGGCAGCGGCCGGAATAGACCGGCGTTGACGGCCGCGTTGATGAGGGGATAGCTGCGGGAGAGGATACCGCGGGTGCTGAACCAGTTCCGCGAAGCTCCGCGATCTTTGCGTCAATCGCCTGGATCCGGGCGGTTATTGTCGCTAGTTGTCGTTCTAGGTCGGCTTTCTCCGCCTGGAGGCTCTGAAGATTATTCGGGAGAGAGACGGCAGTAGAGACCGCGGCTGGTCCGACTGAGCGCGACTGACTCGGTACGGGCGGCCTGCATACCGAGCACGGACTGTACCGGGTAGCCGCGTCGGACAGCGACATCGGGATCGCGGTTCGCGAGAGATGCCGGCACCCGGCACGGTGGTACTTGGTGCCGGTTCTGGTGACGTACACAGTCTCGTCGGCCGCAAGCGCGGCGATGAGGAAGAACAGGAAGACAGCTCCCACTCCTCGTTTCATGGCCAGTCCTCCTTGCTTTGAAACACTGCCCTGGTCTCGCTCCCCTCCTCCACTCCCAGGGCGGAACGGGGTCTTTCATGCTCCAAAGGCCCACGCCGGCGACCCGGGCTCTCTCCTCTTCTTCGGCAAGAACCGGGTCCCTCGAGTACCTCTTGAAATGCCAGGCAAGCCCGACCTTGACCAGCTCGAGCGAGACGTCTTTGCCGTCAACGTAAACTCGCCCGATCATACGCCTGTAATTGTCGAGGTCAGTTACCCTGACAGTGACGACCTTCCCGAAGACCAGGTCTGACGTGAACTGCTTTGCCCGGTTCGAGAAGTCCTGCCCGCCTTCCGGACAGTCAATCCCCTCCAGGCGAATCTTGAAAGCGCGGTCCTCCCACATGACGCTGATGGTGTCCCCGTCGGAGACGCCGACGCATTGGCCCGAGAACCTGCCAGCGAAGAGGAGTTGCCCTGATAACAGGGCTGCTAGGAGGAAGGCCGTCCTTATTCGGTTGTTCATTCGGTCTTCTGATCTCGCCCGCCTCAGTATCGAAGCTTCCTGATTCGCTCCAGAATATCCGCCCGGTTTTCATGCTTCGGATCTCGACGGAGAACCTCTTCAAACCAGTTTGCGGCGTCCCTGTAGTACCCAAGGCGAGCCAAGCACAGAGCGACATTGTAAGCGGCTGCGGAATCTGTGGGCATCAATGTCGCGGCCTTTTCGTAACTCTGCCGAGCAAATTCCCAATTCTCCATGCTGAAATAGGCCGAGCCGAGAGTGAAATGCATAGCGGCGTATTTGCCGTCTGATAGCTTAATCGCCAGATTGCTCGCGTTGATTGCTTCATGAAAGCGACGTAAGCCGAACAAGGCCTCGGCTTTCTCTTGGTAATGCCAAGATTCAGTCGGGTCTAGTGCGATCGCTTCGTTGGCGTGGCTCAACGCCTCCTGATAGACACCTCGCCCATTCAGCGTCTGGGCGATTATACGATGTGCAAGTGCGATACTCCGTTCACTATTTCCCTGGCCTGACGCTTCGCCTACACACTTACGAGCTGTGAAGAGGGCGAGGTCCTCTTGACTCGGAGAGAGCCAATAGGACAGTGCTGCCGAGCACCAAAGTCGCCACGATGTGCCCGAGGCAGCTGCCTGCTGGTAGCATTTCCCGGGTTCGAAGTAGTTCCGATCGTTGAAAAGTCGATCAGCTCTTTGCTCCCAGTCGTAGCTCTCGACAAGACCGCTATCGTGGAAAGCTTTGAACCATGCCTCCCCTTCCTGGGTCTTCCCTGACGCGAAAGCGGTTCTGATTAACCCTCGAAGTATGGTTCGATGCACGGTCTCGTCTTTAATCTTCGAACTGACCTCCAGGGCGCGTCGAAAGTTGCTTTCCGCCTCCAGTTGCCGGTCCTGATTTTCGACGACTAGCGCCAGATCGCGGTACATACGCGCGGTAGGTCTAGTCATTTGCATGGCTGCCCGGAGTGCTTTTTCGGCGCGTTTGCAGGACTCTCTTTCTTCGTCGGCATCCTTTGGAAAGAAGCAACTGGATTTCGACGCCTCTGCAATGACTAGGTGGGCTTCCGCTACGGGCTTCATCTGAACTACTCTCTCCGCTGCCGTAATTGCGATCGTGTTGTTTTCAGAAAGGGCCTGCTGGCTGATGCCAAGTAACGTCTGGTGATCGTTTCCAGCGCTCTCGAGGGCGGCCTGGAGTAGACCATCGATCTCTCGGTCATATTTCTGCCAGTCGGATTCTTCTTCCCCGCTGTAGGGCAATTGGTCGCGCTTGTCCCTGATCGCCTTAACTCGCTGAAGCAAGGACTTTGCATCCATCGGCCCTTCGACGGGACCCGCAAGCAGTTTTCGCAGCTGTTCGGCCGGCACCGCAAAATTCAGGTTCTGGCCCTCTTGCAGGATGGCGACAGCGACCCCGACGACTTCCCCTGAAGAGTTTAGAATCGGGCCTCCGGAGGATCCAGGTGAAATCGGAGCTGTAATCTGAAGCAATTTCCGTCCGCTCAACTCGCGAATAGCCGACACTACACCCGTACTCATGCTGCGCTCTAACCCGGCTGGATTACTTATTGAGTAAATAGTGGTGCCCGGAGAAGGGGCGTCGCCTTTAGAGATGCGGAGCGGGTTTACTGCGAGTTCTCCAGAACATCTCAGCAATGCCAGGTCATTAAACTCATCTATCCGTTCAACTGACGCGGGCACCTTGATCGCTCCCAGATCGACGAAAACAGCGCCTCCCCGAACCACGTGTTCATTTGTCACTATCCTGCCGTCGGCGATGAAAAAACCGGTAGCCCTCGCAATCTCCTCTCCAGACTCCGACCGGACTATGAGAAGCAGAAGTGTTCCGAATAAATGGAAGAGGCTTGCTCCCGATCGTCTCCCAACAAGTGTCTACTGAACGCTGGGAGAACCGCGGGGCCCGCGATCAGAGGTACGACGGTCTCCCCCGAGCAAACGGGCAGGAACGAGAAAGCAGCGAGCAAGAACAGGCGAGCTTTCATGTTCACCCTCTCCCGGCTCAACAAGCGGCCGTTTTCCTGGATGGTACAAGCACCACCGCCAGAAGTCACGGGTTTTTCAGGCTTTGTCGGGAGGAAACGGTAAGATGCTGCTTGGATAGCGACCGGCCGTACACCGGACAGCGACAAGGCGGGTGTCTCCCGCGCCCGCCCTCCAAATCCAAAAAAGCGGGAGGTCTAGCAAGACAAACCGAACCGATCTCCGCTGTAAGTGCTGGAATAAATGGTTTGAAAAGTGAGCCGTGCTGGATTCGAACCAGCGACCCTCTGCTTAAAAGGCAGATGCTCTGCCAACTGAGCTAACGGCCCATGCTATTGAATCGTCTGACAGTTTAGCATTGCGCACAGCGGTTTCAAAAGCGGTTCCGATCGACCCGGCTACTTGGCTACTACGACCGCTTCGACCCGCCGGTTGGCGGCCTCCTGCTCGGGCGTCTGGGGTTTCGGATGCAGCATCTGGGTGTTGCCGTATCCCTTGTAGCTCAGCCGCTGTTTGGCGATACCCTTGTTCACCAGGTAGTCGTAAACGGCCTTTGCCCGGCGGCCTCCGAGGTCATTGTCGGCTTTCATGTCCAGCCGCGCCCCAGGTTTGTTGATGTGCCCGCGGAGCTCCACTTTCAATGTCTTGCTCCTCGCTAGAGAAGAGTAGAGGGTGTTGAGCGTCGGAAAGGACGGCGGGAGTATGGTGGCGGTACCGCCGGCGAACTGAATGTTATCCAGCACCAGGCGCTGTCCTACCGCGAGCTGGCCGAGTTCTTTCGATTGCCTGGTTCCGTCTATCGCCAAAAAGCCCCGGTTGCCCGTTTCGGCGTTGTACAGCCATGTGGCGGGGTCCGACGACATGACCTGGTAATCGCCGGCTTTTACTACGATCCCAGGCTTGTCCGCCCGATATACCTGCAGCTGCTTCTTGGGGCCGAAGGCTCCAACCCGGGCAAAATTCTTAATTTGGTATGATCCCGACTTCCCTTTCAAAGTGATGGTTATCGGCTTTTGCGGCGCCAGGTGATACACCCTTACCATGTCCAACCGGGTATCGGTGTCAAATTTGACTATGGTCTTCACCGGCGGATTTGACCTTGATGGCACGTCCTTGTTCCAGTCATAAACTACCGGATAGGCGTCCAAACGCACCGGGACAAGAAGAATAAGGACGGCTGCCAATGATACCGCTGTCGCAATTAAGGATTTCCGGGAAAAGTTCTCGACCGGGGCGTCACTAGGCTTACGGTTGAATCTCATCTGTCCTCTCTCGAATGATCGCCTGCTCTGCCTTGCTCGCGACGGAGCCGGAGTCTGGAGCGCTCACTATACAGCACGCCTGCATGCCACGGGTCGAAAATGACTGAAGCGGGCGTGCAGCATTTGCAGAGCGAATGGCTTTGACAGTCTCGCCCGACGCTCCTATCCTGAACGCGAATACGCTTCCCCCATCACAGGAGGTTTCCAATGGCTGACATTTACAAGCGTCTTGCCAAGAAACTCGACCGCCTCCCCCATGGCTTTCCGGCGACCAAGAGCGGAGTAGAGCTGAGAATACTGCGGAAGATCTTCTCGCCGGAGGACGCCGAATTTGCTCTCAAGCTCAAACCCCTGCCTGAGACCGCAGACCACATCGCCCATCGCCTGCACCGCCCGGTCGAGCTTGTTCAGGCCATTCTCGACCAGATGGCTAGTAACGGGCAGATCGGATCGTTCAAACTGAAAGGCAAGCAGCAGTATGCGCTCATGCCGTTTGTCGTAGGCATTTACGAGTTTCAACTTAATCGCCTCGACAAGGAACTGGCTGATCTGGTCGAAGAGTACATGCCTTCGCTGATGAAAGTGGTCGGCGGGTACAAACCGGCAGTAGCCAGAGTGATTCCGGTCAATAAGTCGGTCGATGCCAGGCTCGAAATCCTTCCCTACGAGGACTTGCGTCAGTTTATTTCAGCCTCGCGGTCGTTCATGATCAACGACTGCATTTGCCGCAAAGAGAAGGAGCTCGAAGGGCAGCCGTGCACTCACACGAAGGAAACCTGCATGGCGTTTACGCGGGAAGAGTCTGCGTTCGACGATATCCGGTACGGTGGAAGAGTGATCAGCAAAGAGGAGGCGCTTCGGATACTGGATGAGACCGAGCGCGAGGGGCTGGTCCACGCGACGTACAACATCCAGCAGGACCCGATGTTTGTTTGCAACTGCTGTTCCTGCTGCTGCGGCTTCATCCGGAGCATTAAGGAGTTCCAGGCGCCGTATTTGCTCACTCGCAGCAACTTCGTCGCCTCGATCGATACCGAAACGTGCGACGGTTGCGGTGTGTGCGCCAATGAGCGCTGCCCGATGGAGGCGATTGAAGCGACCAACGGCACCTATGCGGTCGGACCCGACCGGTGCATCGGGTGCGGGGTGTGCGCCGTGGCCTGCCCGACTGATTCCATTCGTCTGGTCCGCCGGGCGGCGGCAGAGCAGACTGTACCGCCCAAGGATGTGATCCAGTGGGCGGTCGAGCGGACCTCCGCACGGAGCGGCCCCCTGATGCGCCTGGCCCTGCGCTTCTGGCTCGCGAGGCATGGGGAAGAGATGTGAGGAGGAGAGGGAGCGCGCGCCTGAAGTGGGTCCGGTGTGGAGTGCGGGGGCAGGATCTGCACTTTATACACATCTTGGGACCGAAGGGCAGTTACAGAGCCGCGCACGCAGCGGAGGGCCGCGAAGCGCTTTGTGCGGAGCGAGTCCCGGAGCG
>Ga0209593_10000890_pt1 | contig 13125 bp, 13 predicted proteins | sample PPLLaktember2015_3_FD_187260 | JGI IMG/M metagenome (GOLD analysis project Ga0209593, IMG submission 187260) | Freshwater sediment microbial communities from Prairie Pothole Lake near Jamestown, North Dakota, USA - PPLs Lake P7 Core (6) Depth... | ecosystem: Environmental > Aquatic > Freshwater...
TGTGATTGTGGTATAAGGCTTTTGCGTTTTAATACGGTATAGCACGGGGAGGGGCGGCGGTGACCCCGAAGCGCGAGCCGTAAGGATGAGGTGCAAGCAGTATGGACAACAAAGAGAAACAGAAAGGACCGCAGAAGACTCGTGTTCCTGAGAAAGAGGAGACTCCCATTCAGTGGGAGTTGACCGACGATGACAAGGCCTTCTTGAAGTCGTGCAACGTCAGTTCGGAGTAATTTCGGCCGATTCAGCGATCTCAACCAGCACTACTGATATGTTATCGGGAGCGCCCGCTCGGTAGGCTTGGTCAAACAGGCGACCGAGCGCGCTCTCTAAAGAGCTTTCAGCTAGCGTCTTACAGATTTGGTCGTCGCTCAGACTGTCTGTCAATCCATCCGTCGATATTAAGAATCGATCCCCCCGCCGGAGGGGAAGCGAAAAGATTTGCGGCTCGACGACCGAGGAGATTCCGAGACACCGATCGATCAGGCTCTTATGAGGGTGTCTCTGCATCTCTTCTTTACTGATCATCCCCTTCTTGAACAGTTCGAAGACAGGCGAGTGATCCTCAGTGAGTTGCTCCAATGCGGAATCCCGGTAGCGGTAAACACGGCTGTCGCCGATGTGCGCCACCGCCACTTCGTTCGATACCTTCACCCCAAGCCAGATCGCGCTTAGTGTCGTCCCCATTCCCATCAACCCCGGAGTCCGGGACTGCTCTTCCATAATTGACAGATTCGCCTTCAAGATCGCCTGGAAGAGCACTTGCCAGGCGTCTGCCTCCCCGGACTCGCTGACCGCTTTGCCGAAAGCACCGGCCGCCAGTGAGCTGGCCACTTCTCCCGCTGCGTGCCCGCCCAGACCGTCGCACACGCCAAATAGCCCAATTTCCGGCAGCAAGAGCAGCGAGTCTTCGTTGTTCTTGCGAACTAGTCCAATCTTCGACAAAGAGCAAAAGTGGTATCGAAGCTGATCTTTGCAGTATTCTCGCATGGGAACCATCAGATCGTTGGGCGATACTCTTCCACGACCGGCCTTCCCTCGCTCGGTTTCCCCAAACCGCCCATGAACCGCAGATTACACCGCACCCAGCCGTAGCCGATAAGGATCAGGAGCACCCAAGCGCCTATTTTCTTCCAGAGCGGATGAGTCAACTGCATGCCACATACCGGGCAATACGTGCTCCGTTCAAAGGAGGTGTAGTTGCAGTTGGGACAAGTCTCAAGTTTCAAGAACGATTCCTTCCGGGTGCATCAGATCTTCGGAGTTGGGCTCCAGTTTTCCACCTGCTTCAGATAATCAGATCGGACCTGCGTAAAAAAGTCAATCACGGCTGGGGACGTGTAATCACGGTAAGTCCAGGGAAGCGGCTCGAAGACGTGCTTACGAAAGAGCAGAGTCACCTCGCCGTATACTCCCTGCCCGAGATAGAGGCGATGGGCATGGTTTTTGACCGTGGAGAGCACCAGGTTCCAGCCGGTTACGTATCCAGGATCCAGGTTTAAGGTCCTCCTGAACGCTCCCTGTTCCTCGACCGCAAAACGCGTTTGGAGCTTCTCGGCGCATAGTTTTACGGCGACCAGGGAATCCATCGGGATCAGCCGGGTGAAAGTCACAAAGTACTTCCAGACGCGTCCCCCCATCTCCTCGTCGTAGTAAGGACTGAAACGGCTGAAATCATACCGCTCCGAGTGCCGGTCAAGGGGTCCGAAGGCCTCCGCCAGAGCTTCTTCCGCCTCTGCATGGTAGGTGTCCGCGGTCGTCATGATCGCCATGAGGCATTTGGCGGGGGGAGGAGATTGCAGGCGGTTTTTGGTGGACATTGCCAATTCCTCAGCGAAGCCCGAGCCGGGCTGCCGCACCGGCGGACCTGGAGTCGCGTTACAGAGCCGCGCACGCAGTGGAGGCTGCGAAGCGTATTTCAGCGGAGCGGCCTGGAGCGGAGTAAGCGGGACCACCCAACGAACCTCAAAGGAGCGATGGGTGGTCCCGCTTACTCCGCTCCAGGCCGCTCCGCTGAAATACGCTTCGCAGCCCTCCACTGCGTGCGCGGCTCTGTAACGCGACTCCAGGTCCGCCGGTCGGTACTTCAGGACTCGACCATCACCTTGAGCGACTCCTCCGAAATCTGGCGAATGCCAAGCTCCTCTGCCTTCTTTAACTTGGACCCTGGGGACTCGCCAATCAACAGAAAATCCGTCCGCGCGGAGACGGAGGACGTGACCTTACCACCCGCAGATTCTATCAATTCGGTGGCCTCGTTCCGGCTAAGCGTGGGAAGCGTCCCGGTGATGACGAAGGTTTTGCCAACGAGCGGGCCTTCCTGCTTTAACGTCGGCTCGCCACTCGTGAACTGTAACCCAACCTTTCGCAGGCGGCCGATCAGTTCGCGGTTGGTCTCTTCCTGAAAGAAAGTGTAGACGCTGGCGGCGATTTCCGGGCCGATCCCGGGGATATCCGAGATCTCCTCTTCCGAGGCAGCCAGCAGCCTCTCCACGTCCCTGAAATGATCAGCCAGAAGCCCGGCCACTCGCTCGCCGACGTGCCGGATTCCGAGCGCAAAGAGCACCCTCGGGAGAGGCCGCGTTTTGCTCTCTTCAATGCTTGTCCGCAGATTCTGGATCGATTTTTCCTTAAATCCCGGGAGGCGCGACAGGTCCTCCTCGCCCAGGGAATACAGATCGGCGGCGTCCTCGATCAGACCTAGTTCCAGCAGCTTGCTCATCGTCTGCGCACCCAACCCCCGGATGTCCATAGCCCCCTGGCTGACGAAGTGATTCAGAGACTCGAAACGCTGGGATGGACAACTCTTGTTCGTACAATAGGCCATTGCCACGTCCGGATCTTTGCGAACCGGCTGATCGCAAGAAGGACATATTGCGGGCCATTCGAACTCTTTTTCTTCACCGGTCCTCTTCTCCCGGACCGGGCCGATCACCTGGGGGATCACCTCCCCAGCCCTTTTGACGACCACGATGTCGCCTTCGCGGATGTCTTTGCGGCGAATGTCGTCGGCATTGTGGAGAGTGGCCAGCCGAATAGTGACACCCCCGACTTGAACGGGTTCAAGCATGGCAAAGGGATTAAGGGCGCCCGTCCGGCCGACGTTAATACCGATCTTCACCAGCCGGGTTGTGGCCACGTCACTCGGGAATTTGTAGGCGACCGCCCAACGCGGATCGCGGCTCACCACGCCGAGCTTCTTCTGGTAGTCGAGCCGGTTGACTTTCACCACAACACCGTCGATCTGGTAATCGAGCGAGTCGCGCTTCTTCTCCCATCCCTGACAGTATTCGACGACGGTCTGGAAGTTGGCATGATGCCGATAGTGAGGATTCGTCGCAAAGCCCCAGGATTTGAGCTGAGCCAGCACTTCGTCCTGGGTCCGAAACTCCATACCTTCGACGTAGCCGATGGCGTAGGCGAAAAAGGCGAGCGGGCGTGACGCTGTAATCGAGGTGTCCAGCTGCCGGAGCGTGCCGGCGGCGGCGTTGCGGGGGTTTGCAAAGACCGTTTCCCCCGCGTCGGTGCGCTCGTCGTTGATTCTTTGGAAGGCGGAGACGGGAAGGAAGGCCTCGCCGCGAATCTCGATGACGCGAGGAGGAACACCGTCCCCACGCAGCTTGAGAGGGATGGTCCTGATTGTCCGTAGATTGGCGGTGACATCTTCGCCGATCAGGCCGTTCCCGCGCGTCGCCCCTCTTTGGAAGACGCCGTTCTCAAAGGTCAGTGCGACCGCCAGCCCGTCGATTTTCAACTCGGTTACAAACTCAATGTCGCGGGCCTGAAGCAGGTTGCTGATGCGCTTATAGAAGGCGCGCAATTCATCCTCGTCGAAGGCGTTGGCCAGGCTCAGCATCGGAGCGTGGTGGGGAACCTTGGTGAACTTTTCCTGCAGGCCGCCGCTGACACGTCGGGTTGGGGAATCGGGCGAGGATAGCTCCGGGCTCTCCTTTTCCAGCTCTACCAGTTCGCGGAAAAGACGATCGTACTCCGCATCGGAAATGGTGGGGTCATCGAGCACGTAATAACGATAATCGTGGTACTCGATCTGGTTCCTTAACTCACTAATTCTTGCGGTGATACGGTCGGTGTCTTTATCCACGAAAATCGAATATAACACACGGGGGTGCGGGTTTGCGTGCCCAGTCAAATCTGCTATCATGACTTGGAGCCATGAGTCTTCCGGTTATAAGCAAGATCCTATTTACGATTACGTATCCCGTGAACGGACGACGGTCCCACGTTCCTCTGGGGAAACTGCGCTCATTGGCCAAGAAACAGCTTTCTGACATGGAGGTCATCGAGACAATCGATCACCTTTTCACCTGCCAGCGGTGCTTCGAGAATTATCGATTTATCCGCACCGCCCATCTTTCGGCGTCATAACCACTTGACGATTGACGATTGCAGTTTGACGATTGAAGACTGTTTCGTGGAAACCCTTCGACGTCAATTCTCGATCTTCGATCGCCATTACTCAGACCGTCGCGGTGCCTGATGATCGCTGATCTCAGCGCTTTCCGTTACCTTCTCAAAGGTCGTTTTTGGATCGACCTGTGGAACGAAATCAACTACGACGACTGTTGGGGAATGGCCGCGCAGCTGAGCTACTACTTTCTCCTTGCCTTCATCCCTTTCCTTATCTTCCTGCTCGCTTTCGTCGGTTTCATTCCGATCCATCCTGACCTTCAGCAGAAGATGTTGTCCGCTCTCGACCAGGTGCTGCCTGACGCTGCTTATTCTCTGATTAGTGGCATCATTCTCAGCCTGATCAACAACACAAACAGCGGGGCGCTGTCGTTGGGACTTCTGTTGACACTCTGGTCCGCTTCCCGCGCTTTCGCCGGCATGGTGGGAGTTCTTAACCGCGCCTACGAAGTACGGGATCGGCGCTCCTTCTTCAAGATCCAGCTCCTGGCTGTCGGTGTGACCATGATCTTTTCGGTCTTTGTCATTGTCTCGACATTCCTGCTCTTCTTCGGGGACGCTCTGGTGCGACTGATCCTGAGTCGAGGGGCGTTTGCCCAGTCAAGCATACTCCAGCAATGGGGCCAGGCTGCTTACTGGCTGGCCCGTTGGCTGGTTATTTTCACGCTCTTGAACGTCGGGATACAGCTTGTCTACTACCTGCTTCCAGCTCGGCGTTTGCCTTGGCGGATTTTCACGCCAGGCGGCCTGGTTGCGACCCTCGGGTGGATCGCGGCCTCGCAAGGGTTTGCCTGGTACACGAACTCGGTCGCCGATTACCAGAAGGTTTACGGAAGCCTGGGCGCTTTGATTGTCTTGATGGTGTGGTTCTACCTCTCGAGCCTGTTACTCTTGACAGGGGGCGAAATCGACTCTGAGATCTACCGGCTGCGTAAAGAAATGGGCCGTGCCAAGGTAAGGCCGCAAGACCGTGACATTGATGGTTGACCTCGACCAAGCTCAAGGATCGCTTGGTGAAAGCGTTCGAGGGCGAGGGAATCAAGGCCTCCCAAGCCGAAAATCAAGGCGTAGGAATGTCGGCTCTGGCCGGTTTGCCGTCGTATCTGGATCTGGCCTGGGTGACCGGGCTGGTGGAATCTATCCGTCGCCATCTGAAGCTGCGAGAGGACCAGCAGAGTGGACCGACTGAGAACTAAGCGCCCAGGCGGTGAATCTGGGCACCCACTGTCCCCTTTCCTTTGAAATTCATCGGGTGTATCTTTCAGTCGCTTGGGCTGTGGAACCGAAAGGGGAGCGCCAGTGCAGGTCAGAGATCGGATACGGCTTAAGTCCGCGCCTGTTATAGCGCGCTGCAGGGTGGAGTCCCTGCTACTCCTGATTTCGCTGGGCAGTGTGGTTACTGTTCAAGCGCAGGATATGCCCGTACCTCCTGAACTGCAGGCGGCCATTTTTCGGAAGATCTTCGAGCACGACCGAAACCTCGCTGTCGGCACTTCACCCCGCCTCTTAATTGCGTTTTCGGCCGACTACTCGCAACTGAAGAACCGCTTGGTCAGAGCTTTTGAGGGCGTTGGCATAAAGCCTTCTGCAGAGCCTGACGACCACATCATGAACATCTCGCAAGTCGACGTCCTCTATCTGGCCACCCAAAGGAAATCTTTCAGGCAGCTCTGCGAGCAGAATTCCGTCTTGTCGATTACGGGGTTCCCGTCGCTGGTGGAAAATGGGGAAGTTGCGATAGGTTTGACCGCCACTGAGAACAAGCCGAAGATCGTGATCCACCGAAAGCAACTGAAAGCGGAAGGCCACGAGCTCGCGAATACCCTGCTGCAGTTGGCCAAGCTGGTCGACTAAGGCTTGCGGGAGCGACTCAGTAAAGCGATGGGGTTTTGGCGCGCCCGGAGGGATTCGAACCCCCGGCCTACAGATTCGAAGTCTGCCGCTCTATCCAGCTGAGCTACGGGCGCGCGCGAAATCAACGTCATTCTACATCAACAGGGGCCGGACTCTCCAGAGCCGGCCCCCGCGATATGGTCAGCTTGGTGCCGGGCTCGCGTTACAGAGCCGCGCACGCAGTGGAAGGCTGCTGCGCTGCAAAACGCTTGCAGCCCTCCACTGCGAGGGTGTTGAAAAAGGATCGAAAAAACCGATTACGATTACGAGCACGAGCACGAGCACGAAAAGCAAGGCCGTCTAATTGATTGCACTCGTTTCACTTGCCGACTGAGCCTTTCGTGCTCGTGCTCGTGCTCGTGCTCGTAATCGTAATCGGCTTTTTCCGTCCCTTTTTCGAGGAATCTGCTTCGCCCCTATCGTTTTTCCGAAATCTGCCCGGTTTTCCCGCTGTTTTCTGTCGGTTCCGGAGTCGCCGGGACCTGTGCGGGAGGGGGCGGCGCCAGCCGAGCAAGCTCCTGCAGATAGTAGAGGTTTTTTCCGGCGCAGACCTGATGAAGACTCGCAATCCTCGTCGCTTCAGCTTCCGTCAGCAGCCCGCTCTTCTGGAACGACTCGACAATGGCCTTCAAGTGCTGCTCGACGAGGTACCGTGAGACACGCAGCCTCACCCGCTGGAGCCGATCTGAAAACCGATCGCGAAAGTACGCCAGCTCCAGGCAGAAACGAGCCTCGGAGCCTTGGAACGGCTCCTGTTTCAGGTGCTGATACGCGTCCTTGAGCAGCGAGACAACCTGCTGGTCCTCCGGGGAATCGAGCCCATAGTCGTCATCGTTCACCGCCAGCTCGGCCACCATCCGCTCGTCGCTGTCGATGCTCAGAGCCATGTGACTGTTCTCGCCACTGATAGGTCTGTCGGCCAGAATGTAGCTTGCCCCGGGCGTGAACAGGAATTGTCTGCGCAGGGCCAGATTCTGCTGTTGCATCTGGCTTATCGTCTGGGCAAATGACAAGTGCAGGCTCTCGTTGAATGAGTTGACGAGCGCCGGGAGTGAGGCAGCCGGTAGTTTCTCGAGCTTATCCTTTCCCGCCCAGTTCAACAGGGTTTCCACCCGATAGTCGGCCGCCAGGTTCTGGATTTTCACGTCCATGCGCAGCGGATACAGGTAGATTCGGTTGCGGAACTGCACAAAGTAATCTCTGTCCTGAGAAGCGCTGGCCAGCGTCGGGTCGCAAATGAACCAATGCGGTTTGCCGGAGCGGCTGTTGAGCGCGGCTTCAACCCATCCGTGCGCGCCCATATTGTTGAAGTCATACAAATACCCGACTGCCATCCGGCTGGGGATGCCGAGGGCGCGAAGCAGACAGACCATGACCCGGCTGTAATCATCGCAGTCGCCGATCGCTTCGGTCAGAACCTGCACCGCCGTCCGGTTCATATTGTTGTTGAAATAGGTGATCTTGGCGCTGGTGACACGATGGACTAAGAGCAACTGCTGATACTGGTCCTTCGTCAACTTGCTGATTTCCTCAGCAAGTTGGCGCAGCTGGACCTCCTCCTCAGGGCCGAGGAAGTCGCGTCCGGGCGCTAGTCGGGCGGAACTGACCAACCGGGAGTCGATTGGAGAGTCGAAGTTCACGAACTGGTCAGGAGGGAGAATCGAGTAGTCGTTCAGGAGGATCGAACCTTCGAGAATGATTTCCACCGGGTATCGGATGTCGGGCTTGGACGCGGGCAAAGCGGAAAGCGGCACCATGACGGAATAGACGCCGTCATCAAACCCGGCAGTCACTTTGAAGTCCACCCGCTTTGCCCCGATGTGCACGCGCCGGATATCTAGACGAGGCGAGAAAATGATCGGCACACGGATGAACAGGAAAAGCGAAGACTGCGAGCTGACCGCTTCGGTCGGGCTGAGCGAAGCACGAATCAGAAACGGAATGCGCGTTTTTCCGTCGATGGGACGGATCTTGACCATCGGCATTTTCGTCTGATCGTGCGGCTCCTCATAATTCACGAACACTCGACCCTGCTCGAGCACGCAATTAATTTCTTCCGCGCCGGGCTTGGCCGATTGGTAATAGAGAACGTAGACGGGTTTGTCGGGAGTAAGAACCGGACCAATCGAGCTGGCGTGCTCCGCGTCTGAGCTGAGAAGAGATCGGACTGGACTATGCGCCGGCCGAGTCAGCGGCTCAACAAAACGTTTGATGATCGACCCCGGCTCCTCGAGTCGAGGGGCCTCGTCCTCGTCCATGGCGATGAGCGTGCTGGCGAAACAGCAGGCCAGAACAGCTAGGAGGGGTTTGAAACGAGAGGACATTGATGCCTCCTTTGATGACGCGGGTCACTCAGTTTTCACGAGAGGATTATAAGCCTGTTTGGGGCTGTCAAGCGTACTGGCATTTCTATTCGCCCGAACCCTCACCTGCTGAACCCATTAGCCTGTAACGTCGCACTTGCAGCGCCCCTATTGACCGTGTATACTGCCTTGTAGCTCGACTCTCTGTATGCATTTCTTGTCCCTCAACGTTGGCTATGGCGGCTGCGTTTGGGTCGGTTGAGAGTGGAGTGAAGAACTCGGAAGCTGCTCGGACGCGTGATCCTTCGCCGCCAGTAACTGACGGAAACAGATCCAGGTCAGGCTTCTCGGTAATTCCTTTCGGAAAGGTGTGTATGACGATGAAACTTTTTGTTGGCAACCTCTCGTTCCAGACCACTAGTTCACAACTGGAGGATCTGTTTTCGCAGGCCGGTACGGTGCAGTCGGCCACGTTGATTACGGATCGGGAAACCGGTCGTTCGCGTGGCTTCGGGTTCGTCGAAATGGCGACCCGCGAAGAAGGCGAGCAGGCTATCCGACAGTTCAACGGCATGGAAGTTGACGGTCGCAACCTGACGGTTAATGAAGCGCGTCCTCGGGAAGAGGGTGGCGGCGGCGGCCGAGGCGCCAGGGGCGGCGGCGGCGGCGGCCGGAATGATTCCCGCGGTGGTGGCCGAAGACCGCCTCGCTGGTAACTATCGCAGTTTGCAGTAATCGAGCCCGGATAAGGGAGACAAGGGACAGAGCGGCTTCTTGGTCCCTTACGTCCCTTGTGTCCCTTACGTCCCGTTTGGCAACGGCCCTCTTTCAGGACACTCGCGCTACTTCCTCCGCGTGCTTCTGAACCCTTGCGATCGCCTCGGCGACCTGCTGTACGTCTTCCTTGCCTCCAAGCAAAAGATTGTGGGAAAAGAACAAGCCTTCCTCACATAGGCGGTCGTTAGCCGGACATTCATTCATCTCCCTATAACGCTTGAGCCGCTCCGGCGAGTAAATGTTCCGGAAAAACCGCGAGTTGAACGTCTTCTCCAGGAAAGGTTCCTTGTTTAGAGCCTGGTATCCTGTGCCGCATGGAATCCCTTCTTTGTGGACGGCCTTGAGGAAACCCGCCCGGCTGAGCCCTTTGAAGGCGGCCGGATTGTACCGGGCCATGTAGACATAGTAAGTGTTGCGAGAGCACTGGTCGTACATCCCCGCAGGCTCGACTCCCGGAATTTGTTTCAGCAGAGCAGTCAGCTGCCGAGCGTTCTCCTCCCTGACCCGGCAGTGCTTGTCAAACCTGCTGAATTGACCAAGCAGTAATGCCGCCTGGTATTCCGTCATCCTGAGATTGCTTCCCTGGTGAAGGTACCCGTCTCGCGTGCCGGTCACCCGGTCACGGCCGTTGTTCTGAAAGGCGTGCATCCGATCGTAAAGATCCGGGCGACTCGTGACGACCGCACCACCCTCCCCGCAAGGCAGGATCTTGCTTGATTGAAAGCTGAAACAGCCGACATCCCCAATTGACCCCGCCTTCTGTTTCCTCCACTCGGCATGATGCGCCTGACAGGCATCTTCCACGATCGAGAGGCCGTGCTTGGACGCGACGCGTTTCACCTCGTCCATATTCGCGACATTCCCGCCCATGTGCACGGGCATGATGCAGCGGGTGTTCTCCGTGATCCTGGCCTCGAGCTTCGACCCGTCGATCAGCTGCGTGACCGGGTCGGTATCAACGAAAACCGGCAGAGCAAACTGTTGAATCACCGCGTTTATGGTGGCGACAAAAGTGTAGGCCGGGACGAGCACCTCATCGCCCGGGCCCACTTCCAGCGCGTTCAAGGCGGCGTAAAGGGCGTTAGTCCCGTTCACCACCCCGATCCCGAACTTAGCTCCCAGACTCTGGGCCCACTTCCCTTCGAATTCGGTCACGATGTTCGCCCCTAACCGGCACCATTTTTTCTGACGCAACGAGTCGAGAAATTTCTCCTCGTCGATTGGATCCAGCGTCGGCCAGGACGGAAACGGTTGCGTGCGGACGGGGCTGCCCCCCAGGATTGCCGGCTTGCCTTCCGGCGCGCGCAGTGCGGCATGCGAACGCGGCGATAAGACCGACCCGGTCAGAGCGACCGAGGCTGTTCCGAAAGCAAAATCACGGCGGGTCAAACGGCCTTTTCTCATGGCGGTTTCTCCTCTGAAGAGAATTCTACTTCTTCCACAACTTTTTGTCCGGTGTCCCGGTCCAAAAGAAGAAAGCGAACGATCATTCGCCCAAGGAGGAGAACATGAGTGTGCTGAAGCAGAAAACTTGGCTGATGGCTGTCATTCTGGCGGCCTTTGTCTTTGCGCCCGTTGCCGCAGACAATGACCAACAGCAATACGTCGAACGGTTTGAAAGAACGGTTCCACTAGCCGCCGATGGTGGAGTCTCTTTGCACAATATCGCAGGGGACATCGAGATCAACACCTGGGGTCGCGGGGAAGTCCGAATCGAAGCGCTCAAAGTGTCCCGGGCAGCAACGGCCGAACTGGCGCGCGCCAACGCAGACGAGGTTACAATCGAAGTTGCGGCCGAAGGGAAGCGGGTCGAAATCGAGACGAAATACCCGCAGGGACGAAACCGGAATCTGAATGTGTCGGTCGAGTTCAAGCTTACGGTTCCCGAAGTAGCATCGGTCGAAACGGGGTCGGTCAGCGGAAGCATCCGCCTGACCGCGCTGAGGGGCAATGCCGAGCTCAACAGCGTGAGTGGTGACGTGCAGGCGGATCAGGTCGGCGGGACCCTGCGTGCCAAGAGTGTCAGTGGCAGCGTCAGGATCACCGAGGTCAGCCAGGAAGCCTCTGCCGAATCGGTGAGCGGTGCGGTCGAGATCCGCGGAGTAGGCGGTGAGACCAAGGCCAAGAGCGTCAGCGGTGATGTCACGGTGGAGCACAGCGACGGCCCGGTCTCGGCAGAATCGATGAGCGGAGACGTCGATGTGATCGAGGCGGCCAATGCCGGACTGGACGTCGATGTAAGCACCTTCAGCGGTCGGATCCAAAGCGACTTCGAATTGGCGGGTAACACCCAAGGGCCGGACAAGCACCTGCGTGGGAGCGTGAACGGCGGAGGCAAGTCGCTCAAGGTCCGCAGCTTCAGCGGGAAAGTTTCCGTGACGCGGAAGTAGCACAAGGGGCAAAGGGGCAAAAGGGGCAAAGGGCGACCGTCAACGGCGGCCGGAAGTCGCCCACCGCAAGTACCAAGGCATCCCAGGCAGAAAATGAGTTACCCCTTTGCCCCTTTGCCCCTCTGCCCCTTCCGTTTCCCCTCCGATCCCCGTAAGCTAAATATAAAAATCAGGCAAAGAAAGTTCACCAGATCAGGGTTGTTATGGACCTCAACTACTACGTGATGGTGCTGAACAAGGTGAACAATGATTGGCGAATTAACTGGTTCGTCTCAACCAATCCCCCGGAATACGTCGACACAGTGATCTCGGACCAGCAGCGCGATACGACAACCGGCGGCCGGCAAGCCCAGCACCCCAACGCCTTCTCAGCGCTCGGCCGAGTAGTTGCACTCCCCGCAGCACATAGTGGCCCCGAGTCCGTTTCGGGATTTCAGGGCCATATCAGGATAAACTGATACACGAATGCGGGTTACGTCTCACCTCCGGGGACTGGTTCTTGCCATACTGTTGCTGGGATGCTGCAGAGCGGCTGACGCCCCTTGTCCACCGGATCTTCTCTGCCTCGGGCCGGCCGAGACGACGGATCATCTGGCTGGCGACCCCCGGATGCGCGGTTTTTCCCCGCGGGCCGGGACGATCACGTCTGGCTCTCATATTGCGTTTGGCGCTGCCTTCCAGCAGCAGGCACCCGGCAACTGGCCGTTGGATTTCGAGATTTCCGGCCTCTATTCGGTCCGCAACTATCGAACCTTAGGTGCCAGAATAGGAAGGTTGAGAACCCGCAGGGAGACCTTCCTGTTGCGCTCTTATGGAAGCCACCTCGCGTCCGAGTTTAATCAAACACGTTACAAGGAACCCGGATTTGCTGCGTATGCCGACTTCAACTACTTCTATTTCCCCAAGCAGTACTTCTTCGGATTTGGCCCTGATTCCCGGCACGTCGACCGAACCGACTACCTCCAGCGCACCGCCAGCTATGAAGCGGTCGCAGGATACCAGATAACAAACTGGCTGGGCGTCTCGGTGCGAGCCGGGATCCTGCAATTCGATCTGGATCCGGGAGAGGATGACCGTTACACCGACACCCAGACGCTATTCCCCAGCGTCCCGGGAATTGACAGGCAGCCGGATTTTTTTCGTTTCAGCTCAGCTATGCTCGTCGATTATCGGGACGTCCCGGGCGACCCGCGTAGCGGCGGAGTGGCGGGAATCCTGTTCTCCCGCTACCGGGACAGGGACAGCCATCAGTTCGAGTTCAACCGTTACGCGGTCGATCTCCGCCATTACTTCCCTGTCGACCCCTTACTTAGCGTGGTAGCACTGCATTTCTT
>Ga0209593_10000892_pt1 | contig 13116 bp, 13 predicted proteins | sample PPLLaktember2015_3_FD_187260 | JGI IMG/M metagenome (GOLD analysis project Ga0209593, IMG submission 187260) | Freshwater sediment microbial communities from Prairie Pothole Lake near Jamestown, North Dakota, USA - PPLs Lake P7 Core (6) Depth... | ecosystem: Environmental > Aquatic > Freshwater...
AAGCACGCCAGCAGACGTTTGATAAGGCTCAGCAGGCTGCCGCACGCGCACGCGATGAGATGCGTGACGCTGAGGATCGTGAGTTTGAGCGGTCACAGCAGCGTGCCGAGAAGGCGTTTGATAAGCAACTCAGTCTTGTCGAAGATGCTCTCGATACACGTCAGCAGCTAGAGGAAGACGCTCTAGAGGCCCAACAAAAAGCTGTTGAGAACGCACTAGATAAGGAACAGGAAGCACGACAGAACGCATTGGAAGCAGATCAGGAAGCAAGACAGAACGCTCTCGAACAAAGGCTTGAGGCTGAGAAGGCGGCACTCGAAGCTTCTCAGCAGATTCGTGAAGACGCACTCACTGAAGAACTCAACGCAGAGAAGCGTCTACGCGACTATCAACTTAAGTCGGATGAGATCACACGCGAAGCTGCGGAGGATCGTGCCAAGGCAGAGAAAGAATACCAAGAAGAAATCGCAATCGGTGTAAAGGGTTCGATTGCAGCAGCTCGACGCAAGCAGAAGCTCGATGCGATCCAGGAGAATGAGGACGAAGCACGTTCCAACCTGGATGTTAAGAAGCAGGAGGACGAAGCTGAGCTAGCGTTTGAGGAAGAGCAGCAGGCGAAGCTCGCAGCACTCAGGGCTGTATTTGCTGAGGAAACCGCCGCTCTTGAAGCTGCACAGCAGAGGGCCAAGCAAGAACAAGAGATTGCGTTTGAGCGTGAGACGCTTGATCTGAAGGCTCAGATCGAAGCCGAAACTCTTGCAATGCGGACACAGTTCGCGGCGCAAGAATTGGCGATGCGGCAGCGTCACGAGCAGGAGCAGGATCAGCTACACGAAGAACACGAACGTAAGCGTGACCAGTTCAGTGAGCAGCAAGAGAACGCTCGTCTAGCACGTCAGAAGCAACGCGCGGCAGAAGATCGTGCATTCGCTGAGGAACAGGAAGCAGCCAAGCAGAAGTTCATCGAGGAAGAGAACAAGAAGCAACTCGTAGCTACACGTCAGCGTGAGGATGAGGCGCGTGCCCGTAAGCGCACGCTAGACGACGCTGACCGTGAGTACCGTAAGATAGAAGATCAAAAGCGTGCTGATCTTCAGGAACAGTTAGATAACGAAGAGTACAACCGCCGCATCGATCAGATTAACGCCGAGCGCGATAAGAAGATCGAAGCGGTCAAGATTTCTCTTGCCGAGCAACAGGCCGCGATCCAAGCCCAGCTCGCACAAGAAATCGCTGATCTCAACGCCCAGCTAGAAGAGAAGATCACAACCATCAAGACGCAATACGTTGATCGTATGCAGGACTTGATGAAAGAGGGCGGCGAGAACATGAAGCCGATCATCGATAATATCGGCGAGCAGATGGAAGGTGCGTTCGACGGAGCTAGATCGTCTGTAGAGAATCTCACTAAGGCACTACAAGACGCACTCAAAGCTGCGAACGATGCGGCTAACGCCATCCGTAATATGCCTACCGCACCTAAGCAATCCGGTGGTGGCGGTGGAGGAGGTAGTAGTGCGCCGTTGCGTGAGGGTGGTAAGGCTGGCGAGACGGCAAGTGAAGTAGAGAACTACATCAAGAACACCGGCGGTACGCAAGCTGACGTTGACAAGGTACTGGGTAAGAAACAGTACGGTGGTATCGTAGACGGGCCGTTTGGTTCTCGTCAGCTAATCTGGGCACACGGCGGCGAACGTTTCGAGGGCATCGGCTCAGGTGGTGTTACGATGGCTGCGATCCGTGCAGCCGAATCAATGGCGCGTAGCGGTATCGGTGGTGGGGCCGCTACGACGAATAACTACAACTACAACGTCAACGCTAACTACGGTCGTGTTCAGACCGAAGGCTCTGTGCGGCTTGACCTGAGTGCGCTTGTCGCTATGACTTCGAGATAGCCATGTTTAAACTGGACGAGACAATCGTACTGCACACCAGCGACGGTCGTGTGTACCCGCTTCACACACCCCCTGCCCGAACCGTCTTACAAGACGAAGGCTTGGGGATGCCCCCTATTGAGTATGTGACCGACCGCGCACCGTTTCAGAACGGAGCCACGCTGCGTACGTTCAGCATTGCTCCGCGTGTGATCCAGCTCGTAATCATGCACAACTACTGTTCACGAGCAGACTATTGGGAAGGTCGTAACCAATTACTTAATATTTTGCGTCCGATGTCGTTTCCTAGCCCACCTCCCCCGTCTGTTTTGATTTATAACATGGGACGTGGTAGACGACGTGCGCTCTCTGTACATATTGAGAGTGGGCCAGGATTCTCACCTAAGGACGGGTGGCAGGAGTGGTCGTTCACAGAGGCGTTGAAGTTTGTTGCTTATGATCCTATCTGGTTTGATCCCTCGCGTAAGTCACAAACATTACTTCCGGTCGCTCCTACCACAGACCTTATATTCCCTGCCAGATTCCCTATCGTTTTCTCGGAATCAGCAGGGATGCTGTCACAGATTGACTACGGTGGTACGTGGATCGAATACCCCACCGTATCTGTGTCAGGGCCGATCACAGGTTTCTCGTTGGAGAACACAACGTTCGGTCAATCTATCGGCTTATCTGATCCTATACCGGAAGGTTACACTGTGACCTTTGAGCTGCACGGCATAAAGACTGTGACCGGCAGCGACGGTGCAAACTGGTTGAACAGAGTGGCTCCTGACAGCGAGCTAGCTACGTTCGCATTACGTCCCGCACCCGCCGCTCCAAACGGTGTGAACACGTTCCACATCGGCGGTACGGGCACGAACGCGCGGACGAATGTTGTAGTGTCGTACTTCGAGCGATACATAGGAATCTGAAGATGGTACAGATTAGTCGTTTCTGGGACGGCACTACGTTAGGCGATGCGACCGTTGCTCCATACGACGCTGGCACTGAGTTCAGCGAAGTTATGACCGCACTAGGCGGTGCGGCTGCTACCCCTAATAAGGGCGGCATTATCAAGAATACGCAGGGCGATCTTAGCATCAGCTCGCCGTCTGCTGGTACTGTCAGGATTGGGCCAGGCGAAGCTTTAGTTTACGGCGCTTGGTATAAATCAGATACGAATGTAGATCACACCTTCGCTGCCCCTGCCGCAGCTGCACGTACGGATCGTATTGTCCTACGTAAATCCTGGGGCACACAAACAGTAAGACAGGTTATCATCGCCGGCGCTGAGGGTGGAGGCGTTCCCGTACTACAGCAGGTTGTAGGCACCACATGGGATGTGCCTCTTGCTCAGATCGCCGTCGCTACGAACGGCACCATCACAATCACTGACCAGCGGAGCGAGCTGGGCGTCCCGCCAACGGATGTGATCCTCACCGACCCTACGATCCGTGATACGATCTTCTTCGGTGCGAAACCAGCAGGTATCGGGGATGCGCGGATCACACGCATTGCTGCCAATCATCTGGCGATGCCCAGTGAGAACTTCACTGTAGGTATCCTGAACATCGATGGCCCCATCGCTCAGGAACGTTTGCTCAAGTTTCAAACGAACGGCCTATCACGTTGGTTCTGGGGCATCGGGGCTAACGACACCGAGGGCGGTAGCAACGCAGGCGGCAACATGATCCTGCAACGCTACAACGATGCTGGGGCTGTGATCGGCCTGGCGATGAGCGTGTCCAGGGCGAGTGGTACGGTGTCGTTTAGTGGTGCGCCTGGCATCACGGCTCCCGGTACACTTACTATCCAGCCCGGTTCTTCTCTGGTGCTCAGCTCACAAGCGGGCGGGAGTGTGCAGTTCTCTCCGAGCAGCACGTACATTCACCCCGCCACAGACGCAGCTACGTACAACGGCCACCCCTCGTACCGTTGGGCACACATCTACGCGGTCAACGCTACGTTCAGCTCGTTGAGCTTGGGCAGCGACATGAGCCATACTGGTGGCTCTCGCTCTATCTGGTACAACTCAGCTAATAGTGCGTGGTACGCACATCTGTACGCTTCTGACGGCTACTTCCGTTTGCAGTACAACGGTACTAATACTGCGTTCGCCGTCGATACTGCTGGTGCGTTGTACACCACGACACTCAGTGCGTCTACGCAAGTTAATACATCGTCTATCGTGTCGGGAGGTAACATCTCGCTGAACGCACCAGGCGCGTATGTGCATCCTGCTGCACACGCTGCGTATCATCTTGGACACCCCTCGCTCTCGTGGGTGAACGTGTACGCCGCTACGATTAACTCGTATTCGACGCTCACGCTCAACCCTGCTGCTGGTGGCACAATGCAGATCAACGGTGGGTTTATCAATCTCGTATCGACTGGTGCTGTGGGTCTAGATACTGGCCCCGCTACGCTCAACTTTTTCGCACCTAACGTCGATAACAAGGTGATCCTTGGTAGCGTAGCTGGCGGTCGGTGGTCACAGCTTGTCGCAGCCAACGGCTCGATCAATACGTGTCGCGCGGAAGAGAAGCTGATTATCAACGAGGTTGACGGTCAGTGGGCGCTTGAGGCGATCCTGAATACGCCCATTAAGCTGTTCCGTCCGAAGAACTATCTCGATGAAGTGGACGATACACTACTGATGGCGGGTATCGTGGACGACTGTGCTGATCCACGTATGCAGATCGGTAAGGGTTCTCAGACGAGCGCAGGTCACCAGGCTGCGTTGTCTATGGCCGGTATCCAGAGGCTCCACGCTCGGCTTGCGGAGCTAGAAAGAGAAGTCGAATGGCTCAAGAACAATCACCCCCTCCAGTAGCAGACCCTCCCGCAGAGCCACTACCGATACCTCCTGTATCGCCTGATGTCGCACGTCCAAATGCGCTCTTTACGTTCAGTAGCGCAGCTAACGCTATAACCATATCGGGTACTGCACTACGGCAGGCGAAGACCAGTAGTGAGCCGTGGGCTGACGAATACTGGAACGCGAGCGGCTACGACAAAGCAACCGTCACAGCAGCTCTCGATAGGTTGATCGAAGCGTCTGAGGCATTCGCGGCCGAACATAACGCAGACATCGAGATTCTCAGGAATCAAACGTAATGACTGACATCAAGACGGAAGACATCAAAAAAGTCCCGGCAACGACTTTGCCGAGACTTCGTGATGAGTGGCAGCGTGCGGTTGGCGCTGCACAGGCCGCCGAGGCGTCGAAGCAGGTAGCTCAGGGTATGTTCACAGCGTACCAGCAGCGCCTTGCTACGGTGCTAGAGATGTTGGGCCTCGACCCTAATCAGCAGTGGTACGTGGACTTCAATACCGGTGTGATTAGCGATAAAGACCCCTCAGCCGGCCAGCAGAACGGTGTGAACGGCGCTATGCCTCAGCTCGGAAGCTGATCCCGTCGAGCGACACATAGCTCGTAGCTTCACGAATCACCACGTCACCATCAGCCTGCACTTCTGCGATGGCATAGGTCGGTACGCCATACACCAGTGCTGATAATGGCCGGTTACCAGTAGAAAGAGTGAACAGCGTCATGGGGAGTGTGACCGAACCCATGCTCGCTGTGCCACGCAGATGTACGACGTTGCTACCATCACGCCAATAACTGACCTGCTGATACGACGCTACAGGTGCCCACCCACTAGGTAAGGTCGGTGTGACCGGATCGGTGCCAGGATCGGGTGTAGGCCCAGGCCCAGCTCCAGCAGGTACTTCTCGGTTCTCTACTATTCTTAACCGCCGGTCTAAGTTCTGCACCATCTTGGTGAACGCTTTGATGGGGAATAGAAGATCAGTCGGTATCAGGGCCATCGTGTTCACCTTTCGGGTCGGCTTCGTTGGGGATGAACTTTCTATACTGCTTCCACCCGATGAAGTTTCCCCAACGTGCAGGGACAGGTAGACACTGAGCGGTGTGCTCAAACGGAGACATGTGACCGTTCTGGATCAGACGATCTGCCAGCTCGATGTCTTTCGCTAGGTCGCGTCTGTCCTGATTAAGATAGCTCACACGCGCACATCGCGCCGCTGATACGCTCGCTGCCGTCATGGTGGCGAGCGTTTCTTTTTCTTCGTCTTCTACGTACGGCAGGTGCCAGTCAGGATAGTGCATACGAACAGGAGTGGATGCATCTAGTTCGTGTTCGATTAAGAGTGCCAGCTTCCTGAATTCTGGCTGTGCGTCTGCTTGTGTACGTAGGTGTAGGAAGTTGTTCCAGTCTGTAGCTGTGATAACCGCCGTGTGCCACATGAACGGCTCAAGCAAGCGGTTCGTTATTTGCTTGTGAACGCCCAGGCCAAGTAATTGTACAGACGCCTCTACCGCGTCGTTTCTGGCCCTTAACCAGATTTCTGCCGCTTTGTCAGCGAGTGGTATTTCAGGGCCAGCTGACATTCCCGAGCGGTTCGATCCCCACTCGATAGGCATGAACGGGTGCGCGGTCACACGGCTCCGCAGGCGCGTGGTTGGAATGGCTCGGGAAGACGCGGAATTTCTACTCAGCATCCTATGTGTATTCAGCTCAGCAAGGATGAACCTTGGAAACGTCGCTTCTAACGTAGTGATACGTATTTCGTGTGGCCCTATCGAATCAGCCACTACACGCACAGAATAAGTCACGCCGTCGCCTCGAAATTGGCAGTCTCTTCCTCTAGTTCTAGGGAGATGCTCTCTTGGTTCTCGCTGAGGGCCATTGTGATCGCCCGTATCTTCACGTTCGCTACGACCCCTCCGAACTGACAGGTTACGATATCACCCAAGAAGTAGTGTCTGTGATACGCGCTGTACGGTGTCTGAATAGGGTTGAGTGTGAAGTTCACCAACGCACGTTTCTCGTATAGCACCTGATTCCCGATGGCGATCAGAGCGGCCAACCGATCTTCACTCGATGCGTTCTGGTCTTGTTCGATCAGGTTATACGGGCTAGCGTTCACAACCACAGGCGGCGCTTCTACGAGTGTGGTGTCGCGTAGTGGCCCCTCACCAGGCCCCAACACCAGCACAGACGTAATCTCATCCGTGCGAGATAAGGTGTGTGACGGGTTCATCATGTTCGCTTGAGGTATGCCGAAGATCATCTGGGTGGGTGTGCCTGCTGTACGGTTTGTGCCGCGTTGAGGCCAGTATGTGCGGAACTCAAACTGATTACCGCCTAGCCACACTACATCGAAATCGACGCGGTTGTGTTCACCGATGTCAGTGATTGCCTCAAGCAAGTTTCTCCAGGCATCCGCGCCTTCGTAAACCGCTGCCTGACTTAGATTCGCGGCCACCGCGAGACCGGGTGTGACCCCATCGGTCAGACGATTGTTCGCCGTTGTGGCGAGTGGGCCTGCGTTCTCTCGTACGTAGTCTTTGATTACATCGTCAGCAGGAGCGGGGCCTTTGGCACTCCCGTCCGTATCAGCGTAGTATCTGATACTACGACGCTTAATCAGATCAAGCAGGCCACGCGAATATGATGTGAAAATCTGTGAATCTGCTTCTGTGATCTGGTGCTGAGGCGTCCTATGAAACCCGATGAACTCTGTGTACCAGTCGAGGCCGGCTTCTGGATACTGACGCCGTACTTCGATCAGAGTGTCTAGCTCAAAAAGGCTTACTACACGAGGATCATCGAACATCGACAGAGTTAGTGTCGATGCTAGATTGGTGCGGTGTTCGATAGTACATGCCCTGAACTGTTCGAGAACGAGTTGTAGCACACCGTCCGGATCGTAGATGCGGACTTGGTATCCGATAGGCACGGCTAACCCTCCAACGGTCTGGTCGTATACGGCACAGGTTCGCCGTTTCTGTACATCCAAAAAGCTTCGTGCAACGCTCTGATTTCTGAGAAGAGAATCTGCGTTGTACCTTGACTACCGGGCAGCCCACGCAGACCGTACTTACGACGTAACTTCTCTAAGCAACGGTGAGCTAGATTGTCTTTGGCTCTAAGCTCTCCTAGATCGTATTGTCTGACGAATGCAGCACAAGTAGCACACGCTAACCACGAGCCGCTTGACTTGTACGATAGCGGCGCTCCGGCAGCGAAATCGTAGGCGGGATAGACCATCGCCATAGGATCACTGTCCGGTATAGTGTCAGCACAGAAGTCACATACCTTCATGTTACCTGCCGAGAGCATAGTTCGTCCATAGCCTCTCAATGCGTGTTGCCGTTGTTGTGCCTGTCGTGTTTGAGGCACTCTCGTACGGCATGTCGATGTAGTACCAGTCGGCGTATAGCTCGTCGTACAGAGGGGACGGATAGCCCGAGAGAGCCACTAGCCCTGTGTGCTTGTGGAGGGCCGCTGCGAGCGCACGGTGTTCGTCGGGCGTCATCTCGTGTGAGTACGCCTTTGTTTTATCTAGTCGCCTAGTGTCGTGTACGTAAGGAGGATCGCAATAAACAAGTACACCAGGATCGTTGTAGAGACGGAGAATATCAAGTGCCGGATAATTCTCGATTTGGATGTTGCGTAGACGCGCTGCCACAATCGCAAGGCCATCGATCCCCGCTTGCCACTGAGCATTGTAGATCGCCATTCCATTCTGAATGCCTGCTCTGGTGTAGCGCCAGGCGTTGAGTTCAGAATCAGTAATCATCTGTGCCTGAGCGCGAGGCGTCTGACGAGCCATGACAAAGAACTGTCTGGCCTGTTCCATGTCCAGCTCGCCGGGTTTTGGTGGCTCTCTCATAGCACGGAGCGCGTCTTTACGTTCTTCCCTTGAGTGTGGTGTGAGTATTAATTGTCTGATAAGTTCTTCTGGGTCTTTACGCAACACCCTAAAGAAATTGACTACGTTGTTGTCTACATCGTTGTACGTGTCGATTGGAGATGGCTCTCGATTTAAGATCACAGAACCAGACCCACCGAACACATCTACGAAGTGACGACACTTCGGTAATAACGGCAGCAACCACCCTAAATGACTTAGCTTGCCGCCATACCAAGGGAACGCCGCTATGCGTCTTCTTGCTTCTGAATCGGAGATTTCTTCTTTCGCCGGCTCAGGGACTATTGCTGTGCTGGTTTCGGTTTTGGCTTTTACTTCAGCTCTTGCCTCTTCTATGTACTTCTCAGCTAAGCCAGCGGCAGCCTCATTGATGATGGCGTTCTGCATCGTACGGAGTTGTTGCGTACCTGTGCTGAATGTGCGTGGTACTTCACTCCAGGCGCGTGCATTGTAGGCTCGTCCATCCGCACCTTGTACAGCGATACCTTTTAGTTCCTCACGTTCGTCTTGTGGCAGGGTATTAATATCTCTTGATGCTGTCGCAATCGAGATACCAAGGGTTTGAGCAATTCTGGATAGCGTGAACCCGAATTCTCTGCGCAGTCTAGCTACAAGCTCTTGACGTTGTATAGCATTTAAGTGCCTGCGCTTTACATTTAGTGATATGATGTAAGCAACCTTTTCGTCCTCGGTTGCGAATCGTCTTATTATCTTATCGTAGAGAGGTAGATCAACCCCCTCCTCGATTAGCTCGGTGAATGCTTTGTATCTGTGGTGGCCGTCGAGAATATCACCGTTCTGATCAAACTCGATAGGAACCAGAACCCCGCGCCGCTTGATATCGTCTTTCAGCTCTTGGTATTGCTCAGTCGTCATTTCAGGCATGAGCTGCCAGCGGTTAGGGTTAGGTGGTGCGCTAGTCATTGGATTCCTCTGAGCGATGTGTATTCAGGCGATTGAGTTCTTTCATTTCTAAGAAGAACGAAATGCGTTGCCGTAGCTGATCTTCAGATAATCCTTGGTTGAACTTAGCTCCAGTCTCCCCCACTACTGCTTGTAGATATGAGAGAAGCAGTACGGCCTGCCTTCTTTTAACACGCAGGTACGGTAATATTTCTTCAAGACAGAAAACAAACTCAGCCGTATTGGATAAGCTCCACAGATACTTATCAGAATTACCTCGTTTGCTTGCGAATGGCCCCTTGATACTACCACCGAACAATCTCTGTAATTCTTCTAGTGGATCGCGTATGACTTGACCCGCGCTTATTCTAGGTGCCGTAGTTCCTGTAGACGGAACCATACGCAGCCCTATGTGACCGTCGCCGTCCATGAATCCGGCGGCCCACGCGGCATCTGTGTCTTTCAAGCCTTGCCTTCTTTGATCTGATATTCGAGTAGGAGCAGGTGAGCTAGAGCATCGACTTCATGTACAGTCTTACCTTGTGCGTTCACAAGCAAGCGTCTAGCGTCGAGGATAAACGCTCTACGTGCTTGTGGTACGTTCTTGATACACTTGAGGCCGAAAACATGACAGACACCTACAATACTACCGACTAATTGTAGAGTACCGTTGATGTTAACGTCTCGCATACTGTTTCCTATGAAATCCTCATAGGCTACAATATCTGGTTTGTAGTCACGCAGCATGTCCCACAATTCTGTAGGCTGTGTGATCGTCGCTGTATGATAATTGCCATCGATCTTGACTGCTACTCCTGTGCTGCCACCGGGGTCTATTGCCATGATAATCATGCGTAGCTGCACCGAGGCCAGTGTGACCTATAGCCGTGTGAGAATGCCCAGGCGGTGACGTATGCCGCTGCCTCTGGATCGTAAGGAGAGTAACCTTCCCAACCGGCCTCTCTCGACATCCAGTTCCAGGTATTCCACGAATATTGGAAAATACCGTGATAGAGGCCGTTCTTGCTCTTGGCATTCGGATTGAATGTCCCGCCCGTCTCGCATGATGCCGTCCGTCTCAGCCAATTGTAATTAACCCCGTAATGCTGAGAAGCCCGCCAGATGAAATCAAGGGGTGTGACCGCTGCCAGAGACAATAAACTGCGTCTTCTCATGCTCCACGTCCTGCCTTCATATTTGCTGCGAACTGATCTAGCTCGTCTTTCACACCGTCCAACAACGACAGGTCAGGTGCGGTCACTTCGTCAGGGTCTTCTGTGCGTGATAGTCCGCTCATAAGCCCGTCGAATAGTGACAGCGCACCCATGTAGAATGCGATCTTCGTCTCGCGTCGTTGTATAGGGTCTGCTCTAATAGGATCGAGGACGGCATGAGTGTAGTTCTTCCAGGCGTTCGCTAGCAACGGCAGCGTCAGCTTGCTATCGGGTTGTGCCAAGATTATCACCTACCTTTACGTCCACCTTCACTGACGGATAGCCGTCGAAGCGAGGCTTCTGCATGACTTCCCTGATGAGTGCGACGACTTCTTTACGATAGCGCCTATCGCTCTCTACGACGATGGCATCATGCACCATCAAGACGACGAATGAGTTGTACTTCGCTAGCAACGGGGCCAGCTCAGTCATAGAGGTAAGGCAGTAATCTGAGGCATTCGACTGGATAGGGAAGTTAACCGCCTGTCGTAGTGCTTTGTGATCGAGTACCACAGGGAAGCGCATCACACGCCCAGACGGAGTACGGATATAGCCTTGCTGCTGTACCTGCCGCTGCACGTCTAGCGTCCACTTACGATGGATAGGATACGTACGCCAGAAGTTATCGATGTATGAACGTGCTTCGCCTGGTGTACAACCTAGACCGATCGGTGGAGGGCCTGAGAGTTTCTCTGCTCCCTCACCGTACATCAAACCGAAGCGAATCTTCTTGGCACGCTGGCGATATTCACCCCACGCGGCTTTACTGAAATCCTGCCGCCTGACCTTGAACGCGCCCTCGGCTGTGGCGCTGTGAACGTCGCCGGATTTTAAGTGCTCCAATAAAGTAGGGTCGCGGCTCTCAGCCCAAGCGAGCCAGACTTCGATCTGATTATAGTCTGCCTCGATGATTTCGTGTGTGACTGGGTTGTGTGGTATGATGGCTTCCCGTAGACGAGCGTAGTCGGCACCCACCGTATAGTCTTTGGGGATGGTCTGCATAGCTGGGTTGTGATAGGACGTGCGGCCTGTTCTCGTCGTGGTCACGAACGCGCTAGGATGTAGCAGTCCGTCCCATTTGAGATGATCCCACACCGACTTCACGTAGTCGATCATGGTATCGAGTGTACGAAGATCACGCAACTTAGCCGCGAATGGGTGGTCGAGCTGATCGAGTGTCTCTTTGTCTAGGCTCGGCTCACCTGTCTTCGGTGAGAACTTAATTGGCTCTAGACCAATTAGATTGTAGAACAGTTTACGAAGCTGAGGGTTGCTCTGGAAGTTGACATCCTCGGCCTCCATCCACCCGTACTGGTCACGCGCCTCCTGTTGCATCGCGTTATTCATCTGAAGCCAGCGGTCACACCAGTCTATCGTCATCTGGCGCAGTACCGGCTGGTCGATGTTAATGCCGCGCACCTGCATCTTAATGAACGTACGGATTGCAGGAAGTAAGAGGCCGTTGTAGAGAGGTTCTGTGCCGTCGTCCCGCATACGCTGTCCGTGAATGGTTGACAGTCTACGAGTGTACGCCGCATCTTTGGCGTTGTACTCATACAGCATAGCGGGAGGTAGCTGGTTCATGCGTCCCTTGTAATACTTCTTTACTTCCTCGTTATACCAGCCTGCCCCCAGAAACTCGCGTGCGTTCTCTTTCAGACCATGCCTACCGGGTCGTTCATCTGCACATACCGACATAAGCATGGTATCGTGTACCAACGGGAGCATAGTACCAAAGTAGTTGTACAGGCCGTTGATATCGTACTGTCCGGCCTGGAACGTCCACTGTACATTCAAAGGCCAGGTGAGGATATACTTCGGTAGCGTACAGTTAGGATCGAGACACTTGTTATTGGAGCGCCAACCCCTAACGTGTGTGCCATTGCGGATACAATCAGGCAGTACCTCCCGAGGCAGTACCCAGGTGCGTTCAAGCCCTGCATTGTCGAGATAACTTATCGCAAGACAAAGTAGCTGATCAGAGTACGCATCGATCAGCTCTACGTCTGGGTTGGAAGTCTCGATATCGATAGCGACCGGTCTATCTTTTGGCAGACCGCTCAAGACCTGTTGTGCGTGTGACAGCGATTTTATGAGGTTATACGAGACGTGAGCAGGTAGACCGTCTGGTTCCCAATCGAGGATGTGATTGATCTTGGTGAAGTCACGGATGATATCCTGCACAGCATCCATACTCTGACCGCGCAGGGCGAATGCAGGATGGTGCGTGTCGAGTACGTAACACTTGCGGTGGTCGCTCCAGACAACCGAGCCTCTGGAGCCTTTCTTACGAGGAAAGCCTGTGACCGCCTCATGTGCAATCTCGCCCATAGTTATGACCAACTTGGGCTTGTACTCGCTAATCTCTAGACCCAATCTGGGAG
>Ga0209593_10000893_pt1 | contig 13115 bp, 8 predicted proteins | sample PPLLaktember2015_3_FD_187260 | JGI IMG/M metagenome (GOLD analysis project Ga0209593, IMG submission 187260) | Freshwater sediment microbial communities from Prairie Pothole Lake near Jamestown, North Dakota, USA - PPLs Lake P7 Core (6) Depth... | ecosystem: Environmental > Aquatic > Freshwater...
CGCAACTACTGGCGCTTCAGAGGCGCGGGGTTTCGATGCGGCTCGCCGCCCAACTCGCCACAAAACGGCGAGTCACTCAACCGCCGCTGAGATCCTGCCGCCGCACTCCACATTTAGAGCCTTCCCGGGCACAAGATACGTATAAGGATCAGGGCCCTGACAGGCCCTGACGCCGCACTCCGAAAGGAGATGGCCACAACTACTGCGCTTCAGAGCCGCTGAGAACCAGCTGAATGGCCCCAGGCTTACCGCACCACCAGCCCATCCCCGAACACGTACGTCCCACCGGCCTTGGTGTTCGTCACCTTGGTCTTTTCCCCGTGCCGCAGGCGCAGCGGACCGCCAAGAAGCGAGCGGATCTCCGCTCGCGCGAGAGCGCCGTCCTTCCACTGCAAATCGACTTCAAAACCGCCGCGCGCTCGCAGACCTCGAACGCTGCCAGTTGGCCAGGCTTTTGGCAGGGCGGGTAGCAGGTACAGTTCGCCTGCGTGACTTTGCAGAAGCATTTCCGCTATCCCCGCCGCAGCCCCGAAGTTTCCGTCTATCTGGAAAGGCGGATGTGCGTCGAACAAGTTTGCGTATGTCCGATCGGGGCTCAGAAGCTGACTGAGGAGCAAATGCGCATGATCGCCATCCTCCAGTCGTGCCCACAAGTTGATTTTCCACCCCATCGACCAGCCGGTCGCCTTGTCCCCCCGCAACTCGAGCGTCCTTTTCGCCGCATTGAACAAGTCCGGAGACGTCCGTTTTGTTATCTGGTTTCCCGGGCAGAGGCCGTAGAGGTGTGATACGTGGCGGTGCTGAGGCTCAGCCTCGTCGAAATCGCGGCTCCATTCCTGCAATTGACCGCGAGCACCGATCTGATACGGCAGCAGGCGGGGGAGGGTGGCCTTCAGGCGTTCCCGAAACGCCGCGTCTACTCCCAGAATCTGCGCCGCTTCCCAGCAGTTCTGGAACAACTCGCGTGCGAGCGCCATGTCCATGGTGGAACCGATACTCACCGCGGACGCCCGCTTCTCTCCGTCCGGGCCCACATAATTAAACGCATTTTCTGGAGAAGTGCTCACCGGCGTCACCAGGCGCCCCCGCTCGTCCTCCACCAGCCAGGCCAGCAAGAATTCGGCGGCCGACTTCATGACTGGATAGGCTTTTTCGCGAAGAAAGGTCTTGTCCCGGGTGAATTCGTAACGCGTCCACAGATGCTGGCAGAGCCAAGCCGGAGACAGCGGCCAGAAGCAGGCTCGGGCGTCGCCGTCGACCGGCTGGGCATCCCGCCAGATGGTCGTGTTGTGATGCGCTACCCACCCCGGCCGTCCGTAAAGCTCTCGAGCCACTTTGCGGCCATCAACCGCCAATTCCTCGACCATTCGGAGCAGCGGCTCGTGACACTCGGAGAGGTTCACGATCTCGGCCGGCCAGTAGTTCATCTCGGTATTGATGTTGATCGTGTAGGCGCCGTACCAGGGCGGAAGCACATGAGGATTCCAGATGCCCTGCAAGTTGAGCGGCTCGGTGCCCGGACGGGAACCTGCAATCATCAGGTAGCGGCCGAACTGGAAGTACAATGCGGCAAAGCTCTCGTCCTTTCCATTGGAGTAAAGCCGGATCCGCTCGTCGGCCGCGAGCCGGCTCTGCTCGGTTGCGGCCCCCACATCCAGGGCCACGCGATTGAACAGTGCCTGGTAGTCGCGTACATGGCTATTCAGTAGGTCGTCGTAATTTTTTCCGAGTGCAGCGATCAGGTTTCGGTTTGTTTCCTCGGATGGGTTTTTCCCTTCCCGGCTCGGGCTTTTCTGGAAACCGTTGAAACTTGTTCCTGTCGTCAAGATCAACAGGACATCGTTAGCCGCCGTCACCTGGATGCCGTCACCGGCCGGCCGCACGTCACCTCCGATTGGAATCACGCGCACTCGTGCCTCGAAAAACGTCCCGCGGCCGCCCGCCTCGGCTCCGTAAAGCAGGTTCTTAGCTCCCGGCAGCCGCTTGCCGTCCTTGTCGTAAAGCTCGGGATACTTCCACTGATCCCCGTTTTCCTCGACCCATCGGAGCTCCCGCCGGAGCGCCAATCCCGGCACTTGCCCCGCCAACACCAAAGTATCCGGGCCCTGCGGACGCCCGATCGCGGTCGGGTGAGGTGATGTAAGTTTGACCAACATGGTTACGGCCGCCGGCTTGTCTGCTTTCACCCTCACAATGAGCGCTTGAGCGGGAAAAGAAGCGAAATACTCGCGCGTGTAGAGGACGCCGTTCTGCACATACGTCGTCCTGGCCACAGCCCGGCCGATGTCCAGTTCTCGACGGTACTGCTCGAGGCCGCCCGAGGGGAACTCGAGCGAAAGATCCCCGAGCGGTTGGTAGGCAGCTTGCGATCGACCCAGCCAGTTCTTTGTGATGAATTCGTGAGCCTCCGCGTACTGACCCTGTCGGAGCCATTCGGTCACCTTGCCGAAATCCTTCCTGAAATCGAGCTTCACATCGCGATGCCCAGGTTCACCCGAGTAAAGCCGGTCGTCATTGAGCGAGATCACTTCTTTGTCGACCCCGCCGTGGATCATCCCTCCGATTCGGCCGTTGCCAATCGGTATGGCTTCCTCCCAGGCCTTGGCCGGCTGGGCGTACCAGACCGTCAGGTCCTGGTCCGCTGCCCGCTGGGCGCGTGCGCCTGTTGTAAGGAGAAATATCGAGATTGCCAGAAGAGTTATCCGCCGGGTCTTCATCGGCCTGTTCTAACATAAGAATTGGCAAGGTGCCAGCACAGAGACTGCGAGCGAAGCAAGCCGTCCTTTTTGCTCGCTGCGCTCGCAGAGAGCACTTCTGGATTCTTTGACACCCCCGACTGCCTGAAGTAAAGTCTCTGGCGCCGGGATTTCATGCTGCTTATGGGATCAGCTCAGCCCCCCACGTCTACCCTTGGCCTCCTCGAGCGGGCTCGAAGGGGAGACGAGGATGGATTCACTCTCCTTTTTCAGAAATACGCGCCCCGGCTTGCGGTACTGATCCACTTTAAACTGAGGCCTGACCTCCGGGCACAACTGGACGTCGACGACGTGCTTCAGGAAGTCTTCCTGGCGGCCTCGCAAGACCTCGCGTCATTCCACTACCAGAAGCCAGGCGGCTTCATGAACTGGCTGGGACGGATAGCCGATCACAAGGTTATTGACTTGGCCCGATTCCAGGCGCGCCAAAAACGAGCCGGCGGGGTGCGAATCCCCCTCCACTCACCCAGCAATCCGAACGGAATTGAGCCATGTCACCGGCAGACACCTTCACGAATCCTCGGGCACAAGGAAGAGCTTGCCCAGCTCGTCTACAAGCTCGATCATCTGCCGGAGAACTACCGCCAGGTTATCGTGATGGCTCGCGTGGAACTGCTGCCGACGGAAGAGATAGCCAGACGCCTCGGGAAAACCAAGGGAGCCGTCGCGGTGTTGCTGCACCGCGCTCTCCAAAGGATGAAGGATGAAGGATGAAGTGTTGCCCGGAGAGACTCCCGAGACGGACGCCAGGGAGCAGCGGCTGGCAGAAGCCATTGCCGAGTACTCCGATCTCGAGGCGGATGGCCGGGAAGTAGGACTAACCGAGTTCTGCGAAAGGCACCCCGATCTGGCACCCGAACTTCGATCTTGCCTGGAATCGCTCGCGCCGCTTCAAATCCCGGCCGCCGTGGCTACTCAGGTCGCTGCGTCGGACTCTGAGAACGAGCTCGAGACGCTGTCCGGCCTGCGCATCCTGGAAGAACTGGGCAGCGGCGGCATGGGCAACGTATTTGTCGCGTTGGATGAGCGGCTGGACCGCAAAGTCGCCGTGAAGGTGCTCGATCCGCGCTTCTGGAGCAATGAGGCGCTCAAAGCCCGTTTCATGCATGAGGCGCGGGCCTTGGCAGCCCTCAACCACCCTCGGATTGTCCGGATCTACGACCTGGGGACAGCGGATGAACCACCTCACTTCGTCATGGAGTACGTCGAGGGTGTCCCGCTTCTCGACGCCCTGGCGCCACTGGCCCTCAAGGCCAAGCTGGAAGTCATTCAAAAAGTGGTGCGAGCCGTCCAGTTTCTGCACGAGCAGCACATGGTTCACCGAGACCTGAAGCCAGGGAACATCCTGGTCGGTCCGGACCTGGAACCTAAACTGCTCGATTTCGGCCTCGCCCGCCACATCCGTCCCTCGGCCGGCGGCGTTACTCTTCCCGGAGAGGTTGTAGGCACACCAGAGTACTTTTCGCCCGAACAAGCCCGCGCCGAAGAGCTTGACGCCCGCAGCGACGTCTTCTCGCTCGGGACGGTCCTTTACCAGGCGCTCACCGGCCAACTGCCTTTTCCAGCCGAGGACTACCAGAGCCAGATCCGAAGCATCTGTGACAACGAACCCACGCTACCGAGACGGCTGAATTCCTCGATCCCCGGCGAGCTTCAGAACATCTGCATGAAGGCGTTGGAGAAGAAGCCGTCGGATCGCTATACGAGCGCCCGGGAGATAGCCGACGACATAGAGCGGTTCTTAACCGGGGAGCCCGTCCTGGCAGCACCCACATCGTACACCCGCCGGATGAGCGGCAAAGTCGAACAACATCTGCGCGAGTTGGAGGGGTGGCGTCAGGACCGTATCCTCTCCGACCTGGAGTTTGACGCGATCGAGAAGGGCTATGCCCGCCTGATCGAAAAGGAAGACGCCTGGATCATGGAGGTTCGCCGTCTTTCGACCGCGCAGGTCGCGCTGTACCTCGGCGCCTGGATTCTTGTGGTGGGTGCCGCCCTCGTGTTTCTTTTCCGGTATCCGGTACTGACGGGCACCCCGGCCGTCCTCCTCGTCGCCGGCGCGACTCTGCCTACCGGCTGGTACGGCCTCCATTGCTGGCGCTCGGGGCGCCTCCGCATTGCGATGGCCTACCTGCTGGCCTTTTGCCTGCTTGCTCCGGTCTTGCTGCTGGTCGCAATGGGCGAGTATGGGATTTTCGCGGGCCTGACCAGGAATCGAGAAGACCTGGAGCTTTTCTACCAGTTCGACGGCTTCAAACGCACGACGAATGCTCAGCTCTGGTGGTCCCTCCTGCTTGCGCTGCCCGTCTACGTGGGGCTTCGCCGTTTTACCCGTTCGCCGGCCTTTTCGCTGGTCATCTCAACCATGATCGCACTGCTCTGCCTGGTCACGCTCCTCAGGCTCGGCATGCTCGAGTGGCTCCCAGACCACCCCGGCAGGATTTTCGTTCGCCTCATTCCTGCCTCCCTCCTCTTCTTCGTCCTGGCAGGCGTCCTCGAGCGTTTGAAGAGATCCGCCGATTCCCGCTATTTCTACCCGGCCGCGGTATTTTTCACATTCGTGTCGCTAAGCGGCGTGGCTGGTTTTCACGAACCTTATGCCGACTGGTTAAAAACGAATTTCCCCTGGACAAGGGGGCAGATCGAATACCTTTTCATCACCAATGCCGGTATTTATGGCCTCCTCCAGCTGATTTGTGAGCGGGTGCCGTCCGCGCAGATGCGCACAGTGGCCAAGTGCTTTCGCTTCGTCATTCCCACCCATGTTCTCACGTCCCTGCTCCTGCTTGGTCTTGATGCCACCGAACGAGCAGAATCCAGCCCCACCGTCGCCTCCGTGCTTCGCGAAGCGCGTCTCTTTGAGCTTCTCGTTCCGGTAACCGCCCTGGTTTTCGTCTTTTGGAGCATCTCCAAGCAGATGAAAAACTATTTGGCCACCGGCCTGGTCTTTCTCGCGATCGGCGTCATCCGCCTGCAGCAGAACTGGCTAAGGGACCAAGTCGAATGGCCGCTGGTCCTTTTGGCGGCCGGCGTTGCCCTCATGCTTTGGGGCGCGCGCTATTCTTCCTTCCGCGCCGCCCTCGCCCGATTGGTTCAACGCGGGAAGTAGCAAGCCGGTGTAATCCTCGCCCACCCACGACGCTTTAATCAGCAGAAGGAGGAATTAAGATGAGAACGCTTCTGATTCTTTCGCTGCTGCTCGTCATGGCCGGATGTATCCCGACCCTGACACTTCAACCTTTGTGGGATAAGGAACATGCGGTATCCGAAACGGCCTTCGAGGGGCGTTGGATCAGCGCTGAAGGGGACAGCACCCTGCGAGTTACCAATCGAGTCAAGGATGCGAAGTACTCGCTCGACTTTGCCTCGGAAGACGGAGTAAGCCATTACGAAGGACACCTGATCCGCCTCCAGAATTACCTCATTCTGGACCTCTCTCTCGAAGAGGATGCGGCGGAGAAGCTGATTGACGGTCAGGCATTCGCCCCCGTCTTGCCGGTGCACTTCTTCGCCCGGGTGCGAATTGAAGGCGACAAGCTGTCTATCGGTCTTCTCCCGGAAGACGACATGGAAAAGCAGATCGAGGCGGGCATGGTAAAGGTGCAGCGGTCGAAAACGCCGGCGGGCGTGATTCTCACAGGAGATACGGCGGAGCTGCAGGCGATCGTGAGCAAGCTCGCAGGCGACGGCGAAGTCTGGGAGGAGAGCCTGTTTTACCGCACATCAAGCGTTCTTCCCTCGACTGACGAAAACTAATGCCAGATTGCGATCAGCACGGACAGACACGGACTTGCACGGACGGACACGGATGGTCCGTGTCTGTCCGTGCGACTCTGAACCATCACGATATCTCGTGCGTATTCTGATACATGAGTGTCAAAAGCAAGATCTGTCTCCTCGTTCTGCCTGTTGTTCTGGCCATTGGCGTGTACGGCTTTCAAGCCAATGCCCCGAAGATGCCGAACCTGGCCGAACGGCTCGGCTACCCCGCGGGCACCAAGCTTCTCATAGTTCATGGGGATGACCTGGGCGTGGCGCACTCGGTCAACCAGGCAAGCTTCCAGGCGCTGGACAAGGGTTTCATCAGCTCGGGGAGCATCATGGTTCCCTGTTCCTGGTTTCCCGAAGTCGCCGCTTACGGGAAAAGCCACCAGGATGCGGACCTGGGCATCCACCTGACAATGACGAGTGAATGGGAATCGTACGAATGGGGCCCGGTGGCTGCCCCGGACCGGGTCGCGAGCTTGATCGACCCGCAGGGCTATCTTTGGGACAGTTCCCAACAGGCTGCGACCAGCATCAAGCCGGAAGATGCGGAACGGGAAGCCCGTGCCCAAATCGAACGCGCCCTCCGAGCCGGTATCAAGATTACCCACCTTGACAGCCACATGGGCACTTTTTTCACTCCTCGGCTGTTCCCTGTCTACGTGAAGCTCGCCCGCGAATACCAGGTGCCGTTTTTTGCGGTGCGGGATCCGAGGGCGTCTCCTGCCATGCTCCAACTCCTGACGGACAAAGACCTCGTGCTGGATGACTTCAAGATGGCTCACGAGGCCGTTAACCCAGAGAATTGGACGAAGTTCTATGAGGATTTAGTTCGCGGCCTTAAACCCGGAGTCACGCTATTGATCGTCCATCTCGGGCTCAACGACAGCGAGCTGCAAGGCGTGATGACCGAGAAGGCGCCCTTTGGCAGCGCCTGGAGACAAAGCGACTTCGACGCGGTCAGCAATCCCCGCTTCGCCCAAGTCCTGAAAGAGAATAAAGTCACACTGGTGGGGTGGAACGACTTAGCCGCGAAAGCAGCAAGGTGACGGGACGACAGGGCGACACGGGTGACAAGGTGATCTGCGGGGTGGGCGTTTACAGCACGCCGGAGGCGTGCAAGGTAAGTAGCCGGGGGTGGAGCCGTTTTTCAGGCGACACCCCCGGAAGCAGGCTGGAAAAACGAGCCCACCCTGGAGGGGTGGAGGGAAAAGCCCTCGCACCCTTCCAGGGTGCGTCTTCTTCTGAGGCAAAAATTCCGGGGGTGTCGCCGGAAAACGGCTCCACCCCCGGCTACTTCCCTTGCACGCCTCCGGCGTGCGGTTACGCCAACCCCGCAGATCACCCTGTCACCCTGTCACCTTGTCACCTTGTCACCAAGGGTTCACCGCCGGGCGGCGGCGAAGAGTTCCAGGATTCGCGGCGGAACCAGGCGCGAGTCGAGCCGATGCCGAGGATCGAGGTCGAGCGCCCGTCTGAAATGCTGGGTGGCTTGGGCGCGAAACTCCTCTTTAAGTTTCGGGTCTGCTGTCAGGAAACTGAGGCGGGCATATGCCACGCCGGTCCAGCTCTCCAGTTCGGCATTGCCGCCTTTCTGGTCGGCGCTGACCTTCTTCAGCAGCTGCAGGGCCTCATGAGGTTCCGCGGCGACCGCCGCGAGAACAGTGCGCCGGACGTTCGCCTCGTCGTGAACGGCCGGGCGCTCGATCGGAGGATCGGGACGCCGACGCGCAGCGACACCCGGACGCGCCTTGGCAAACCGTTGCGGATCCGAGTCCCGCATGACCCCCATCCAGTCGTTTCGGATTGGGCTCCCCCCGGCCCGGAGCTCGGGCAGATAGCGCTGCATCCTTTCGTACACTTCCGGCCCCTGGCCGCCGTCTTGAATCCGCGCGAGCTCGAAGGCCTCCAACGCGTCCGGGAAAGAACGTGCGCTCGCCAGCTCGTCTCCTCGAGCGAGGAGTTGAAGAAATAGGGCACGCGATCTCAGCTTTTTGGCCGTCATGTTCTCAGGATCCGCGCGCAGCACGAGATCGTAATTCTCGACAGCTTGCCTAAAACGTCCTTGGTCGAGAGCTGCGGTACCGGCGTTTAGCCGCTCCTCGATTTCGACTCGGCGAGAAAGTGAATCAGCCAAGGTCGCCAGCTTTTCGGCCCTGTATTTCTCCGGATGAGCCTGCTCAGCTTGCTCCAGGTTCGCGATTGCTTCGGCTATCCGGCCTTCGCGTTCAGCGGCGGATGCCGCCCGCATCGCGATTGTGAACTTTTCTTCGCGTTCCTTCACGCGATCCCGCAGGGCTTTGACTTCGCCACGGTTCAGAATCAGCTGATCCGCTTTTTGTAGCAAGTCAATCATTTCTCCCAACGCCCCCTGCTTTTCTTTCTCTGACGCCTGTCTGACCAGATTCTGAAAGTCCGCTTCAGTCCTCTGACGCTCCGCTTCCGCTATCTGCTGTCTTTCTGATTCACGCACGCTGCCAAGGACTTTCGTGAGGCCGCGCTTTTGGAATTCATCCGGGTCCGTCTGGCGAGCCTTCTCCAGTTGCTCGGCGGCTTTTGCGAAAGCCCCTTCCTTGCGGGCAGCTTCCGACGCAGCCAGCGCACGACTGAATTCAGCTCGTCGCTTCTCTTCTTGGATCGAGCTGATCCCCTGCTGATAGTAGACAATAGCCTGAGCCAGCTTTTCGGGAGGATTCGATCGACTTTCCTGGGCAAGAAACTTCGCTGCCTCGTCGTACTTCCCCAGGTGAAAATAGGCCTTCCCCAAGAGGAAATACGGGAAATAACGGACGGTGCGAGCGGCTTCCACTCTCATCGAAGTCCCTGATTTCGCATTCTGGCTGACCGCCGCCTCGAGCTTGGTAATTGCCGCCTCATACCGACCCGCTTCCAGATCATAGATCGCCTGGTTATAGAGCGTGTACCAGCGTTCAGCGACCACCGGGACACACGACAGCGAGAGGACAACTATAAAACTACCGACCCAAGCACGCATTCCTGACAACCCTCGTATTAGAGCGACTTACGCAGGCCGCCCCCGACCTCCTTCTCCAGCTGAGGTCCGGACAGGAGGTAGAGTCTCACTCGGTTGGTGATGCCCTCGCGCACTTCGAAACGCACGAGGCGGGATCCGAAGTGAGGGTGAGATAACGTTATCGCATATCGGCCTGCGGGCAACTGGAAGGTGCACGGGCTCTCCAGTTCCTCGTGCTCCACCGCTTTCCCGTCCTTCAGGTCGATAATCGAGTCGACCTTCGCCCAAGGCACAACGTCAAGAGAAACCGTCCCCTGGCTGATCTCCGGGCTGATTGCTTGAGGTTCAGCCTGGCTGGGGGCATTCCGGGCGTTCACCGGCACGGGCCCGGTGCCGTATCGGGTCACCGCCACCCACACAAGTCCAAGCAGCAACAGAAGACCGAATATGGGAGCAACGCGGACCAGGAGACGGCGGTTTAATGGTTTTGTGCGATTCTGGGTCAACACTGGTTCGGCGCCATTAAGGCACGCAGGACGGACTTCGGTTGTTGTCGACTCCATGGGGGCCGGCTCGTTCCGGTGCCTGAGAAGGGCTTGCATCCGCTCAAACTCGGCTTTGGCATCCGACGCGCCCGGGTCTAGCTCAACAGCTTGAAGAGCAAGAATGCAACCCATCGCAAAGTCGTGCGCGGCTTCGGCTTGTCGGGCCTCCTGGAGCAGACTCTTGACTTCTTCACGCCGCCGCAACTGCGCATGGAAAGACCGCGCCAGGGCATCTCCGGGATCCCTGGCGATATCTGTGCGGCGAGCGAAAGTCGCCCCGAGATGACCCGCATTCGCCTCCGCCTTGGCCGTCATCCGGGTTCGCAATTTCTTCAACTCGGACTCCAGAACCTTGCAGTCCGGGTAGCGATCCTCCGGATTGGGAGCCAACAGGCGGTTTACGATTTCGGTCAACTGGGCAGAGCAGCCTGGCAGAAGATCGTCAATGGGCCGATATTCGGCCGCGAGAATCCTCGCCTTGGTTGCCTCCCCCGTCTCGGCTCGAAAGGGGTGGACACCGAAGAGAAGCTCGTAGAGGACGACCCCGAAACTAAACAGGTCGCTTCTGCCATCGAGCTTCGCCTGGCCTTCCAGTTGCTCTGGAGACAAGTAGTCCGGGAAAGCTGTCTTCCGGAAGGGAGTGATGCCGAAATTCAAAATCTTGGCTTCTCCAACCGGCGTGACACGAATGTTCCCCGGATTGATCGAGCCATGTGTCAGGCCCTTTTCATGACCGTAATTCAGGCCTCGACACACCCGGACAAGGAAACCCAGTTTGCGTTCGAATGGGTCCTCCAGTTCATCGGACGGCAAGGGCTCGCGCCGAAACACGTAAGCCTGGAGGTCCTTGCCGGGAACCCATTCGAGCACCATGAAGGGACTGGACCCCTTCGGCCTCCCCGTCGCGGCATTCCCCCGGCTCTCACACACATCATAGATGGCGACGAGGTTCGGGTGAGCGAGCCGGGCTGCAGCTGAGGCCTGGTGGCAGAATTGCGTGGCAAAACGCGCCTCTTTAACCCTCTGGGCCGGAAGAATCTTGACGACTACTGTCCGGCTCAATTGAAGATCGAAAGCCTGAAAGGCAGCCGCGTCAGCCCCAAGTGGACGATCGATCCTATAGCGATTGGCAATAAGCTCTGGCAACTGATATCCCCCAAAAGCTCGATTTCAGGATGTGTAACTAAGCATAGCTTACTGCTTTTTCTCTGTTAAGCTCCCGAGGCACGATTTTGCTAATTATTCCGGGCAGTTATCGATGCCCAGCAGCTGGTTGCTTGCATTCAATTCTACGCGTCGAAAAGGAGGGGGACGAACACGGACGGACACGGACCCGCACGGATTTTCTGGGGGTGCTTCCGAGAATGACGTGTCGTAGTATAGGCAGGTGATCTACGCGATCGTACTGGGCATTGTTATTGCCGTTCTGTGCACTGTCACCGTCATCAAAACCATCGGGGTTCGAAACCGAGCCGATTTCCTGGTCGCCGGGCGCAAGTTACCCTGGCCGGTCCTCGTCTTCACGTTGCTTTCCTCGTGGATCGGGGCGGGCAGCCTTTTTGCAGGCGCCGAGAACGCTTACCGTAACGGGTTTGCGGCCCTCTGGCAGCCCGCAGGCGGCTGGTTCGGCCTCATTGTCATCGCCCTGATTGCCGGACGCGCGCGTCGTTTTGCGCAATTCACCGTCCCCGACCTGCTGGAGACCCGCTACAACTCGGCTGCCCGCGCGCTCGGTACTGTGGCGATCGTCATCTCCTATACGGTCATTACCAGCTATCAGTTCAAAGGGGGCGGCGACATCCTTCACTTGATTTTCCCGGAGGTAGACCGGACGACCGGCATGTACCTGATGGGAGTCTTTGTCATTGCCTTCACTGCCGCTGCCGGGATGGCCTCCGTTGCGTATTTGGACCTCGTCATCGGCCTCCTTGTGACGAGCATTGTGATCATCGCCCTGCCGTTACTCCTCTCGCACGCCGGCGGCTGGTCACAAGTGATGCAGAAGCTTCCGGAGAGTCACTTCGAAGTTTTCGGAGACCTGACAGTGTTACAGGCTTTCGGCTTTACCCTACCGACAATGCTCCTCCTCATCGGCAACCAAGGCATGTATCAGAAGTTCTTTGCCGCCCGGTCAGAACGGGATGCAAAGATCGCGGTGTACGGCTGGATCATCGGCACGCTGCTGCTCGAAACCATGCTTGTTGCCGTCGCAGTAATCGGAAGTTCGATGTTCCATCCAGACAATCCGCGCGAGATCATTCCGACCACGGCAAAACTTGGGTTGCCCTCGCTTATCGGCGCCATTCTGCTCGGCGGTGTCTTTGCGAAAGTCATTTCGACGGCCAACAACTATCTGTTTTCGCCGGCCTCCAACCTGATCCATGACGTTTACGAGCGTTTTATAGACCGAAACGCAACCGAAAGGCGCAGCCTGGTTGTTTCACGGGTGATCGTCGTGTTGCTCGGAGCTTTTGCTCTGCTTCAGGCAAGCCATTTCGAGTCCATTCTGCGTGCCGCCCTGTACGCCTACACGGTTTACGGCGCCGCAGTCACCCCGTCGGTCCTGGCGGTCTTTTTCTGGAGGCGAGCTAATGCCGCCGGGGCGGTATCCTCGATTATCGTGGGAACCGTGGTAACGGTCGCTTGGAATCTGGCCGGGATCGAGTGGCTGGATGCCGTTTACCCCGCCCTGATCAGCTCGGTCTTCTGCCTGGTCGTGATCACGCTAATGACCGCCCCGCCGCCGCGAGAGAAGTGGGAGCCGTTTGAACTTTGAACCAGGGTGCAAGGGCGTGCCGTAGGGTGGGTTTCGAATCCGGCCGCCGTTTTTGCGGGCGGATTGAAACCCACCAGTTGCAAGGTCGCGCCGCGCGCTTTCGAGCACGATCATGCACGTGGTGGGTTTCAATCCGCCCGCAACAACGGCGGCCGGATTCGAAACCCACCCTTCTACGGCACGCCTGGCACCTCGGTTCAGAGATACGTATGAAGAGCAGGCCGTACTGCTCAACCCCCGCCGCGAAACAGCGGATAAAACAACAGCCCGGACAGGATAATTAGCAGGCCGAAGCCGGA
>Ga0209593_10000894_pt1 | contig 13107 bp, 11 predicted proteins | sample PPLLaktember2015_3_FD_187260 | JGI IMG/M metagenome (GOLD analysis project Ga0209593, IMG submission 187260) | Freshwater sediment microbial communities from Prairie Pothole Lake near Jamestown, North Dakota, USA - PPLs Lake P7 Core (6) Depth... | ecosystem: Environmental > Aquatic > Freshwater...
AAGGGGTGAAGTGGAAGGGGAAACCGACTACAGCCCACTGAATTTGAATTTAACTCGAATATTAGTCTTAACTTAGTGGCATTCGGGACAGTCAAGAAACCCCACTGCGTGGGGGATTATTATGGCACGTTGTGCCATCCTGCGACTTCCTTAATGGTCAGCCGCTGCATTAACGAAATTTAAATTATCAATTTTCAATTGAAAAGCGTCCACTACGTCCACATGGTCCACATGGTCCACCGGGTCCACAAAAAAAAATTTACCAACGGAGTCAAACCACGTCAATTTAAAGCCGTGCCGAAGGCACGTTAAACCAAAACAGGCACGCAGTGCCACAAAATCCTCTTCTCTTCTTCTCTCCTGTTTTATCCTTCTCCGTGCCCCCGTGAGCTCCGTGAGAAATTTAATTTCATGCCAAATTTTAAGTTGATTAATATCATAATTGGAATTATAATTAAATCATGATATGTAATCTTTCGGAAAAGGAGGCGCCCGTGCAAGTGGCCACGGAATATTATATTGAGAACACTGCTGAAACACTGAATATTTCCAGGGATGAAATGATTCGAGAGAGCCTCAGGCTATACCTGGAAAGAAAAATCAGGGAGCTTAAAATAGAAATTTTTAAAATTAGAACTAAATACAATATCTCTTCAATCGAGGAATTCGACGAAAAATACAAAACCGGCGAGATCGACGAAAAGGATTCCTGGCAAGAATATCAACAACTTGACCACCTGGAATTCAAAAAAGAAGAATTAGAAAAAACACTGGAAAATATAAAGTCATAGCCGATTTAATTCAATTAAAAGAAATCTCGGATCGAATTCTGTGATATCGTAAAGGATTTTATTATAAAGGATGTTAATGAATTTAGAATCATCCTGGTGGATGGCAGTTTCATTCATTGATGGATGGTATTCGTTGAAATTGAAAAACCGGTTTAGCTATCATTGGGAAAGAAGACATATCGATGGTTTGATTTTCAGGCATGACAATGCCCCTCATAAAAAATGGGAATCCATATCCTCATTCCCCAAACATTTCCACAATGAAAATGAAGAGAATGTTGTTGAAAGTTATATAGATGAAAAACCTGAAAATGGATTGAGATCATTTCTTTGTTTTGTCAAAGAAAAAATTTCGAGTTAATTGTTAATATAATCTTTCTTCGGTGCCCCCTGTGGCTAAATCATTTTCATGACAGTTAAAAATATAGGTTCAAATTCAAAATGTGTGGGTAAAAGAAAAAAGGGGACAGGCGAGAAAACACCCAACCAACCTTCAAACCCTCCTACTTTCCCACTTTCCTCTTCTCGCCCAATGAGAGGCTTTTCTCTAAACCGATATAACTTCTGCGGCGAAGCCGTGGTTTAGGGGGTCTCGAAAATTAAAAACTCCAGGTTTTTTCCCCGTAGAAAGAAAAAAGGGGACAGGCGAAAAAATGAAAAAAAACTCGAAAAAGTCTTGACTTTCCATTCCAAAAGATTTATATTTTTCTCAACTCAGGGCCACCCTGTCCGCTGAGGGTAATTATGAGAGGGTAAGGATGGTAATAAAATGCCACGTTCTAAAAGATCATGGATTTCTCAAGCTTGCGGCTCATTCCATATCACCTCTAAACTCGCAGGTAATTCTACCCGATTCTCCTACGATGAGAAAGAATATTTCCTGCGTTTAATGGAAAAATTGGCCAAAGGCTTCTTTGTCAAAATTCATACCTTCTGCATCATGGATAATCACTTCCATATTTTAGCTACAGGCATGGAAATGGATGCAAAACAGGCGTCGAAAGAAGAACTAATCCGGCGCTATAAACAGATGTTCGGGAAAAATTCGGAGCCACCCCCAGGACGCGCTGACTACAGCGGTGAAATCATCCCGGATGCTGATGGAGGCATCGAACGGCTGAGAGATCGACTGGGCTCAGTATCCCGCTTCGTCCAAGAACTGAAACAAACATTCAGCCGATGGTACAATATTAAACATGACACAGAAGGCTACCTTTGGGGAGGACGTTTCAAAGGAGTCCTGGTCTACCAGGGAGAAGCCCAATTGATATGCAGCAGCTATATCGACCTAAACCCTGTGAGAGCGGGTATAGTCAAAATACCGGAAGACTACCGGTGGAGCAGCATGGGGATGCGAATGAGATGCCCTACGCGCGCATCCAAACTGCTTTCACCCCTGTCAATCGTCGATGCACTTGAAAAATCGGAAGGCAAAAACTACGGACTACCTTATATTCGAGTAACAGATCGATTGTATGAAGCAGAATGGTACCGGCAATTTGTTTACGTTTCAGGAGGAATACAACGCGAAGGCAAAGCCCATATCCCTGAAAAAACAGTGGAAGAAGTATTACTATATAACACCCATTTCGGGATCACGGGGAAGCTTCGCTACCGGCTGAAGAACTTTTCGGAAAGTATCGCCATCGGAAACTTTGCATCGATATGCAAAATCCAGGAAACAACTAACCGCAAATACATCTACCCCCGCTCATTCTTAAACACCTACTGGTCCTACACCACCAGGGTACTCAGACTATAGCCATGTAGTTATTCAAGCATTCAAGACAACATTTACATCTATATTTATATTTATATTTATATTTACATTCAAATCGAAATTTGTATCCAATATTATCATCATACTCCATACTCCATACGACATACGACATAGTAAATCGCTTTCAAACCTGTTTTCTCTAAAATGGTATTAATTATACCACCCATAGTTTTTGAAAATGAGCCAAAATATATTTTCCCAAAATGGAACTGCCGCAGAGCTTGACCTTCCATTTTATTTCAGTTATTATTAATACTTCATAAGAGGTTTGCACTTACAGAGGAGGGCTCCCCGTGTGTGTAGGCTAATAAAAACCCGGAGAAACGGGTATATCTTTGCAGTCTTGTTTTTATCCTTGTGTTTCGGGGTAATGGATTTAGCATTTTCCCAGGAGGGAGGGTTCAAATATTTCAAGAACTATACCAAAGCAGATCATGGCAGGAACGCCCAAAACTGGGGAATTCAGCAGGGTCCCGGGGGGCTGATCTATGTGGCCAACCATGACGGCCTCTTGGAATACGACGGCGTTTCCTGGCGCGTTTACGACATCCCCGGCTATTCGGTTCGCTCCCTGGCTATCGATGAAACCGGCACCATCTGGGTCGGCGGTGAAAGCGAAATCGGCTTCTTTTCGCGGCTCCCCGACGGATCGTTGAAATATACTTCCTTGACGCCAAAGATTAAGAAAGAGCACCAGGGCTTCTCCGCTGTAAACAAAACCCATTCCACTCAAAACGGGATCTTTTTCAGGGCTAAAAAATTCCTGTTCCGGTGGAACCCCAAAGCCAAAAAAATGATGACATGGAAATCACCGGGTAAATTAGAGTTTAACGCCTCCTTTGTTTGCGGTGGAAAATACTATATACACGTCCGTGAATACGGTTTAATGGATGTAACCGGCGATTCGTTAAAACTTGTCCCCGGCGGCGAGATTTTTGCTTCAAAAAAAATCTTCATGATGGTTCCTCTCCCCGGCCAACCCCAAAAAATAGTGGTAGGAACCCAGGACAAAGGTTTTTTTATCTACGATAGTCTCGCATTAACGTTAACCCCCTTTCCCATGGAAGCGGATAAATACCTGGCAGAAAAAAAATTGTACCACGGTATCCCCCTTAAATCCTCCCCCAATGAAATCGCTCTGGCAACACTTGAGGGAGGATTGGTTATCATCGACTCCACCGGTAAACTGGAACGCATTTTAGATAAAAACTCCGGGATCAATGATGACGGGGTCATGTATATTTATGAAGATTCCCAGGGGAACTTATGGCTGGCACTCAACAACGGGATATCGAAAATCGAGTATACTTCCCCATTTTTCATATATGACTCCCGCTCCGGCCTGGAAGGATCTGTGTTATCCGTATCCAGGCACAAGGGAGTTTTATACGCCGGTTCCAGTAAAGGACTTTATTTTCTTGATTCCTCCTATTTCCCATCCTCATTTTCTTTCGCAAAATGGACCCAGGTCCCCGGTATCGCAGGGAATTGCTACTCGTTACTGTCAGCCGGGGATTCTCTCCTGGCAGCGGCCACAGGCGGTGTATTCGAGGTGAATCACCCAAACCGGGTCACCCGGAAAATCATCGAAGGCAACTCGTATGTTCTATACCGGTCCAAAAAGAATCCCGACAAAATATGGGCCGGAACACAAAAAGGATTGGTTCCGCTATTCCTGGAAAACAACCGGTGGGTACCGGGGCCTTTATTGGAAAAAATAACCCAAAGTATCTATAGTATTGTTGAAACTCCTGATGGTCATTTATGGCTGGGTACGAAATCCCAGGGAGTAATAAAGGTCGATTTCACAGGCGGCGGTTCGAATAAAGAACCTGCAATAACTCATTACCTGGGATCGAATGGGCTGCCCCCCGGTGAAATTCGCGTATTTGAAGCAGCCAACCACATCATGTTCGGAACCGAGATGGGAATATATCGCTTCGATCAAAAAAAAAGGAATTTTATACCCGACAATACATTGGGAAAAGATTTTGCAGGCGGTTCTCGAAATAATGTGTTTCGACTCGTTCAAGATAATGATCGAACCATCTGGTTCCATTCCCGGAATAAAAACTTCCGCGCCATACATAAACCCAACGGCAGCTATTCTATCGATTCCATAACTTTTCTCAGGATTCCCCCTGCCCAGGTTAACGCCTTTTACCCCGACCCTGCCGGTCATTTCACCTGGTTTGCCTGCGATGACGGCCTGATCGGTTTCGATAAACGAAATATTCCCGTCCATGAAGAAGAATACACAGCCCTTGTTCGAAAGGTATCGATTATCGGAGAAAAATCCCCTGTTTTCGATGGCTGTATATTAAATGGAAATAGCCGTTCAAAACCGCCTTTACCTCGTTTCCGGTTTGAGGATCGAAACCTCCGCATCGAATTCGCTGCTCCTTTCTTCGAAGGAGAAACCTCCACTCAATATCAAGTTCGCCTCGAAGGATACGACGAAAAATTGTCTCCTTTCACTTCGGAAACCCGTAAAGATTATACCAACCTGGATGTCGGCGTTTATACGTTCAAAGTTCGGGCCAAAAATATTTTTGGCCGTTTAAGCAGCACCGGTGTTTATCGTTTCCAGGTTTTGCCTATCTGGTATCGCACCTGGTGGGCCTACACGATTTATGCCGCTGCACTTTTCTTTTCGGTATTTTTCGTCTTTAAATGGCGCTCCCATGTGTTGGAAAAAGAGAAAAAACGCCTGGAGCGAATCGTTACGGAACGAACCCTTGAAATCAACCGAAAAAAACTCCAACTGGAAAAACAAACGATGATGTTGGAAGAGCAATCCGGCAAACTGAAAGAAATGGACCGCGTCAAGTCGCGGTTTTTCGCCAATATCTCCCATGAGTTCCGCACCCCCCTCACCCTCATCATGGGCCCCCTCGAACAAATGATCCCCTCTGCCGGCGACTGGGAAAGCAAAGAACAAATGAACGTCATGTACCGCAGCGCCAACCGCTTGCTCGCTTTGATTAACCAATTACTCGATCTATCCAAACTGGACAGCGGCAAAATGAAACTCCAGGCGGGACGTTACAATATCATCCCTTTTTTAAAAGGTATCCTGGAATCCTTTCATTTGTTGACTCAACAAAATAAACTGGATCTGCGATTTATATCCGCCAAAGACGACATCACTCTTTACTTCGATCCGGCCAAGCTGGAAGATGTGGTGTGCAATCTCATGATTAACGCGGTAAAATTCACCCCTCCGGGCGGTTCTATTATTGTTTGCGCCAGGGAAAAAACGGGGACTGCCGGAATAGACCCATCCAATGCTGCGCCTGGTCCGGGTATGTTGGAAATTTCCATTCGAGATACGGGTATTGGAATCCCCAAAGATCAATTGGCCCACATTTTCGACCGGTTTTACCAGGTGGAAGCCTCCGCTGCCTCCGAGCATTCGTACAAAGGCACGGGTATCGGTCTATCATTGGCCCGCGAGCTGGTTTGCCTTCACCACGGGGAAATGGATGTGCAAAGCGACGAGGGCGAAAACAGGGGCACGGAATTTATTATCCGGCTTCCGATGGGCGAAGAACACCTGAAACCCGAAGAAATCTCCAACCACACCGGATTGCCTTGCTTCTCCGGGAAATCGGACGACCTGCAATCCATTTACCTGCAAGAAGAAGGAAACGGGGAACGGTGCGATAACGGACCAGGTACAGGAACTGGAAACGAAATCTACGGGGTAGAAACAGGGGAAAACGAGGAAGGAAAAGAAAAAGAAAAAACCATCATCCTGGTGGTGGAAGATAACAAGGATGTGCGGGATTACATCCGGCGGCCCCTGGAACCGCTTCACGGGGTGGTGGAAGCGGCCAACGGGAAAGAAGGGATTAAACTGGCCAAATCGGTGATCCCGGACCTGATTGTGAGCGATATCATGATGCCGGAGGGGGATGGGTATGAACTGTGCCGGGAAATCAAAAAAGATATCGCGACGTCTCACATCCCGGTAATTCTCTTAACAGCCAAAGCATCCGAAGAAAGCATTATCCAGGGTTTGAAAACGGGGGCGGACGATTATATCACGAAACCCTTCAACTCGAAAATACTGTGCGCGAGGATCGAAAACCTGATCGAATTGCGGCGGCAGATGCAATTGAAAATCCAGAGACAGAAAATGCTCCTGCCTGCGGAAATTTCCGTCTCTTCCATGGATGAAGAGTTCCTCAAGGAGTTCCAGGGGATTATCGAAAAGAACCTCTCGGACCCGGAGTTGGATATCGAGACGTTGTGTAAGGTGCTTTACATGGGTAGGGCGACGTTGTTCAGGAAGATACTGGCTTTAACCGGGGAGACTCCCAAGCAATTTATCCAGTCTTACCGGCTCGAGCGGGCGGCCCAATTGTTGAAATCCAGGTTCGGCAATATTACGGAAGTCGCGTTTGAGGTTGGGTTTTCCAGTACTGCGTATTTTACCAAGTGTTTCAAGGAGAAATTTAACCGTGTGCCTTCTGCGTTTGTGGCCGCGGAGGTGTGATTTTACCCGTGGAATTTGAATTTTGAGATTTTTCTTATATTTTTTGAGATTCCTGTTATAGCGGCCATTTGAAACAACCATTACAATAGTGCCGGTTTGGTTGACGTGTCGGTGAATCGACGGTTCGCCGGTTTAATGTTCGACGGTTACCGTTCGACGACGAAAGCGAAACCGACACCGAAACCAAAACGAAAACCAAAACCGAAACCAAACCGGTTTCCCGGCCGGGATGGGAAATTGAGAATTTTTTAATCGAATGAAAAGAAAGAAGCAAAAGAGAAAAAAAATGAGAGGAAAAAAAAGAGGTAATGTAAGGCATACACACAAAAGGAGGTGAAAAATGCCGAAAATTTCAATTTCTAATAACTTTGAAAAAAATGATATAGAAATCTCTGTATATGATTTAACAAACAAGAATCACCACAAAATAACAAAACCAGGTAAAATAACTTTCGATATAGTGAAAGATCAAATACTGGTTTTTAGTCCATTGACTGATCCAGAAAGTAAATTAGTTAATGAAGGATACATTACATTCCCTTTAGCGTGGAAAGACTCAATAAAAGTTATTGCTAAAAATGTATCCTCTTTTACTTTGACAGAGGATACTGATTTAAAAACTGTTTCAGTTAAATTATTAACCAGCGAAAAGCTAGCCTGGCAGATAAAATTAACAATTCCACGCCTGGAAACTATTGACGAGACCCCTCATAATGTAACCATTGGTGAGCCCCAATAAAACAAAAAAACAACCTTTGCGTATGCCGTCGGCATACGTAAAGGTTTGAATCAGTAAAAAAAACATTGAGCATGGAGAAAGCGCAATGAGCAATGGATATGAAATCTCAACAATCAAGATCAATAAAAACGGATATTGGAATATCCAGTTGAATGAAAGTAAAATGCCAATATCGTTGGATATCCCTTTATTTGAAAAAACTGATGATAAAACGATTAAAAAAGTCCCCGCCGCTTTCCTGGTCGATGACCTTAACGCGGAATTGGCTGTGACGGTTGTTATACACGATGGATATGCCGGGAATATTAATTATAAATTGGAATGCCGGTATTACAACGAAATCCTCTTTAGCAGTGATCCTGTAAATGACCCGCTGGGTAACGAAATTGAATTCATTGTTAAATCCAAGACCGCACCTTACCGGTTCTTCCGGATTAGAGGAAAACAACTATCCTGGATACTTAAAAAAGATGGAACAGAAATACCTCTCGACCCTGTCGATATCGAGCTCTTTTGGCTTTATGAAGGTGCAAAAAACAATCTATTTGGGAAAGGTATCCCGGTTGAAGTTTTTCGGGACTTAGCGCGCTCATGCTGGGTTTCAAATGAGATTTGTCTCAATATCCCAAAGCTGGACCATGACAGGAATAAAGTTATCCAAAGTCGGAAAACATTGGCAAAACAGGCTATAATCCAATCGGTCGTTAATTACTGCTTTTTCAGGAACCCTCCTTTTTATGATATCAAGGAAAGAAAACATCGTTTTATTATATTATCCGATTATGACAATATTACTTTATATTTGAGTTATTATCTGAAATCGATCGATAACAATGAAAAAACATGCAATTGCATAGATCAAGCAGCAATACTCCAGTGTTTTCTTAATTGCATTGGGATTGCGGATGTCAAATTTTCCAAGCTAAGCCCTTTTGGGTTCATGAAAAAATCAAACCTGACCGGGTGGGGAGAATGCAATAACCCGAAGAAAGAAGATGGAAGAGAGTTTAATCCAGTGGTTGATGCTGATAATCCTAACCGGTACCCCTTTAATTTCCATACTTTCTGTTATTCAGAAGAATTCAATTGGGTATTGGATTCCTGCATCGGGCCCCATACCGGTGGAGAAAACAAGAAGAAATACATCTATAATTCAATCGATAAAAAATTTCCGCCCAATAGCAAGCTGCGGACCATCCCTCTTGCAAATCAAATTCAATCATATAAAGGTGTGAAGTATATTAATTTTACCTGTGCTGCAAAAGAACCCCCCTCAGACAAAATCCCAGGGGCTAAAGAATTTATGGAAAAGTTTCAAAAAGGAATAACGGACATGGAAGAAAAAGAGAAAATTAGTTTTGTAATTTATGATTGGAGCAAGAAAGACCTTTTTCAAGGGTTATTGGATATGGGTTACACTTTAATAGAAAATGACCCGGTACCGGGCAATAACGAAGTGATGAAATCGTGGGAGTTAAATAAAGACAACACCTGGATATCTATAAAGCTTTACATCACTTCCGGTGAACATGCGAACAAATATGCGCTAAACCGGTTCTTTTCCCTCAGGTTATCCGACCCTCTCCCGGTAAAAGGTCCCTATTACCTGGGCCGGTATTCCGCCATTTTAAAATCCGATTCCAGGATTAGGCTATTCTGGTGCGTGAATAATGCCGTGTTCGATATTCATATGGAAAATATGGATAAAAAGGGAGCCGAAGGCTTCTGCAAAGGATTGTATAAATTAGTCGAAAAGAGTATCCGTGAGCAAAAAGACAATAAATATTTAAAAGAAGATGAAACAATAAAAATAGCAAAAGATATCAATGGAACAATTGAAATCACAAGCGAAAAAATCAAAGTCGGCGAGTGTGTTTCAGTAGGAATCCCGAAAAGCGGAAGCGAGTTATATGATTTCTACTTAACCGGCGGAGGGATGCGGTTTAAAAAAGAAACGGATGCCGGGGAAAAGCACTGTATCGAATTTGAAGCGGTCGAACCGTCTGAGAATACATTGATTATCGCTGCCGTAGATAAAGGGACGCTACTGGTGAGGAATCGAACATTTAAGATTATAGTGGGTGGAGACAGCAGCAATGATCTTTAAAAAAGAGCCAAAAAAGGAGGAAAACGGAGCAGGCCGATAAAGAAGAAATAAGACAGCGGGCAGGTTTAGAGGTGTAAAGGGTTTTCAAACGTTTTACCGGCAAAACGTCTATAAAAAAATATTGGAGGAAAATACCATGAAAACAATGGGTCCTTTAAAAAACATCAGAGCTTTCATCATCTTGATACTGGTTGTGTTTCTAACCGGTATCGCATTCCAAATTTATGCAGGTCCACAGGATACTAAACAGGTTCAAGAAAATACGATTAAACCTGTGGATAATGATACTGAGGAAGCTGCAACCAATAATTCAGCAGATACGACGACCAAAAAAAAGCAAATAAAAGAAGCGATTTCGCTAAAGGCAGGAAAAGTAGGGAAATTATTAAATATAAAGCTGCCGGATATCCTGGAAGAAAAGAGTCGAGCAAAGGCTTCAGCTACCCCGGGAAAAAAGAATCCCAATTGGGTACTCGCGAACGGTCAAACACTCCCGGAAGGATTAGTACTATTACCCAATGGGGACCTAATAGGAAAACCGACAAAGAAAGGAAAATACAAGGTCGAGGTTAAAGAAACAAATAGTGGTGGCACATATGAAGTTTCATTAGATATTGCACCTTTCATTCAAACCGAAAGCCTTCGAATGATTACGGGGTATGAAATATCCAGGGCCAGTTGTACCACCGGTGAGGAAAAAGGTTTTATAGAGCTTTATCTCAGTCAACCGCTCCCCTTCGCACTTAACAAAGAGAGAGGAAAACTTCAACTCAGCCCCATCAGGGTGTGGGGAAATGCACGTTTGACAAGTATCCCGCAGCAAAATACGAAAAACCTCGGGGCTGTTGGCCCTGATTATTTTACCTCATTATCCGATTTAAAACTAAACGAAATGTCACAGGCCGCCGAATTCCTGCTTGGCATCGAATACAATATCGGTTCGGTGCAATCGCCGAACGGAGCGTACAATTACACCCTGGGTTTAATCGCATCGCTGGGAGGAAGCACCCCGCTGGTATCGGAAAATGTTCAACCGGTTGTATACAATATACCTTCATCGACAGATCAGATCGGTGTACTGAAAGAAAGATACCCGGGTATTAACCTGGAAGGGAAAAAATATATCAGTTTTATCCCTGAAGATAGGGATCGTTTCTACCGCCAATGCTACTTAGGGCTACGTTGGAAAAAATATTCGGTCGATGCAGGAATGTCGGAACTGCCGGCAATGTTCGATTTGACATATGGAATAAATGATGCGGTCAGCGGGGGGAATGGCCGTTTTTTCAACAGAACGGTTTTTCGCTTCGACGGATTTATCCCCATCAAAATTTTCGATACTCAAATCTTTTTATTCGGTACAGTAATAGTCAATGCAAATAAGGGAACAGTTGTGATGCCTCTAATACTCGGCAAACCTGAGTCCGATATCCCGATTGATTCCAATGAGTTGCTAATCTTACCTGCAACGCCCAATAACCGAGATACTTTCAAAATCGGAATCGGCATCGACCTTTTAAAAATCTTTAAAGAAAAACAAGATTGATATATTAAAGGAGCTCAGGCAATAAAACCTATACGGTTTAAAATATTCAGTAATTATCGCGAATGAACTATAGTAGGGGGGCAGGGGGTGGGAAGAGACGCCGTTCTCTTCTCACCCCCTCGGTGGAAAGGTGCACGAGTCTTCCACTACTAAAACGTTTCATTCGTTTTTTCTTTAAACCATTGGCGGTATATTCGGATCGTGGGTATGGTTTTTATCGTGTGAATTGAGCGCTTCGTGCGTTTCGTGTGTTTCGTGTGTTTCTCAAATCCATGTGAAGGGGACTACATCATGCCGGACATCGTAATCATCGAAATTAAAAACAAATTGGCCAAACCTAAAATAAGAATCGAGGTTTATCACTACGTTACTGGGGTCACGGACATTATCCCATTTAACCGATCCATTTCCCTGCCCCTTAGAACCTTTATCTCCGACCAAAACTTTGATTTTATCCGGATCAACCTGGAAAAAGACCCGGGCGAACCTGTTTTAACCTCGGAAATCCATATCGACCTGCCTGCATGGATTGTGTTTGACTTTTTCTCCCCGGATGAAACCCGTTTTACCTTGCGCTATCCAGGAGACAGGGTTATTATAATAGTTCCGCCGTGTCCGCCCACCTGGAAATTGAAAATCTCCCGGCCTACGCAACCGGGCCCTATAATGGAAAAGAGCGACACGATTATTATTGTAAATTGAAAATCTTGAGACTGCCTATGGGCACGGGCGTACTTTCCTGGCCGAAAATCGGAAACGGGTAAATTTTACGCAGAATCGGAGCTCAAAGCGCAATTAATTGGCAAATTTTGTCAAACGTCGCCGTTCGTTTGCCAATTAATTGATGAATTTTGCCAAACGTCGCCGTTCGTTTGCCAAGTGATTGATGAATTTTGTCAAACATCGCCGTTCGTTTGCCAATTAATTGATGAATTTTGCCAAACATCGCCGTTCGTTTGCCAAGTGATTGATGAATTTTGTCAAACGTCGCCGTTCGTTTGCCAATTAATTGATGAATTTTGCCAAACATCGCCGTTCGTTTGCCAATTGATTGATAAATTTTGCCAAACGTCGCCGTTCGTTTGCCAATTAATTGATGGGTTGTGTCAAGGAATGATTGGTAAACTCTACCTGTCATCCGTTAATCCCCGGTTTACTTCTGTCGATCGTTTATCAACGCCTGCAAACCCCCAATTATCATATGGCAATTCCCCATTGTCAAATGGAAATGCCCGATTGTCACCTGGAAAATACCAATTTCCATGTGGAAATCTTCTTTTTCCAAATTTACACAAATTAGTTTACACACCCTCCGGCGCTGCGAAGCAGCCGTCAAACCAAACCGGCGCAACACGCCACAAAATTCTCTCACCCTCTTACCCACTCAACTTTCAAGAAACTACTTGATAATTGTCAATTGCTAATTGTTAATTCCTTTTTTGTGGACGGTGGACCCGGTGGACCATGTGGACCCAGTGGACTGTGTGGACGTAGTGGACGCTTTTCAATTGATAATTGTTAATTTAAATTTCGTTAATCCAAAATCCACCACCTAATTTGTCTTCGACGACCAGAACCCTTTTCGAGAAAAGGTTTCTGGACTTCCAAAAGCTTTTGATTATATACTTTTATAAAGTTTTGGG
>Ga0209593_10000900_pt1 | contig 13045 bp, 13 predicted proteins | sample PPLLaktember2015_3_FD_187260 | JGI IMG/M metagenome (GOLD analysis project Ga0209593, IMG submission 187260) | Freshwater sediment microbial communities from Prairie Pothole Lake near Jamestown, North Dakota, USA - PPLs Lake P7 Core (6) Depth... | ecosystem: Environmental > Aquatic > Freshwater...
ATGCCGTTCTTTAAAATAATGGTTTCCTGTCCGCACAGCAGCAGGGGAATACCCCCCAAAAACACCGCCATCAGTAATACTAATACTGTCCTAATCATTGCTTCTCCTTGGTTTTTATTTCTTCGGCGTCGTAAACATTCAAGAAGATCAAACCGCCGAGTATGGCAGTCAGCAAGGCATAAATAATAAACCATTTTTTCGACTTCAATTTCTATCCAAATCGATGATGTGTTTTTTAAAGTTAAAGTTTATTATTTTGCCAAATCAATGTCAAGCGATTTCGATGCTTTTTTTTTCACTGTCCTCAGGAACGGATTTATCCGGTTTACACGGGATTATGATATAATATCTGTCTAATTCCCCGAATAATAGCTTTTAGGCAACAGGAGCAACATGATAATAGACAAAACAGCGCAGCTTCAGCAGTTATTGGATCAGCGGATCCTGGTTTTGGACGGTGCGATGGGCACCATGATCCAATCTTACGGATTATCGGAACAGGATTTCCGCGGTGACCGGCTTAAGAATCATACCCATGATTTAAAGGGTGATAATGATGTATTGTCGTTGACTCAGCCTCATATTATCAAAGAGATTCACCGTTCTTTCCTGGATGCCGGTGCGGACATTATCGAGACCAACACGTTTAATGCCACTTCCGTATCCCAGGCCGATTACGGGATGGAGGCTTTTGTTTATGAAATCAATAAAGTTTCTGCGCAGATCGCACGGGAAGCAGTGGAAGAATTCCAGCGTCTTCAACCGGGTAAGCCCCGTTTTGTTGCCGGTTCTCTGGGGCCTACCAATGTCACCTTATCGATTTCGCCGGATGTGAATAATCCGGGTTCCCGCAAGATGGATTTCGATGGAATGATGAAGGCGTATGCGGAAGCTGCGGCCGGTTTGATCGAGGGGGGCGCGGATATCCTGTTGGTGGAAACCATTTTCGATACCTTGAATGCGAAAGCTGCGATTTATGCGATTAAAAGTTATTTTGAAGCTCATCATATATCGTTACCGGTTATTATTTCCGGTACAATTACGGACGCCAGCGGACGGATGTTATCGGGTCAAACGGTGGAGGCGTTCTGGTGTTCGGTGGCGCATGCGGACCCGTTGTGTGTGGGGATCAACTGTGCGCTGGGTGCAAAGGAGATGCGGCCCCATATCCTGACGCTGTCTCATGTGTCTCATTGTTATACCAGCGTTTATCCCAATGCGGGTTTGCCGGATGAATTGGGCCGGTATGTGGATTCGGCTCATTATATGGCGGACATTATCAAAGAGTTTGCGTTGAGTGGTTTTATTAATATCGTTGGGGGATGCTGCGGCACGACGCCGGACCATATTCGTGCGATTGCCGAAGCGGTGGAAAACATTCCCCCGCGTGTCAAACCGGGTCTCAAGCCGTATACGTTTCTCAGTGGATTGGAGCCGTTGATTATTTCCGATGATTCTCTTTTTGTCAATATCGGTGAACGAACCAACATATCGGGTTCCAGGAAGTTTGCCAAAGCGATTATCGATAAAAAGTACGACGATGCGTTGAAGATTGCGAGGCAGCAGGTGGAGAACGGCGCGCAGGTCATCGATGTCAACATGGATGAAGCCATGATCCACTCGGAAGAGGAGATGACGACGTTTCTAAACCTGGCGGCATCGGAGCCGGATATCAGCCGTGTGCCGGTGATGATCGATTCTTCCAAATGGAGTGTGATCGAAGCGGGTTTGAAGTGTCTCCAGGGTAAAGGTATCGTGAATTCCATCAGTTTGAAAGAAGGTGAAGAGGTATTCATCCGGCATGCGCGGGAAGTGATGAAATACGGAGCTGCCGCTATCGTGATGGCTTTCGATGAGAAGGGCCAGGCGGATACTCTGGAGCGGCGGATGGAAATCCTGGAGCGGTCGTACGGGATACTGACCCGTAAGGTGGGTTTCCCCGAGCGGGATATCTTTTTCGATCCCAATATTTTTGCTATTGGGACCGGTATCGATGAGCACCGCAAGTTTGCCGTGGATTATTTGGAAGCCGTTCGCCGGTTAAAAGAAAAATTTCCCAATTCTCTCGTGAGCGGCGGTGTCAGTAATATTTCGTTTGCTTTCCGCGGGAATGATCCCCTGCGTGAAGCGATTCACAGCGTATTTCTTTATCATGCCATTCGAGCGGGTATGGATATGGGGATTGTGAATGCCGGGCAGTTGACGGTATATGAAGAGATACCGCGGCATGTTTTGGACCGGGTGGAAGACCTGGTATTGAACCGGAGGGAAGACGCGACGGAGCGGCTGTTGGAAATCGCCCATTCTCTTTCCAGCCAGGAAAGAGCAAGTGCACAAGACCTGGAATGGCGAAAGAAACCGGCGAGCGAGCGGTTAACTCATGCGTTGGTGTTGGGGATTTCCGAGTATATCGAAGAAGACACGGAAGCGGCGCGTTTGCAATATGACGAAGCGATCAAGGTGATCGAAGGACCGCTCATGGAAGGGATGAACCACGTGGGGGATCTTTTCGGCAGCGGGCAAATGTTCTTACCGCAGGTGGTGAAAAGTGCCCGTGTGATGAAAAAAGCGGTGGCTTACCTTCTTCCTTTCATCGAAGCGGAGAAAGAAAAAGCGGGGGGCGAGAAAGACCGGGCCAAAGGCAAAATCTTAATGGCCACAGTGAAAGGCGATGTCCACGATATCGGGAAGAATATCGTTTCCGTGGTTTTGAGGTGTAATAATTATGATGTGATCGATATGGGGGTGTTGGTGCCGTGCAGTGAAATATTGAAAAGAGCGCGGGAAGAGAATGTGGATATTATCGGTTTGAGCGGTTTGATTACTCCTTCCCTGGAAGAAATGGCCCAATGTGCGGCGGAGATGGAGCGCCAGGGTTTTACGATTCCTCTTCTCATCGGTGGGGCTACGACGTCGAAAATTCATACGGCCGTTAAAATAGCGCCGCAGTATCGAGGTCCTGTTATTCATGTGCGGGATGCGTCGCGGGCTGTGGGAGTCGTGGGTGCGTTGATGGATGAAAAAGCCAAACCGGGTTTTATCGCTTCTATCGATGAAGAGTACCGCGAAGCGAGGGAAAAGCGCCGATCTCTCATGGAAACCCGGACCTTTTTGTCTTTAGCGGAGGCGCGTTCCAATAAGTTTTCCATCGATTGGAATAATTACACACCGCCGAAACCTGTGTTCCCCGGTGTTGTGACTTTCGAAACCTATTCCATCCCCGAATTGGTCAAGTATATCGATTGGACTTTCTTTTTTAAAGCGTGGGAACTCAAAGGCCGTTATCCCCAAATACTTAACCAAAAGCTTTTGGAGGTCCAGGAACCTTTTCTCGAAAAGGTTCCTGGTATTCAAAGTCAGCAATCGGAGGAAGCGCGCAAATTATACAATGATGCGCAGCTTTTTTTAGAGCGGATCGACAAGGAGAACCTGCTGCAGGTTCGGGGAGTATGTGGGTTTCCGCCGGCCAATACGGTTAATGATGATGATATAGAAATCTATACCGATGATACTCGAGCGGGAGTGCGGGGTGTCATTCATATGCTGCGAAGGCAGGAGAGAGAGCAGAAACCCGGGAGCCCGGCTGTTTGTGTTTCGTTGGCGGATTTTATTGCCCCGCGGGAAACCGGTTTAAGGGATTATCTCGGTTTGTTTGCGGTAACAGCCGGGGTTCGTTTGGAGCAGTCGATCAAGCGTTTTGAAGCGGATAATGATGATTACAGTGTAATCATGTTAAAAATATTGGCCGACCGGTTGGCCGAGGCTTTTGCAGAGAAACTGCATGAGCGGGTGAGGAAGCAGTTTTGGGGTTTTGATCGCAGTGAGAATTTGGAGGTTTCGGAATTAATCAGGGAGAAATACCGGGGTATTCGTCCTGCGCCTGGGTATCCTGCGTGTCCCGATCATTCGGAGAAGCGGGTGATTTTCGATCTTCTCAACGTGGAAGATCGAACCGGTATTAAACTGACGGAGAATTTTATGATGGTTCCGGCTGCGTCGGTGTGTGGGTATTATTTTTCGCATCCGCAGGCGCATTATTTTTTTGTCGGGAAAGTCGAGAGCGATCAGTTGGAGGATTATGCGCGTCGAAAAGGGATGAAACCGGATGATCTCAGGAAGTTTATTGCCGCTAGTACCGAATTTTAAAATGATGAAGTCCAACTCGCCTTGTGTCGGAACGAGAACAGAAATACGATGAAAAGAGAAAAAAATAAGAAAACAGTCGTAAGCGATTCGTTGCCTGGGTCATTTGAAACGATCGCAGAAGCCGCAGCTTTTTGGGACAGCCACGATTCCGCAGACTATGAAGCTGTGATGAAAGATGTGGATTTTGAGGTTAATATCGAGCGGCGGACTTTTTTAGTGCCTGTGGCTGAAGCAGTATTCGGAGCCATTCGAAAAAAAGCGATGTCCCAGGGGGTATCTACCGAGACGATGGTAAACCTCTTACTTCAAGAGCATGTGCGGTAATTTTCAAAATGAGTTACGAGGTCGGGAGATAAAAATGCAGGTTATTCGAGAACTAAGAAGAATAAATAACGAGAAAATAGAAATAAAGGTCCCAAAAGAATTTATAGAGAAAGATGTAGAAATATTGGTTTTTCCAGTAGAACTTTTTGAGGAAGCAAAAATATCGCAAAAAAAGAGTCTTCGTATGAAAAGCTACAAGTGTTTCGGGAAGAAAGCGGATTTTTCCAGGGGAGACGCTTATGCCAACGAGTTCTAAAAAGCTATTTGATATTCTGGCTTGGTCTTGAAAATGATTGCGACCTGGAAGAAATCCATCCCATGCTTTAATTCTTAATAATCATTTAAAACTGAGATTTGGTTACACCAACAATCTTTAAAGAAGTACAATCGCTTTTTTAGAACTTGAAAATAAAAGCAAAAGCAATGCTCGAATGATCGCATCATTAGAATTATTAATCTATATAATAATGCCTGCTTACTTCTGCGTACCACTTAAGAAAAACTTCTTTCAATTGAGCTCTTTGGTTATCATTTGGTTTATTAGGCGGTGTTTCATGAACATACACTTCACTAGTTCCCAAATCAAAAATTCCACCGCATATATTTTTTTCTTTAAAGACCAATAAGGGGAGCCTCAATCCAAATAAAATTCCAGCTTCAAGTTGGTTCCATGGAGTTGGGAAAGATATACTACTTTTTTTATGAACTTGTTTTTCTTCAGATGTGCCTCTTTTCCAGGTTCCAGATGAAGTATTAAATTGTTCATAACCCAGTATGATTCCTCCATGACAATGTTTTGCAATAACATAAACCTCTTTGAGTGGGACATCTTTAGGATAATCAGTTCGTCCCAAAGCTCTAGCTTCAAGTTGAAGTTCATTCAAAATTTCAAAGATTACTGCTCGCGACCCCTCTTGATCTGGATTCAACTTTGTCGGACATGAAACAAATACTGGTATTCTCATGCTTCACCTCACTTGAATTTTTAGGCTTAGGTTTTTTAAACATTCAAAATATTAAAAATCCTTCTTAAATTATATCATATCAAGCTACCTGGCTCTTTGCTATTAAATCGCGAATCGTAGGTACTAATTCTGTCGGAACTTCCATAACGGTCTGCCCAGAAGCTTCAAATGCAGCTTCATCTTCAGCAACAGCCTCTTCCTCTGTTTGGGATTCATAATGGTCTAATACTCTTTTCACACGGTCGGAATTCCATCCGGGTGGGAATTTATTTTCTTTCATTTTTCTTTCTCCTTCTCCGGCGTCACTCAAAAGCTCCAGATTGGATTTGGCGAGACAGCTCGCGATGCAACCAATGCGAACGAGTCGCGTTTATCAAATAAAATTGTTTCTAGTGCTTCAGTAATGTTTGTGCATCTGGTTATAATTGCAATATTGTGCCCCCAGGGAATTTGGGTAATTTGGCCAACAACTTGTTGGCTGATTTTCTTATCACTATTATAGAATCGATACCATTGTTTAATATATTTAAGATTACTTAAAGAAAATCCCTTCATTTCAGGGAATTCAGACATCAAATCCCGACTAAGCCGGGCAATAAATCCATCCCCCCATTTAGCTATTTCTTGCTTTTGAACAATATCAGCTCCTAGCTCCCAGTAAAAGTTAAGTATTTCAGAGTTAACTTTTACTACACTTTGTATTTGAACTATGCGGACTTTGTTTTTTAATTCATATATCCATGCTAAATACTCATTGTTGATTAAAAAATTTTTTCCCATTACATCTATCCATTAATTAGATAAGCAGTAGTGTTTTAAAAAGCTTCCGCCTTTTGGCTTACCATTATTTTTTTTCTTCAGCAGACGCAATATTCCTCCATTTAATCATTAATCACCTCCGGTTTTTCCCGGCAACATATTTTTACCACATCTAAAAAACGAAAGTCAAGTCTTTTTTGACAGAAAATAAAAGATGAGTATTTCTACCTATTTTGTCGTCGGTGGTTGGACGTTGGTCATTGGGAATGGAAAGAAGCGGAATGTCGAAGGGAAATAAAAAATGAGGAATCGGCGGGAATCTGGACTGTATGAGCCCCACTGCGTGGGGGAGCGGTTGCAGAGCCGGGTTATCGTGCGAGGTTCATTTCTGTTAAGACGCAAGATTTTGCATTTCTATCTTGCTCATACATAACAGAATCCAGGTAAAGTGTATCGGGACATATATCTTGTTCATGTGGCCATACAACTGACCCATCCGAAACTTTTACCTGTTTGAAATAACCCGCATTCTTCAGTTCATTAAAAACCCCGAAGTTTAATAGCCCTGAGCAATCGTAAATTTTTCGCTCTCCATTCGTGAATAAAAGGACCAATTTGTAATCATTCGTTGGAGATACTTCACTAATTCGCGGATTCATATCTCACCTCAAAGGATCGATTTTATAGGGTAGCTCTCCCGATACTGTAAGTTCCCAATCGGCGACGAGTTCGTCTTTGTGTAATTCAATCCATGCTTGAACAAGTCTCATCCTGGATATTGGTATGTTACCTTCGAGTAATTCACCATCGGGAATAGTAAAAACAGCCTCATCCCCCTGGTATTTGGCATGAATATGGGGTTTATTGTGGTGCCTGTTGTCCTTGAAATACATGTAAATGACAATCCCATAGAACATTGAAATCGACGGCATTTATTTCTCCTCCCCCATAAGCACTAAAAACTCGATTTTGTTTATCTCAAACATGAATGCTTTCTCCTAAAAGATAAGAGTATCACAATGGGTGGGAAAATTCAATAGGGCTATTTTTTCATTTGCATAGTTTCCGCCTTTTGGCTTACCATTATTTTTTTTCTTCAGCAGACGCAATATTCCTCCATTTAATCACAAAACATCGCTGGTTTTTCCCGGCAACATATTTTTACCACCATATCCCCAGTTTTTTTTCAATCGATTTAAAGACCTCGCCTGCGGGTTTGGTTTTTCCGGCGATTATTTGTTCTTTGCCCATTGCGGCAAGTTTCAACATACTTAAAGATTGTTTTAGCCGGTAATAGGATTCTACGTCCTGGATTACCATTTTGGCTTCGCCGTTGTGGGTAATGATAACAGGAGTATGTTTTTCGGTTACAGTTTCAAGTACATCTTCGGTGTTGCTTTTGAGAAATGAGATCGGGCGTATGGATTCTTTCATGTTCGCATTTACATTCACGTTTAGGTTACCTCCTTGTATTATACAATATGCCTGATTTCTTAAAAAATGTCAAGGAGGTTAAAAAATTTTTTGCCCGGCAGTTTTTTCTATCCCACTGAACGCTGAGTGCTGAGTGCGGAAACACTACTTTTCCCGGACCGAACACTTGACAAATCCAAGCTAACCCAGTGTGTTGACAAGGCAGAAGGAGTTTTTCTTGCCTGTCCCCTTTATTATTTTAGCCACAGAGGTCACAGGGAAGTCAGTCGCTGCATGGGTCATAAATAACTTGAATAATACAGCATTAAAACCATTATACAGAAATATCACCGGGAAGGTTAACAAGTTTTGGCCGTTTTTTTGGCATTTCGGCTTGTAATATAGATGTTTTCGGACAAAAAATTTCATGTCTGTCAATTTTAATTGAATGTTACGAAATTTTTATTGCATGGCATGCAAAGAAAATTGTTCGTCATGCAATTATTGTTGCACGATGCGAAATTAATGTTGCATGGTGCGAAATTAATGTTTCGCAATACGCAACGATCCTTTCGTGATATGCAATTATTATTGCATGGCATGCAATAATAATTTCTTGTCGCGCACAAAAATATTCTTCGGAGGTAATTATTTATTCTTGTCATGCAATTAAAATTTCCTGGCATGCAACATTTGATTCTTGTCATGCAATAATAATTTCTTGATGTGCAATAATAATTTCTCGTCATGCAATAATAATTTCCTGGCATGCAACATTTGATTCTTGTCATGCAACAATAATTTCTCGTCATGCAATAATAATTTCTCGTCATGCAATAATAATTTCCCGGCATGCAATAAACAATAAACCAAACTGCGTGCGGCCCCTCACGGAGGTTTTTTTTGACTGTCCCGAATGCTGCTAAGTTAAGACTAATATTCGAGTTAAATTCAAATCCAGGGGGCTGTAGTCGGTTTCCCCTTCCACTATCCGTTGATCGTGAATCGTGAATCGTGAATCGTGAATCGTGAATCGTCGATCGTCGGCCGTCGGCCCTTCGTTGTATTATATAACCGTTCTCCATAAATGTTATCTAATATAAGTTCGATTTTTTTACTTAATGAAAAAGCCAACCTGGAAACGTGCACCCGTGCACCCGTGAACCGATTATTATCTTTTCTCAATTCATCAATCATCATTCATCATTTCAAAGGCACCGACACGCCCCTATAGCACAAAAATAACCTTAACTTAGTGACATTCTTGACTGTCCCCTTTTTTCTAAGATGATTTTTTTTACTCCGGCCAAGGCATTCCGATTGCCGATAAATACGTTTTACTCAAAAGATTTATAAATTATCCAGCCCAGGGCCGTCCTGTCCGCTGAGATACTATTTAGAGAGTTACGGAGCTTTGTTTTGTATTTTTAGCGTCTGCTTGTTTATTGCAGTATTGACGGATGCCAGTTCCAGTTCTGGTTTTTTTTAAGGAATAGGATCCCCGAAAATACAGTACCCTTTCTTTTTTAAAAGCCTTTCAGATTTTGCCGCGGTTTTTTGATCTTCGAAGGATAATTGGAGGACTCCTCCCAGGTTCTCCCTGATTTTTAAAATAGCGATGTCTTTTATATTGATCGCTTCAAAAGCCAACGTCGATGTAATATCAGCCAACACTCCGGGTTTATCTTCGATCTCTACCCGGATATCTACCAGGGGATTTATAAATCCTTTAGTGCCTGCGGGAATTTTTACCCGGGTGTTTTGCGCGAATTGAAGTTCTTTTTTGAATTGATCCTTTTCTATGCAGTTTTTGAGGTATCCGAGGTACCCGGTCAAGTTATCCACAGCGGAAAGAATATTTTCTTTATTATCCTGTAAAATGCTGCTCCATACCGAATAGGAGCTTTGAGCAATGCGGGTGAGGTCCCTAAACCCCCCGGCAGCCAATTGATAAAAGATTTCGCTTTTTTCTTCTTTGCCGATAAAATTAATCAGGGAAACCGCCACGATATAAGGAAGATGGCTGATGTGAGCCACCAATTTATCGTGGAATCCCGGGGAAATTTTTATAATTCTGGCACCCACTTTATATAACAAGTCGATGAGTAAAGCCAACTTTTCATCGGAAGGAGTTCGTTTCTTACCTGGAGTAAGGGCATAAACCGCGTTTTCGAATAAGAAAGGATTTGCAGCGCCGATCCCTCCTTTTTCAGATCCAGCCATGGGGTGGCCCCCGATAAAGGACCAATTCCCGTTATCATTGTCGGCCAGGCGGTCTGCCGTAAGGGTAATAGAAGCCTTGGTGGAACCCATATCGGTGATCAATAAATCATTCCATGGTTTTAGGGTCACTAATTTTTGAAGTAGTTCCAGGTTGGTTTTGATGGGGGCGGCCAGGAAGGCGATCTCGATATCTCCCGGGAGGTCTTCCAGTCGAGACAAAGCTACATCGATATAATCCAGGTTTTTGGCTTTTTCCAGGGTTTCGTTGCCATCTACTCCATAGATTTCGAAATCCTGGGTAAATTTTTTCACAGCGGCAGCAAAAGATCCCCCGATAAGGCCCACGCCGATGATGGCGATTTTTCGTTTTCGATTATGGTTCACGTTTTTTATATTGTCCTCCCAATTGCTAAGGCAATGGCTTTGGTTTCTTTCATTAATTGGTGGAATTGATCCGGGGCCATTTGTTCGGCTTTATAAATCCGGGCTTTTTCCGGGAAGGGGTGAACTTCGATCATAATGCCGTCGGCGCCTGCGGCGACTGCTGCGCGGGCCAGGGGAATAATTTTATCCCGGAACCCCACTGCGCGTGAAGGGTCTACGATGATAGGCAAGTGGGTCAGCACTTCCAAAACCGGGATTGCGGAAATGTCCAGGGTGTTTTTGGTTTTAGGTTCAAAGGTGCGGATTCCTCTTTCACAAAGCATGACCCTGGAATTTCCCCCGGTTACGATGTATTCTGCGGCCATCAGCCATTCATCGATGGTGGCGGAGAGGCCCCGTTTAATCATCACCGGTTTATCGGTGGAACCCAGGGCTTTTAATAATTCGAAATTTTGCATGTTTCGAGACCCGACCAGTATGATATCCACGTATTGAACAAAATCATCGATCTGGCTCGTGTCCAGGATTTCGCTGATCACCAGCATATTGTTATTATCCGCCGCTGCCCGCATGATTTTTAATCCTTCTAATTCCAAACCCTGGAAGCTGTAAGGGGAAGTCCGGGATATATAGGCTTCCCCCCGTAAAATGCGTGCTCCCATGGATTTGCAAATCATGGCTGCGGTTTCGATTTGTTCTTCGCTTTCGACGGCGCTGGGTCCGGCCATCACGACCACTTCGCTGCCGCCCACCGCTACGCCGTTTTTAAATGATATCACCGTGTCTTCAGGGCGGAAATTCCGGCTCACCAGTTTATATGGTGCCGTGATTCGTACCGCGTCGTCAACCCCATTTAGCACTTTAATATCGCTGATTTCGATATTTTCTAGCGGGCCGGTTAGCCCGATTAAAGTAATTCCCCCGCTTTCAGAGCGATGGATCTTAATCCCTTCATTTTTTAAAAAAGCGATAAGTTCTAGGATTTCATCCTCAGTGGATTCGGGTTTCATTTTAATGACCATGTTTCACCTGGCGTTTAAAGAATTTTAAATGATAATTATAAAATCGAAGATGCCATAGTGTCAAGCATCGGATTGCTTCATTTCGCGTGATACAATCATTACAAGACAATTGCAGCCCATATAATTATTATTGTCGCAGCAGTTTATTGCTGCAACTTACCATTGTAAAAAAAGGCGGTGCGATATTCGCCCGGCGTGAAAGAATTGCCCTTACTTTGTGACAGGGAGATTGGAAATTTGGGTTGACTTTGTTACAAAATACCGCTATAATTGGGTTGAATTTGTGCAGAGGGTTTTGAAAATGCAGTATATAAGCATTAGATATGAATATACCCGGGAAAGTATCGTCCTGGGTTAGAGAACAAAAGCAGTCCAATGCTGAAGCGGATTTTATCATACCATTAAAATTTTGAATCTTCCCTATTTCCTGGCCGGTAAGATATATGATTATCTTCAATGGTTTACAGGATAAAAATGGGGCGTTCATTAGAGGTGATCGAATGAAGGTAAAATCTCTGGGCTACCAAACAGATTTAATGTTTGCCGATTTCGATGGTGAAATCATCGACCGCGGCAATTACCTGGTCATTCGAACACCCACAAACCCGTCTTTCTATTGGGGAAACTACTTACTTTTTAATCATCCCCCGGCAGAAGGCGATTATCAAAGGTGGCAAGAATTGTTTGCCAGGGAGATCGGTACTGCGCCCGCTGTAATCCATCGCGTTTTCGGTTGGGACACCATCGACAATGACCAGGGTGTGATCGAACCTTTTCTCAAGAATGGTTACCGAGTCGATCGGTTGGTTGTTTTGGCAACCCGGAAGCCCTATTCATCCGCGAATTCTAAGCAAGAAGTGACGGTTAAGCCGCTCATGGTTGACGCCGATTGGACGCAGAGCATTGAAAATCAAGTCGAGTGTCGGAACCCGGGGTTTTCCGAGTTCGATTACCGCCAGTTCAGGCAGCGGCAGATGGATCGCTATCGGGCTATGGCGCGAGCGGGGATGGGGGAGTGGTTCGGGGCATTTATCGGGAGCCGGCTGGTGGCCGACCTGGGGATATTTTGTGTCAATCGATTGGGTAGATATCAATCTGTGCAAACTCACCCCGAATACCGCAGGCAAGGGATTGCGCGCCGCCTGGTTATTGAATCGGGCCTTTTCGCACTCGACCGTTTTGCACTGGAAAACCTAGTGATCGCAGCCGATGAAGGTTCACCGGCGGAGCGGCTCTATAAATCTTTAGGGTTTGAAATAGCGGAATACCAACTGGGGGTCGTAAAATGGGATTCCCCCACATTTTCAAGACCGGGAAAACCACCGCCATTCACTTAAGGTTATCCCCTTAACGCAAAAATAACATTATTAATAACGAAAATTCCTGGAGTTAAAAAAAGAGGTTTGATATTTCTATATATTTTTGGTATATATGAAACATGGACTATGCATTAGAAAAACGAATCGGTAACCCGGATTTATTTGTAGGACGAAAAAAAGAACGGGGCTATTTTCTAAAATGGATCGACGACATCAATTACAAGGGAAATACAATTACCAGGAAGGTTACCGGCAAGACCCTTACCCGGTAAAATCGAAAACCCACTCTATACAAATTTAAAGTTCTACTTGAAATTTGTATAAAAAGTGCTAAAATAGCCTCATGATAATAAAAAGAACCATCCGGCACGAATTCAGGAAACTGGTGGAATCCTACCCCGTCGTTACCGTCACCGGACCCCGTCAAGCAGGTAAAACAACCCTTGCCAAAATGGAATACCCCCTTTACCGCTACTGTAACCTTGAAAAC
>Ga0209593_10000901_pt1 | contig 13042 bp, 15 predicted proteins | sample PPLLaktember2015_3_FD_187260 | JGI IMG/M metagenome (GOLD analysis project Ga0209593, IMG submission 187260) | Freshwater sediment microbial communities from Prairie Pothole Lake near Jamestown, North Dakota, USA - PPLs Lake P7 Core (6) Depth... | ecosystem: Environmental > Aquatic > Freshwater...
ATCACGCAGAGACTTTTTTCGTCAACCAATAAGGCAGCAAACGCTGGTAAGCCTATGACAACGCTAAGACGACGTGAGGCAATTGAGCGGGCGCGGGAAGAGGCTCGTCGGCGCAAACTAGGCGATATTCAGCCCGGCAAGATGCTTCCGCTCGACTATTTGTTGTCGGTCATCAATGACCCGGCCGTGGCGGCACCTCGTCGTGACCGGCTGGCGATTGCGGCGGCACCCTATTGCCACCCCAGGCTGACCGAGCCGCAAAAGATCGGCAAAAAGGATCGGGTGGAAGAGGCTGCGGCGACGGCTGGCGGGGTTGGAACTGAGTGGTCCGACGACCTCGAGGTCAATCAGGTCAACTGATGCGGGCACAATCATGAGGGTGTACAGCAATCAATTGCTGACGTGGCGGGGTAATTCACTTCACCTTGGCCGCCGAAAGCTCGCTGAGATCGTGCAGGATGATCACTATCCGACGATGTGGCGTGTGCGCCGCGCAGATGGGATATGCTCAACGTGACGCGGGCAAGGGATGCTGCTCGGGGGATGGCACTCGGGGTTTTGAATGGGCAAGAAAGGCACGCCCGTGCCGCCCACAGCGCGTTTTAACGGTCGCCCTTGCTCCACCTAACCCCCGTCCTTGAAAACGAACGAGCGGCCCTGCCCGAGTCAGGGCCGTCCATTGGCGGTGATGACTGGGACACGAGCTGCCCAGACTGGGAGGAGCGGATTCTGGACGGCCGCAGCCTGGTCCCGGATCTGCCGCTGTACGAGGGCGAGGCGGCGAAGGCGCTGCGCTGCTTCAAGCGGCTGCGGCTGCCGGACGTGATCGGGACGCCGCGGCTGGGTGAGGTCTGCGGCGCGTGGTTCTTCCCGATCGTGGCGGCGTTGTTTGGGAGCTACGACCGGGCCAACAATATCAGGCACATATCCGAGGTCTTTCAACTTATCCCCAAAGGCAACTCGAAGAGCACGAACGGCGGCGCGGTGATGCTGACCGCGCTGATCATCAACCCGAGGCCGTCCGCAGAGTTTCTATTCGTTGCGCCGACCATCGAGATTGCCAGCATCGCCTATCGGCAGGCGAAAGGCACCATCCGGCTCGATCCCGAATTGTCGAAGATCCTGCATGTGCAAGACCACATCCGGAAGATCACGCATCGGCAGACCGGCGCGAGCCTGCAGATCAAGGCGGCCGATACCGACGTGATCACCGGCTCACTCGCGCTCGGCACCATGATCGATGAGACCCACGTGTTTGCCAAGCGAGCGAACGCGGCGGAAATCTTCATCGAGTTGCGCGGCGCGCTGACAAAACGTCCCGACGGATTCCTGTTTCAGACGACGACCCAGAGCAAGGCACCGCCGTCGGGCGTGTTCGCGTCCGAGTTGGCGATGGCGCGTGCGGTGCGGGACGGCAAGACGCGGATGCCGCTGCTGCCGGTTCTGTACGAGCTGCCGGATCGGCTGGCGCGCGACGGCGGCTGGAAAGATCGCAAGTACTGGCCGCTGGTGAACCCGAACCTCGGGCGATCGACCGACGAGAACTTCCTCGCGCGCGAGATCGTGCGGGCCGAGGCTGATGGCCCAGCGGCTCTTTGCCTTATAGCGAGCCAGCACTTTAACGTCCAAGTCGGGATGAGCCTGCGTGCCGATGGTTGGGCTGGTGCGAATTATTGGTCCCGCGGTGTCGAGGAGGGGCTATCGCTTGATGGCGTGCTTGCGCGCTCGGAGGCGGTGGTCATCGGCATCGACGGCGGCGGGCTTGACGACCTGCTCGGCATTGCCGTGGTCGGACGCGAGAAGGATACGAAAACCCATCTGGCATGGACCCATGCGCTCATTTCCCCGGAGGGGTTAGAGCGGCGCAAAGCTAATACTGGTTTTTACGAAAGGTTTCAGGCCGACGGCGATCTAACCATTGTTGAGGAATTGCCTGACGATATTTCGTTCGTCACCGACATTGTCCAAAAGGTAAAGGACACCAAGAAGCTGGCTGGCGTCGGTGTCGACGCCATCGGGATCGGCGGCATTGTTGACGCCCTAGCAAAAATAGGTGTCACGCAGGAGAACAACCTGCTCGCCGGCGTGCGCCAGGGCATCTCGCTGATGGGCGCCATCAAGACCGTCGAGCGCAAGTTGGTGGACGGTTCGTTCAAGCACGGCGGGCAGGCGCTGATGACGTGGTGCGCCGGCAATGCGCGCATCGTGCCGACGCCGACCGGGATGCGGATTGCTCGGGATGATTCCGGTTATGGGAAGATCGACCCGCTCATGGCGCTGTTCAATGCCTCGGCATTGATGGCGACCAACCCGATGGCGCAGAAGCGGCCAGAGGTGCGGTTGTTTTTTGCCTGATCAGAAATGCAGTGAGCGGCCATCTGGGGGGGACAAAGGCCGCTCACGATCATGCCACCGCTCTCGCCGGTTGGTTATCGCTGTGGTTGCGGCGGCTGATTGGGATTCGGTTTTCCCGGATTAGGGTTTTGCGGGTTCGGTTTCGGATCGTCGCCCGGATTATTGGGGTCGTTTCCCATCGCTGTTCACCTCCGGTGTTGCCTTGCCTGTGGCAGGACAACACGGAGCGCATCACGAAAGTTCCAGCCATGTTGAACCGAGCTTACTCGCTTCTCACCCTGAAAGCGGTCGACGACGACGCGCGCATCATCACCGGCATGGCGTCGACGCCGACGCCGGATCGGCTGGAGGACATCGTCGAGCCGATGGGCGCGCAGTTCAAGTTGCCGCTGCCGCTGTTGTGGCAGCACGACTCGAAGCAGCCGATCGGCCATGTCACGAAGGCCAAAGTCGGTAAGGATGGCATCGAGATCGTTGCCCAGATCGCCAAAGGCGTGACCGATGAGATCGATCGCGCATGGAGATTGATCAAAGCCGGGCTGGTGCAAGGCCTCTCGATCGGGTTCAAAGCGACTGAGACGGCGCGCATCGAAAAAACCGACGGCATCCGTTTCATCAAATGGGATTGGTTCGAGCTGTCGGCCGTGACCATTCCGGCCAACTCCGAAGCCTCTATCGCCACCGTGAAATCGATCGACACTGCGCAGCGGGCCGCGTCCGGCCAGACAAAGCCGCGTCGTGTCGTTCATCTCAACCCACCCGGCGCCTCGGGATCATCGCAACCGAAGTCTGCTGCCCTGGAGGGCGCCATGAAAACCATTGCTGAACAGATTACAGCTTTAGAAGCCAAGCGATCCGCGAGCGCGTCGCGCATGGAAGCGGTGATGCAGAAGAGCCTGGACGAGGATCGGACCTCGGACGCGGGCGAGCAGGATGAATTCGATACGCTGTCGAGCGAGGTCGAGGCACTGGACAAGGATCTGGTGCGGCTGCGCAAGATCGAGCAGGCCAAGGCGTTCGCGGCCAGGCCGGTGATCAAGGCTGAGACGCAGCATGATGGCACTGCGGCGCGCGGCGGATCGATCATCGTCAAGCCGCAGCCGAAGATGGAGCCCGGCCAGTTGTTTGCCCAGAAGGTCAAATGCCTGGCGCTGTCGCAGAAGGTGTTCCGACCCGCCGGCGATATCGCGGCGGAAATGTATGGCTCGGACAGCGCGGTCGTCGCCGAGTTCAAGGCCAACGTTCCGGCCGGCACCAATATCAGCGGCAACTGGGCGGCCAATCTGTACAGCACGGAAAGCGGCGCGGTCGCCGCGTTTTTGGAGTATCTGCGGCCGCAGACGATCATCGGTCGCTTCGGCGCCGGCGGCGTGCCGGCGTTGCGCTCGGTGATGTTCAACACGCCGATCGTCACGCAGACCGGCGGTGGCGCCGGCTACTGGGTCGGCGAGGGCAAGGCCAAGCCGCTCACCTCGTTCAACTTCGCGCGCACGACACTGCCACCGACCAAAGTGGCCAACATCTGCGCGCTCACGGATGAGAGCATTAGGTTCAGCAACCCCAAGTCCGACCTGATCGTGCGCGACAGTCTGGCAGCGGCGTTGCGCGAGCGGCTTGACATCGATTTCATCGATCCCGCGAAGACGGCGGTGGCGGGTGTCTCGCCAGCCTCGATCACCAACGGCGCCGCCACGGTGGTGTCATCCGGTGACGATGCCGACGACATTCGCATGGATATCCGCTCGCTCTACGCCAAGTTCGCCGCGGCCAATAACCCGGTTTCGTCCGGCGTCTGGATCATGTCATCGAACAACGCGGTCGCGCTGGCGATGATGACCAACCCGCTGGGGCAATCGGAATTCCCCACTATGTCGATGACCGGCGGCACACTCAGCGGCATGCCGGTGATCGCCAGCGACTACATCACCAAGGCGATGAACATCGTCGTCCTGGTCAATACCTCCGACATCTTCGTGGCGGACGACGGCGAGATCGCGATCGACGCCAGCCGCGAGGCATCGCTCGAAATGTCGGACGCGCCGGCGCACAACTCGGGCACGCCGACCGGCGCAACGTCGCTGGTCAGCATGTTTCAGACCAACACCGTCGCGATTCGCGCCGAGCGAATCATCAACTGGATGAGGGGCCGGACGCAGTCGGTCGCGTATCTCACCAGCGCTGACTGGGGCGGCCCCGTCCACACCGCCTGATCGGCTCGCGCCTGAGAGCGGGTGGGCCTCCTCCGCTCGCTCTCCTTTTTTTCGGAGATGACGCCGATGAAAATGCGCAGACTGCTGACGATCAAGCCGCACAAGTACGGCACCCGGCACCTGGTCGCCGGCGAGGAATACGAGGTGCCGCCGCGGCATGCCATCGCCCTGGTCGCGGGCAAGAAGGCGAAGTTTGCCGACACCAAGAAGACGGCTCGCACCGCCAGGGTTGAGGAAAGACTCGTGCCTGATTCCGACGATAGCATCGCCGGCGCAGTCACGACCGATGCGGCGATCGATCGCCTGCGCATGGAGGCGACGCAGATCGGCATCAATGTCGACGGCCGCTGGGGCGTGGCGCGGCTGCAGCATGAGATTGCGCAGGCCAAACGCTGATGCGCATTTTCGGGTTGCCGATTCCGTTTACCGGCGAGAAGCAAAAGGCGCGCAACTCGCTGCCGATGGATCGCGGCGGCTGGTATCCGCTGATCCGCGAGCCCTTCACCGGCGCGTGGCAACGCAACCTTGAGATCAATGTCGACACCGCGGCCTCGTTTCATGCCGACTTCGCTTGCAAGACGCTGATTGCGCGCGACATCGCCAAGCTGCGGGTCAAACTGGTCGAGAAGGACAAGAACGATATCTGGTCGGAGACGACGAGCTCGGCTTTTAGTCCGGTGCTGCGGCGGCCCAACGATTATCAGACCAGGAATCAGTTCTGGGAATGCTGGCTGCTGTCGAAACTGTCGCGCGGCAATACCTACGTTCTGAAAGTGCGCGACGATCGCAACGTCGTCACCGACCTGCATGTGCTCGATCCGACCAGCGTGCAGCCGCTGGTGTCCGACGACGGCGCGGTGTTCTATCGCCTGAACAGCGACAACCTCGCCGGCATCGACGACATCGTCGTGCCCGCGCGCGAGATCATCCACGATCGTTTCAACTGTTTATTTCATCCGCTGGTCGGAACGCCGCCGGTGTTCGCCAGCGGGCTGTCATCGATGCTCGGCCTCAATGCGCAGAAGGCCTCCGCGCTGCTGTTCGAGAATTCCTCGACGCCCGGCGGGCTGCTCATGCTGCCCGGCGAGGTGTCCCAGGAGGAAGAGCAGCGCGTCAAGGAGCAATGGGAGCAACGTTTCTCGCGCAGCAATCTCGGCCGCGTCGCGGTCATGACCGGCGGCGCCAAGTACGAGAAGATGGCCATGACCAACGTCGAGGGCCAGCTGATCGAGAACCTGAAGTGGTCGGCTGAGGTGGTCTGCTCGGTCTACCATGTGCCACCGTACAAGGTCGGCGTCGGCGTGCTGCCGACTTACAACAACGTGCAGGCGCTTAACGTCGAGTACTACTCGCAGGCGCTGCAGTCCCACATCGAGGAAATCGAGGAGGCGCTCGACCACTCGCTCGGCATCGGCTGGGGCGCTGGCATCGGCACCGAGTTCGACACCGAGAACCTGCTGCGCATGGACAGCATCACGCTGGTCACCACCATTCGCGATGCGGTCGGCGCCGGCGTCATGAGCCCGAACGAAGGCCGCGCCAAGTTCGATCTCAAGCCGGTCGAGGGCGGCAAGTCGCCTTACCTACAGCAGCAAAACTATAGTCTTGAGGCGCTCGCCAAGCGCGACGCGCAGGACGATCCGTTCAAGCCGGCAACCCCGCCGGCACCGCCGCAGCCAGCACCACCGGCTGCAGAGGATGAGCCACCCGAGCCCGCACCGAAGCCGCCCGCCGCAAAGTCCGACATCGCAGCACTGTTCACGCGGGCATTGCAGGACGTACATCGCGAGGCCGCATGATGGATGCCAGCGATATCACCGAACTTGCCAAAGGCATGGTGCCGTTCGTGCGCGAATGCGTCGCCGAGGCTTACAGCAAGACCATGGTGCCGCCCGACCTCGCCGAGCAAGTGGCTCTTGCCGTGCGGCTGCTGCACGAGTCGCCGCCGCTCAAGCCACAAGAGCCAAGCAATTCGTAAATGACGCAGCAGATTATCAACATCGACGAGCTGCCGCCCAACGATGAGATTCGTATCTCGTTCACCAAGTGTAACAACAATTTCACCGAGCTTTATGAGGATGTCGACGAGCTAAACGAGCGCATCGATCGCATCCGGATCGCGCCCAGCGGCGGCGGAAGCAGCGGAAGCGGCGAAGGTGGCGGCGAGCAAGGCCCGCCGGGACCGCCCGGGCCAGAGGGGCCGCCCGGCCCGCAAGGCGATCCAGGTCCAGCAGGAGCGGACGGAGCACCGGGCCCGAAGGGCGACACAGGCGACACCGGACCGCAAGGGCCGCAAGGTGACACCGGCGCGCAAGGACCGCCCGGCGCGACCGGTGCGCAAGGCCCGCCCGGCACGCCCGGAATACAGGGACCACAAGGGCCGCAAGGTGATCCCGGCCCCACCGGTCCGGCCGGTGTTGTGACTGCCAACGCGCCGCTGTCGTTAGTCTCGGGCACGCTGTCTATCGACCTGTCGGCCTACTCCACGACCGCGGCCATTGCAGGCGCCTATCAGCCGCTCGACGCCGATCTCACCGCCATTGCGGCGCTCACCGGCACCAACACGATCTACTATCGCTCGGCCGCCAATACCTGGGCCGCAGTTATGATCGGTACCGGGTTGACGTTCACAGCGGGCACGCTCGCGGCAACGGGCGGCGGCGGTGCGGCAACACCAGGACCGCCGCAGGGGCGGCTGACGTTGCAGGCCAGCGTGCCGGTGATGACAGCCACGTCCGCTGCCAACAACATAATCTATTATACTCCATTCGTCGGCAATTTTATCCCGCTCTACGACGGCACCAATTTTCTGATGAAGTCCTTTGTGGAATTGCCGTCGGCACTGACAGATACCATTCATAACCCCGCCGCGATCGGTGCAAGCAAGGTCAATGATTGGTTTATCTTTCTCGATGGCAGTGCGGTCAGGCTCTGTCACGGCCCCGATTGGACGAGTGATACGGCGCGATCTGCTGGCACTGCGTTGGTGCGTGTAAACGGCATCTGGCTCAATAACGCCACCATCGGCAACGGCACTACGACGGGGCCAGCAGCGCAGCGCGGCACCTATGTCGGCAGCACGCGCAGCAATGCATCATCCACGCTGGATTGGATATTGGGGGGTTCGGCTGCGGGCGGAACTGCTGGCTTTCTAGGAGTTTGGAATTGTTATAATCGGATACAATTCAGCGCAGTAGTCGTCAATAGTGGGGCGAATTATACCTATTCGACATTTGCGTATAGACAGGCCGAGGCTTCCGCCGGCATGCAAATTTCATTTGTGATGGGATTAGCAGAGGACACGGTTTGCGCCAATTATCAAACCACATTGGCTACTGCTGCTGCTGGAAGTGCGGGTGCTTTCATCGGCATTGGTGTAGACTCGACCACGACTTACAGCGGAGCTAAATGCTTTATTAATGCGACATTTGCCGCCACGCATTTTTTCACTCCGATCACACTTATGAAGCCGCAACAGTTTTTAGGACATCATGCAATTTGTGCTGTCGAGTCAGGTGATGGCGTGAACGCCAACGGGTTCAACTACAATTCGGACGCGCAGCTTCAAGGTTACTTGACAATGTAGATGTGATGCCATGGACGCAGCAACGCTACACGCCGCCATTGCCGATGTCAGCCCGATCATTTCGTGCTCTGTCGGCAAAGCCGACGACCGCTCGACCTGGACCTGGGCGCCGGGCGAAACCGCAACCCAGGCCCAGAAGGATGCCGGCGACAACGTCATCGCCACCATTCCGATCGATCCGCTCGGCGCCGTGCCGACCGGCGATTTTATCGCCCGCTGGAGCAATGCCGAGTATCTGGCGCTGCAGAAGCGGCGCACCAGTGACAACGGCAAGATGGCAAAGGATTGGGACAACGTCACCTCCGATCCGGTGATCAACATGGACAAGAAGAAGACGAAGACGCTCAAGGATAACTTGGTTGCTGATGGCATCCTGACGCAAGCGCGCGCCGACGAAATTTTTAGCTAGGGGCCAGGGCATGAGCGATACACCGATGATCCCGGCGCCGTCCTACACCCTCAACGAAACGCTCGGCGTCTGCCTGCGCATGTGCCAGTTGGCGCTGACCGAGGTTCGCGCCCTGGCGCGCATGCCGGGACCGCCGGGCACAACCGGTCTGCAAGGCGAGCGTGGCGAGAAGGGTGAGCGCGGTGAACCGGGCAACCCCGGCGCAATCGGCCCGCCTGGGATCGACGGCAGGAACGGTGAGCGCGGCGAGAAGGGCGAGCCCGGCCGCAATGCCAGCGATCTGACCTTCCTGCAGGATTACGCCGTCGAGCAGGTCGGGCGTGCGTTCAAGACCGCGTCAGTCACCACGCCGGATGGCGGTCGCACCTTGCGCTTGGCCATCGGCGACACCGTGCATGAGATCAAGACCGCGGTCGTGCTCGATGCCGGCGTCTGGAAGGAAGGCGCAAGCTATGCCGCTGGCGATGGTGTCACGCTGGGCGGTTCGTTCTTCATCGCCCAGGCCGAGACATCAGCCAAGCCCGGCAAGTCCGATGACTGGCGCCTGGCCGTCAAGCGCGGCAGCGATGGCCGCGACGCGCGCGCGGATGAGAAACGCGCGCTCGAGCCGCTCAGGTTGAAATAATGCACTCCATTCTCGAAATTCTCAGCGAGGCGACCGACAGCGCCGGTCCCGACCTGATCAGCCTCGACGATCTCAAATTCGCGCTCGGCATCACGGGCACCGAGGAGGATGCCGCGCTGCAAGCCGCGATTACGATGCAGTCACGGCTCATTGCAGAGTATTGCAACCGCCGTTTCGGGCTCGCCGAGGCGATCGAGACTTTCACGCTCGACCACAATGAATATCTGCTGGAACGGCAGGCGCTGACCCTGTCGCTCTATCCGGTGGTCGAGGTGGCCGAGGTCTCGACCGCAGGCGCCACGGCGGGCGACATTGAATTTGATCCGGCGAGCGGGCGGCTGTGGACCGGCGGCTATTGGGGCGACACCGTCGTGGCCGTACTCTATTCCGGCGGTTACGACCTGCCGGAAGAAGCGCCGGCGCGGCTGCAGCAGGCAGTGATCCAGGCGGTCAATGACGGCCGCACCACCGGCGCGCGCGATCCCGGCATCCGCGAGGTGCAGCACGGCGATACCCGCGTCTCTTATTTCACACCGTCGCTGTCGACCGCCTCATCGGGATATCTGTCAGCGGTCGTTGTCGATCTGATCAAACCCTATCGGCGCCTGCATGTCGCGTAGTCCATCGTTCTGGTCGGTCCCGCGCGAATGGCCGGGCGAGACCGTCTTCATCGTCGGCGGCGGGCCGTCGGTGCTCGGCGTCGATCTCGACGCGCTGCGCGGGCGGCGCGTCATCGCGATCAATTCCAGCGTCTACAAACTGCCGTGGGCGGACTTTCTCTTCTTCGGCGACTGGCGCTGGTATAACGAGCCCGACAACCAGGCGGCGGTGGCGGGCTTCCGCGGCCGTGTCGTCAGCGTCTCGCGGCTGGTCACCGACCCGAAGGTGCGGATGTGCCGCGCCGCCAAGCCGCCGGGATTGGCGCTCGCGCACGACAGCCTGATGCAGAAGTTCACCTCGTTGACGGCGGCGACCAACCTGGCGGCGCATCTGATCGGGCCAGGCGGGACCATCGTCTGGCTCGGCGCCGACGGCAAGCTGGCCGCCGACGGCCGCAGCCACCATCACCCGCCGCATCGCTGGCCGCACAAGCCCGGCTGCTACGACAAGCAGCATGCCGATCTGGTGACCATCGTGCCGTCGCTGCGGGCGCTCAAGATCGCGGCGTTCAATGCCTCGCCGGGAACGGCGTGGGGCGATCTGCTTCCGGTCATCAGCCTGCAGGACGTGCTGGGTGAGCGGCGCGCCGCCTAAGCCAGTCCTGGTCCGCGGCATGTGGGGCCTCGGCGACAACATCTTCTCGCGGCCATTCGTGCGCGCGGCGGCAGAGCAATACGATATCCACCTCGAGACGCCGTGGCCCGAGCTTTACGCCGATCTGGATATCAAGTTCGTCTGCGGTAGTCGCAAGCTGCGCACGCAGCAGAAGAACATGGCGCGGCAACCGCCGGAGCGGTGGATGCGATCGGCGCCGGCGCCGATGCGTCAGATCAAGGTCGGCTATTTCGATCTGGGCTCGCGCTCGATCATCCGCTCGCTGGAATGCCGGTGGGCGGCGCTGAGGGTCGTCTTTGATCCGGCGCTGTTCGATCTGCCGGATATGGGGCCATCGCCGGTCAAATCGGAATGGCCGATCGCGGTTATCCGCCCGGTCACGGTGCGCAGTGAATGGCACAATGAGGCGCGCAATCCGCACCCGGAATATATCGCGGACCTGGCGCGTGAGCTGATGGCGACCCATACCGTGGTCGCGGTCGCCGATCTCGCGCCGGGCGAGGAATGGGTGGTCGGCGAGCCGCCACCGGCACATCGCTATTTCGTCCACGGCGAGCTTAAGGTGCGCGAGCTGCTCGCCCTGGTGCGTGACGCCGACATCGTCGTCGGCGGCGTCGGCTGGATCGTGCCGGCGGCACTGGCGCTCAAGACCAAGGCCTTCGTGGTGATGGGCGGCCAGGGCGGTCACAACGCGCCCGAGAAGATCACCGACCCGCGGCTCGATCTGCGCCGCATCGGATTTGCCGTACCGGAGAAGTTCTGCCGATGCACGAACATGCTGCACGCCTGCGACAAAACGATCGCCGATCCGGTGGGGCGATTCCGCCGCTGGGCCACGGAACAACGGATTGGCCATGCTGCCTAGTGTGCCGCGATCGTCACTGGGCGTGCAGCCGATTGATTGGCGCGCTCTACCGAAACGGTTCATGCCCGAAGGCGAACTAGAAACATTGATCGCACTCGTGCGCAGCGTGGAACGGCCGCGTCACGTCATTGAATTCGGGGTCAACGTAGGTCGCACTGCTAAGGCGATCATGGTGAATGTGGCCGGGATCGAGCGTTATACCGGCATCGATGTGCCGCTCGACTATATGCCGGCTCTGCCGATTCAGAGTGACAATGCCGTGGCAAATCCGGGCGAAATGGTTTTATCAGACCCGAGGTTTCATCTGATCATCCGACCGCGCGGTTCGCTCGATCTTACCGTGACCGACCTCGCGCCGTGTGATGCCGCCTTCATTGACGGCGATCACAGCCGCGAAGCTGTTGTGCATGACAGTTTCCTGGCACGGGCACTGGTTCGTCCGGGCGGCATCATCGTCTGGCATGACTACCACGACCTCGGCACCGTGGATGTAAAGGCAGTGCTCGACGAGATGCATTTGGCAGGCGATGCCATTTGGCACGTCGACACGACTTGGATGGCATTTGAACGGAAGCCCGCTGTCAATGCATGAACACGCTGCACACCTGCGACAAGATGATCGCCGATCCGCTCGGCCAGTTCTACCGCTGGTGGGGCAGTTCTCGCATCGCTGCCTGACCTGGTGGCTGCAGCACGGCATCGGCTACTACCCGGTCGAGGTCGGACACGCGCCTTACGATCAGGACTATTTCGACGCCTTCGATCGCAATGCACAGACCGAGCTTGGCCGCGCGCTGATGGAGGCGCGGGTCAACTTCGTCGAGCGGCATTACAGAGGAACACTGATCGATGTCGGCATCGGCTCGGGCGCCTTTGTCGAGCTGCGCAATCGGCGCGGGCGCACAACCTACGGCTACGATGTCAATCCGGCCGGGCTCGCCTGGCTCGATGAGCGCAAGCTGCTGGTCGATCCGCATCTGGTGTCGTTCGATGCGGTCACGCTGTGGGACGTGCTCGAGCATATCCCCGACTTCCAGTCCCTGCTCGCCAACGTGCGCGATTGGGTGTTTGCGTCGCTACCGATCTTCCGCGACGCCGAGCACGCGCTGCGCTCCAAGCATTTCAAGCCGGAGGAACATTGCTGGTACTTCACCCGCGACGGGCTGGTGTTCGCGATGAACCTGTGCGGTTTCGCGCTGGTGTCGGAAAGCAAGGTCGAGACTGAGCTCGGCCGCGAGGACATCGGGACATTCGCGTTTCGAAGGGCAACCGATGATCAACTATAGCGCGGACCTCTACGATCCGGTCTATGCCGAACTGGGCGTGCCGGCGACGCTGACCGCCGGAACCGCGGGCGAGATCGCGCTCACCGTGATCGACGACACCCGGCCGAAGACCAACACCAGCGGCACGGTGGAGGTGCGCAGCGTCGGGCCTGGTGCCTATGCCCGCATTCCCGAGCTTGCCGACAATGGCATCGCGCGCGACGACTACATGGACGCGGTCCTTTCCTTCAACGGCCGGACTTGGGTCGTGCGCTCCTACGAGCTGCGCGGCAGCCCGAACGGCGAGGATGTCGGCGAGGTGCGGTTTCTGCTGAAGGCGATCGAGTCGACCAATGGCTGACGTGCGCGAGGATATCCTGGCGCGGCTGCTCGTGGTGGTCGCCACCATTCCGAACATCCGATCGGCGCACCGTAACAACGTCGACATCACC
>Ga0209593_10000902_pt1 | contig 13036 bp, 5 predicted proteins | sample PPLLaktember2015_3_FD_187260 | JGI IMG/M metagenome (GOLD analysis project Ga0209593, IMG submission 187260) | Freshwater sediment microbial communities from Prairie Pothole Lake near Jamestown, North Dakota, USA - PPLs Lake P7 Core (6) Depth... | ecosystem: Environmental > Aquatic > Freshwater...
CCCCAGACCGGTGCCGCCGAACTTGCGCGTGGTGGATGAATCGGCTTGCGAAAAGGATTGGAACAGGTGCTCCATGTGACTCTCTGAGATACCGATCCCGGTATCGCGGACCGTGAAGAGCAATTCGTTTGGAGTTTTACCCTTCCTGAGGGTAAGGACCACTTCGCCTTTTTCTGTGAACTTGATGGCGTTGCTCAAAAGATTGATCAGGATCTGCCTTAAACGAGTCACATCGCTCCGGATGCCGGCCGGCACATCGTCGTCGATGAGGTACGCGATATCGAGTCCTTTTTCGATGGCATGACCGGCTGTCAGGTCCAGCGCGGATTCGACGCATTCGCGCAGGTCAAAAGGTTGGTATTCCACATCCATCTTTCCCGCCTCGATCTTGCTGAAATCCAGGATGTCGTTGATGATCGCAAGCAGTGCATCGCCTGAGCTGCGGATGGTCTCGGCATAGTCACGTTGTTCTTGGTTGAGTTCGGTATCCATTAAGAGCCCACTCATGCCGATAACCGCGTTCATCGGCGTGCGGATCTCGTGACTCATGGTGGCGAGGAAGGAACTTTTGGCTTCGTTTGCCGCTTCGGCTGCGGCGCGGGCTTCCCGGGCTTCATTGAAGAGGCGTTGCGTCTCATCGAAGAGGCGCGCGTTTTCAAGGGCAACACTCATCGAGTTGGCAAGAGTTTGCAACAGCCTCAAATCTGAATCCTCATAGGCATTTTCCTTATCAAGGTTTGCAATTCCTATCATGCCTTTGATTTCTTTCCCAACCATCAAAGGAACGTACATGCCCGATTTGTATTCTTCACGGTTTTCAAGCACTTTTCCGCCCAGTGCGCGATACTCAGCAACGCTTCGATAGATTCTAGGCTGGAGGGTATCGATCATCAATTTGGCAACGTCAGACAAGAAATCAGCATCAATGGGGAAACGCTTTCGCAGGAAGCAATATGGGGTTTTTTGCATTTCTGTCTCACGATCGAAGAGATAGATGGCGGTTCCCTGCGCATGGAAAATGTCGCGGATTTTATCGCCGACCAGATCATAGATCGCCTGCACGTCGAGTTTGGATGCTAATCCTTCCTGTACGCTGTTGATGATCTGTAACTCGGCGGCGCGTTGCTCGGTCTCATTCAGCAGGTGTTGTGTCTCATTGAAGAGGCGCGCATTCTGCAATACCACACCTACATTTGCCGCGATGGTACTGAGTAAGCGCTGGTCATTTTCTGTGAACATATCCTCTTGTGTGGTACTTTGCACGCTGACCACGCCGATGGCTTTTCCGCCAACGAAGATCGGCACCCCGATGTAGGAGCGTGCCTGAATACCCACCTGGGTCGCGCCCAGTTCTGCGCGGCGTTTATCAATATCCTGATTGATCAGCAGGGGCCGGCCGGATTGGATGATCTTACTGGTCAGACCTTCCCCATATTGCAGCGCGCCGAGTTGCTCGCCATGTTGATAGGGGAAATTGATCTTGTTGGATTTTTCATCGAGCAAAGCTACATAAGCGATATCGGCTTTAAATGCGCCGCGGATCTGTTCGCCGACGAGCTCGATCAGCGCCTTCAAATCCAGTTCACCCGCCAGCGCAGTACCGACTGTATTAATGGTGGTCAGTTCCTGAGCGCGTTGCTCGGTCTCTTTGAGCAGGCGCTGGGTCTCATCGAAGAGACGCGCATTTTCCAAAGCGACGCTCATCGAGTTGGCGAGCGTTTGAAGCAAGCGTAAATCATTTTGATTGAAAGCATTTTCCTGATAGCTTTGGACAGAAACTGCGCCAATGACTTTTTTGTTTGCTACGATGGGAACCCCCAGATAAGCTTCGTTCTTGTCCTTTGCCTCCCCGTCTCTCGGGAGACGGAGTGCACCTAGTTTTTCGCTTTCTTTACTTGTGCCGACTAGTAAAGGCTCGCAGGTATCAACTACGATCGCAGTCAGGCTGGGTCGCGGTGCAGGACCTTCTGTAATAGGGATTCTTTGGCCGCGATCAGCATAGTAGGTATTAAGCACCCAATCCCGCACCCTATCGTACATACCGATTGAAACCGTATCTGCAGCAAAGACTTCGCCAATCTTCTCACCGACCAAATCGACAATCTCCTGAAAATCCAGTTTTCTTGCCAGGCCCTCCTGCACACTATTGATAATTTGTAGTTCAGCGGCGCGTTGTTCGGCCTCTTTGAGCAGACGCTGGGTCTCATCGAAGAGACGGGCGTTTTCGAGCGCGACACCCATGCTATTGGTCAAAGTCGTCAACAAGCGGAGATCGTTCTGATCGTAGGCATATTGTTTATAACTCTGTACGCTTGTTGCCCCAATCGCTCTACCATCCTTGAAAATGGGCACTCCCATGAATGATTCATTCAAATCTTTTGCTGCGCCCGGGGACTTGATTCGGTATGATCCATATTGGATGGCTTGCGCTTCTGTGCCCAGCAGAAGCGGTTTTCCAGATTCCACAACCGGTTCATATAACCCATTGCCATATGAACGTGTGAAGGGTCGTTTGACATCCTTATCTGCGTAATAGGGAACGATAATACTTTCCCTGTCTTTATCATGGAATGCAATGAAGGTTGTATCTGCCTTGAATATCTCGCGCAGTTTGTCACCGACCAGATCGTATATGGCTTGCATGTCCAGTTTGGAAGAAAGGCCCTCCTGCACGCTATTGATGATTGCCAGCTCGGCGTTGCGCTGTTCCGTCTCTTTGAGCAGGCGTTGGGTCTCGTCGAAGAGACGGGCGTTTTCGAGGGCAACGCTCATCGATGATGCCAAGGTTTCGAGCAGGCGCACATCTGCTTCGCTGAAGGCATGTTCCCGTTCGACGTTCTGCAGCGAGATCGCGCCGTTGACCCCGCTGCCGGAGTTCAGCGGTACAAAGAGCATGGATTTGGGTACTTCCGTGCCTGGCAACAGGATCATTCCCCATTCCTCTATGGGTTTTTCCGAATCCTGATTGATCAAAACAGTCTTGCCAGAGTGAATGAGGTGGTGATGAAGCCCGGTAAATGGGTAGGGATCAGAATAATAGCGCCGCCCCTTTTCGAAATTGTAGCGAACGTGGGTTAATTCAGTGACATGGTCGAAGGTGATGATCAGGACACTGTGCGTGTCGAAAATCTCCTGGATCTTGTTGCCTACCAGATCATAGATGGCCTGCATCTCGAGCTTGGACGCCAGCCCCTGTTGCACGCTATTGATAATGGCAAGTTCAGCATTGCGCTGCTCGGTCTCTTTGAGCAGGCGTTGCGTTTCATCGAAGAGCCGGGCGTTCTCGAGGGCGACACTCATCGAGTTGGCAAGGGTCGTTAGCAGGCGCAAGTCAGCCTCGCTGAAGGCATTTTCCCGATCGAGGTTTTCCAGTGCAATCACTCCCATTAACTGTTTGCCCTGCACCAGCGGAACGAAAATTCCCGACTTGGATGATTCAGTGCCGGGGACAGTGATGGCATTCAGCGCGTTCATTTCTGCGAGGGTCTTGAAAAGGAGGGATTCACGCGTATCGACAATGCGGCGGAAAATGGGTCCCGGCGGCATTGGCGGATAGGAATGACGAATGCCGCGTTCCAGGGTGTAGAGCGAAGAAAACAAGTCCTGGTCGACGTCGTATTGTGTGATGTTGATTGCCTGGGCATCGAAAATATCACGAATCCTGTCACCCACCAGCTCAATGATGGTCTGGAAATTCAGTTTGGAGGCGAGCCCTTCCTGCACGCTATTGATGATGGCAAGCTCGGCGGCGCGTTGTTCGATTTCATCGAAAAGATTGGCATTTTTGATGGCGATGGCGGCTTGCAGAGAAAGTTCCTCCAGAAATTCCAGGTCGGCCTGTGCAAAAGTCTCACCGCCTTCGCGCCAGACTGCCATCATGCCGCTGACCTTCTCATCAGTCAGCAACGGTGCAACCATCAGCCGTTCCTCTGATTGCGTAGGTGTGCCAGGGATGAGAAGTGCCCGCGGGTCCTTGCTTGTATCGTTGATGAATTCTGCTGTGGCTTGCTGTGCAAGCGTGCCGATGATCCCTTCACCGGCCTGGATCGTATCTGCTTTGATCTCTTCGGCATTGACGCCCTGCGCCACAATCGCCCTGAAAACTGTCCCACCTGCTTCCGGCAGGAAGATGGCGCTCGTTTCCGCTTTGAGAAGTTCGCGCGCATGCGAAGCGATTCGTTCCATCACGGCCGAAAGGTCCAGGGTCGAGGAAATGTCGCGGCCGACCTCGTTGAGCGCAACCGACTCGCGTGCATCGCGATTGGTCTCATCGAAGAGGCGGGCATTTTCCAGCGCAATGCTCATCGAGTTGGCGAGAGTCTGCAGGAGGCGCACATCAGAATCACTGAAAGCATGCTCGCGTTCCAGGTTGGCTAGCGTAATTAAACCGCGCGCCTGATCGCCCACCACCAACGGCACGAATACCATTGATTTCTCCTGTTGCTGCGTACCGGGCAAAACGTAACTGCCATATTTCTCCATCTCCTGCAGGGCGTTTTCATTGATGACCAATGTTTCGCGTGTACGCAGAACATGGGGAGCAAATCCGCCTTCTCGAAGCGAGACAGGATCGACCTCGAGGCGCTCCCCATTTTCATACACATAGGGAAAGTGAAGCAGATTCGTCCTGGGGTCATAGATGCGGATATCCATATCCGTATTGTGAAAGATCTCTCGGATCTTGTCCCCGACCGCGTCGTAAATACCCTGGATATTGAGCTCCGCCGCGAGCGCAGCCTGAACGCTGTTGATGATGGCAAGCTCGGCATTGCGCTGCTCCGTCTCTTTCAGCAGGCGCTGGGTCTCATCAAAGAGCCTGGCATTTTCGAGCGCGACGCTCATCGAGTTGGCGAGGGTTTGCAGGAGGCGTACATCTGAATCGTCGAAGGCATGTTCGCGGTCCATATCAACAATTTCAATTAACCCGCGTGCCTGATCGCCTGCCACCAGTGGAACCATCAGTTGTGATTTTGGCATGGCGGTGCCTGGCAGGACGTAACTGCCGTACTTCTCCATCTCCTCCAGGATATTCTCGTTGACAACAAGCGTCTGACGGGTGTGATAGACGTGAGCGGAAAAGCCTTTATCGCTTAATAGTTGAGAGTCGATTTGAATGCGTTTTCCGTTTTCATATGTATAAGGAAAGTGTTCCATCGCGGTCAGTGGGTCGTAAATGCGAATCCCTACATCTTTTTTACCGAAGATGTCCCGGATTTTTTCGCCGACGACTTCATAAATTCCTTGAATGTTCAATTCCGCGGCAAGCGCCGCTTGAACGCTATTGATAATTGCGAGTTCCGCATTGCGTTGTGCGGTCTCTTTGAGCAGGCGCTGGGTCTCGTCGAAGAGGCGCACATTTTCGAGAGCCATGCTCATGGAATTGGTTATCGTGGTAAGCAGACGGACATCCAAGTCGCTGAAAGCGTGCTCGTGCTGAGAATTGTTGAGTGAGATAACACCGCGCGCCTGATTGCCTGCAATTAACGGCACATACACCAGAGATTTATCCATCAGGGTTCCGTCGATTACATGGCTGCCATACTTTTCCATTTCCTGTGCCATATTCTCATTGATGACCAACGTTTCACGTGTCCGCAAGACGTGTGCTATGAAGCCTTGTTCATCCAGAGCAAAAGAATCGACCATCAGGCGTTTCCCGCGCTCATACGTGTATGGAATATGAATCAAGTTGTTCTTACTGTCGTAGATCGCGATCCCCACATCTGATTGATTGAAAATCTCACGCAGCCTGTCTCCGACCGCGTCATAAATGCCCTGGATATTAAGCTCAGCCGCCAGGGCAGCTTGCACGCTGTTGATAATCGCGAGTTCCGCTTCACGCTGGGCAAGCTGTTGTTCAAGCGAAATGGATTTGGGCGCGCTCGCTTTTTGAACGCGTTCCCGTGAAGAAGGCCTGCCGGCTGCTTTTTGTTTCCCATTGCTGCGCCTTCCTAAAGAGGCTTTGACCGCCGGCTTTTCGGTGTTTGCCCCATTTGCCTTGGATGGTTTCGTTTTAATAGTCTTATTTACGGGGGATGCCTTTTTCGCCATACCCGTGCTCCTCTATCCTCTGGTTGAATCGATTGCATCATACAACCCCCACAAGTTAACGTCAATAGGACAAAGATGGTATGAAATTCCCCTCCTGAACGAGTTAGTTCTTGGTGCAAAAGTGCTCCCGGCCAGGTGGTACCCTGTAATTGCCGCCGTCCGCTGCGCGCGGCGACGTGAGCCGATTTTGCACCAGAAACTGGTTAGGGTGCCTGGAGAAAAGCCTTTAGATTATCAACGGAAGTTTGTGGGACGAGGTCACAGCCGGGCCAGATTGCATCCACTCCCGCCTCCTTCGCGGCGCGAACCGCTTTCGCGATTTCCGCCGGACCTGCCTGCCATAAGGTTTGCACAGGGTCGATGTTTCCAAAGAGCAGGGTGTCCGTCAAAATTTGGCGCGACGCACCGAGGTCATTCAACTGGTCCACCGCGATCGCGTCTGCGTTCGTTCCGGCAAGCAGGTGCATGGACTTGTTGGTATTCCCGCACACGGAGAGTACGCGCCGCGGCGGCAGTTCCGCGATCAACAACTTCTCCGCAGGATAAGCAAACTGCTCATACCTTGCTGGCCCGATAAATCCCGGCGACCCACCCATATCGTGGATGGTAATGAAGTCCGCGCCCGCGTCCCGGTAGGCGCTGCCGACTTTTGCAAGGAAGGAGGCAAGTCCAAAGAGCGCATCTGCCACCAGCCCCGGTTCACGCTTCATTTCCGCGAACAATCCGCCGGGTTCGATCAAAAACAACAAGAGGGTGTATGGACCCGGGATCATCCCGCCAATCACAGCTTCGTGACCGATGCCTCCCTTCAATCGTTGAATGGCTTCGCAAACGAGTGGGATTCGGCCCTGATGGATAAAGTCTGCGCTTTCGAAATAGCCCTCGTTCAAATATTTTGTAGAGGCAAACAACGAGCCTGCCACTTGCGGAAACCTAACTTCCCCCTTTTCACGAAAATCGATCTTTGCGCCGAGCGCCTCCGCCTCCACGTACATATCCAGCGGCGCGACCGCTGAGGGTAAGCCGGTTAGTTTAAATGTGCTGGCGGAAGCCTTCGCCATCTTTTGTGCGTCCTTGTGGGTTTCATGAAAGGCAAGCCCTTCGCTTTGCAGCCCTTCCGCCGTGATATGGATCAGCCCGCTAAATGCGGGCTGATCCTTTATCTTGTTTCCTGAAAGCAGCCTGAGGATCTCTTCGCGCTGACTCATTGTTTACGAATTATCAATATGCAGTATGTTCGACCGACTGATTACTGATTACTGGTGATTGACTGCTGTTTCACTGCCCTGGCGATCGCGGCGACGTGCTCGGGCGTGCTCCCACAGCAGCCACCGAGGACTCTTGCGCCCAGTTCTACATACTTCCGGGCGTAGGTACCCATGTCTTCGGGAGTCATATCGTACACCGCTTGTTCGGTCTGGATATCCATGTGGGGCAGACCCGCGTTCGGCTTGACCCACAACGGGAAGTTCGGAACCGCCGCCGCATATTCCTTGACAATGGCTTCCATATTTTCAAGCGTAGTGCCGCAGTTGGCTCCCACCATGACCGCGCCCATCTCGCTGTACTTTTTGATGACATCTTTCGGCTTGACACCCATCATGGAGCGCGTCCCGCGGTCATAGCTGAACGAAACGACGATCGGCAGGTCGGTTACCGAGCGCGCGCCTTCGAATGCTGCTGTCGCCTCTTCAAAGGAAAACATGGTTTCAATGAGCAGGAAGTCCACACCGCCATCCGCGAGCGCTTTGGCTTCCTCGGCAAAGGTGGTTTCCACCGCCTCCACATCGAGGGGACCGTAAGGCTTGATCAAAGCGCCGACGGGTCCCATCGAACCGGCGACCAGCACCCCGTCACGCGCAGAGGCGGCTTTGCGGGCGATCTCCGCCGCGCGCGTATTGACCTCGGAGGCGCGGTCCTGATATTTTGAATCCTTCATCCGGATGCGCGACCCGCCGAAGGTGCAGGTCAGGATAATGTCCGAGCCCGCCTCGACGAACAGGCTGGCGAGTTTCTGGACCGTCTCAGGGCTGTCGATCACCAGGTCTTCCGGTGGCTGTCCCGGCTTGAGCCCCATCTTCTGGAGGTTGGCGCCCGTCGATCCATCTGCAACCAGGACTTCCCCCGAATTAAGTCGTTCAAGAAATTTGTTCATTGTGCCTCCATTTCTCACCACGAAGGGCACCAAGGAACACAAAGGTTTTCTTTCCCTTTGTGACACTTTGTGTCCTTTGTGGTAAATAAATTACTTCATAAACTTCTCGGCCATCGGATCCGGCCGCCGGTTCGGGATCAAATGCGCGATGTGTTCGAACGGTTCGTTCATGTGCGGGAAACTCGTCGCAAGCATGAACTGGTTCTGGAACTCGGGATCAGCCGGCAATTCAAATCGTTCCACGCGCCGCGTGACCGAATCGATCTCATCTCGTTTCTCCACATTCAGCAGCGCGATCCGCGCGCCGTCGCCCGCGGCGTTCCCCACCGCATACACCCTATGCAATTCACAATCGGGGATCAGCCCGATCAGCATGGCTTTCTCTTTGTCAATATAGCTTCCAAAGCCGCCAGCCAGAATGATTTTATCAGGTGATTGTAATCCGGTGCGTTTCAGCAGGGTCCGCGCCGCCGTAAAAAGCGCAGCCTTCGCCAGTTGGATCTGTCTCACGTCCTGCTGGGTCATGGGGATGTCTCTGCCAATGGACGTTTCCTCCGCCCAGGCGAGCACGTACTCCCAACCGTTTTCCCCCTTGCGCACCCGCTTCGACTCCAGCCCGCTCTTGAATCTGCCCCGAGAATCGATGATCCCCGTCCGGAACAATTCTGCTACCGCGTCGATAATGGCGGAGCCGCAAATGCCCTTGGCTTTGCCTGTATTCCATTGCTCCTCGCCGACAATTTTATAGCGTGGTTCGAGAGTCTTCTCATCGATCTGGACGCGTTCGATCGCGCCGGGCGCGGCGCGCATCCCATATTCCACGTGCGCGCCTTCGAGGGCTGGACCCGTCGGTGTGGAGGTGCAAACCAGCCGCTTGTTATTGCCCAGCACCAATTCCGCATTCGTGCCGACGTCGATCAACAGCCAGTTCTCCTCCTGCTTATGGGGTTCCTCTGCCAGGAGCATTGCGCTCGTATCCGCACCGACAAAGGAGGCGATGGTCGGCAGAATATGGATATTCCCCGATGGATTGATCTGCAATCCCAGTTCGCGGGCTTTGATATCCAGCGAACTATGGATCACAGGGACAAACGGCGCGAGCCCCAGATCTTTTGGATTGAGCTTCAACAGGAGATGGTGCATGGTGGAATTGCCAACCAGGACCACTTCAAGAACCTCTTCCAGCTTTATGTCGTTGCGAGGGATGGTCTTCCCATCCTGGTCAACCAGAGACTGGTTCGCCTGCGTTACCAGTAACGCCAGGCTTGCAGATCTCACCGCTTGCCTGAGCAGCTTATTCAACGTCTCAATAATGGCTTTATGGAGTCTCTCCAGGCCATCATTGTGTTCGATGGTGTATTGGATGCGCGACATCACGTCTTCGCCGTAGACGATCTGCGGGTTCATCTCAGATTCTGCCGCGAGCAGTTCCCCCGTGCGCAGGTTGCACAGGTACAGTGCCACCGTCGTCGAACCAATGTCTACCGCGGCACCGTAGCTATCTTCCACATACCCGGGCTGGACGGCGATCACCTGCTGATCGCGCCACACGGATACGGTCACGTTCCAGTCTGCTTCCCGCAGCGTGGACGATAGTGTCCGCAGGCACTGGTAATCCACCTTCAAATCGAACCAGCGCGGCAGATTCTCTTCGCCGCGGCGGACAAGTCCCATCGCAGTTTCGAGCCCTTTGGCAAGCCGTTCCCAATCTGCAATCGGACGTTCGAGGTTCGGAGGCGTCAGCGAGACGTAATACTTGCGGATGGATGGCTTGATCTCGATTTGCCGTTCCCGCGCGCTCTTGCGGATGATCTGTTTGTTGCCGCGGCTTTCCTCGGGGACATTGATCAGCACATCGCCCAGCACTTTGCTCTGGCAGGAAAGGCGAACCTGCCCGACTTCCCAACCTTTATCTCTCAGCATTTTGGGTCTGCGCGCAAAATAAGCCTGTTCTTCCGCGCTAACAGGGGAGAGGTGCTCACGCCTGGACTCGATGTTGTATTTCTGGAAGTGACCTTCCTCCACCAGAACGATGCACTTGCCGCAGGTGGCGTTCTCCGCGCAGATGGATTCGATCTCCACGCCCAACTCACGCGCCGCGGCGCGAATGGAGATGCCTTCGTCCACTTGTCCGCGGCGGCCTGAGGGTTGCAGGATCACAGTGTGTTTTTTAGTCATAAGTTTTTGAACCGCGAAGAACGCAAAGGGCGCAAAGCCCTATAAACCTTTGTGTCCCTCACCTGCACTTGAAGCTGAACGTTTCACATTCAGGTGCAAGTGTCGTGTCCTTTGTGGTTAAATGTCTTTTTCCTGTCGGCGGGGAACCTCTACTTTAGCGAACTCCGCTTCCAGCTCCGCAAGGAGCGCTTCTGCCACTGCCTCGGGTGAACCGTCGCGTTCAACCCAAGCTCCGCGCTTGTACTGCGCGGCATACTCCGTTGTGGAGGTGACTCCTTCCGCCATTGCATAGGCGTCGATCGCGTTCTGGATCCTTTGCGAAAGTTCCTTCCTGATTGTGCGCCCATCGCCTTCCACGGTAAAGGATTGTGGGATGTGTTTCCAATACATGATTCGGTAGCGAGTCATTATCTGCCTTCCAAATTATATATAATTCTGTAAAGATGGATTGTACGGGAGGATGGGCGCAGGGTCAATGGAATTCGCTTTCAACAGAGGCATCCGGTGCCATCTGCGCAGGGTATATCTTGCCCCTGTTTATTCCTGTAAGAACCAAAATATAGACAACGATCCAGAGTGGCAGCGCCGTGATCAGCAGGCGGTCATCCTGGCCGGCAGAAATCCCGCTCGTCAGGAATTGAAGTACAAAACAAAGGTAGAGCAGGGCAATGGTTTCCTTATGATCCCGGTATTTCGTTGATAATAAATAATAGAGCACAAGCGGTGCCATCAGCAAGTGGAGGTACGCCGAGACCGCGTTCAGGTTAAAGGCAAATTCCTTCATCCGATTGCCTTCGCCAAGAGTGAAGAAAGAACCAACCCACAGGTTCGAATCGACCAGGTGACTGCGAACGGTGAGGAGCGTCGCCCTTTGATGTCCCCATAAATAGCTCACCTGTTGCTGGAGATCCCAGTCCTCAATTAATTTCATGGTTTCCCGCCACTCGGTCCCCTCCGTGCGGACATAAACGTCTGCCACCAGATAATTTTTGAAGGTGTAGCTGCCGATGGTCGAGAGGGTTGGTTTTCCCACGGCGATCGTCGACAACAAAAGCTGGATCCAGATGGGAAGCAGAAGCAGGGCAATCCAACCAACCTGCTTCCACCTGGACGTCGGTTTATATCGCACAATCATGTAGATGACGAGCAGCAGGAGAAACAACAAGTAGATCGGTTTAGTGACGGTTGTCAGTGCCACCAATAATAAGGCGTAATAAATACGATTCGTCATCGTAGTCGTCAAAACCCAGCAAAAGGCGGAGATCAAAAGGATGTTTAATGTCTCCGTCATGCCGTGAAACGTGAGGATCAATGGGGAGGGGTGTGAAAAGAAAAAGCCCGCTCCCAACATGGCCGGGACGGTGGAGCGTGTCCCATTTTGCAGACCCAGGTAGATCAAAGCCCCGCTTCCCAGCCACATCAAAAACTGGAGAACCCACATTACGCTCTCGGCGCCGCCCCCAAAAAGCGTCCGGGATAATCCCAGGAGGAGCGGGTACAGCCAGGGACGGTGATCGATCGAAGTAATATCCGAACGCCCGAAGAGCCATTCGCCCACGTCCTGATAGTTTCTGGAATCGTTTGCCCACCAGAAATATCTCGCTGGCTGGTCGATGTTTACCTTGCTATCCTCTAGCCCGGTGAGGTAATACGCCCATTGAAAATAATAAATGATTGCAATGATCAAAACAATAAAGAGCCCCAGCAGGACATCCTTTTGCTGACTGGTTAGATTTTGCAGCCATTTCCTGGAAAGAAGGTTCTTCATTGATCGGCTCTCATCCATGCAAGATGGATGAATTATAGCATCTGCAATAAAACAAACAGCCGCATCAGGTGGGGATGCGGCATCTTGAAAGAAAAAGAAGCGCCCGGGAAATTTCCTGGGCGCTTCTTTTTTCACTAAAGATTACCGGTTTCGGTGTACTCCACCGTCTTATCATCGGAGGAAGTTCTGCCTTCCTCCAGAAGCGATTTGAGTCGCAGCAAATCTTCGTGCATCGCCTGGCGGGGATCGACGCCAAAGATCTGCGCAACGGCGTGACCAACCGCGCCGGCGGGCGGCACGTAGCTCATCTGAACGCTGACGCGGGTGCTGCCGTCCCGGTTTTCGTCAAAGCGGACAAAACCGGCGCTGTGGACCTGAGAGTCTGGCAGGGTCTCCCATGCAATGGAATCATTGGGAATATCCTGTGTCAGGCGCGATTGGAATTCCACGGTCGAGCCTGCGGGTCCCGCTACCTTCCAGGTGGATATGTCATCCCGGACCGAGATCTCCTTGACATGGCTCATAAACAGAGGGAAGTTCTCAAAGTTGCGCCAGAAGCGATAGATCTCATCCACGGGTGCAAAAATGTTGATGGTCTTATTGGCTTTGATCCCATTTTCGCCCAGACCCAGACCGAGCAGGCTGCGCGTATCCAGGTTGGTCATGCCGCGCGCGGTCAGAACGAGTCCTGCCGTGCTCAAAACGGGCTTGACCACACCTCTGCGGGTCAAACCATACAGCGTCAGCAGGCTGCCTCCCACGCTGCTCAACAAGCGTGTCGCAGGTGACCAGCTGCGCTGCTGCCAATCGGGGCGGGCTTGCCGTCGGGAGGAGGGGGAGTCTTGCAAGGCGGGGATATCCTGCGGGTCATCCACCACCTGCAG
>Ga0209593_10000904_pt1 | contig 13017 bp, 14 predicted proteins | sample PPLLaktember2015_3_FD_187260 | JGI IMG/M metagenome (GOLD analysis project Ga0209593, IMG submission 187260) | Freshwater sediment microbial communities from Prairie Pothole Lake near Jamestown, North Dakota, USA - PPLs Lake P7 Core (6) Depth... | ecosystem: Environmental > Aquatic > Freshwater...
CCCTTTACGGGCGATGTCGCGCAGGGTAACGCCGAGACGCCGCGCCAGGAGCACGAACAGCGGCAGGATCAGCAGGCTGACCAGCGTCAGCCGCCACTCGAGCGTGAGCATGACTGCCATGATCGCGACTGTCTCGATGATGTTGGTCACGATGCCAACGATGGTATTGCTGATGGCGTTCTGCGCGCCGACCACGTCATTGTTGAGGCGGCTCATCAGTTCCCCGACCTTGGTGTTCGTGAAAAACCGCAGCGACAGGCGATGCAGCCGCGCAAACAACATCGAACGCAGATCGTAGATCACGCCCTCGCCCACCGTCGAGTTCAGCCTGCGCTGGATCACGCTGATCCCGCCGTTGAGCAGCGGGATGAACAGGAGCGCAAACGAGTACAGCACCAATTGATTAATATCTTTGGAAGGCAGGACGTTGTCAATTAATTGACGGAAAATGAGCGGCGAGACCAGCGATAGACCCGTGCTGAACAGGATCATCACCAGCATCCCGCCGATATGCCACCAGTAAGGACGTGCATACGCCAGGACACGCGCCAAAAGCTGACGAGTTACCTTCGGTTTCTCCTCGTCCGAGCGCATGAACGCGAACCAACTATATCCGTGCATAAACTTGTATTCTCCTAATCTGTTCCCAGGGCGAGCAGGGCAGTTGACGGTCGAGCTTGTAATAGGCTCTGCTGTGTCTCTACGGGGTTCTCTGACTATAAGGCGAGATGACCAATTCCGCAACTGGAAGAATGGGGAGGTTAATGAAAATCAAACAGGATAAACGGAGGGGTAACGTGTTTTACAGACATGATGTGGTCTGTGCTCATAGCCTCCATAATCTCTGCCGCTCCTGTTCATGATTCCTCCATAATGAACCGATAAATTAGGAAGGAAAAGGTTGTTCCCGAAAAGGAGATTACTGGTATGTCTTTCTCAATGAGCAGCACCATTCGAAATACGACAGGTGGCTTTCTGAAACAACTGACCTGGTGGATCTTTTTCCTTCTCTGCACTTTCTATGGCATCTTTGCATTCTCCATGGGCATCGCTGAAATTCTTTCCCAACTGGGATGGGCAACAGATGCCAAATTTCGGGCTGTACCGTTCCTGTTTATCGTGCATGCATTATCGGGAGGGGTGGCATTGATCGCAGGCCCCCTGCAATTTAATCGGACCCTGTTAAACAAAAACCGGCAGTTGCATCGTCTCAGCGGGCGTATCTATGTCTATGCGATCTGGATCGCCAGTATCAGCGCCCTTGGGAATGCCATATTCTTTGACGTAACCATCCCTGCAAGAATTGTGTTCGGAGTACTGGCAGTCCTTTGGTTCACCGCCACAACGATTGCATATTTGCGTGTCCGCAAGCGAAAAATCAGGGAGCATCGTGAATGGATGATCCGCAGTTTTTCGCTGTCCTTTTTCGTTGTGACGTTCAGTTTTTGGGTGCCAGGTCTGACAGGCACAAACCTGCCCGATGAGGTCGCCTATCCACTGGCTGTGTTTTTGAGTTGGTTTCTTAATCTGGTATTCGCTGAGATATGGATTCGCCGGACCCGGGATCGGTTTTCAACGACAGAATTGCCAATTTTGGAAAGTTAATGTGCCTAAGAAACTGTCTGAAAACGCGGTGACTCCCACGCAAAAGGAGCCTGTGCTGGCTGTCCGGCAGCCGTGGCAGTCATCCTCCAGTCATCCTTCGCTCATCCTTCACTTAACCTATAGCGCGCCCGCTAAGACGATGCGCTGTGTCTCTACTGATTATGCAACTGGATGAAAGGGGAGGTGGAGGCAAAAACTAGTGAGAATGGCAGGAGTATAATTTCTTAAAGTTTGGCATTAAGCAGCATTTCATAAGCTCATTCGGAGGGTGCCATGACAGGCCAGGACAAGAAAGAAAAGAAGAAGTATCCAACGCGTCCCAAAAATTACAAGTGATATCTCCACAAATGAGGCTATGGGAAAAGAATATGAAACTTGAATTCAAACGATTAAGTGAAATCGACTGCTCTGAATATGTTGCCCTCAACACAAATCCACTGGTGATGCGTCAGATGCCGCTAAGCAGCAGCGACTTTGACGAGGCGGCCTGCCGGGAATGGGTCAAAGGCAAGGAGCGGATGTGGGAGGAGCACGGCTACGGTCCCTGGGCGTTCGTGATCGACGGCAAGTTCGCGGGCTGGGGCGGCTTACAGCCCGAGGAGGGCGACGCCGATCTGGGATTGGTACTTCACCCGGATTACTGGGGCTATGGGAAGGTCATTTACGAGGAGATCATCCGGCGGGCGTTTGGAGAGATGGGGCTCGAATCGGTCACGATCCTGTTCCCGCCCACGCGGACGCGCGTCAAGGGCATCCTGCGGCTCGGCTTCGAAACGGATGGAGAAGTGGAAATCGGAGGCGAGCGATTTATTCGCTACCGATTGCAGGCGCAAAAAAACCGGGGAAAATGAGTGCCACTTCTCAGGAGTGGATATGGGGGGATCTATCTGGTGAACCGTTAACATGACGATGAGGGTTATATAAATAAAGCTTAATCTGTGTTTATCATTTAAACGTTCTGAGGAGAAGCTGCGATGACGATCTCAAATCAACCCAGCGAACTCGGTGTGCCAGAAGCCGGAAATCCACCCGGCCGCGCGATCGTCTCAATTCTGATCGGCTGCGCCATCATGTTCGGAATCCTGCAAATCGGCGTCACCTGGCTTGCAGGTTTATTGGATCAGACCTGGGCTGCGCTCATTGTCACAACGGTCATGCTGCTTACAGCCGTGCTGTTTGAAAAATTGTTCTTCAAATATTCCATACCCCGGAGTTTACTGGCATTAGGGTTTGCCCGCCCGAATCCAGGCGCGATTTTGGCGGCAGTCATCATCGCTGTCATCATGCTGGCATTCTTTCCCATTTTTTCACTGAGTACAGGCGCTCAAATAAGCCTGAAGTCCGATTGGTTATGGATCCTGCTCGCCATCGTCACCCTCAACGGCATCGGGGAGGAGACTCTTTTCCGCGGTTATGTGTTCGGCGGCTTGCGAAAAGAAGCGGAGCTGTCATTTCGCCGGGCAGGTTTTATTTCCATGATCATTTTCGCAGCCGTGCATTTGCTGCTCTTCATGGGAAATCCATTCTTTGTAGGGTTTCTCGGGACACTGATCGCGATCGCGGCGGCGTTCCCCATGGCCTATCTGTTCGAGCGCGGCAATAACACCCTCTGGGCACCTGTCGTTCTGCACGCCGCCACACACGCTATCCGTTTGGTGGACATCTCGGAAGCGCATTACCTGACCGCGGTCGGGATCTGGCTGGCACTGCAGATCGGAATGGTGTTTCTCGTTTATGCGTTTCTCGGGAACCTGCTCAAACCTCAAAATGGCTAACTACAAATGTCGCTCTTTGCAGGAGGCATCGCCAAATCCTGTGCGCAATATCTCAAGCCCGGCGGGCTTCTTCTGACCAACAATCATCACGGCGACGCGCCGGATGCAGTCAGTGACCCTCATCTAAAATTAAAGGCTGTTGTTCAGTTCCAGAAAGGAAGTTATTCCATCGTGGAAGAAGGCTTGAATGAAATGAAAATTTCCACGCAGAAGTTGAACAACAAGTATCTGAAACGGGCAAATCAGGGAGTGGAATATGTCGAAAACGAGACATATTATGTCTTTGAGCGTTCGCACCAGGTCTGAATAGAGTTGAACATCGAAACTGGGGGCAGGTATAATATCAGTCAGCCATCCAATATGTACAACTACAGGCCATAGTGACTCCCCCAAACGTTGCGTACAGTGTCGCTTTAATGATCGCAGGAGTGATCTGTCTTGTGACGGGAGTACTGATCCTGCAAACGCGCCGGACTGCTTCAGGTTCCATTCCCCTGGGGATCTTTATGTTCTCTCTAAGCTGGTGGGACTTAACTTACAGTCTGTTCTGGGCAAATGCAGCAGCCCCATATCCAAACTTCTGGTTATATATAACCTACCTGTCAGCCGTCGTTGTTCCCGCCACGATCATGATGTTTGCCCTGCAACTGTCTGGCTTGGGCCACTTGCTGAAACGACCGTTCATCCTGGCTCTTTGCATTGAACCCCTGCTTGTACTGATTGGTCTGTTCACCGACCCACGGCATGGCCTGTTCTTTGGAGCCACACCCATTGAGAAGATTGGCATGATCATGGGTGGCGGTCCGATATTCTGGGCAAACGTCATTTATTCCTACCTGTTGATTTTAATTGGCTATGTCGTGCTTGTACGCAGATCCATGCAGACTTCAGGAATCTACAGGAAACAAATCGTGGTGATTTTGATCGCCATAGGTCTCCCCTGGCTCAGCAGTCTTCTTTTCGTGATCGGTTTTCGGCCATTTCCAAATGCCGATAATACGCCCCTCACGTTCACGATCGCCGGACTTGGCCTCACATATGCCCTGTTGCACTATCGTCTTCTGAATATTATCCCGATCGCCCGGCACGTCCTGATTGAAAACATGAGTGATGGCCTGCTTGTACTCGATTCCCAGAACAGATTGGTGGATATCAACCCTGCGGCAGAACAAGTCCTGAGATTAACAAAGAAATCAAGGATCGGCCAGCCCGTTGAAGATGTTTTTTCGGATTGGTCGGATGTGGTCAAGGCGCTTTCGGAGGTCAACAATACCCGCGTGGAGGTATCCATTGACTATCCATCCAGAGCTTACCTCGACTTGAAAGTATCGCCCCTGTATGACAAAAACAGGAACTTGATCGGACGTCTGGTAGTCTGGCGTGATATCACGCCACTGAAAAAAGCACAGGCTGAGTTGCAGGAACAAGTTATTCGCGACCCGCTCACGGGTTTGTACAACCGTCGCTATCTGCAGGAAAGATTGGAGCACGAACTTGCGCGTGCCAGACGGGAAAACCAGCCAATTAGTTTTGTCATGATAGACATCGATCACTTTAAAAAAGTAAACGACACCTTTGGGCACAACGCAGGTGATGTCATATTGCAAAAATTGGCGACACAACTCTTGAGCCGCACGCGCATCGGCGACATCGTTTGCCGGTATGGAGGCGAGGAATTTCTGGCGGTGCTTCCAAACGTAACAGCTGAAACAGCCTATCAAGTTGCCGAGCGCTGGAGGAAATTGTTCCTCGGGTCAACTATGCCCCTTGAGTACATTGATGCAAAAGCTACAGTGTCCTGCGGCATCTCAGAATTTCCTTTGCATGGAAACACAAGCGAAGAGCTTGTCTCCACAGCTGACAAGGCGCTCTATTATGCCAAGCAGGCTGGTCGCAATCGGGTGATGATCTGGAATCACGAATTGAGGGACCAGTTTGCACGGGAATAAGCCAGTCCACTGTGTGAGTTTGTCGCACGCCCTGGTCAATATATTTGGAAAGTAATATCAATTCAGAGGATCGGAGATGCAGCCAATGTTTGAAGTCAGCTCTGCCTGGAAGTCCACCTATCCCGAAGCGCACGTGGGCGTACTCGTCATGCGTGCTGTCACCAACCCGGCCCATCACGCAGCGTTGGAGAGTCAGAAAGTCGCGCTGGAAGAGCAGTTGCGCGCTCAATTTTCCGGGCAGGATCGTACCGCAATTGCGAGCCATCCGGTTTTGCGCGCCTATGGCGAATACTATCGCCAGTTCAAAAAGACCTTTCATATCCAGCTGCAACTCGAATCCATTGTCCTGAAGGGAAAATCCATCCCGAGCGTGGCAGCTCTGGTCGAATCCATGTTCATGGCAGAAATGCAGGACCTGCTGCTGACCGCGGGTCACGATCTGGATGCACTGCAGCTGCCTCTCAGGCTGGATGTCGCGACCGGGTCCGAACAATACATACTGCTGCGCGGGGAAGAACAGATGCTCAAACCTGGCGATATGATGATCAGCGACCAGACGGGCATCATTTCGAGCATCATCTATGGTCCCGACCAGCGCACACAGATCACGCCGAATACTCAGAATGTGATTTTCACTGCCTACGCCCCGCCCGGCATCGATGAGCAAACGGTATTGGAACACTTACAGCACATCAAAGACAATGTGATGATATTTGCTCCGCAGGCACAGGTCGAATTGCTGAACGTGTACTAAACATCCGGCTCAAGTCGTATGATGAGGCGCCCTGGGAGTACTTGAAGCAACTGATCGAAGAAGCTTCCCAATTCGACCCGCCCTCGCTGCCAACTTAAACAATTGTGGTTCCAGAAATAATGTTCTATAATCAGAGAATTGTTATCCGATTTAGACATAGGAGGATTGCATGAGTTCCCTGGATAAAGCTGTTCAAACCCAGCTTGATAACATTCAAAAGAAAACCGGTAGGTCGCTTGACGAACTATCTGCGATCGTCGCAAAAAGCGGATTGACCAAACATGGCGACATCCGTGATTACCTCAAGCGTCAGCTTAGCCTCGGTCACGGTGATGCGAACGCGCTGGTGCACGCCATCCTTCAGTCGGACGGCCAACGTGCCGCCGACGGCAAACCGGCCGACCAGGTACTGGATGAGATCTATGCGGGTACGAAGGCACACATGCGCCCCATCCACGAGAAGCTGATGAAGGAAATCGCAAAGTTGGGTGAGTTTGAGATCGCGCCGAAGAAAGGGTATGTCAGCCTGCGGCGCAAGAAACAATTTGTCATGATCGGTCCCAAAACCAACACACGCTTCGAGGTGGGCATCAACGCCAGGGATCTCCAGAAGAATGTCCGATTGTTGGAACAGCCCAGGGGAAGCATGTGCAATTACATCGTCAATCTGACCGATGCAAAAGAGGTGGACCCCGAACTGGTCGGGTGGATCAAAGCAGCCTATGAAGGAGCAGCATAGTTTATGGATAAAACGATCAAGCAGGAAGATTTCCGCAGCAACTTGTTTAGCTTATTGGAAGAAACCTTCGAACCAAAGCATCACGGCATCTTTCTGGACCGAGGCACGTCGCTTTTTGAAACCCTGGCAACGATTTCCGCCCGGGAGGCTTCGATCCCTGTGGGTGGGAAATGTGCTTCCCTGGCAGCGCAGGTCGCGCATGTCACGTTCTACATGGAAGTGCTCGAGCGTGCCGTTGTCTACAATGACAATACCCCCGCAGATTGGGGTGAGGTCTGGCGAACGGTTGAAAAAGTGACCTCGGAAGAGTGGGAACAGCTCAAATCAAAGTTGAAGGATACCTATGGTCGCATTGAAAAAATGTTCCGCGACAATGAGGTGTGGAATGACGACTCGATCGGTGGCTCATTGGCAATCGTCGTGCACACAGCGTACCATCTGGGTGAGATCCGTCAGGCATTATGTATACTGAAATGAACCATGGCACTGATTCGCAAAGTGGATTGTGTCCGTTTGTACGTTCCTGACCTCGAAGCAGGGTTGGCGTTTTATCGTGACAGGCTGGGTCACGAATTGATCTGGCGCACGCAAACCGCTGTCGGTCTGCGCCTGCCAGAGTCGCAGGCGGAACTCGTCCTCCAGACGGAAGATCAGAGACAGGAAGTGGATCTGCTGGTTGACTCTGCGGAGGAGGCTGCCAGGTTGATCGAGCAGGCTGGCGGTAGAGTGATTGTCCCGCCGTTCGACATTCAGATCGGGCGCTGTGTCGTCGTCGAGGACCCATGGAACAACCCGCTTGTCCTATTGGATGCAAGCAAAGGATTCCTTGAAACGGATGCCGACGGAAATGTGACTGGCAATCTTGATGCCTCTGTATCAGGGTGAGAAAGGAAGTCGCCCATGGACTGGAAGCACTGGATCATCATCGTTTTGGTCGCGTTCACTGCCGGCTGGATGGTTTTCGACGGGCTGCGGGCGTTGATCGTGGGCGATTATGTCACGCCAAAAAGCGGTGAATATGCTGGGCAACTGGGAGCATGGTCAAATGTAGTGAAAGCCATCGGCATTGAACCACGCTCAATACTGATGAAATCCATCTTCGTGATGTATGGTTTGATTACGCTGGCAATTGCGGTTTGCTTTATCCTCGGCGTATCGTGGGCACGTATGGCATTGATTATCGTTTGTATTTTGGGCCTGTGGTTTTTGCCGATCGGCACAGTGACAAATCTCGTTGCTTTGGCCCTGCTTTTCTTTGGAAAGAGATAACCTTGCCTGATTTCATTTTAAATAGCTCGGGCGAGGTTCTTACCTCGCCCGAATGGTTTCTGCGATAAAAACTTCGTACTTATTGTTGGATAGGTTCACCGACTGGTGACACAAGGAACCACTGACCAAATTCATCTGTCACACCTTGGCCATTGGTATCGCCTGCAGTCATATCCTCATGGAAGAGATACAGCGGCCTGCCATTGTAGGTCACCTGCATCGTACCATCATCACGTGTGATCGTGCCTAGCAGGGTGGCATCTACACCCGTGCCGGCAGCTGGTTCCCCCTCGCTCACCAGAGGCGGCCACTCGACAGCACAATCATCCATACAGGCGCTGGTTCCACTGTCTTGAGTATCCTCCATGAAAGCGTAAAGAGCAAAGCCATTGCCATCCACCAGGATGGGTCCGAACTCTGCCGATTCACTGATATTCACGGTTACCTCGCCAGTCACAGGGACGCCGGTGGGCGCTTCCGTCGCCGGCTCAGTAGCAACCGGTGACTCGGTGGCAGCCGGTGACTCCGTTGCAACCGGTGATTCGGTCATCGGTGGTTCGGTAGGCGCCATGGTCTCGGTGGGGGCCTGGGTTGCGGCAGGAGCACAGGCCGTAACAAGCAGAGCCAATAACAGCATGGCTCCCAATAAGGTTGAGTATTTCATTCTTTCTCACTCCTTTCAAGACGAGAAGGTCTTAAGTAACTATATAATCCCAAGCCTTCATCCATTCAATGGGGAATGTACCTATGCCCTAGAAGAATACCCAGCCTTTTCTTAATCAAATACAAATCGTTATTAATAGCCAATTTATTTTCAATGCATATGTAAAATATTTGGGCGAGGTTTGCACCTCGCCCAAATATTCTGACTTTGATAAAACTTTACACGTATTACTGGATCGCCGTTCCTGTTGGTGACACCAGGAACCAGACGCTGTTCATGCCCTGGCCCATGGCGTCGCCAGGGGCTGCATCATCAACGTAATAGTAAAGGGGCCAGCCGTTATAGGTCACCTGGATCGTGCCATCATCACGCGTGATCGTGCCGAGGAGGGTAGCATCCAGACCCGTACCAGCGACCGGCGCGCCCTGGCTCACCACAGGAGGCCAAGCCGCGAGGCAGTCACCGCTGCAGGCGCTGGTACCACTGTTCTGAGTGTCGTTGGTAAACAGATAAAGGGTACGCCCCTCAGCATCCACCAGAGCAGGACCAAAGGTTCCGACTTCGCTGACCATCACCGTTGCCTCACCGGTCACAGGCACACCTGCTGTCGGTGATTCCGTCGCCGGCTCAGTAGCAGCCGGTGACTCCGTTGCCACCGGCGATTCGGTCATCACCGGTTCGGTTGGCGTCGTGGTCGGCTCGACAGTCATCGTTGGGACTTCCGTGGCGGCGGGAGCACAGGCGGTTACCAGCAGAACCAATAACAGCAGGGCTCCCCATAAAGTTTGGTATTTCATTCTTTCTCACTCCTTTCAAGGTGGGAAGACTTCGGCAAATATATAGACAAGCCATGCCTGCTTCAATGGTGGAATTCACTTACGTCATAGAAGAATACCCCACCATCCATTAATAAGATACAAAGCCACGTTAATCGGTGATTAATTTTCGATCCGAAATGTAGAGTGGATTAACAATTTCGGGCGAGGAAATCTCCTCGCCCGAAAAGATTAGTAAATTCTTATGCTTACTGTCGAAGTGCTTCCCTGGATGGGGTGAGCAGGAAACAGGTATTCTCTACCTCATGTCCATTGGTGGGAGAACCATTATCGCCACTGTCGCATGCAGGGATTCCTCTCCCCACGGCAGATGGGATAACGAAAAAGAGACCAGGTTTATGTAAACCTGGTCTCTTTTGGCGATTTCTAACTGGTTGGAATCGGCTCAGCTTCCGCCTCCGCTTCCTCCCGGGACCGCGCATTGGCGCGTCCGATGAAGAATAAGGCCGGGGTCAGGAACAGGCCCGAGGTCACGAGCGAAGCGACCGCCGACCCCACGGAAGCGATCACGGCGACGATCGGTCCGCCCAGCACCTGGCCGATGGCATCCACCTGCCCGAACATCGAATGGACTGTGGCGCGCACCTGGGAGTCCAGTTTCTGGTTGATCCAGGCGGTCTGCAGCGGGATCTGGACGTTGCGCAAAACACTGACGACAAGGTACAGGCTCAGACTGAGCAGAAGCAGCGGGGAGAGCGCAAACCCGATCAACGCGATGGAAATGGCTCCGGTGACAAACAACACGGCGCGCCCGATCGCAAGCGGACGGGTCGAATCGACCCGCTTCTCCACAAAGCGGACGGCAAGGATGGTGAGGAGCGTACTCGCCACGCGTAACAATGCAAAGAACGCCACTTGATTGCTTCCGAAAAGGACGGGCAACTCAAAGTTATCGAGCAGGTGCTTGACCCAGAGACGGTCGAAGCCTTCGCTGTACAGACCATAGAACAGACCGATGAAGACGATGTTCATAAGCCGTGGCTGGGAGCGAACCGCGTTCGTTCCCTGCTTGAATGTATGCCACATGTGCTGCCAGGTATTGCGATCTTCGCGAGGCGTAGGGTGAAAACCCGTTTCCGGCATGACCAGCATCAATGTGACACCGATCAGCATCACGCCGAACGCGCCGACCTGAATAGGCAGGGCAACGTTATTTGCACCGATCAGCATTGCGCCTCCCATCCCAAGCAGCGAAGCGAATAAACCGACTTGCGTTCCGCGCAGGAAAAGTTTGTTGGCATCGTCCTCGCCGATCTCATCCGTGATCCAGGCCTGAGTTGCGCCCGAGGTAAAGGTGTAGCCCAGACCCCAGATGATCTGCGCCAGCAGGATGGGCAGGAAAGACGGGAAGAAGCCTTCGACGAGAAAGCCCAATCCCATCAAGACATAGCCAATGATGATGGACAGCTTGCGGGAATACACATCCGCGACGATGCCGGTCGGCACTTCGAACGCAAACGCCGAGATTTCCAGCGCCGTGCCAACGAGGATCAACTGCACCGGAGTCAGCCCGGCGACCGTCGCCTCGTACAGCGACATGGTGACGAACATCATCGAGAAAAATGCAGAAGCGCTGAATTCAATAAACAGATAAACAAACCGGGCATTTAACTTTAAATTGGAAAACATATATGCCTTTTTTTAACATTTCTACGCAATGCCAATCACATGTGACTGCTTTTTCGGGAACAGAATATCGATCAAAGCACGGTCTTTTTCAGTCTTCCACCAGCAATCTGCAAAGGATCGATGCAGTTCTGCAAAAGAACGATATCCGAACAGGACCTGTAAAAAGGTCAGATCGGGAAAGGCAACATTGCCCCATTCCGCGGGAGAGGGTTTCCAAGCCTCCACCAGGATCAGTTTGCCGTTCTCGAAAAGCAAGTGCATGCCGCGCCGGTAGAAGCTGATTTTCAACTCACCACTGTAGCCAGGCGCGATCGAGGCTGCCAGACGCTGTTCCAACGCCGGAGCAATCAGACGGATAAAACCGATCAGATCGGCGACGCGCATGAAATAGGCATAGGGTTTGCGAAATCCCGGTAAATCACCACCGAGGGCTTGATAGACGGGATGATCTGCGCCAAGAAGAAATGTAAAACTGGACTGAGTTTTGCCAGCCTCCGCCGGCATTTGCTTCGCAATATTCCATAGATAACGCACAACACCTGGCGTTACATCCAGCCAGGAAATGCCAGGTTTAAGTTCATACATCAATGCATGATTTCCGAAAGGATGCAGGCGCGCCAACACACCGACGGGCTCCCGGGTATCCATCCGCTCGATGACTTCCAGGTCTTGCTTGTGAATGTTGTTTTCAGAGCGGCCGCCAAGCTCATATTTCCAGGTGATGCCATCGCGCACAGCCGAAATCATGCTACGAGAAGCGGAAGCTTTATCCATTTCCATGATGAACGGAATATCGCTTTCGCTGGCAGGCCGGAAACAAAACGACTCCGCCTCGCCCTCTTTTAGCCTGGGAACATTCGCTTCGTAACCGATGCGCCCGCCATCCAGATCCAGAGCCATCTCATAACCAAATAGCCGGTAATAATAGGGAATGCCTGTAATGATCTGCACGAGCAGCCCGCGCTCCACACTCCATTTGTGGATCTCCTCGAATTGGAGGCGTACAAGCCCGCGCTCCCGAAATTCTGGCAGGGTCGCCACCAGTTCCGGGCGCCCCACGCCAAACTCGATCCTTTCATAGGTCCAGGTCTGTGGGATCAGGCTCAGGGAGGAAACGATCCGCCCCGTGGAGGTTTCTTCGACAATGATGAAATCGTCCTGGCAAAAGGTTGGGTGCGGACGCGCCACCAGGTCGCGGGTCCAGGCTGCAACGCGTTGTCGATCCGCTTCGTTCTCGCCATGGATCTGACCGTGAAATTCTGCAAGGGCTTCGGCGTCTTCTGATGTGGAACGACGCATGACCAGGCCATTGCCCAGGTCACGCAATATAGTTTGTGATTTGGTGAACATAGTGTGTCCTGTCGGGCGATTGCCTGGAGGGGACGGTGATGCCCGCGCAGGACAATCGGCCTTATAAAAGTTTTTTGAGCTGCTGTAAAACGATCTCGGGATCCTTGAAGTGGATGCCCTTCATACCGACCTTTTCACAGCCTTCGATGTTGACCTGGAAGTCGTCCACGAAGACGGCTTCGTTCGGTCTCACCCCAAACTGCTCCAGAGCAATCTGGAAGATCTGCGCTTCGGGTTTCGCCGCGCCCACCTCAGCAGAGATGATCATCCTGTCGAAGGCGTCGTCGAACTTTTCCCGGACGATAAAATCGCGCAAGTCGCTCCAGGCATTCGAGATGAGACCTGTTTTGTACTTCCCGCGCAGCGACCGCAGGTACTCAACCAGCGTGCGATCAACAATGTCACCGGCGAAGAATTCATCGCGGATGGCGGCAAGCTCTGCAGCCG
>Ga0209593_10000906_pt1 | contig 13011 bp, 9 predicted proteins | sample PPLLaktember2015_3_FD_187260 | JGI IMG/M metagenome (GOLD analysis project Ga0209593, IMG submission 187260) | Freshwater sediment microbial communities from Prairie Pothole Lake near Jamestown, North Dakota, USA - PPLs Lake P7 Core (6) Depth... | ecosystem: Environmental > Aquatic > Freshwater...
GACCCGCCCCCGCAAATGCCGAAGAAACGAGAATGGCATGTGCGCCGGCTGCCGCCTGGCCGCGTCCGAGGGCGATCGCACCTTCGCTCAGCGCATCCAGACAAGCCTTGCACTTCCCCGCATCATCGATGAGCGCCATCAGCCCATTCGTGTAATCGAGCATTTCCATGAACTGCGAGAAGGGCGAGAAGATCTCGCCGTGGACGGAAACTTCTGTGCCCACGCGCTCCGAGACGTACCGGATCGTGTCGAAGTGCCAGGGAGGGAAGAAATCCTTCCCGCAGGGCGCCGGTTCGCCCTCGAACCCCCATGAGTATGGATAGGTGATCCCCGACAGGTCGTGCGGTTCCATGTAGAACAGCCGCTCGGGGTTTACGGCCTCAAACGCCGGAAAGTAGCGCTCTCCGTTTTCCCGGTAGAGGTGAGGATTGTCGTCGGGCGGAACAACCGTGTACCAGCCGTTCATCCAGTGAATAATTGTCTCGCCGTCCTTCTCCTCCAACCGGCGGATATAGTTGCGCCAATTGGGGTCGCGACCAGGCAGATTGATGAGGATACCGTCGAAACCATAACGGCGCTGAAGGGTGATGAGTGCGTCGCCAAAGGCCTGGGTCGAGTGCCAGATATCGACCGGGTCGAGATCCGTGTTCAGGAAATAGTGGCCGATGGCCAGCTGGCACATGACCGGCACCCGATCGGGCTCGCGCAGCCGCATCGCTGCATCCATTCGCTGCCTGCTGTTCATACTCCCCTCGGAACTCAGATTTCGGGGGCTGCTACCTGGTCGCCGCAGCCCCTTGCGAGATCGTGAAACCGGCAAGGTCGAAGGCCTGAAAGGCCGACAACACAAATATAATAGCCCAGGTCGAAGCGTTTTTTGCGTAGGCCTGGGTTAGCAGGCTAAGAGGGCGGTCCGCGAGTCAGGCCAAGGAAGTGCCAACACCGTGTAGGTCCGGTTTTCAACCGGACGGTCCGGTTGGAAACCGGACCTACTCCGCTGCTGCCACTGCCTTGGGAGCATCGTCTGGACCGCAGAACGGTCCGCCAACCGGGCCAAGGAAGTGACGCCGACAAGGTGACAAGGTGACACACAGGCCTCTGAAGCGCGGTGGTTGCGAGATCTCTTTCGGAGTGCGGTGGCCTTGACACCGCTTTGTGTTCGCCGGCCTTGCCGGCGGCCTTTATAGAGGATCAAGCGTGCAAAGGCCGCCGGCAAGGCCGGCGAACACAAAGCGGTGTCAAGGCCTGTCAAGGCCACCGCACTCCGAAAGAGATCTCGCAACCACCGCGCTTCAGAGGCCTGTGTGTCACCTTGTCACCTTGTCGGCCTTTCAGGCCTTCGACCTTGTTTCAACACCCGCGCACTGCCGGTACAGACTATCGAGAACGGACCTGATTCACGACGCAGCCGGCGCCAGACCGCCCTACTGGTTGCGTAAACAAGGCCCGGGAGTGAGCCCCATATATCGAGAAACTGTTGGACCGCGAGCTCGTGTGTGAATACAACGCCATCGAAACTGCCCAAGTCGATCCGAGCTTGCGGGAGCGGTTGAATCAGCTTCGTCCGGCGTCCGGCATTCCTGTCGGAATTGCGCTTTCCCGCCTTCCGGATGAGCGGGTAGTGAACGAGTCGCTCCGGCCCTGGGAACCGGTAGGGCGAAAGACCTGTATACAGCAGAGTCGGTTTCCGAGTGGCGAAACGAACGCTCTCTCCCACGAGGAGCAGCGCCGGCGCCTCGGCCTGTCCCTGGTCCAACGACCCGACCGTAGTGATCCTGCAATGTTTTTCGGGGAGGCTGGCTTTCTCGACGATAGCCACCGGCAGCTTCGGATCAAATCCCTCCTCGATTAACTCCCGGCCCAATTCCGGAAGGCGGGAAGCCGCCATGTAGTATGCGGACGTCTCGCACACTCCCGGGCGTACATCGGGGCACGCCTCGTGCCCCGTTCTGATTTCCAGGCCGCGCGACATACCTCGTCTGGTCACCGGAATCCCGAAGTCCGCCGCAGCCGCAAGAGCGGAGGTAACCCCCGGGACGATTTCAACGGCAACGAACCGTCTTTCCAGGTATTCAAGCTCCTCGCCCCCACGGCCCAGGACAAACGGGTCTCCGCCTTTGAGGCGGACAACCGTCTCGCCCTTTACGGCCGCCTCGTACAGCATCCGGTTGATCGCCTGCTGTCGTCCATTACTGCGGCCCTTCCGCTTTCCAACATAGACGCGGCGGGCGCGATAGCGCGCGAGCGCCGCCGGATCGATCAGGTCATCGTAAAAGATGACACCGGCGGCCGAGAGAGCGCGATGCGCCTTGATCGTCATGAGACTGGGGTCACCCGGGCCGAAGCCGACCAACCAGACACGTCCATAGTGACGCCTCACATCCAGGTGTGAAAAAAGCGCGAGCAGTCGGCTGTCCCGTTCCGGCCCCAGCACGACATAATGACGCGCTGAATTCGATGATTCAGCCTCCCCAGCGGGCGAAAACAGGGCCAGCACCTGCAGGCCTTGAGGCACCGGCCAGGGGCATCGGGAAGCTTCCAGCAAGATTGCACTGTTTTTGGGGTCCGGCTGATCGTTTCCCATGGTCTATTCGAAATGACCTTCCTCGACCAGTCGACGGATCGAGTTCCGCCAGGAAATGGCTTTTTTCACATCCCGCGCGTCGGAACTGACGGCGATCGACATGTGGCCCTCCTTCAGGATCGCGGGCGAGACGAAGTCACAGGATTCCGGATCATCCGCCGAGCAGACGAGAATGCCTCGAGCCCGCGCGTCACGGACAACCTGCCGATTCACCGCTTCGTCATTGGTACAGGCGAAAACCAGGCCGGTTCCTGCCAGGCACTCCGGGCTGTAAGCCTGCCGATCGATCGCGATGCCGGATTGTTCGATTTCGAGCGCCACCTCTGGCGCCCGGACCAGCACGTCACGGGTGTACTTCAACAGTGTCCGCAGCTTCTGGAGAGCAATCCTTCCGCCGCCCACCATCAGCACCTTCCGGTCGGCGATCCGGATGCAGATTGGCAAAAACTTCATATCGAATAATCGAGGATGATGTCTTCTTTTCTGAGATGGCTCATGATGTGCGCAACCGCTTCAGCGCGGCCGGCATCCACGGCCAGCCTGACGTCCGGCTGGCAGTCGTTGCCAACCGCATCGCCCACCCAGACAACCAGGATTTCGTTGGGCGCATTGAGCGTGCGCAACTGCGCCATCTCGTGGCGGTCCATGTCGGGCAGGGCGGTGATGAGAATCTGGCCGGTGTCGGTGAGTATCCGGGCCAGTTCGCCCATTCTGCGCACACCCTCCTCGCGCTTCTCGGCGGAGTCGATCACATCTGCATCAAGCCCGTGATCGATCGTGGATACCCCGAGGTAATACGCCACATAGCCCTCCTCGAACAGGGCTTTTTCAAGAGCCTTGGCGACTGCGTTGCTGGCGTCGGGCGCCCCGGAGACCACGATGAACTTGGATCGGTGGCGATAGCGCATTGCCCTCGTTTCCGGCGAGATTTCACTTCTTTCCCAACCCGACTCCCGACGCGCCACGTGATCGCACAGCGCCGACCGCGAGCCTGAAACCGCGGCGAAAATCGTCCCACCGCCCGCGATTTCATAGTGATCGACGACCACGAAACGAGCCGTGGCAGGAAGATCGCCGATCAGGTCCATAGCGATCGGCTTCGCGGTCTCGAGCACACATTCAGCCACATCGTGACGGTCGACTTGTTGTTTCTGCTGCGTGCACAGGTCATCGGCGTTGAGGACGCGGATCACTTCGCGCAGCTCCACCGAGACCCGGCAGGTGGCCAACTTGAGCTTGTACTTCTTTCCCCTGATCATCGGGGCCTTGCCCATCCAGAAAAGGCTGACACGCAGGCGGGATGCGACGAGCGGAGGGACGTCGTCAATCCGGCACATGATCTCGCCCGGTCGGATATACAAGTCATCACTCAGGGTTAACCCGGTCGCCTCTCCGGCACCCGCTCGGTCCCGGGCCGGCTGGCCGAAGCCTTCCACGGTCTTCACCCGGGAGCTTTTCCCAGAAGGCAGGAGCACCACCTGATCCCCAACTGCAATTGCGCCGCTCTCGACTGTTCCTGCGACGATCCGCCGATCATCCCCGTGTTCGGTGAATTTGTAAATGTCCTGTACGGGGAACCGGAGCGGTCCTGACTGGGCGCCCTTCTCGCTGGAAAAGGAATCTATCTGCTCCAGAACCGTCAGGCCCGAGTACCACGCAGCGCGTGTCGAGATGTTAGAGCCGTCCCGGGCGCAGATCGGGACGAAATCGATCGACGTGACCCCGATGTCGGCAAGAAACCCTGCGTAGTCGCGCCTGATTCCTTCAAAGACTCCCAGGTCGTACCCGACCAGATCCATCTTGTTAACCAGCACGACGATCTGTCGGATCCCCAGCATGGACAGCATGTAACCGTGGCGACGCGAGTTCTCACGGATACCCTCGTGGGCATCGATGACCAGCAAAGCGGCCTCGGCCCGGGAGGCCCCGGAGATCATGTTCTTCAGGAACTCAAGGTGGCCGGGGGCATCGATGATGATGTAGTCCCGCCGGGAGGTTCGGAAGAAACAACGGGCCGAATCGATCGTGATTCCCTGTGCCTGTTCGTCGGCCAAGGCATCGAGCAGAAAAGCATATTCGAAGGGCCGTGCGCTTTGACGGCAGCGAGCCTTCACTTGCTCAAGCTTGCCCAGGGGCAAGGTGTTTGTATCCGCCATCAGTCGGCCGATGACAGTACTCTTCCCGTGATCGACGTGCCCTACGACGACAATGTTCAGCGTGTCCCGGGACTGATTGCGGATTTCGGATTGCGGATTTCGGAGTGGAGATTTCATAGCTAATAGTTGCGAACCCCGAATCGTGGATTTGCAGTCTTTAATCCGAAATCCGCAATCCGAAATCCGCAATCCGAAATCGGCCGTCACATATAACCTTCCCGGCGCAGGCTTTCGAGGCCTCCGCCGTCTGCTTTGTCCTGTTCGCGCCCGGACCTTTCGGCAATGTTCGAGAATTTGCCCGTGCGAAGCTCTTCGACGATGTCAGAAACAGTCCTCGATCGCGACTCCACCGGTGTGGTGCAGGGGAAGCAGCCGAGCGATCGATAGCGGCGTCCCTGGCCCTGGTCAAAATATAGCGACACGACAGGAATGCGTTCCCGCTCGATGTATTCCCAGATATTCAGCTCGGTCCAATCCAGGAGCGGGTGGATTCGAACATGGGTGCCAGGCGCAAAGTCCGTCTTGAACTGATTCCAGAGCTCGGGAGGCTGGTCGCCCACATCCCATTCGCTATCCTTGTCGCGCGGTGAGAAGTACCGTTCCTTCGACCGGCTCCCTTCCTCGTCGGCTCTCGCGCCCACAATCACGCCCGTGAACGGCTCCCTTCGATCGTCCAGAACATAACGACCCGACGTGTGGTCCATCCGATACCGGGGCCACTCGCCTGAAAGCGTCTTCCGAAGCGCCTCCGTCTTCAGGCTCCGGCAGCAGGTGAGGCGATCGACGCAGCCATCCGGGAACGTCTGCCGGCCTTCGATCGCCGGGCGGTTTTCTCCGTAGATCATGTTCAGTTTCCACTCGATAGCCAGACGATCCCGGTAAGCAATCATTTCCCGGATCTTGAAGTGCGTGTCGATGTGGACGAGCGGGAACGGGACATGCCCGAAGAAAGCCTTGCGGGCGAGCCAGACCATCACGGTGCTGTCTTTGCCAATTGACCAGAGCATGCATAGATCTCGGAACTCGCGGTAAGCCTCGCGAAGAATGTACACGCTCCTGGCTTCCAGTCTCTGCAAGTGATCCATGTTCAACCCAGCCCCGCCTAAGTTCCGAGGTGTGCGGCCGGCGCGTGCAGACCACACTCCTTGTGCTCGGGCGATTCCCACCACCAGCGACCCGAACGAATGTCCTCACCCGGCCCCGTGGCCCGCGTGCACGGGGCACAGCCTATGCTCTTAAAACGTTTGTCATGCAAGGGGTTATACGGTACGCCGCGAGCCCGTATGTAACTCCAGACGTCGTCTTCGGACCAGTCGAAAAGCGGACAGACCTTGTGAAGCCCATGCTCCGCGTCAAAGGAAACCGCCTCCACCCGGTTCCGGGTGACCGATTGCTCGCGCCGCAAACCGCAGATCCAAGCCTCCAGGCCGGCAAGCGCCCGAGCCAAAGGATTCAGCTTGCGGACGCGGCAACAGGCCTTGCGATCCTCTATGCCCGAATAGAAAAGGTTGGGGCCGCGTTCGGCGACCAGCGATTCCAACTCTCGGGTATCGGGGGCAAAAACCTCGAAACGGATACCGTAACGCTCGATCGTCCTCTCCATTGTGCGGTAGGTTTCTTCGAACTGCCGGCCGGTATCCAAGGTGAAGAAGCGCACAGGCTCGCCCGATCGGACCAACAGGTCTGTCAGCACCTGGTCCTCGGCGCCGAAGCTGACCGCCAACGCGACATGCGAGGGTTCAAAAAGCTGGAACGCGTCCTCGATCCTTGCTGCTGTCTCCTCGAATTTCATTTCTCTGGTATCCATAGCAACCCGGCGGCGCACTCCCCGCCTCCCTTTCCCTCCAGTCTGAATTGCGCCTTCGCGCCCCAGTCGTAGTAGTAGTTCTGGTCCGCCTCAAAATCCGGAATCTTTCGGAACTGCTCACAGAGCGCGCGGATGTCCTGCTTGCCTTCTGTCTGCAAATAGTGGCGGAAGGACTCAAAGCGAGGTTGCCCGGACAGAAATCGTACGATCAATTCATGCACGAATTCCGGCAGGTCCCGAGCGCTGACCCGGCCTAGCGCTTCGGCAAACTGGGGAGCGTGCTCGCCGACTACAGCACCCGCCACGACGTTGTACTCCGGGTACAGGACCTCGTTGTTTCTGCCGGCTCGGCCATAGAAGCCGAGATCGGCCAGGGGATGCTGGCCGCAGCTGTTCGGGCAGCCGGACAGATTCAGCCGACAGCCGGCCAGGCGATCGAGATCGAGGTTGGACCGGCGCAGTCGTTCCTGGACGGCCTGCAACGCACCTCTTGGGAGACAAATTCCTAGCTTGCAAGTGTCAGCACCGGTGCAGGCGATGGCGTCCCCCAGGAAACGCGCAGCCGTCGAAAGCTCAAACAAACCACGGACCACTTCGAAAGTTCCCACGAGTGATTGTTCGGGGATATTGCGGAGTTGCAGGTTCTGGCCGATCGTTAACCGAACTACATCGGGCCCGAGCCGATGGAGGAATTCGGCAAGCGCGACGATCGAAGAAGTGCTGACGTTGCCGAAGAGGACCGGGATCAATACGGAGAACAATCCGTCTTGCTTCTGTTCAGCCACGAAGCGCGACTTCCAAAGGGCGCAATCGGCTCCCTTTGCGATCGGTTCGATATGAGGTACGGCGTCGACTCTCGCGACCGGTTGGACTTCCAGCTCCGATTTCGGAAGCTCGCAGTCCTGCAATTCCGCCATCTCTGCCTGGTACAGGCTTCGAAATCGTTCTTCTCCCAGCTCTCGCCACAGGAATCGCAGGCGGGCGGCATGGCGGTTCTTCCGATTGCCGTGGCGGCTAAAAACGCGCTTGACCGCTTCGGCGACAGCAAAGACCTGCCGCTCGGGAATAAAGTCTTCCAGAAGATGTCCGACTTCCGGTTTGGATCCCATTCCACCGGCCACATAAACGCGAAATCCACGGACTCCATCCCTGATCCGGGCGATAAATCCCACGTCGTTGAAGCGCGCATAGCCCGAATCGCGCGCGCAACACGAGAAGGCAATTTTGAACTTCCGCGGTAGAAACCAGGAGCCGGGGTCGGCAATCAGCCTCGTCGTCAGCGCGCAGGCGTGAGGCGAAACATCAAAGACTTCGTCGGGGTCAATTCCGGACTCCGGAGAAACGATCACGTTGCGAACGGTATTGCCACCACCACCGCGAGTCGACAGCCCTTCCTTCAGGAGGTCGCGCTGCAACGGGATCAGCCTGTCCACCAGGAGGCCGTGAATCTGAAGCTCCTGCCTCGTCGTGATATGAATCTCGCCGTTCCCGTACTTGTCCGAAAGCCGTGCGACCCCTGTGAGCTGATCAGGCGTGATCATCCCGCCCGGACATCGAACCCGCGCCATGTAGATTCCGTTCGTTCGTTGCTCGTAGATGCCGAACGGGACCCGGTGAGCCTTAAGAGTAGAAGCGTCAATGGTCCCCGACCGGAAGTCGACGATCAGTTTCTCAAGAGCATCGATCTCCGGTTGTAAAGACTCAGGCAACTGGTAGAACATTCGTTAATCTCTACTAAGTTGATCAATTTTATCGACGATTCAAACTATATGCGAGCTGCGCCTCGCTGTCAATCAATTAGGTTCACGGATTCGGCAAGGCAGGGCGCCAAAGCCGGTTGGTGAAAATTGAGCGCTGGAGGCGCGAGACCCTTATACGCTTCTTGCCACCGAACGGCAGTTACGGAGCCGCGCACGGAGTGGAGGGCTGCGGAGCGTCTTCCCGCGGAGCAGCCTGGAGCGGAGTAAGCGGGACCACCCAACGGGCCTTCGGTTCGGTCCGTGGTCCCGCTTACTCCGCTCAAGGCTGCTTCGCGGGAAGACGCTCCGCAGCCCTCCACTCCGTGCGCGGCTCCGTAACTGCCGTAGCAGCATCAGGGCTGCCGCGAAACGAACGTCCGTGCCTCGCTGAGAACCGATTCCCTGGTGCCGGTGCCGGCGACTTCCAGCAGCTGCTGGTAGAAAGTGCGAGCTTCCACTTCCCCTCCCCCTGCGCGGGCGGCCCGCGCCGCACCGAGCAGGCTGTTTGACCGCCGCGGGTAGAGTTCCAGAGAACGCCGGTAGGCTACGAGCGCTTCCTTGGGCTGCGCGTGCTCCATGAGAAGGTCCCCCAGAAGCTCGAAGGCAGGAAGCGTCGGGCCGGGAGTTACCGCGTGTTTTGGCGTCGATGCCTCAAGCTCGGCCGCCTCTTTCATCAGGGCCAGACTGGATTCCCGGTGGTGCTCGAAATGCGCGAGCCAGGCGCCCACAGCCAGACGCAGGACTCGGATGTTTCGCACGAAAAGTTGCTCACCGGCCTTCTCGGCGACGCCCTCAAGATCGTTCAGCCGGCTCACCGCCTGGCGCGCTTCCTGAACCTCTCCCTGGTGCGCTGCTCCCAGCCCGCGCGCAAACCACGTTACTGCCTCCGGCCAGGGGAAACGATCCCAATCGAGGGTGCCAGGTTCGCGAGGCACGAGCGACGCGGCTTCGCGCCAGGCGTGGCGCTCGAGCGCGTAGCGTGCCTGGATCGAGGAAAGGTGGAAGGCGGTCTTAAAGGTGGGTTCCAGTCGAGACGTTCCCAGTAGTCGCTTCATCTGCGCCGCCGCATCCTCGTCTGCGCCCTTTTGCAAATGCGCGTACACGAGGTACTCGATCGCGTGCGGAAACTCGTCCCAAACGAACTGACGACTGTCTCCGGCCGGATGCTCCAGTGCCGCCTCGGCAGCCCTCAGATTGCCGCGGATCACCGCGTCCCAGTCGCCCAGTCGAGTATAAATGTGGGTCGGCATGTGAAGCGCGTGGGGGTTCCGGGGAGCGACCGTTTCGTACTTTCGGACAATCTCCAGCGACTCCCGCTCCCGCCCGGGCGCGTCATTGGCGTGAACCAGGTAGTGCATCGCGCCGGGGTGATCCGGATTGCGTTGGTACACCTTAAGAAGAAGCGTGGCCGCCCGTTCGGAATGCTGGAGGGAGATACGGTCAGGAGGCGTAACCGCCAAATGCGCGAGCGAGTAAAAGGCAGCCGCTTCCGGGTCGTCCGGGAAGGCAGTGTGCACCTTCTCCATGGCCACTTCCCAGCGACGAATTCGCAGCCAGTAATCGCGCGATTCGGGTTCGCGAAAGAAGGCTTCGGCCGCAGCCACAAAGAGCCGCTCGCGCTCCGTGGGCGGCTTAAGGGCGTTGGCCGCCCTGACCGCCTCCCATCCGAGCCGAAGTTCATCGGGGCGGGGCCGGGTCGGCCACAACGGCTGGAACAGGGTCATCGCCACTCCCCAATGGGCCATGGCGCACTTCGGGTCCGCCTTCCCCACTTGCTCGAAGACTCGTCTTGCCTCGGGATAGGTCATGTGATGGAGGAGGGCTATGCCTCGATTGAAGTCTGTTTGTGCTTGCGGTGAACAGGAGACCGGGAAATCAACCGTGCCCAACGCGTGACCCTCGTGGGCCTGCCCCGACGCATTCAGGCTGCCCGTCGCAGTTGCGAGTAGAAGTATTGTGAACGCCGCCGCAAAGCTCGCATAGGCCGGTCGCTCGCTCCGCCGTTTCTCGTAGCCCGACATTTGCCGGTCTCTTATGTGTTTTGCCATGCTCATTCTCCATTTCGTCTGGTGAGGACCGAGGAAGCGGAACCGCTTGACGGAGCCGCGCACGCGGTGAGGGTGTTGAAAAAGGTCGAAGGCCTGAAGGGCCGTACAACATAATAGCCCAGGCCGAAGCGTTTTTTGCGTAGGCCTGGGTAGCAAGTTCCAAGCACAAGCACCAGCCCCGAAGGGGCGTAACAAACTGCACGGTCGAGAGTTGTGACGCCCCTTCAGGGCTGCCTGTACTCTTAGGTCGCTAACCCAGGCCTACGCAAGAAACGCTTCGGCCTGGGCTATTATGTTGTCGGCCCTTCAGGCCTTCGACCTTTTTCAACACCCTCACTGCGTGCGCGGCTCGGTCAACCAGTGCCATTCCCTTGGATGACTTGGGCGTTGATACAAGTATAAGCTCGAAGTCTCCAGCGCCTTTTTTGCGACGAGGCCGACAATCGGTATATCCTTGTATACAGTCCCCTTTTAGCGGCCAACGGCCGCTTCTCCTGAAAAGAAAAGACCTGAAAATGAGATTCAAAGTGTCATTGCTTCTGATTGTCTGTTTGTCCGCCACGGTCCTGGTCATCAGCCAGAAACCGGTTAACGATCAGCCTTTGCCCGCTCCATATGCGACTCCGCACGTCCGCAACAGCCCGACGGTCATCGACCGGCCGGACGACGCCCGGCTCACCTTGCCACAGGGATTTCAGATCGACGTCTGGGCGGAGGGCTTCAAGCGCCCCCGTTTTATGCTTCTGGGGCCCAGTCAGGAAATTCTCCTTTCCGACTCGGCGGATGAAGGAGCTGTCTATGTCCTCCGCGACTCGGACAAGGACGGCAAAGCCGAGAGCCGCCATCTCCTTCTTGACGGGATGTACCGTCCTTACGGGCTCGCTTTCTGGAACGATTACCTGTACGTGGCTGGAACCGTCCAGGTCAAACGATGGAAGTACGATCGAGCCGCCATGAAAGTCGAGGGGCCGGGGGAGGAGATCGTTTCGTGGCCAGAGTTCCGGCGGGGCCACTGGACGAGATCGATCGTCTTCCATCCAAAAGAACAAAAAATGTTCGTTTCAGTCGGTTCCGCTTCTAACGTGGATGCCGGAGAGGATCCGAGACGAGCCGCGATCAATGTGTATAACCCGGATGGATCCGGTCATGAGATTTATGCCGCCGGCGCACGCAACGTGATCGGCCTGGATTTCTACCCCGGGACGGAGCAGCTCTGGGCGGCTGTCCAGGAGCGCGACGCCCTTGGGGACGATCTCGTCCCGGACTACTTCACGACGGTGAACAAGGGCGACTTCTTCGGTTGGCCTTACGCCTATACCGGTCCGCATGAGGATCCCCGCCGCGCCGGCGAAGCGCCGGATCTCGTGAAGAAGACCCGGTATCCCGAGGTGCTTCTTGGCTCTCACGTGGCCGTCCTCGATGCCGAGTTTTACACCGGCAGCGCATTTCCCGAGAAGTATCGCGGAGGTGCTTTTCTGGCGCTCCACGGATCGTGGAACCGGGCAGAACGAGTGGGCTACTCGGTTGCCTTTGTGCCTTTCAAGAACGGCAAGGCGGCCGGCGGACCCGAGAACTTCCTGACCGGGTGGATGCTGGCGCCCGAGAAGAAAGAGGTCTGGGGACGGCCTGTCGGCGTCCTTCAGCTTCCCGACGGCTCGCTCCTGGTTTCCGATGACGGAGGCAATAAGGTGTGGCGCATCCAGTACGGCCGCTGAGCGCGGCGGTAGTCGCCCTGGTCGGGAGTCTCTTGCTCGCGCAGGAATCGGGGCAGCGATTCTCGCATTCGGTACACATCGAGACCGTTGGATTGACCTGCGCTCAGTGCCACACCGCCGTTGCGGAGAGTCGCTCGGCCAAGGACGCAAATCTTCCGACAGCTGAAACCTGTGGCGTTTGCCATTCCGCGGAGGCGGGCGACCTGCGAGGCCGGGCGTCCGACTTTTCCGCGGAAGTTCCTGCTCGACCGGTGCTCTTCAGCCACAAACAGCACCTTGCGATCTCGGACCTCGTTCCTCAGATCGTGAAAGCGCTGGAATCAGGCAGTTACCCGGAAGGCGATCCGGCAGCCATCCGCAGGCAAGTAGACGCGGAGGAAGTATGCACGGGCTGTCACCGGGGCCTCGAGGAGACCGATCTGGGCCGGCGCGAGCACTATCCCCTGATGTCGGACTGCCTGGCCTGTCATAAACCGAAAGCTAACGCCATGTCGGGGTGTCGCACCTGTCACATCCCCGAGTTCGACATTCTTCCCGCGGATCACCGGGCCGCCACATTCTTTGATCAGCACTCCGCCGAGGACCAGGGGAAGAATCTAAACCGCTGTCGTCAATGCCACACCCCGGGCTTCAACCCTTGCAGTCAGTGCCACTAGTATCAGTAACGGCTTAGAACGCGTCAGAGAGCCGCGCACGCAGTGGAGGGTGTTCTAAGGCCTGAAGGGGCCGACAACATAATAGCCCGGGCCGAAAGGGGGCGGCCGCTGGGAGCGCAGGCGTCCTCGCCTGCACTGGGGCCGCAGGCGTCCCGCCCATTGGAGTTAACTTAAGGGGCAATTGCTCTAATTGAACGCGGGGCACCGGACTTTATGGAGTGCGGCGGGAGATCTCAGCGGCGGTTGAGTGACTCGCCACAAAACGGCGAGTCACTCAACCGCCGCTGAGATCTCCCGCCGCACTCC
>Ga0209593_10000908_pt1 | contig 12997 bp, 16 predicted proteins | sample PPLLaktember2015_3_FD_187260 | JGI IMG/M metagenome (GOLD analysis project Ga0209593, IMG submission 187260) | Freshwater sediment microbial communities from Prairie Pothole Lake near Jamestown, North Dakota, USA - PPLs Lake P7 Core (6) Depth... | ecosystem: Environmental > Aquatic > Freshwater...
CGGGCGTGTCGCTGGGTGTCGATCGATGGGCTGCCTTTCATGCCGGCAACCAAAGAGGCGCGAGTCGCCCGGAACGCCGGAAGGACGCCAAACAGGAGGGCGGTCCCAATCGCAATCAAGGCCGTGAAGGCCAACGTCCGCCAATTGTACGAAAGGTCCAGGAAGACCTGGTTGCCCGCAGTCGAAACAAAGCGCACCAGCAGCATGGCGCCCCACCTTGCGAAGACGATTCCGACGAGCGCGCCTGCCATCGATAGCATGAGACACTCGGTCAGCAGCTGACGTATCAGCCGGCCACGCCCTGCGCCGAGGGCGCGCCGGAGCGCGAGCTCCTGGTTACGGGCAGCCGCTCGAGCCAACATGAGGCCTGCCAGGTTGGCGCAGGCGACCAACAGGACCAGCCCGACCACCGCCATCAGGATTTGTAGCGGCTCCTCCATCAACTGCTTCAGCCCGGAGGTTCCCGTCGACGCCGGAGTCGTCGAAAGTGTGTACTTCAGGTAGTTCTTCTGCCCTTCGGTATCCCAATTTCCGGGGAGCGTCGCAGAAAATATGCGGGGCGACAGAAGATCCAGGCGTGCTTTCGTGTTTTCCGGGGTAATCCCTGGTTTGAGACGAGCCATGATCTTCAGCCACCAGTAGGATCGTTGCTCCAGCCGGTCGGCGTTTCCATCTACGATCTCCGTCGCGGAGAGAGGAAGCGCGACGTCGAACTTCGAGCCGACTTCCAGTCCATTGAACCCGGGCGCAGCCACGCCGATGATTGGGTAAGAGCTATTACCCAGCCAGATGGTACTGCCCACCACGCTTTCGGCGCCTCCGTAGTGATCCTGCCAGAAATCGTAACTGAGAACCGCGCCCCCCGAGCCTCCCCGCCTATCGTCCGATCGGTCGATCAAACGGCCGATTGCGGGCCGGACGCCAAGGGTCCGAAAGAAATCCCCGCTGACAAAGAGTCCCTTCACGTAATGGGCTTCGCCATCACGTGCAAGGTCGAACCGCGCGTTTCCCCATGCCAGGGTGCCGGAGAAGGTGTCCTGCTGGTCGCGGATCTGCTCCCAGATCGGGTTGGTAAAGCTCCACGTCCCCGCCCCGCCCCGCCTCGGCGAGTGCCTCATGATCTGCACCAGTTCTTCGGGCTTCTCGACCGGCAGGAACCGCAGCATGACCGCATCCAGAAGGCTGAAAATCGCCGTGTTGGCGCCGATGCCGAGCGCCAGTGTTACGACTGCAACGGCGGTGAAGACAGGATTCTTCCCGAGCATCCGGAGGCCGTATCGCAGGTCCTTGACCGTGTTTTCGATCATAGTGACTCCGCGAGCGTCCCGGCACTCCTCCTTGACCTGGTCCAGGCCGCCTAGTTCCAGGCGGGCTCTTCGCAACGCCTCTTCACGCGACAAGCCGGAACGGACGTATTTGTCCGCCTGGTGCTCCACGTGCGCGCGAAGCTCTTCGTCCAGTTCGGTTTCCATTGTCCCCCGCCTGAACAAAGCCCGCAGACGATATCGGAAGTCGTTCAGCATGGCGCACCTCTACGCGGTTTCGAGCACCTGGCTCACAGCGGCCGTTAGCTTGCGCCAGGCCTTCTCCTCGGCTGCCAGCTGAGCCTGACCGCTCTTCGTCAGTTCGTAGTATTTTGCGCGCCGGTTGTTCTCACTGGCTGCCCAGCGCGCCTTGATCCACCCGCGCCGCTCCAGCCGGTGCAGAGCCGGGTAAAGCGATCCCTGCTGAATTTTCAGGACATCGCTCGAACTCTGCTGAATCCTCTCCGATACCGCCCAGCCGTGCTGGGGTTCGAGGGCAAGAGTTTTGAGAATCAGCAGGTCCAGCGTCCCCTGTGGAAGATCTATCCGTTCGGCCGTCATGTCATCTCCCCTTTCACTTCTACAGGAAATCGTAACACCTTCTTTTGTAGAAGTGCAAGGGAAAGCCTGGCGGATGAGGGGAGCGCTTAGCTGGCTGCAATGATACAGTTACCTTTGAACCGCAATCACGAAAGAGGGGACGACGATTATGCACCCGAAGAAATACCTTGAGCAGAGCGGGAGAGTATTCCTCTGCACTGCTGGCAGTGGTTGTGTTTGCGTTAGTCGGCCGATATGAGTTCGCAGGACAGATCCGTCCTCTCGAGACGCTTTTCGAGAATCTGTACGGCCGCCGCCAAGGGACGCCCATCGTCGACACTGATAATTCCCTGAATCTTCATCTTGTCAAGTAGTAGGATGAACAGGCCTTGACAAAATGCGAGGTATCAACCGTGTAGACTGTGGGGTATACTCGGACAAGATGCGGCTCCGAAAACTGTTGACCCAGCAGTGCCAAGTAAGCTACACGGCGCTTTTCTCTCAACCCGCATTTGCACTATGGGGTGATGGTAAGGTCATCCTAGAAGGCCTGTTCAGTACATTCGGCAAGCGGGGAATAAGCTTGGCGAGTTTTAGGTTTGGGCAGGGTTCCCAAGACCAGGCGAATCAGTCTGTCACAGTGACCTTCAATCCTTCTTGGTTCTATCGATTCCAACTGGATCGGGTTGAGTCTACACTCGACAATTTCACAGCCGAAGAACTGAAAGTGTTCCCAGAGGTGCTTGAAGAGGGGGCTAATTGGCTGCGAGCGGTGGTTCCGCATTTCGGGTTTCAATCGCACTTATTCACCTACTCCGGCCATCACAAGCTCTCCGAGGGTACGTCCCGCCAAGTACTCGAGCCACTGTCTGCTGTTACGATGCCGGGAGTCGGAGTTAGCGAGGGGAACGGAATCATCCTTCACTGGGAAGTACCCGATCAGAAGTGGAGACTTCAACTCACAGTTGACCACTCACTTGCAGTTGCTAATGGCCTGTTCACTCACTTCATTCTTTTCGTGAATGAGCCTGTCATTGACTACGTAAGAACTGCAGAAGCTGGCCGCGCGGCACTGCAGAAGGCACTGAATAACATCGGGCTGGAGTTCGACGATGCAACTTAACTTTACCAAGATGAGCCTTGATGCCAATCCTCCTCTGGGTATCGAGCCGCAAGAGCGAACAGGCAAGCACGATCGATCTGAACAATGGGGCGGACGACCGTTCATGCTGCAGACAAATTCCATTCAATGTCTTGGATCTGCCATACAGAACGTGCAGCGCTCACCTCATGCTTTCCTCTTCTGGTGCGCAGCCCTCGGAGCACTTAGGCCCAGCGTCCAGTTTTCCCCTGCTAACTCAGTCATCGATCAGTTCCAGGCTTCAGCCGGGCGTCCGACTCGCTCTTCGGAGGGCAAGAGCATTTGGAGAGTTCTCGAATCCCTCATTGGAACTGTCGATGCGCCCCCAGACTGGGCGGCCGAGCACGACCACTATCTCTACGGCACGCCCAAACGCGGGGACGATTGAGAGTAGATGAGCGATCGACTGCTGCTGGACACCGTCTATGTCGAGGCCTTGCTCAGCCCTCGGGACCAGCACCATGAGAAGGCTCTGGAGTTATTCCCGAAGGTCGAGGCGGCCGCCATGGTGTTCATTACCGAGGCGGTTCTACTGGAAATCGGAAACGGGTCGGCGGGAGTTAACGCTCGCCAAGAAGCCGCGAAGTTCATCGATGGCTGTTACGAGAGGACAGATCCGAATTTCACAGTTGTGCCTCTTGACAGTCAGCTAATCAGGCGGTCACTGGATCTCTTCAGTAGGTCTTCGGACAAGACTTGGTCACTAACGGACTGCATCTCGTTCGTGGTTATGGAAGAGAATCAGATTGAACAAGCAGTGACAACGGATAAGCATTTTGTCCAGAAGGGTTTTCGAGCCCTTATGCGCGAGGACTGAACCCAGATTCCTGGGGCCGCGTCCGGTGTCCATGTCCGGCGTCAGGGCTTCAATTTTCAGATTCTTGCCGGCACCACAGCCTGGGCAAGAGAAACTGAAATTTGGATTCCGCTGAAAAACCCTTTTTGGTGCAAAGACCGAAAAAACTCGGGCCCTTTATTTGGCCTACATTCGACGATCGGCGTTCCGCGAATGGTTTTACTGCGGCGACTTTGGGTCGATTTTCGGCGGACGGAGGGTTTTTCAGCGCAATCAAACAGTTTAGATACGGCACGCCATGATTGGTAGTAAAAGGAGCAGGTTTGGCGGAGCGAGAATGGCCTGTAACGTTTTCGAAAAACTGATGAGGGAAGGGAAGAACAATCGATGGCCCGCCTCTTGGCCGTTCCCGGAAGACGTTCCACTCCTCGTCAAACTGGGACCTCCTGAAACATCGGTTCTTGCTGAGGGGTCGAGTAGGGGTCGGACCTGACGATCTACCACCGTATCAGCAGCTTAATGGATGAGAGGCCCTGAAAAAGGGCCTTAGAAGCGATTTTCAGGCCCGTTTTCGCTTTCTAAGCTTCGCCCGCGAAGACGCCACAGATGACATCGTCTTAAAACGCAGAAATGACCGCGATTCTGCGTTCTAAGAGCCCTTCTCAGCGCTTGTAGATCCATAAGTAGTTGCACTCGCTACACTTCCTCAGGTCCGACCCCGATGCCCCCCGCCGAAGCGACAGGCACGTGAGGTAGCGGCGCCGTCAGCGGGGCTCAGCTAAGGCAAAACACTCACCTGGGAACACCCAGTCCGCCGAACAGGTATAAGAGCAGCAGGATGAGCAAGACGAGACCGAGGATTCCGATCCCTCCGCCCGAACCCCATCTCCGATACCCGTAATAGCCTCCTCCTCCGCCGAACAAGAGGAGCAGGATAATGATCAGAATGATGAGCGACATGGTATTTTCCCTCTAAGTCCAGAGTACAGATAAACATTCAGGAACAACAACCGTAACAGGCGATGATGACAGGGAAACACTGCTGGATCTTCCAGGTCACGTAAGGGTGTCAGCGCGTAAGGGTGTCAGCTGAAGGGTGTCAGAGCTTCAATTTTCAGTTTCAGACGAGTGAACGACGAGGACTGAAAACTGAAAATTGAAGCTCTGACACCCTTCACGAAGCCAGAACCTCGAGGGACACCACGGAGCGGGTGGCTAGCACCGTATCTAAACTATTTAGGAGGGAAGCAAGAACGGCGGCCTAAATAGTTTAGATACGGTACACAGTCAAGGATGGGGCACGGTGCAGCGTAACGATGGGGCAGGCGTGATTGCACATCCTTAATCCCGCCCTGACCCGTTTCCCGCCTTCACTACCAGGAGATTCGAACCGCCTGCGGGTCGGTCAGGCGGAACTCGACTTTGCCGCGGCTCACGGAAGCGTTCACGTTCCCCTTTGCCGTCCACTGATCGCCTGCCCACGCTCCTCTCTCCACCTTTACGGATTCGTTTCCGGCTCCGGTCTTGACGACCACCTTGCAGCGAAAGCCGAGAATCAACATCTCGCGGCCGGCAGGCCGGATTGCAATGGCCTGTCCATCGTTTACCCCCGCGACCGTGACGCTGACGCCGTCGAGATCCTTGGTTTGACTGAACCGCTGTCCCCGCATTTCGGCCAGAAACACCCGTGCTCGCTCGGTTCCGCCGAATTCAGCGACCGCAGGACCGCCGCACCGAATCGCCGCTGAAGGGTGTTAGAGCTTCAATTTTCAGTTTCAGACGAGTGAACGACGAGGACTGAAAACTGAAAATTGAAGCTCTGACACCCTTCAACTATCCCGTGCCAAATCAGAGGGGAGGAGTTTCAGCGCGACCTGGCGTCCAAGTTTAGTATCTTGGGCGATGAAAACTGCCCCCATTCCCCCGGTTGCGAGTGGTCTTAAGACTGTGTAAGGCCCGAACGCCCGGCCGACTGCGCTCTGGAACTGGCCCTTGCCGAGGAAATCGGCGGCAAGGTCTGTCCCGTCAAGCCCGTATTCGCTTTCGTCGTGGGAAGCCAAGAGAGACTCAACCTCCAGCCGCATGGATTCGTCACCGGCGCACTCGCGAGCAAGGAAGGCGGAGCGTTCGTTCGGTTCACGCTCGAGTGCGGCGTGGAAAAGCGCTTCCACTTGCCGCCAGCGTTCGTTCGTCATTGCGGCCCGCTTCCGTCGATCTCCCGCCTGAGCCACGCCTTGGCCAGCGTCCAGTCTCGCATCACGGTGCCCGGCGAGACCCCCAATACTTCAGCCGTCTCTTCGACGCTCAGTCCGCCGAAAAAACGGAGTTCAACGACCTGCCCCTTGCGTTCGTCCACGCGGAACAGACTCGTCAAGGCGTCGTCGATCGCGATGACCTCCCCGGCTCGCTCAACGGAAACCGTTGCCAGGGCATCGAGCGCCAGGCGCCTGAAATTCCCTCCGCGTTTGGCGTTGCGCCGCTTCCGCGCATGGTCGACCAGAATCCGCCGCATCAGCTTTGCGGCGATGGCAAAGAAGTGGGAGCGATCCTGCCAGCGCACTCGCTCCTGGTCCAAGAGGCGGAGGTAGGCCTCATGAACAAGAGCGGTCGTCTGGATGGTGCACTTGCGACCCTCCCGGACCATATAGCGATCCGCCATCCGGTGCAGCTCGGCATAAACCAAGGGCATCAGTCGGTCCAGAGCCGCTGCATCCCCCTCGCTCCAGGCACGCAGCAGCTTGGTTATCTCTTGGGGGGCCGTTGTTGGCATGGGGAGTCCCCGGATCGAGAACTTGGCAACACTTGTGAAGATTATAACCTGAATTGCCTGGCTCATTCCGACGTCCGGTGCACCGCGCTACCCCTGAGGAAGCACTCATGGACTTAGCATCTCCGGGGGTCGGACCTTGGTCGGACCTGAGGATCTAACAACGTCAGCAGGTTAACGGATTGAGAGGCCCTCAAAAAGGGGCTTAGGAGCGAGTGTCAGGCCCGTTTTCGCGTTGTAAGCTTCGGCCCGCGGAAACGCCAACGGATGCCATCCTCTTAGAACGCAAAGATGACCGCTATTCTGCGCTCTTAAGGGCCCTTTTCAGAGCGCAGTCGAGGGAGAATCAGTGCGAGAGGCAAAAGCTTCGATGCCGTCGAGGGTCCGCTGAAGGCCGAATTCAAACCAGGCATTGAGATCGAGCGCGTTGCGCATTTCCGACATCAGCCGTGTTAGAGAGGTTGAGCCGACGGCCTCAATCCGTTTCCCAAATTCGGGTTCTCGAGCCTCCCACCATTCCCGCAGGTCGGCCTCCCCTCTGTCAGCCGCGGTCTTTTCGACGCCGAGCAGCAGGCCCGCTCCTTGAACGAAAGCGGAAACCAGCATCACCAGCCCCAGCCGGATTTCGGGGTCAGGTGAGAGGTCGTCTACGGCACGCAGCTTCCACTCAACGTCCCGTGTCATGTTTGGACCCATCGGCAAGCGCATCGTTGAGATGACCTGGAGTACCCAGGGGTGGCGCCCATACATCTGCCATTCTCGTCGGGCGACGACTTCGAGCCGGGCGCGCCAGCCCTCAGGCGGCGGATCCGGATAGCCGGTTTCACCAATCACCGCTTCTACCATCAGGTCCACCAGTTCCTCCTTGCCCGGGATGTACCGGTAGAGCGTCATGACTCCTGAACCGAATTGTTGGGCAAGCCGATTCATCGTCACCGCGTCCAGACCGTGATTGTCGGCGATCATGATCGCTGACTGGATCAGTTCTTGGAGGACGAGGCCAGGTTTTCGTCCGCGCTTACCGCGCTGCTGACCCTCCCACAGGAGGGCGTACCGACGTCGCTCACGCTCGAGATCGTTTGGGGACATTGACAGGTGCTTTTATATGCGTATGATATACGCAATAAGTTGAAAAACGCTGACCGATCAACACCATTCCTTCTACACCTGAGGTCGAAACACCATGATACAGGAAAAACGCGGGTGGTTAGGTTACCGGTGGGCTTCTGTGACGTTTCTCCTGGCATACGTCGTGATCACGATCATCGCTATCGCCTTGGCTCTGTTCCTGGAGGCGCTGCTGGACGCGCCTCCTACCGACGATCCAGTGCATAGCGCCAGCTACGTGCTTGCTGAGAAGTTCTACCCTTTCCTGAATCTCGTTGTGTGGACGACGTTTGCCTGGGTCTATTTCAAAAAGCAGACGCGCTCTCAAGTTTCATTCAGAGAGGCGTTTGCTCTGGGCGTCTTCTGGTTGATGTTGGCAATAGCCGTCGACTACGTGGGCTTCGTTCTGATCCGGCATCCTTACAGCCTGAACGCTCACGATTTCTACGTCGGTCAATTTCCCTGGATTTATCTGATCTATCTGGCCCTTTTGGTCAGCCCGGCATGCTACGTGGCGATTCGGTCAAGACGGGCAGCCAGAAGCTAAAGGATCGGTTTGAAGGCACGGTCCATCCATTCGAGAAAGTCAGCGTCCCGTAACCTCCCTCTATTTCCCCTCCGCATGCCAGCTCTGCCGCCGGAAGCAGAAGCAGAGGGCCTGTTTGGCCTCCCCAAGCTAACCATTGGTCAGTTCAAACTTCCACCTGCCCAGCAGTCGCATGAGGTACGATCGCTGAGGGTTCGGGAGGACATGAACGGCCTGTTCGCATTCCTCCAATTTGGCCAATGCTCCTCTGACATCCCCTTTGGCTTCAAGGATCGCGGCTTCGGCCCGCGGCCGTAGCCAACGAAGTCCCGTTGTTGGTGGGATGTCTGCCAGCCATTGCTCAGCCAGGTCAGTTCGCTTGCGCCTTCTAGCCTGAAAAACGGCTGCCTCGCTCATGAGTGCTTCTCGCATTGACGCGGGAGCATGGCCAGCGTGGAGCAGGCAAGTCTCCAGGAACCGACCTGCTTCGCAGTTCTGGTGTTGATGGAACGCACTCGAAAAGGCGAAAACGTGGGACACGACGGTGTCGATCGAATCATCGCGCGGGGCGACGGCCTTATTGATGAAGTCAACCGGTAGCAACTCGGGCAGGACGCCTTCCATGCTGTCCGAACTGAGCCTCATGAGGGCCAGCCAGCGTTCGGCACGCGACCGATCCCGAACCAGTGCCCAGAGGAACGTTCCGTCCGACACGCCTAGCTTGCTCCGATACGGCAGCAGATCGCTCAAGCCGTTCCCGATCGACTGAACAATGAACAACCACGAAAGGAACCCATGGGAAAACGGCAGCAGGAGCACGAGACAGCCGGAGAGGATATTCGCGCCTGGTCCTCCCGCCAGCATGGCGATACCTCGTGGAACCAGTCGTTCCGTCGTTGTGGGAACGACGGTCGCGACGCCTGCAAAAGGGTTGACAAGATCGCGAAGGAACGACAGGCCGCCGACCCGATCGAACTTAAGCGGGCCAAGTCGAATGGACTTAAACCGAAAGCCCGCCGTTATTCCGGCGAGAATATGTCCCCCTTCGTGCACTACAACGACACCAAGGGACGAAACAAACGTAGAGATAGCAAGCAGGCCGATCGCGGTTCCTGCCCCTTGACTCTCGACCCACTTTGGCATGGTAACGAGCAACCATTCCCGAAGCATCGGTGGGTGGCCAAGCGCTACGGCTGCAGCAAGCGTCGCCAACACGAACGACCAGACTACAATGACAACGGTCATGCCGCGGCGAGATGGGGCTTGAGCGGGAAGCGGAGCCAGGCGATCCAGAATAGGTGTTTGACTCAATCCCTTACCTCCTCCTCCAGGAATGCTACGTGATCCAATCGTACACCAGCCCTGTGAGACGTTGATATTCTGCCGGGTGGCGCTTCGTAACTTGGAACACCCGAAAGGATTCTCCGGGCAACATCCGAGGCGATCACGCACCAGGGGAGGCCGATGCAAGTTGAACCGTCAGGCCATCAGGGTCGGGAAAGTAGATCCGATTGCCTTCGATCCTGGGTTCGATCCCAATCGACCGGAGCTTGCGAGCGGCTTGCTCGACCCCGTAATCGCGGACCGAGTAGCAGTAGTGGTGCATCCGCGGATTGTTTCCCCGGAAGAGGGCCAGAAAGCTATCTCCGAAATCGAGAAAACAGCTGTTTGGACTGCTCCTGTTCACAGTCATTCCAAGCGTCTTGACGTAAAATTCGCGGGACCTGTCGAGGTCTGTCACTGTCAAGGCAATATGGTTCAAGGAAAGCGCTTCGAAAGAAGTTTCCCGGGTCGGCCCCTGCGCGCCGCCAAACGGGGAGACAGCTGCGATCCCCGTTAGTGTCGAAATCAGTTCTCGGCGTGAAATGCGGCCCGAGATGAACTGCTCGACCGACGCTTCTATCTGGTTGAGGATCATCATTTCTCCCGTTGAAATTCGGCCCGGGGGGAACCGGGCAAATCTGCGTTTCTGCGGCCGGAAAATCGTGAGGTGACGCGAGCAACCGCAAAGATCTGCGATATACCAGGATGGACGCCTCGGTGGTAAGTCAGGATTCAACAGGCGAGGCAACACTCGAGCCCGTTAGCCCTTTGCAGGATGGGTGTTTCGCTTGCGGGCTCCCGCTCGTCAGAAATTCACTCCACTCAATTACTTTTGGAAATTCAGTCCAGTCACCTCTTTCCCCTTTTGCGCGATCCCGAAGCGCAGCCGTGAAGAAGGGGAAAGAGGTGACTGTCCCCGAATTTCCTCTTGGCTAGCCCCCGGTAGCGAGTCTTGCGCAGCCCGTAACCGCGGACCAGTTCGCTGATGTCCCCTCGATCGCGTTGCGTCTGCGCGCTTGCTGCTGGAAAGCCTCCGTTCCCATCTCCCGCCGACGTTTCTGCAGGTGGTCGTGGTTGGGGCTAACCACCACGTCTCGAATCGAACCCTGACCCACGCACTTCTCGGCCAGTGGGCAATCCCGACATTGGCTGCCCCACCGCAGCCGGTACATCGGCTGTCCCCGGTCATAGTTCTCAACCCGCGAACAGCTGGTGCTCCGGCGCCCGGCCGGGCAGATCCCGAAGCCTTCGGCCAGGCTGATGTTATAACTCTCGACCGGGAACAGCTTCCCCTTCTTCTGGGGCGAACTCTTGACTGGTCCTATCAGCTCCGGCCCTTCTTCGCTCGCCTGCGCCAGCTCCGGCCCGTTCACATACGCGGCGTCCGCGTACAAATGGGTGGGCATCTCCGTGAACGGGGTCAGAGCCTCACAACTCACAATCAACAGATGTGAGTTGTGAGGCTCTGACCCCGTTCACTAAATGTAGAACCGAATAAGCGGCCAGATCTCAGCCAGGGACATCTTCGGTTTGCGGACCACGAAAATGGGCTGGTTGCTGTGCATCGGCTGTATGTGCGGATCCCTGAAGACCGCCTTTTGCTCAACTTCCTCGAATGCTTTCGCGATGTCCTCCCGTCGCCCACCGATGATGATCATGACTTCGTTTGACTGGTTGCCGAATCCCCACAGCCAGTAACTGTTGTGACCGGCCAAGGCGTGTGGAAGCCCCAGCCGTCGGCCGTAATAGTCGATCGCTCCTGCCTGCATGTAGTTCTGTCCGAGAATGGCGCAACGCTTCTGGTCATCAGGCGGTAACGACTGATAGACCGAGTGGACGACCTCGGCAAGCTTGTCCCAGCCAAACATGTTCGCGAAATACGACGGAAGAGCGCCCTCGTCGAAGCGTTCGCCGCTGGACGGTTTCATTCCCAAAGCTTGCGAGTACTGAATGAAACCATCAACCGGAAGCACAGGAAGGACGAACGGGGCTAGCACAGTTCCGCTGGCAAGCAGGAGCATCAGAAGGGAAGCCCTGAGCCAAGAGCGGAGCACGGCCGTCTCGGTAACTACGGCGCCTGCCGCGAACAGCAGCGAATAAACGGGTCCCAGGTAGTAGGGTTTCCCTCCCTGGGTGACAAACAGCGCGAGGAGCGCCAGGTAGCACCAGCCGAGAGCTCGATACGAGCGCATGCGGGAGTGAAAAAGGAGGAAGAAAAGGCCCGCTGCCCAGACGGGAAATGTCAGGGGATTGACTTGGAAAATCTGCTCCTTGATGAAATCCAGGAGCGGCAGCGCGACGTTCTTTCGGGTTTGCGCGTTGTGGATGAACTCGAGCGTCGGCCATCCGTTGGCAATTTCCCAGGCGATTTGGGGGAGGACCAGAATCCCCGCCACCAGCCCCCCAAGCCAGGGCCCCCGGCTGAGCAAGAGACGACGCTGACTGGAAAGCGCAAGGCCTGCTACCAGGGCAAACCCCAGAAACAGCACGCTTACCTTGTTTTGAACCCCCAACCCACTGATCACTCCCAACCACACCCAGTTTCTGCCCGATCCGCCGTCAAGAATAGAAAGCATGACGTGAAAGGCAGCCACCCAGAAAAGCAGGTCAAGCGCGTTTACCGAGAAGATATGGCCGAGCCCCAGGTACAAGGGCGCCACGATCGCACAAACCGACGCGAGCAGTTGCCCGTACCTTCCGGCCCCCATCCTTCGAGCGAGAAGCCCCGTCAACAGGACCGTGGCAAAGCCGGCGAGCGCCGAAAGCAGGCGGATCGAGAAGAATGAGTCACCGAGTATCAGCCGGAAGACTTTAAGAATCAACACAGACAGGGGCGGGTGGTCCACGTACCCCCAATCGAGATGGTCGCTGCAGGCCAGGTAGTAGAGCTCGTCCCCGTGCAGTCCGTAACCTCTTATTGTCATCAGATGCAGCACGAGTTTGAAAAGGGCAGGGACGAGAAGGACCGCAATGTCCGGCCAGCGGCCGGGCAATGAGAAAAGAGGATTCTGATTTCGGCTCGCCTGTCCGGCGGTGAGTGGGCCGATCTCCGGTACCTCTGGTTTCGTCGTCTGCATGTCAGATGGTGCTGTCCTGTTCATCGTGTCCCCGGGTGGCATTTCTCAGAAGGCCACTGGCAGAACCGTGCCTCCCGTTGTTCCAGCCATGTGAAACGAAGGTTGCCTCCTGCAAGTTCCCGATTCGCCACGATGTCTGTGCGACAATCCTATTCTCGCGGGAATGCCTGACGTCAGGTTCGTGACCGGGAATCCCGCTCGGGCAAGGGGAAAAAGGTGACTGTCCCCCAATTTCCAGAGGGGGGAGAAAAGCACCCAGTTGCTTAAGCCGAACCGGGATCGGGTCAAAGAGCGCCTGCAAGAGATGCCTCTTGGCGAAATGCACTTTAGGGAGTTGCTCACTTGAACCGATTCAAACGAGCAGCGCTGGCGAGAAGTCTTGGCGGCCCAGAAGCGCAAGATTCCCACAGAGTACG
>Ga0209593_10000912_pt1 | contig 12983 bp, 15 predicted proteins | sample PPLLaktember2015_3_FD_187260 | JGI IMG/M metagenome (GOLD analysis project Ga0209593, IMG submission 187260) | Freshwater sediment microbial communities from Prairie Pothole Lake near Jamestown, North Dakota, USA - PPLs Lake P7 Core (6) Depth... | ecosystem: Environmental > Aquatic > Freshwater...
GTGCTTCACCTGTGACTTCGGCACCCAGACGGTCTTCACGCCGTCAGACACCTGATAGGCTTTCGCGGTCTCGTGCGTGATCTCGCAAAACACTTCCACGGTGTCCCGTCTGGCCATGGTCAGTCTCTAAGTGTCGACATTATTACGCCGAGCTTTCGATTAGCAGCGCAGCGCAGTGCTTGCGTCGCGCGCTTACCAACTCCGAACAGACAAGTACCTTGCGCGGGCGACGTGCCCGGTTTTCCGTTCGCACCGATGAACTTCAGCTTCGGGGCAACGAATAAAATCTGTTCAGCTTGCGGGGCGAACTGTTGCCACCACGGGGCAGACGTTCGATCAGGCACAAGCGCGATGCCGTTACGATGAGCGAAAAATCTCGTCAACCACGGCACCAACGCGTTGCGACCGCCGAATGGTGGATTCATCCACACAAAACCGCCCCACGACGTTTCGAGACTATCGACTGTCATGAAATAGTCTGCCGGTATCCAGGGCGTTACGTTCTGACCGGGACTTGCAACGTCCATGTTGAACACACAGCCAAGCGCCTCAAAGACATGCGGCGGGGTGTACCATTCGTTGGTTGCGCCGACACATTGCTCGTGCAACGCCATCATGTGTCGAACTCATGGGCCGCATTGACAGACAGCGCCGCGCGCTTATCGGACAGCGGCGCGAGCGTCGCGCCACCAGGTGGTCGCGTCGTGAGGCTATCCAGGCTCTTGGCGCCGCCCTTGCCGATCAGCTTCTCGGCTTGTGAAGGCGAGACCAGCTTGCGCGTGAACAGCGCGCTGTCTTCGATCTCGTATAAAGACCGCAGCGCGCCGGCGGCCTTGTCCTCGTCGATCCAGCGGCGAATGGTCCTCTTTGCCACAAGCTTGAAGCCATCCGGCATATGACCGTCGAGCGCGGACGCCAGCGCGTGATCGCGCACGGAACTACACCAACTCTCGACCAGCGCGACCTCGTTCATCAGCTTGCCGAGTTGCACCGCAGACAGCTTTTCCACGGGGGGAAGCTCGATCACGCCATCGGTGAATTCCGCCTGCGCCAGCAGCAGCGCGCGATCGCGCAGCGCGGGACAGAAGCCGGCCGCAGGGCAAAACTGACAGTGCGATCCTGGTACAAGCGGCGCGTTGGGCGTTGACGCTAACTCTGCGGCTCGCCGGAACTCGTCTTCGAACTCGGCAAGACGCTCGACGGTGGTTCCCCAGGATTTGACCTGCTCTCCGGGAACACGCGGCTGCACAATATGCACTGAGACCGAGTCCACCCCGGTGTTGTGGTAGAGCTTCGCGGCGCCAGACAGATAAGACAGGAGCTGTGGGTTTTCCTCGGGGTCGACCACAACGCCCTTGCCATATTTGAAATCCACCACGTGCAGGTCGCTGTTGTCCTGATGGTAAAGCACCGCATCGCCAGTGCCGAACTGATCTGGCCACAGGTGGCCCAGGTTCAGCTTCACCTCGGAACGCAGTACGTAGCCGTCTTCCACGAAGCTAAGCACGAGGTCGAGAAAGACCTGAACAGACGCGGCCATCTCCTCGGTGATCTCGTAACGGTTGCCGGTGTCGGCCAACTCGATGAAGCCGCCAATGTAGAAGTCCGCGTCGTTGTTCTCGGAGAGGCATCGCTCGATCAGCAGATGCGCCGCAGTGCCCTCCTCGGCATAGACAGAAGACGGCGCGCGCGGGAGATCCGCCGTGAGCCGGATCGAGCCAGGGCACGCGAACCAACGATGTGCGGCGCTCGGTGAAAAGACAGCGTGCGCGTTCATCGTATCCATGGCCTTTTCGAGAGCGGCATTTGTCCAGCGTCACGTTTCACACGCTGCGCCTCGATCCACTCCTGGACTTCCTTCGTAGACCAACGGGTGGCCCTGCCCAGCTTGAACGGCATGGGGAACGTCCCGCGAGACATCCACTCGTAGATCGTCGCGCGGCTCAGGCCAGTGGCGATCTTCACGGCCGGAAGCGGGATGAACGCATCGAGGTTCTGGTCAGCCACCTCACGCCACTCCCGTGCCGGTCAACTCATCGTCAAAATCTTTCACGACCGGCGTGACCGCCGCGTAGTAGACCGCCTCGTAGTGCTCGGGCGCGACCATCGACAGTCGATCGGCCTTGCCGTGCTTGAGCAGGAGCGCCAACGCCTTGGCCTCACTGTTGGCGGCGAGGTAGGCGGTGAGCGCAGTGCGCACGTCGACGACGGTGATCTTCTTCGGTGCTTCTTCCTTCGGCACCACGGTCAGCCTCTCCGCTCCCGAGGGGTCGCGTCGAGTTGGAGTGTTTGCAGGCGCTTCACCCTCTGGCGAAGCAGTAGCTTTCTCCACGGCCTTGACCATAGAGGGTGCGTTCTTGCTGCCGAACGGCCGACCGCGCTTTGGCGCTAACGGAGCCATCGACTCAAGCCCCTTGTTCATTGCCGGATCATCCGGAGCAGGAGCTTGCGGTTCCTGCCGCTCCACCCCCTTCACCTGTACCGGAACATCCACACCGCTCACCTGGAGCGCATGGAGCACCGTCACCATCTCGGCCGGCGTCTCTGCCGTAATCGTCAGCGTCATCTGCATAGTCTTCTTCATCCCATCAGGAGTTGGTTGAGCTTGCTGCGCTCGGTTGGATCGATGTTCGCGTTCACGCGATGCGACGCCTCGACGATCCACGCGTGGAACGCGATCGTCGCCAGCGTCTTCATCTCGGTCTTGGTCAGAGACGCGACCGGCCGGGACAGGTGCACCGACCCCTTCAGCCACGCGCCCATCAGCAGCGCGGCCTTGAGCGCGGTGGCGTCTTCCCAGACGTCGGCCGGGTCTGGCTCGCGCGCCACGGGCTTCGACTTCCTGTCGCGTTGTCTTTGCATCATGGCGCGAACATCCCGACAGACAGCGCACGCCAAAGGCTTTCCCCGATCACGACAGAACCCCCAGCGCCGCCGGCTCGACCGGCACGCCATCGTCGTCGCGGCCATGGGCGAAGTGCGCCAGCGCGATCGCGTCGCACTCGTTGTCGTCGGTTGTCTGGTAGCCACGGGCGTTGCACTCCGCGACCATCAGGTCTTTGCTGGCGTTGCCCTTGCCGGTCCACGATCGCTTGATGGTCCCCACTGGAATGCCCTCGTAGGGAATGGCGCGCTCCTCGCAGAGTGAAGTCACGACACCAAAGAGTGCGCCATAGACCCGCGCGGCGTCGGCGCCGACGTGCCTCCTGACTTCCTCAAAGAAGACTGCGTCGACGGGGACGGTTTTGAGCAGCTCGACCAGTTGCCCCCTGAATTTCACATAGCGAATACCAGCGCCGTCAAATCTGCCGGGGCGAAAGTCCCAAACCCCAGACAGCACATGAAAACCGCCAGCGGCGGTCGTCAGCAAGGCCCAGCCGGTGGTGGACCCAAGGTCGAGACAGAGGATGGTTTTCGCCACGGTCAGGCGCTCTTTTCGCGAACCGCACGAATCGGACGCGGCTTGCGCTGGCCCTTCGCCATCCACGCAAAGCGCGGACGGTCGAACTCGCAGATCGCTTCATACGCGCGTGCCAGAGTGCTGGGGCGGAAGGGGTGGCCGGATTTCAGCTTGGAAACGAACAGCGGATCTCCGCTCGCGATGTAGCTGATGCGCGTGGCCGAAAAGCCGTGTTCCATCGCCTCGGAGATACGGGCGAGAATAGTGCGGCGGTCCATTGATTTAGAACCCTTGATGTTGGGAAGTTTGTGAGAGCGTGCATTGACACACTACAGCGTGAGCGATCATTGTCAACACCCGTTCACGCGCTCGACGTGAGTTTTCCAACAGCCGAATTAATTCTCGAACACCAGTAACGCCCTGTTGTGACTGGTGTTTCCATGCCCACCAAACACGAGTCATGAAACCATGTCGTTGACCCCCGACGATAAATCACCGCCGCCGCAGCTTCCCGAGGTCGTCGAGATCACCTCATGGGGGATACGAGTGTTCCCCGGCCTGATCGACGGAAAAACACCAGTGCTTGCGCGCTGGCCGGAATTAGCTACCACCGATAGCGTGATCACCAACGGCTGGTGGGCGAAGAAGCCGTTCAACATCTGCATGGTGATGGGGCGAATCACCAGCGGCCCACTCGCGGGAAAATACCTCGCGGGATTCGATTACGACATGAAGGAAGGGCAGCGGGGCGGCGAGGCGCTCCTCGCCCACGACCTCAACGGATGGGGCAACACGCTGACCATCCACACGGCCAGCGGCGGCGTGCACAAGATCTACTGGAGCCACGAGCCGATCGCCAACAGCACAGGGCGCGTGGCCCCCAACGTGGATGTCCGTGGGGAGAGGGGCTACCTGATCGCCGCCACCAGCATCGTCAATGGAAAGCCCTACTGGCGCGAGGGCGGGTATGGCGACATCAAGGAGATCCCGCCGGGATTGGCCAAGCTGGCCGGCAAAGGGCGCAAGAGTCGTGCAAACGGCGCCAACGGGGCCGCCAATGGGGCCGCGCACGAACAGAGCAAGGCGCCAGTGGGGGATCTCGACCAGCCAGCGGCGGTGGAGCGCACTCGGCAATACCTGATCAACGAGGCTCCAGGGGCGATCCAGGGCAATCACGGCGACCAGACGACCTTCCTGGTGGCGTGCCAGTGCAAGGACTACGGGCTGTCCGAGGCAGAGACAGTGCAGATGATGCTGGCGTGGTGGAACGACGAGAAGGCGGTTCCGCCATGGGCGCCGGACGAGCTGGCCGTGAAGGTCGCGAACGCCTTCAAGTATGGCGCCCTGCCACCAGGGGCCGCGGATCCGGCCAACGAGTTCGAGCGTGTGAAAGATGCTGCGCCGGATGTCGGGAAGAGCGAGGGCGAAGGCCAGACACCCAACGAGGAGCCCAAGGAGCCAGTGAAGGGGATACCCCTGGTGTCGGCGTTCCCTATTGCCGTGAGCACCATCCCGCCACGCGACTGGATCATTCCGGGTCTGTTATTGAGACGGAACATATCGCTGCTGGTGGCGCCACCCGGCTCAGGCAAGAGTCTTTTGACGCTCCAGATCGCCATCATGGTGGCCATCGGCATGGACTGGGGCGGCTGGCGCACCAGGAAGCGGTGCAAGGTGTTGGTGGTAAACTCGGAAGACGACATCGACGAGATGCGCAGGCGTCTTTTTGCTGCGGCTCTGGAGATGGGCGTCGACCAGGCAGAGCTCGAAGGGTGGATTTTTCTGGCCGAGGCGCCAGACAGCATCGTGATCGCCAAGCTCAAGCAGGGCACGCGCACGATCACCAGGACGCCCCTGGTCGAGCAGCTCGTGAAGACGATTGCAGACAACGAGATCGGTTGCGTCATCGTGGACCCCTTTGCGGAGACGTTCGAAGGAGACGAGAACAGCAACAGCGAAGTGAAGTGGGCCATCGCGCTGTGGCGCGAAGTCTCCCGGCGGACGGCCAGCGCGCTGATGCTGGTGCACCACAGCCGCAAGTACGCCAGCGACATGGCCGGCGAGGCCGACGTCACCAGAGGGGGTGGCGCGCTGATCGGCGTGGCGCGGATACTTTGCACCCTGTTCACCATGACCGAGGCCGAGGCCAAGACCATGGGTGTGGGGGAGGATGAGCGTACGGACTACGTCAGGTTCGACGACGCGAAGGCCAACCATTCCAGACGGGGAGCCGTGAAGTGGTTCCGCAAGGTCAGTGTGACACTGGAGAACGCCCGTGACGGAATACCGGGCGACGAGGTCGGGGCGCTGGTGCCGTGGAAGCCGGACCTGATGGAAGGGATCACCGAGGTGATACTCAAGGATCTGGCCGAGACCATCAACAAGGGGGTGTTGAACGAGCACCAGAAGCCATCGGGCAGCTTCTTCGCGGCGAACGCGGCCGGCCGGAACAACGACCGCTGGGTCGGGCACCTGTTGATGAAGACACTGAGCTGCGAGGAAATGCGTGCCAAGGCCATCCTGAAAGACTGGTCTGCGAAGGGCTGGATCGAGACGTTCGAGTACCTCGATCCGAACCAGCGCAAGGATCTCTACGGAGTTCGCTGCAATGCAGCAAAATGGCCCAAGGATTATGAGAACAAAGAGGGTTTGTAGAGTGCGCAAATTCGATTTTGAATTTGCGCAGAATATGCGCAACTGAAGTGCGCAAATTCAAAAAGGGACTATACCCAAATGCGATTTGCGCAAAGCGCGCAAATCCGCGCCTGAATTGGCGCGGAATATTCGCATTTGGGTAGTCGCAGTCCCTTTGGCGAAATGCAAAACAGATGTTGTGCGGTGCAGCAAAATGGGCCTGATCGAAGACCTGATCGAGCTGAACAGACAGCGAGCTGCCGGCGCTGGCGAAGCGCCATCGATATCCTCGATCCTGCCGCGACGTCGCAAGCGCAAGAACACGCGCTGGCATTTGCCCGAGGTCGAGAAGCGATACCTGGCCGCGCGGGCCAAGCATCTCGACCGGAGCGGCCGGCGGCTGAACGAGCAGTACTGGCCAAGGCGGCGCAAGAAGGCGCTCCAGGCGCTGGCCGAGAGTTATCAGGAGCGCGTCAGGACGCGCAGGGAAGCCCGTGGGTACGTTTGCGGGCCGGTCGGGCCATCTGGGCTGATCGGATCGTCGAGCCAATGGGTGGGGCTTATTGCGCTGATGGAACCGGGGCGCTGGTACGGCATCCGCGTGCTGGAGCAGCTTACTGGCCGTCGCAAGCCGGTGAACTGGGGGTGCCAGTGGGCCACAAGGGTCTTTCTCGACCGGGGACTTAACCCGAAGTACCAGCCGCTGACCAAGGCGCAGCGCAACATCCAGATCCACGGATGCGGCTACCTGACGCCCGAGCCGAAGATCCTGTGGCGGCTGAACCGATGGGGCGTGGCGCTACGCAAGGCAGTGTTGGATAATCTGACAGACGAGAAGATAGATGTTCTCAAGCTGGACGGGGCAGATCCAGTGAAGTGGCAGGCGGCTTCAAGTAAAAGACGGAAACCGAGGGGTGGCCTCTCCCCAGGGACTTAGTATTCTGAAAAAGCCTCTCCTCGAACAGCCCGCTGGAATACTGTCTTTCTGCCAGAAGTCCCGAAATCAAAACTAAAATCCCTGGGCCAAATCGAAAACTTGCCAGGGAATTTTCCCGAGAATTTTGGAAAACGCCGACAATACATAAAAGACGCTGGGTCAAAGAGCCTGTCGCTCCCCCGGCGGGGAGGTACGGGCGGAACTCAGGGAACCTGACGCAAGGGAAGGTTCCGCAAGGGAAGATGACGCTGCGGAAGCGCCGGGGCGCGTGGGGCGCAAAAAGGACCGGGGCAACGCGCCCCGGCCAAGGTGTGCAGAAACGGTTTCAATAGTAGCGGGTTCGTCGTCAACCCGCCAACCATGCGAGAACGACAACGGCGAGGACGCATGCGCCAAGAGCGCCGAAAGCGGCGCCTCGGAGCAACAGCGGGAAGAACAGCAAGGCGAGAACGGCGAGAATGATTCCGCCAGCAATGGTAAGCATGGGCTTTCCTTTCGTGGGTTTAGCGGATGAGGACGCACGCGCCGATGGCGATGGCCAGCAGCGCGGCGCCGATGCGGGGGAGGATGAGGAACAGGATGCGGATCACGATTGACCGCCATCCCATTCCATCAAGGTGCAATCATCCAACGGGACGCGAATCGTCTTGTTGGACAGGTCCAACCGGACATGGGCGATTTCAACGCCAGCCTTGTTGCGCGTTGTTTTCACAACGTCACCAAAGCGGTCACCCATCATCCAACGGTCAGTGTAGGCAGGGATTTGTACGCGCATTCTGGCGTTCTCCTATCGGCGGCATTGCCGCGTATGCCCCTCCGGCTCCTACGTGGTCGCGTCGGGGGCATAGGCTGCAATGCGGCCTAGGCTGCAGCGTCGACCAATGGGAACGCGGGACAATCCTGCTGGCGCAATGACGCCAGCAGGAACGCGAGGCCGTCTGTCGCGGCGCGCGCTTCTGTCGTGAACGCGTTCTGATTAGCGCCAGCAGAGGGGAGAACGTACGCGCCGCGTTCGTTGGCGGTTTTCTGATCAATCTGCGCGGCGCTCCCGAGCCCGGGGCCTAGCGGTTTAGTGAACGTGGATTGCGTGAACGTGGCCCATGAAATGCGACGAAAGAAACTCGCATGACCGAGAGCAAACGCCATGCGGCCAATGTCTGCTGGCGCATGGGATTCTTTCACTGTCACTGCTGTGACTTCTCCGAGACTGCTGCGATTGCCGCTAATGCATTGGAACGTGATCACCTCGCATGCGAAGCCTGCTGCCTCGGTAGCGTCGACAACGGCCGCGACAACGGCCGCGCGATTAGTAAGTGCGTCGGCTGATATGTTGGCGTTAACGCTCATATCCGACAGTAGCGTGATTATGGGCTTGCGACGAAGTTTAGCGGTGTCGACGCGGCGCATGTTCAAGGGATTGCCGGACAGCGCGCGCGGTACGCTCGCCACCGCGCCAGCTACATCCCATTTGACCACGCGTGGGCCGGTAGGATTAGCGGCGTTGATTTGATCGCGCAGCCGTTCCGCGCGGGCGGCGCCAACCGGCCAGCCATTGCGGCAAAGGCTGATGGCTTCCGCCATGTTCTTCGTGCCGGTAAACTCTTTGTCGTTGGTCCACGCCGTGCGGTGCCAATTGCCGTAACCATCACCCATGGTCGCGACATGCGCGGCCATGGCCTCGGGGGTGGACCAATAAGACATAAAGACTGACGCTTGTTTCGGTGTGGGGATTACGCTTTCCAGCGCGAGGTTATCGCCGTGTTTTTCAAACTTCTGTGCCATTGTCTTTAATCCTTTAGAGGGTTGCGGCGGATTCGATGCGGCGACGCAGGTCCGCGTCCATGCCGCGCCATATAAGGCAGTCTTCTATGGTGGCTTGCGGCATACCAGCAGCGATCATGCGAACGCCGTAGAGCGAAGCGCGCGGGCTGATGACTACGCGGGCCTTTTCCTTCGCTGCGCCGCTCCTGAGCGCTTGAACGCGATTGACCCACGCATCCGCCGTCATGGTCGACGCGGGCAATTTGCGCGGTGCCGGAGTGTCATCGGGAGAGGCGCCCACAATGGCGCGCTCAAGGCGCTCATCATACCCCCACGCGAGGAAGGCGAAACGGTCCAGTGTCGCGCCATCTAATTGCGTGCGGCCTACGTAGGTCCGATCCGCCCCTGTGCCGTACGTGTTAAGGCACGCGATAACGTTGAAGGCAGGATGCCGCTTCACGGGTTCGGTTTGGTCCGGGAAAGGCATGTGCCCGTTGGCCAGCGCGCTGTTGAGCACAAGCACGCCAGCAGCGTCTCCCGCGTCCAACTCATCAAGGCAGATGGCGCCGCCATGCTCGAAGGCTTGGCGAAACGGTGTGCTCTGGTAGCGGCCATGCGCGTCGACGAATCCAAGCAATTCATGGGCGCCTTGCACGGCACCTTGAATGTAAAAAGGGATATCAAGCGCATGCGCGGCTTGTTCCGCTGCTGTGGTCTTTCCGCTGCCAGCAGGACCCACAAGCGCCGCAGGGATTTTCTGCGAGAGTATCTGGATTAGGGTTGGCACCAGCTTATGGCGAGGTTCACTGCCGCAGTCTTTAATCCCTTGCGGCGTGACAATCTCAAGACGCGTCACCGGGACTAAGTTGGGAAGCTCCTCTCGCATGATGGCGCGGACTGCATCCGCGTCTAGGCTGTTATTGGCGGTCAACGACGCGATTAGCATTTGTAATGCGGCGGCAGTATTGGGGTTGTTGCCCAATGCCGGAGCGGGATTAGCGGCAGGAATAGAGACAGGAATAGAGACAGGAATAGAGGCAGGAATGATGTCAGCTTGCGGCGCTTCGCGTTGTGCCGGAACAGCAGGATTAGCGTCCGGGCCATAGCCTGCTGGTGTGGCGTCTTCCCATTGGGGCGTGGGATTAGCGGCGCGGACTCGGAGAGCATTAAGCGCCGTATCGCCAATGGCGTTATAAGCGTCTTGCGCTTCCTCTATGGAAAGCTCACATGCGAATGCGCTCGGCAAACCCTTGGCTGTCAACCATTTCCGCCACAGCGGGCGATTACTGCTGGTGGCAACCATTGATCCGCGCGGACCGAGTAGCGATTCAATCTCATCTGCGGGCATTGTTGGCGTTCGGGACATCTGAGTTATTCCTGCATTATCAAGGGGTTAGTGTTTTCATGTTGTGAGGGCTGTTTGCCTGTCACGTGTTAAATCACAACAAACCCGACAACACAAGCGGCATGAAAGACAGCAGGGAGATTTGTGGAAATCGCGCTGGCGCGCTAGGCTCGGCGCTATGTCATCCGCTGCGCTGTCAAAACTGCCATACTCGGAACGCGTGTATGTAGAGACTTTGCTCGCTACAGGTTCGCGTAAGGATGCTAGTCGGGCGAGCGGGATTCCGACTAGCCTTGTGCTTTGCAGTACAACCGTCCAACAGGCGATGCATGATCGATTGCGCGCGCAGCTACTCGCTGTCGCGCCGATGGCCATCAAAGTACTCGAATCCCTGATGGCCGATGAGGCTGTTCCGGCCGCTGTCCGTCGCCTAGCAGCCTCGGACCTGCTAGACCGAGTTGGCCTAGTCTCGCAGGCATCCATGGCCCTTTCCAAGCCTCTTGAAAGCCTGTCTGAAATGCCCGCGCGCGATCTGCGCCAGCTAGTCGAGCGCTTGGAAACAGAGCTATTCGCGCGTGCCAAGCCTGTTCGTGATCTTGAGTTTCAACCGCCAGATAGCACGCCAGCAGCTACTAAGCCTTTGAGTGTGCTCGACTAGTGGCGCTTCATGATAGCAGGATGTCGAAGGGTGGCCTGCCCCGAGCACAGCTAACGTTGCGTCATCGTGTCTGTTAAGTGTCTGTTATCATAGGCAAAAGACAGACCTGCCCTTGGGTCATGCCCCGGCCCCCGGCACCCCCCGATGCGATGCTATCGCTAATGGCCAACCCCGCTCCGCTAAATTTCAGAAATCTGCGAAAGTCGGGGCTGTTCGAGGTCCCATCGTCTGTTCGAGTCCCGTTCTAGGCCGAAACCGATCGTTCTTGACGCTTTTTGTGCCCCCGCATCCGTGCTATCCGTGTGGCTTGAGGGAGTTCTCGGCGTTCGCCCTCTCGGCCGGAGCTGGAACAGCCCTCCATCCAGCGGTTTCCTGCTCCGGCCCTTCTTTTTGAGTGCCGAAAGGCCCCGAAATGCCCGATCTGGCCTCGATCATCAGGGAAGCGGCCGCAAAACACGGTGTTTCGCCCGAAACGCTGCTGCGCATCGCGCAGATCGAGAGCAACATGGACCCGAACGCTGCGAACAAGGACAGCAGCGCCCGTGGCGTGTTTCAGTTCATCGACAAGACCTGGAAAGCTTACGGTAAGGGCCAAGACGTGCTGGACCCGGTCGCGAATGCCGATGCCGGCGCGAGATTCGTGCGTGACAACGCCAACACGCTGCGGACGCAACTCGGCCGGGAGCCTGCGCCGTGGGAGTTGTATCTGGCGCATCAGCAAGGGGCTGGCGGCGCCGGCTCGCTGCTGGCGAATCCGAGCGCGAGAGCCGTGGACGTGACCTCTCCTGACGCCATAAGGTTGAACGCTGGCCACACCGGCATGAGCGCTGGCGACTTCGCCAACCTCTGGAAGGCGAAGTTCGAGGGGATCGCTGTTCCTGGGCCGACGACCGGAGGCCCAGGCAAGGACCTGATCGCGTCAGCCGCAACGCCTGCAGCCGCTGGTTTTCAGCCGCAACGACGCCAGGACCTGTTGCTCGGTAGCCTCTTCGACAACGCAGCGGCGCCGATGTTGCAGAAGCCGCAAGAGCCGCTGGTGCAGCGCCGGAAGAAGAGCGTTGGCGATCAGATCGGCGACCTTGGCCAGCCGGTTCGCTTGTCGAGCTGACCAGAGGTCTGTTATACGAGCCTTGAGCTGCATTTGCCGTGTCGCCAGCGGCTACCTGCCCCGGTAGCCCGCGATGCCCCAGCCAACGCCATACGACCGCATCACCAATTTTCAGAACGAGCAGGCGCTGGCGCCGACTGCGCCGCATCCCGCACCGATGTTCGATGCGGAGTACAACGCGATCAAGATCACGATCGACGAGATCCTGCAGAACCTCGCGCTGATCCAGCGCGACGATGGTCAGCTGGCGAATGATAGTGTTGGTCTCGATCAGTTACGCGAGGAAGTGCAGATCGGCTTCAACGCGCCAGCGCCGTGGGTGACCGACCACGACTACGTGCATGGAGATTCGGTCTTTAATGACAATGCGTTCTGGTTCTGCCTGGTCGATCACAAGTCTGGCGTCTTTGCGGACGATCTCGCTGCCGGCTACTGGTCGCTGATCGCGGATTTCAACGAAGCCGTGACCATCGGCGCGAAGATGTACGTCTCGGATGGGCCTCCACCCCTTCCGACTCACGGGCAGCAGTGGTTCGAGAGCGACACCGGCAACACGTATCTGTACTACGTCGATGCTGGCGGCCCCCCTGGCCAGTGGGTGCACATAAACGGCACCGGGCATGGCACCGATGGCGGCACCGGTGGCACTGTGGCGACCTCGGTGAACGTGCCGTTCACGACCGAGTCTTTTGGCGCTGCGGCGAACATCAGTCGGCTCGGAAGTCGGACGTTCTCGGGGGCGGCCACGGTGAACGATGGCGGTCCCGCGCCATTCACCAATCTCGATTGGTACAGTGCGCTCAACCTGGTGCATTACAACGGTGGTGACGGCATCGGCATCCCTGGCGGCAGTTCTGACTTGAATTACGCCACCGTGGCTGTGTTGACCGATCACAACAGCGCGGTGACGATTGGCGGCGCTCCGCAGGTTGGTTTCCTGACGGCGACGCAGTCGATCGGCGGGCACCCTGGCCGCGCGCTGGAGAATTTCGCCATCAACAACGCGCCGTCTGGCAATCACAGCGTATGGGCCGGCTACACCGAGGCGCATCGGGTCAGCGTCGGCGCGACGACGAACATCGGCAACACTTATTGCTTCGAGATCGAGGTCAGGAACTCGGTTGACCTGCGCGTTGGATC